>LZQQ01000161.1_pt1 | contig 11290 bp, 10 predicted proteins | sample 768581 | NCBI WGS metagenome assembly LZQQ01 (sample SAMN05207185, study PRJNA324510) | oil field metagenome | isolation source: sample BH-FW-20 from oil reservoir | place: India: Bombay High | collected 2015-11-25 | reverse complement strand
CACACCAGCTCGCCCCAGCCCTCTCCCGGAGGGAGAGGGGGATGTTTCGGGACAGACTGTTCGCGAGCAAGCTCGCTCCTACGGGCAGCCGCCGGCTTTTCCCTTCTCCCGCCGGGAGAAGGTGGCCCGCAGGGCCGGATGAGGGAGGAAGGGACTGGTCTGGTGCGGAGACGCTCGTTCCTGCACCACTTTGGCGCTCAGCCGATGGTGATGGGCGGCAGTTCCGCCAGGGTGAAGGTTTCCTGCTTGCGCGGGGCGAGCACCTGGCTTCGCCGTCGACCACCTGTTCGTCGCGCTGGTTGAACACGCGGGTGGCGATGCGGACGCGGTTCTTCGGCTGCTTCTCGAGGATCTCCAGCTCCACGCGCAGGGTGTCGCCGAGCTTCACCGGGCGGCTGAAGGACAGTTGCTGGCCGAGGTAGATGGTGCCCGGGCCAGGGAGCTCGCAGGCGATCGCCGCGCTGATCAGCGCGCCGCTGAACATGCCGTGGGCGATGCGCTCCTTGAACAGCGTGCCGGCGGCGAACTCGGCGTCCAGGTGCACCGGGTTGCGGTCGCCGGAGACGGCGGCGAACAGCTGGACGTCGGCTTCTCCGACGGTCTTGCTGAAGCTCGCCTTCTGGCCGACTTCGAGGGCGTCGTAGGGCGTGTTGGTCACTTGGGTCATGTAGGGGGTCTCTCCGCTCGACGGGCAGGGTGCGCAGGGCACGGTGGCGGGCATTCTAGGCCGCCGCCGGCGAATGCCCAACCGGGGAGGGCACATTGCCACGGTGGCGGAGATTCACGAGCCTGATGAAGCGCTTCGCCTATTTGCCGCCCGCCAGGTTGCTGCTAACGTCGCCGGAGTCCCGCCCTCGCGGGCCAGACTCTCTCAGGTAAAGAGGCCAATAACAAATGCAACCTGAATTCTGGAACGACAAGCGCCCGGCCGGGGTGCCCAACGACGTCGACATGGGCGGGTTCCGCTCGGTGGTGGAGGTGTTCGAGCGCTCCTGCAAGCACCACGCGGACCGCCCGGCGTTCAGCAACATGGGCGTCACCCTGACCTACGCGGACCTGGAACGGCACTCGGCGGCCTTCGCCGCCTACCTGCAGAACCACACCGACCTGCAGCCCGGCGACCGCATCGCCGTGCAGATGCCCAACCTGCTGCAGTACCCGGTCGCCGTGTTCGGCGCCCTGCGCGCGGGTCTGGTGGTGGTCAACACCAATCCGCTGTACACCGCCCGCGAGATGCGTCACCAGTTCAAGGATTCGGGCGCCGCGCGCTGGTCTATCTGAACACCTTCGGCAATTCGGTGCAGGAGGTGCTGCCCGACACCGACATCGAATACCTGATCGAGGCGAAGATCGGCGACATGCTGCCGACGCTCAAGGGGCTGCTGGTGGATGCGGCGGTCAGGCACGTGAAGAAGCTGGTGCCGGCCTACAGCCTGCCGCAGGCGGTGGGCTTCAAGGCCGTGCTGCGCGACGGCGCCCGCCACAGCCTCAGGCCGGTGTCGCTGACCCTCGACGACATCGCCGTGCTGCAGTACACCGGCGGCACTACCGGCGTGGCCAAGGGCGCCATGCTCACCCACGGCAACCTGGTGGCCAACATGCGCCAGGTGTACGCCAACATGCAGCAGCTCGGCGACGACGGCCAGCCGATCATCCGCGAGGGGCAGGAGGTGATGATCGCGCCGCTGCCCCTGTACCACATCTATGCGTTCACGGTGAACTGCATGTGCATGATGGTGACCGGCAACCACAACGTGCTCATCACCAACCCGCGCGACATCAACGGCTTCGTCAAGGAGCTGCAGAAGTGGCGCTTCACCGGCTTCCTCGGGCTGAACACGCTGTTCGTCGCGCTGATGTCGCACCCGGACTTCAGGAAGATCGACTTCTCCGCGCTCAAGGGCACCAATTCCGGCGGCACCGCGCTGGTCTCCTCGGTGGCCGAGCGCTGGAAGAGCCTGACCGGCGTCACCGTGACCGAGGGCTACGGGCTGACCGAGACCTCCCCGGTGGTCTGCGCCAACCCGCACGGCGAGCGGTCGCGGCTGGGCACCGTCGGCCTGCCGGTGCCGGGCACCACGCTGAAGGTGATCGACGACGAGGGCAACGAACTGCCGCTCGGCGAGCGCGGCGAGCTCTGCGTGAAGGGCCCGCAGGTGATGAAGGGCTACTGGAACCGCCCCGAGGCCACCGCCGAGGTGCTGGACGCCGACGGCTGGCTGAAGACCGGCGACATCGCCATCATCGATCCGGACGGCTTCGTGCAGATCGTCGACCGCAAGAAGGACCTGATCATCGTCTCCGGCTTCAACGTCTACCCGAACGAGATCGAGGACGTGGTCATGGCGCATCCGAAGGTGGCCGCCTGCGCCGCCGTCGGTGTACCGGACGAGCGCTCGGGCGAGGTGGTCAAGCTGTTCGTGGTGCCGAGCGATCCGAGCCTGACCCTGGAAGATCTGCAGGCCTACTGCCGGGAGAACTTCACCGGCTACAAGATTCCCAAGCACTACGTCTTCCGCGACGCGCTGCCGATGAGCCCGGTGGGCAAGATCCTGCGCCGCGAGCTGCGCGAACAGGCCTGACGGCCGCACGCGACCCCGCCGCCCGGGCAGGCGGCGGGCCCTCCCTTCCTTTTATCTCTCTCTCCGCTTCCCGCTCCGCTTCCCGCTCCGCTCCTGCCGCAAACCCGCGTGCCAGACGCCGGCAGTGCAGTTGCCCAGCCCCGCGGGCTGCCGGGTCGTCGATGACCGATTTCCGCCTGCCGGTCACTTTTTTATCGGTCGCTGGCGGTTCGCACCCTGTTCCGGCACTGGCAAAGCTGCTACGCTCGGCGCCGATTTTTGGCCGGGATCGCCGTACAAAAGTTAACAAAACACAACAAAACGCCTGCAAATGCGTGCGAACTGCCCGCAAATATGCAGCCGACGCTTAGGAGTGGGGCTTTATGACCGATAACTTCTGGAAGGATAAGTATCCTGTCGGGGTTGCCAGCGAGATCGATCCCGACCAGTACCAGAACATCCAGGCCGTGCTGAAGCAGTCGTGCGAGCGCTTCGCCGACAAGCCGGCCTTCAGCAATCTCGGCAAGACCCTCACCTACCGCGAGCTGTACGCCCTGTCCGGCGACTTCGCGGCCTACCTCCAGCAGCACACCGACCTGCAGCCCGGCGACCGCATCGCCGTGCAGATGCCGAACGTGCTGCAGTACCCGGTCGTGGTGTTCGGCGCGCTGCGCGCCGGGCTGGTGGTGGTCAACACCAACCCGCTGTACACCGCGCGGGAGATGGAGCACCAGTTCAACGATTCCGGCGCCAGGGCGCTGGTATGCCTGGCGAACATGGCGCACCTGGCCGAACAGGTGCTGCCGAAGACCGGCATCGAGCACGTGGTGGTCACCGTGGTCGGCGACCTGCTGCCCGGGCTCAAGCGGCTGCTGGTCAACAGCGTGGTCAGGCACGTGAAGAAGATGGTGCCGGCCTACAACCTGCCGCAGGCGTCAGGTTCAACCGCGCCATGGCCCTGGGGCAGGGCAAGGCGGTGCGCGAGGCCAACCCGTTGGGCGAGGACCTCGCGGTGCTGCAGTACACCGGCGGCACCACCGGCGTGGCCAAGGGCGCGATGCTGACCCACCGCAACCTGGTCGCCAACATGCTGCAGAACCGCGAGCTGATGGGCAACGAGCTGCAGGAAGGCAGCGAGGTGATGATCGCGCCGCTACCGCTCTACCACATCTACGCATTCAACTTTCACTGCATGCTGATGATGCTGATCGGCGCGCACAACATCCTGATCAGCAACCCGCGCGACCTGCCGGCCTTCGTCAAGGACCTGTCGAAGTACCGCTTCACCGGCTTCGTCGGTCTCAATACCCTGTTCGTCGCCTGTGCGGCAACGACGCCTTCCGCAAGCTGGATTTCTCCGCGCTGAAGTTCACCGTCTCCGGCGGCATGGCGCTGCAGCAGGCCACCGCCGAGCGCTGGAAGGCGGTCACCGGCTGCGACATCGCCGAAGGTTTCGGCCTGACCGAGACCAGCCCGGTGGTGTCGGTCAACCCGATCAAGCACATCAAGGGGGCACCATCGGCATCCCGCTGCCGTCGACCCAGTGCAAGGTCATCGACGACGAAGGCAACGACCTGCCGCTCGGCTCGGTCGGCGAACTCTGCGTCAAGGGCCCGCAGGTGATGAAGGGCTACTGGCAGCGCCCCGAGGCCACTGCGGAAATCCTCAGCGAGGACGGCTGGCTGAAGACCGGCGACATTGGGATCATCCAGGAAGACGGCTACATGCGCATCGTCGACCGCAAGAAGGACATGATCCTGGTCTCGGGCTTCAACGTGTACCCCAACGAGCTGGAAGACGTGCTCGCCACCCTGCCGGGCGTGCACCAGTGCGCGGCCATCGGCGTGCCGGACGAGCGGTCGGGCGAGGCGATCAAGCTGTTCGTCGTCACCAAGCCGGGCGACAGCCTGACCAAGGAACAGGTGATGCAGCACATGCACGACAACGTCACCGGCTACAAGCGCCCGAAGCACGTGGAGTTCCGCGACAGCCTGCCGACCACCAACGTCGGCAAGATCCTGCGCCGCGAGCTGCGGGACCAGGAGCTGAAGAAGCTGGGCGTCAAGTAGGCGTCGGCTTGCCCAGTCTGGCAAGCTCGCCCTGAGATCGGGTCTCGCACAGCCCCTCATCCGACCCTGCGGGCCACCTTCTCCCGCAGGGAGAAGGGAAAAGCCTGTAGCCACGTCGTGACCCGTAGGAGCAGGCTCTGCCTGCGACCCGAATCCGCTCGGCGCAGGTAATTCCTGTGGGAGGCGTGCCCCCGCGGCGCGATGCCGAGTCCTTGCTCGCGAAGAAGCTCGGCATCGGGCGCCGGCTCCGTTCGCGACCAAGGTCTCTCCTACATCCGGTGCCAGGTCCCACGCGGACCGGCGCCCTCTCCTCCGGGAGAGGGCTGTGGTGAGGGAACCGTGCGCCTAGCACCCCACTTCCCAAAGGACGGCACTGACCCTCGGATGCGCCGCCCCCCTTGCCTCGGCTCCGGTTCCGCGGCGACGTTATCGCCGGAACGGTGGGCAAGACTCAGCCACGGTTGCCTTCACCGAAACCGATTGACCTCGCGCTCCAGCGTGTCGGCCAGTGCTTGAGTTCTCGCGCCGTCTCCGCCAGCTGATTCCCGGCCTCGCGCGTCGACTGGTTGTCCTCGGCCACGGCATGGAGGTTCTGGCTGAGCACGGTGGCGGTGGCGCTCTGCTCGCTGGTCGCCCGGGCAATGCCGGCGAACTGTTCCAGCGTCTGCGCGGTGTGCGCCTGGATCTCGTCGAGCGTCGTCGCCACGGCGCCGTTGAGCGCCAGGCCTTCCTGCATCAGGCGGTTGCCGTCGTCGATGGAGGTCATCGCGCGGGTGGTTTCCTCCTGCACCGACACGATCACCTCGGCGATCTCGCGGGTCGCCTGGCTGGTGCGCGCGGCCAGGTTGCGCACCTCGTCGGCCACCACCGCGAAGCCGCGGCCCTGCTCGCCGGCGCGTGCGGCCTCGATGGCGGCGTTGAGGGCCAGCAGGTTGGTCTGCTCGGCGATGCCGCTGATGACTCCGACGATGCCGCCGATCTGCTGCGAGCGCTCGCCCAGGCCGTTGATCACGGTGGCCGTGGCCGTCAGCGAACGGGCGATCTGGCCCAGCGCCTGGGACGACGCCTGCATCGACTCGGCGCCCTGGCGGGTGCGCGCCACGTTCTCGGTGGTCAGCTGTTCGGTGCGCTGCATGCCCGTGGCGATGTCGCCGGCGGTGGCGCTGAACTGCTCCACCGCGCTGGCCATGGTGTCGAGCTGGGCCGCCTGCTCGGCGGAGCGGCGCTGGGTCGCGGCCGCCAGGGTATTCAACTGGTCGGCGCGCTGCGTCACGTCCGCCGAGGCGCTACGCACTTCGGTCACGGTGCCGGACAGCGATTCGGCCATCTGGTTGAAGGTGGCCGACAGGGTGCCGATCTCGTCGTCCCGGACGATCTGCAGCCGTCCGCTCAGGTCGCCGGCGCCGAAGGCCCGGGCCTGCTCCACCAGCGGCCCCAGCGGTCGCAGGCGCTGGCGCAGCAGCAGGATCGAAGCCGCCACTGCCAGGATCAGCGCCAGGCCGCTGCCGAGCGCCAGCCGCGTACCGACCTGCCAGATCAGCGCCTGGATCTCCTGCTCCGGCAGGGTCGCGACCACCTGCCAGCCTTCCCCGGCGACCGGCGCGGCGACGCTGAGGAACTCCTGCGCGCCGTCGCTCCAGACCACGCCATGAGTGGCGTCGGGCTGGGCGAGGGACGCTTCGGCGGCGTCCGCGCGCTCGGTCCCGGCCGGCTTGACCAGCCAGGCGCCGTTTTCCTCGCGAATCGCCAGCGAACCGCCGGCGCGATGCGGAAGGCCGCCAGGCTGTCGAACTGCTGGCGCTGCGCGTCGGTGTAGTCGAAGCCGACGAACAGCACCGCGATCACCTGGCCGGACGCATCGCGCACGGGAGTGTACTGGGTCATGTAGTGGCGGCCGAACAACAGGGCACGGCCGACGTAGGGCTGGCCCTGCAGCAGGCGGGCATAGGCCGGGTGCTTGCGGTCGAGCTGTGTGCCGATTGCCCGCGAGCCGTCCTCCTTCTTCAGCGAGGTGGTGATCCGCAGGAAGTCCTCGCCGCTGCGAACGAAGACGGTGGCGACCCCGGCGGTCAGCTCGTTGAATTCGTCCACCAGGGTGAAGTCGCCGTTGAGCGGCGCCCGGCGAGGGTGAGCATCGGCTCCGGGCCACTGTCGCTGCGGCTAAGCCCCTCGGCGAAGCGCCGCTCGAACAGCGTGGCCAGGCGCAGGGTGCTAGTCCTCAGCGACTGTTGAAAGGTGACCAGCTGATCGGCCAGCAGCTTCGCCTCGCTGGCCAGGTGCTGGCGGTGCGCGTCCTCGGTCGACTGGCTAAGCGAGCGCAGGGCGAACAGCCCGCTCGCGCTGATCACCACCACCAGCACGGCGGAAAGCGCCGCGCCCAGCTGTCCCGCAATACCAGAGCGGATTCCAAACATACGAAAGACTCCTTGGCGAACGGGATTCCGTGCCGGATTGGATTGAGACGGAAACGAGCGATGTCGCTGCGGCGAGGAGGGGCGCGTCGAAGGCAGGAATCATTGTCTGTCTGTTCCGGCCGCTTCGACCCCATGTGGCCGGGCAGCCGGTGCGCCTTCCGACACGGGCATTCGTGCGGCAAGCGCCCTTGCCAACGACTCATGATATCCACGGCACCCGATCGTCAAGAAGGCGAAGTGACACTCTGTGACGCTTCGTGATCGCGGGTGACCGGGCTCTCCCACAGTCGCGAGCAAGGCCTGCTGGTCGTCGCGGTGTCGTCCTCGGTTTCCTTAACGGCAAGCGGGGCGGGGACTGGAGGGTCGCCGGTCGGATAGCTACGGTCTGTGACGGTTGGATCTCGACGTTCCGGCCGGCATGGAATCCCCGGTCGAATCGGCCTGCTGGCAAGGGGTCAAATCTGCGACAATCCCGCTCTTTGCCGCCGAGCCACACGCCGCCTGATGACCGAAACGACGCCCGCCTTTTCCTCCTTGCTGAAGAATCTCGACCAGGCCCTGATCGCCGACCGCCACCGCTTGCGCCGGCAGCTGCACGAGCTGCAGAAGCAGCCGGACGAAGCCCGGCAGGCGCAGTGGCTGGAGCGCTTCCGGGCGTCCTGCGCCAAGGTCGAGGCGCGCAGGCAGAGCGTGCCGGTGATGCGTTATGACGAGGCGCTGCCGATCGCCGCCAAGCGCGACGAGATCAAAGCGGCGCTGGAGAAGCATCAGGTGCTGGTGCTGGCCGGCGAGACCGGCTCGGGCAAGACCACCCAGTTGCCGAAGATCTGCCTGGAGATCGGCCGCGGCGTGCACGGCCTGATCGGCCACACCCAGCCGCGCCGGCTGGCGGCGCGCAGCGTGGCGACGCGGGTCGCGGAGGAGATCGGCACGCCGCTCGGCGAGCTGGTCGGCTATCAGGTGCGCTTCGAGGACCACAGCACCGAAGGCACGCTGGTCAAGCTGATGACCGACGGCATCCTGCTCGCCGAGACCCAGCACGACCGCTTCCTGGAAAGGTACGACACGATCATCGTCGACGAGGCCCACGAGCGCAGCCTCAACATCGACTTCCTGCTCGGCTACCTGAAGACCCTGCTGCCGCGCCGGCCGGACCTGAAGGTGATCATCACCTCGGCGACCATCGACCTGGAGCGCTTCAGCAAGCACTTCGATGATGCACCTATCGTCGAAGTCTCCGGCCGCACCTATCCGGTCGACCTCTGGTACCGGCCGCTGGCCGCCGAGACCGACGAGGACGGCAACCGCGTCGAGGACGACCTCACCGTCGACCAGGGTATCCTCGCCGCGCTGGGCGAGATCGAGGCGCACGAGAAGCAGGTCGGCAAGCGTCCCGGCGACGTGTTGGTGTTCCTCCCTGGCGAGCGCGAGATCCGCGACGCCGCCGAGGTGCTGCGCAAGGCCAACCTGCGCCACACCGAGGTGCTGCCGCTGTACGCGCGGCTGACCCCGGCCGAGCAGCAGAAGATCTTCCGGCCGATGCCGGGGCGCAAGATCGTGCTCGCCACCAACGTTGCCGAGACCTCGCTGACCGTGCCGGGCATCCGCTACGTGATCGATTCCGGCACGCGCGCATCAGCCGCTACAGCTACCGCGCCAAGGTCCAGCGGCTGCCCATCGAAGCCATTGCCCAGGCCAGCGCCAACCAGCGCAAGGGCCGCTGCGGACGGGTCGAGCCGGGCATCTGCATTCGCCTGTACAGCGAGGAGGATTTCCTCGGCCGGCCGGAATTCACCGATCCGGAAATCCTGCGCACCAACCTGGCGGCAGTGATCCTGCAGATGCTGCATCTGCGCCTCGGCCAGATCGAGGACTTCCCCTTCATCGAGCCGCCGGACGGCAAGGCCATCAGCGACGGCTTCAACCTGTTGCAGGAACTCTCGGCGGTCAACCGCGAGAACCAGCTGACGCCGCTCGGCCGCCAGCTCGCACGGCTGCCGATCGACCCGCGGCTGGGCCGCATGCTGCTGGAGGCGGCGCAGCAGGGCAGCCTCGAGGAGGTGCTGATCGTCGCCAGCGCGCTGTCGGTGCAGGACGTGCGCGAGCGCCCGGCCGACCGCCAGACCCAGGCCGACCAGGCGCACGCGCAGTGGAAGGACCCGGACTCGGACTTCGCCGCGCTGATCAACCTCTGGCGCGGCTTCGAGGAGCAGCGCCAGGCGCTCGGCTCCAACGCCCTGCGTACCTGGTGCCGGAAGCACTTCCTCAACTACCTGCGCCTGCGCGAGTGGCGCGATGCCCACCGCCAGCTGACGCTGATCGTGCGGGAGCTGAAGCTGGGCACCGAACCCCGTAGGAGCGAGCTTGCTCGCGAACAGGCGCATCTGGAAAGGTTCGCGAGCAAGCTCGCTCCTACGACCGCCAGAACGGCGACCGTAGGGTGGAAAACGGCGCAGCCTTTTCCACCGAGCAATCCACTGCCGAACCTGCCCGCACCACCGACAAGCGCGTCAACGCCAAGCTCGCCCAGCAGGCCGAGGCCGGCGAGGCCGCGATCCGGGCGAAGAACTACGCCGCGGTGCACAAGGCCATCCTCGCCGGCCTGCTGAGCCAGATCGGCAGCAAGACCGAGGACGGCGATTTCCTCGGCGCACGCCAGCGGCGCTTCTGGATCCACCCTTCCAGCGTCATCGGCCGCAAGAAGCCGAACTGGGTGATGGCCGCCGAGCTGGTGGAGACCACCAAGCTGTTCGCGCGCATGGTCGCCAAGATCGAGCCGGAGTGGATCGAGCCGCTGGCCGGGCACCTGATCAAGACCAACCACTTCGAGCCGCACTGGGAAAAGAAGCGCGGCCAGGTGGTCGCCTTCGAGCAGGTCACGCTCTACGGCATGATCATCGTCGCCCGCCGCCCGGTGCACTACGGGCCGATCGACCCGGCGCTGTCGCGCGAGCTGTTCATCCGCGAGGGCCTGGTGCGCGGCGACATCAACAGCCGTGCCCGCGCGCTCACGGCCAACCGCCAACTGCTCGAACGCCTCGACGAGCTGGAGGCCAAGGCCCGCCGGCGCGACATCCTCGCCGACGAGGAAACCCTGTTCGCCTTCTACGACGCGCGCCTGCCGGCCGACATCTACCAGACCGCCAGCTTCGAGAGCTGGTACAAGCGCGAGAGCGCCAGGGAACCGCAACTGCTGATCATGCACGAGGAGGACGTGCTGGCGCGCGACGCCCGCGAGGTCACCGCCGCGCAGTACCCCGACAGCCTGTGCCTCGGCGAGCTGGAACTGCCGCTGACCTACGACTTCGAGCCGGGCAGCGAGCGCGACGGCGTGACCCTGCGCGTTCCGGCGCCGCTGCTGCCGCAACTGCCGCCCGAGCGGCTGGACTGGCTGGTGCCGGGGCTGATCGAGGCCAAGGCGGTGGCGCTGGTGCGCAACCTGCCCAAGGCGATCCGCAAGAACTTCGTGCCGGTGCCGGACTTCGTCTCCGCTGCGCTTTCCAAGATCACCTTCGGCCAGGGCTCGCTGTTCGAGGCGCTCGGCCGCGAGTTGCAGCGCATGACCGGCGCGCGCATCCCCGACGAGGCCTGGCCGGAGGCGGTCGCCGGGCTGGAGCGGCACCTGCGGATGAACATCGAAGTCGTCGACGCCCGCGGCAAGTACCTCGCGAAGGCCGCGACCTGGCCGAACTCACCGCACGCTTCGCCGAGGCCAGCCAGGCCGCGCTGGCCGTGCCGCAGAAGAAGGAGCAGGCCGACAGGCCGGTGGAGGCGCGAGGCTTCGACGCGGTGCCGGAAAAGTCCCAGCAGAAGGTCGCCGGACTGTCCATGACCGTCTACCCGGCGCTGGTGGAAGAGGCCGGGGTGGTGAAGGAGGGCCGCTTCCCGACCCAGGCCGAGGCCGACTGGCAGCACCGCCGCGCCCTCCAGCGCCTGCTGCTGCAACAGCTGAACGAGCAGGCGAAATACCTGCGCAACAAGCTGCCGGGCCTCACCGAGCTCAGCCTGCTCTACCGCGACATGGACAAGCCCGACGCGCTGGTCGAGGACATCCTGCTGGCCAGCCTCGACGAGGCCATTCTCGATGGCGTGGCAGCACCGCCGCGCCCTCCAGCGCCTGCTGCTGCAACAGCTGAACGAGCAGGCGAATACCTGCGCAACAAGCTGCCGGGCCTCACCGAGCTCAGCCTGCTCTACCGCGACATGGACAAGCCCGACGCGCTGGTCGAGGACATCCTGCTGGCCA
>LZQQ01000160.1_pt1 | contig 11291 bp, 11 predicted proteins | sample 768581 | NCBI WGS metagenome assembly LZQQ01 (sample SAMN05207185, study PRJNA324510) | oil field metagenome | isolation source: sample BH-FW-20 from oil reservoir | place: India: Bombay High | collected 2015-11-25 | reverse complement strand
TCGGCCGAGAGGCCTTCAAACTTGAAGGGTTTGGATGTGACATAGTGCCCGGATACCTCACCGTGCAGCACTCTCGCCTGATCCGGGCCGAGTGCCAGCGGTTTTGGGTGTTGTATTTACAGATGTCGCACCGGGTCATCAATAACTGAGTTCCTCGGCCGAGAGGCCTTCAAACTTGAAGGGTTTGGATGTGACATAGTGCCCGGATACCTCACCGTGCAGCACTCTCGCCTGATCCGGGCCGAGTGCCAGCTTTTTGACCTGACCGGTTTCTTTGGAAAAATCCAATTTATTCAAATCGGTCCAAAACCCGCTCGCAGCCAAAGCGGATTCAAAAAAATAAAGTTTGCGTTTGTGGTCGATAGCGGTTCGCCAGCGTGTAGAGGATATTTCCGGTGCGTCCGCGGTATGAAGCCCGTAAGGAACCGACACATTCCGCATCACACTCAACACACTAGCCAAGGCCTTATTGGGCGTTGTTTTTTGCGGAATGGCATTGATATAGAACTGCGCTCTGGCAAAACGATCGGGCGAGCGATTCGACCCAGGCAACATGGTTGTGCCGCCGATGTCCTTCCAATACTCTTCCATTGCGAGCTGTTTATCGTAAGTCGCGAATTGGTCATCACCTGATACTGACGACCATGATGGATGACTTGTTTGCCATCAATGTATTCGATAATGGCGCTATCGCCGGTGGCATCGGAAATGGCCAGATGCAAGCTGGCCTGACGGTTCTGACCGGGCACCTTGTCGGTGACGACGACCAGCGGTTTGTTCCGTAAGCTTCGACCGCTTCCGACACCGTTGCGAAATTATCCAGCAGATACTGCGCCCAGACGGACACGCTGATGGGGTGTTGCCCTTTTTGAACCGTCGGATAATTGCTCTCCGCCAACCATAATAAATTGGCCGCCAAACCTTTTTCATTGAGCCCGTCGGTTGTGGAAACATCATACCCCGTTGCAATCACGCTGCCGTATTTGGACACCCATTGCAAAGAGTTCGGGCCACCCACACCGTTACGCGTCATGCCTCTCGGGAAAACCCATAAATTGGTACCGATATCGTATTTCCAGTCCATGGAACGACCCGTCATGATTTGATCGTTTTCGCCCAAATACACCACACGCGTACACGCCCAGGCCTGGTTGATTGTCATGAATCCGGTGATAACAACCAACGCAAAGGTTGCAAATCGGTGCAGGGAGATTTGTCTCAAGAGAATGTCCATACAAGTTTCCTGTGTCTCTGTAAAAAGCGCAATTGCGTTCTATAAGATAAATTCGCGAATACGACAAGGGTTTCGGAAAGGGGCTTAACGGATCGGCGGCCATTTCCAACTAAGGGTTATAACCTGCCGAAGTCAGAAGTTCAAATGAAAACTTAAATGAAATTTAGCGATTTGGGTTGGGAGCACCGGGAGCAGCGAACGCCCCCCGGCTTGAAGGGTCTTAATAAAGGTAGAAACTTTCCTGCGCTTGGCGGTCCGGCCAGGACTTGAGCGGTGTACGCGCATTCAAAGGTTGCACCGGGCGCGCATTGGTGCCCAGGTATTCCTTCATTTGTTGCAATTGCGCGGCGGACGCTTCCACCGGCTGTTTGAACACCATCCAGTAAACGCCTTCATCGCAAGGCGGCTGTGTCATGGAACCGCTGTACTTGTAAAAACGCTTGTCCACCGGGAAAAAGGCTTTCGCCGGATGCACCAAGACTTTGTCATGGACATCCAACTTGTTCAGCTGTTTCGGCAAACGGTCTAAAAACGCCGCCAGGGCTTCGTTTTCCGCGCCTTCCTGAAACAGGATGCTCACCACCGCATAGTCTCCGTTGCCGTCCTTATGCACCAGTTGCATTTCCATTGGATAACTGAAGCCGTCGATTTGGTGTTCGGACGGTGTATGGAACTCATATTCCATCAACTCGTAACGCTGGCCGTTCAACATAATGTAACTGCCGAGCGGCACTTCCACTTTCAGGACGTGGCCGTCGTTGATCATCTTCAGAATGCTTTTACGGTAATAGACATCAAAGCCGTTCAAGGACGTGGTGCCGACCGCATCGTCCCGTTTGAAATTGATTGGCGATTGGTTTTTCCCGGCTTTACAGGTGGCGTAAGCGGTCGACAGTTGCCCCCAGTTTTGCGGACCGTCGTCACCAAAATAACTCCAAGCCACCGGTTTGGTTTCAGCCGGTTCAGGTGCTGGCTTGGCCGCTTCGGGTTTGGCGGCAACTTTCGCCTTGTCGGCATCATCGGCTTGCGCTTTCGGCTGAGAGGTCTCCGCCGGCTTCGGTTGGCTCACCGCAATTTTTTTCTGCTTTTCCGCTTGTTTTTTCGCTTCCGCGCCCAAGTCAATCAACGGCGGGACATTACTGTCCGCCGCATACAACGGCAAACAGACGAGGCAACCGAGCAGCATCAAAAAGCTGGACCTTGTGTTCATTCGTTTTCCTTCTTTATCGCTTTACCGGATAAATCATCTAACATCGGAAATGACTAAGCAAATACCTCACCAAATCCGAGTTTTCAAACACAAAAATCGTTTTTAAGCGCGTGAAAAGCGTCTATCAGCCGTTTTTCCGTTGGTCGAAAATATCCTGAAAAGTGTCCAGCTCCGACTTTTGAAGCGCGAACACGCCCTCACCGCCCTGCTCAAACTCGAACCAGTAAACGGCACTTCCGGATAGGCTTGTTCCAGATAATATTGCGACACCCCCACTTCGACAATCAAAGTACCGTCGTCTTTCAAGTGTGCGGCGGCTTCCGCCAAAATATGGCGTACCAGGTCCAAGCCATCTTCACCGGCTTCCAACCCCAAACGCGGTTCCTGATGGAATTCTTCCGGCAATGCGGACATTTCAATCGCATCGACATACGGCGGATTGGACACAATCAAATCGTATTGTTTGCCTTCCAAGGCACTGAACAAGTCGGATTCGACGGCGCGGGCAATGCCTTTCAAATCGTAACGGTCGATGTTGCGCTGCGCCACGGCCAAGGCGTCTGGCGAAATATCCGCCAAATCCACTTGAGCATTCGGACAGGCTTGCAAGCTGGCAATGCCGATACAGCCGCTGCCGGTACACAAATCGAGAATATCGGTCACCGCTTCCGGTTCGACCCAAGGGCGATATTGCTCGGCAATCAATTCGGCAATCGGCGAGCGCGGCACTAGGGTCGCTTCGGAAACGTAGAACTTCAACCCCGCAAACCAGGCTTCACCTGTCAGGTACGGCGTCGGTTTCCGGCTTTCGATGCGTTGACGGAATAGCTCGGTCACTTCCCGCTTCTCGGTAATGCTTAAACGCGCCGACCAATAATTGTCGGGAATCTCCCAAGGCAATCGCAACACATGAAACACCAGCACGCGCGCATCATCGAAGGCGTTGTCGGTTCCATGACCAAAAGCGAGCCCCGCTTTCTGAAACAAGGTCCCGCCCCACCGGACAAAATCGGTCACGGTCTCCAAGTGTTCGTACTGGTAATTGAAATTTGTCATATCGTGGTCTCTTGGTAATGGAAGCCTAGTGTGGTGCTGAATTCAGGCGCCCGGTTTTTTAGCGTGCTTCGGGCGGAAAGCTTTAACGAAGGCTTCGTCGGTTTCCATATAAGCGCCTTCAATCAAATCGATGCAATAAGGCACCGCCGGAAAACCGCTTCCAAACACTCGCCGATGGCGGACGGCTTGCCCGGTAGATTAATGATCAGACAAGCACCGCGTGTGCCGGCGATTTGGCGCGACAAAATCGCCGTGGGCACGTACTGCAAGGATACCGCGCGCATCTGTTCGGCAAACCCGTCGAGAATCTTGTCGCACACCGCCTCGGTTGCTTCCGGCGTCACATCGCGTTTGGCCGGACCGGTGCCGCCGGTGGTCAAAATCAAATCGCACTGTTCGCTATCGGCCAGTTCAATCAGGTTGGATTCGATTAACGATTGTTCATCCTCGATGATTCGCGACACCCCGTCCCATTCCGACACCAAAGCGTTGCCAATCCATTCACGCATGGCCGGGCCACCCAAATCTTCATACTCACCGCGGCTGGCACGATCCGATACCGTTACAAATCCGACTTTGACTTTTTTCATACTGCTCATACTGTGTTCCGTTGATTTCATTGAATATTTCGCCAGGCCTGGTGAATATTCGTCCGTATTCAAATTCAATTGGGCATATGATACTGCATCTCACCAAATCAGAGAACCGAAAGTCCACCGCAATGAAATGCAAAATTTCTATTGAAAGGCCTTGAATTTCAGTCCTTGCCCCCTATTAACACAACATCGAATTTCAAAAAGATACGAGTGATATGACAAAACACGATGATGCAAATGCCCTGAAAGACTTGCTGGCTCAAGCACTTGAGGACGACAACCCGGAATGAACGACGAGGAAATTACCTTCAGCGAATTCGTCGACCATACCGACGAGTACGCCCAATCGGAAGCGGTCGACGGCGGCGATGCCCTGGACGGCGAGCACATCGCGCATGACGGCGACAAGCCGAACGACTCGGCGCACATGCTGGTGAAAGCGAATATGTCACGCCCGGAAGCCTTGTTCTTGCTGCCGGTCAAAGAGCGCCCGTTTTTCCCAGGCCAGACACTGCCGATCATTCTGGACAAGGACATTTGGCACGATACCATCCAAAGCGTTATCGACAACAAGATCCAATACATCGGCATCATTTATGTCGATACCGACGATCACTTCAAAGCGGTGCCGGACGACTTCGCCCAAACCGGGACGTTGGTGCGCATCCACGATCCGAAAATCAAACCCGATTACATTCAATTGATTGCCGAGGCATTTGCCGTTTCCAAATCAGCGAATGGATTCATGAAGCGCCGCCTTACCGGGCACGCGTGACCTATCCGGCCGACATCCGCAACGCCAACCCGAGCGAATACAAAGCCTACGGCTTGGCGATTATGAATGCCTTCAAAGAACTGTTGCCGCTGAACCCGCTGTACAGTGAAGAACTGAAGTATTTCCTGAACCGTTACAGCGCATCCGACTCACATCACCTGGCGGACTTTGCCGCCAGCTTGACAGCGGCCAGCAACGAGAAACTGCAAGACTTGCTCGACACCTTGGATTTGAGCGAGCGCCTGGAAAAGGTACTGAACCTGTTCAAGCACGAAATCGAAGTGACCAAGTTGCAGTTCAATATTCGCGAACGCGTGGAAGAAAACCTGACGCAACAACAGCGTGAGTTTTTCCTGCATCAGCAGCTTAAGGAAATTCAAAAAGAACTGGGCATGGTCAAAGACGACCGTACCGCCGATGCCGACCTCTTCCAGGAACGCATCGAAAAGCTGGCCCTGTCGGACGAAGCCCAACAAAAGTCCGAAGAGGAATTGAACAAAATCAATATGCTGGACCCGCAATCGCCGGAATACGGCGTGGCGCGCAACTGGCTGGATTGGTTGACGCAATTGCCGTGGGGACAGTACAGCAAAGACAAGCTCGACCTGAAACGTGCCAAGAAAATTCTCGACAAAGGCCACGACGGCCTAGGCGACGTCAAAGATCGCATTCTGGAGTTTTTGGCGGTGGGCGCGTTGAAAGGCGAAATTTCCGGTTCCATTATCTGCCTGGTCGGACCGCCGGGCGTGGGGAAAACCTCCATCGGCCGCTCGATTGCCGATACGCTGGGGCGTAAATTCTATCGCTTTTCGGTCGGGGGGATGCGCGACGAGGCCGAAATCAAAGGCCACCGCCGTACCTACATCGGTGCCATGCCGGGGAAATTCGTGCAGGCCTTGAAAGATTGCGGTACCGCCAACCCGGTCATTATGCTGGATGAGGTCGATAAAATCGGTTCCTCGTATCAAGGCGACCCGGCCTCGGCGCTCTTGGAAGTGCTGGATCCGGAACAGAACACCGAGTTTATGGATCACTATATGGACGTACGCTTCGATTTATCGAAAGCCTTGTTCATCTGTACCGCCAACACGCTGGACACGATTCCCGGCCCGTTGTTGGACCGTATGGAAGTGATTCGCCTGTCGGGTTACATCACCGAAGAGAAAGTACAGATTGCCAAACACCATCTATGGCCAACCTTACTGGACGAAGCCGGTTTGGATAAAAAACAGGTGCAGATCACCCCGGCCACCATCCGTCATGTCATTGAGGGCTATGCGCGGGAAGCCGGTGTGCGGAACCTGAAAAGACAGTTGGCGAAGCTGATTCGTAAACTGGCGATTCGTTTCGTCAAAGGCGAACTGGAACAGACCACCATTCATGTGAACGATTTGGAATCCATGCTGGGGCAACCGCGTTTCTCACCGGAAAAACCAACCTGCAAATCGGCACCGTCACCGGCCTGGCGTGGACGTCGATGGGCGGCGCGACCTTGACCATTGAGGCCAGTCGCGTCCACACCTTGAACCGTGGCTTCAAATTGTCCGGTCAACTCGGTGAGGTGATGCAGGAATCCGCCAGTATCGCTTACAGCTACATTGCGTCTAACCTGGATAAGTACAAAGCCGATCCGGAATTCTTCGATAAGGCATTCGTCCACTTGCACGTGCCGGACGGTGCCACGCCGAAAGACGGGCCAAGTGCCGGGATCACCATGGCGACGGCATTGCTGTCATTGGCGCGCGACGAAGCCATCAAAAAGCCGCTGGCGATGACCGGGGAACTGAGTTTGACCGGACAGGTGCTGCCGGTGGGCGGGATTCGTGAGAAGGTGATTGCGGCGCGCCGTATCGGCATTCGTGAAATTATCCTACCGGAAGAAAACCGCAAGGATTACGATGAATTGCCGGATTACCTGAAAGAAGGCGTGACCATTCACTTTGCCAAGCATTTTGACGACGTGGCGAAACTGACGTTCCAGATTCGCAGCAAGTCCAAAGCCCTGAAGGCTTATTTGACTAAAGCGCCGTCCGCAACAACGGAAACCGAAACGGACAAACGCGGCGATTCAGTCTCTTAATTAACCGTCGGCTTCGAAAACGCAAAAACCACAGCCTGGTGGTTTTTTATATGCTGAATTTAGGCTAGACAAACTGTTGTGCCATCTGAAACGCCCATAAAAAAGCCCGCTTATGCGGGCTTTTTTTATTTGGCTAGGCTATTTGATTAAGCCATTTCACCTGGGTATGCTTCGATACCTGGGTTGCCTTTCACGCCAACCAACTTAGGATGGTTCACTTTCTTCAGCTTCATGTCGTTTTTGTGGTTACGTAGGTAATCCGCAGCAACGTCCCACATCAAGCGGCCGTCACCCACGGAATCCACTTGCGCCCAACCGGAAACCGTGTAGGTTTTGCTGGCTTCAAGCGGTGTACCATCGTCCAAACGCATGTCAGAGATACGGTTACCCAAAGTCGCGTTTGGTTCACAAGTATAGTCCATACCACCCAAACGAACCATGTCCCCACCAGATTGCAGGTATGGGTCTTTTTGGAATAGGTTTTCACAGATACCTTCCAGGATATCTTTCATTTGTGCACCCGTCACCTCAGACTTATAAGTTTCACCATAAGTCATAGACGTTTCATCCATAACACGCGCCATAGTGATGGTTTCACCCGCCAATACGGAGGTACCCCAACGTACACCCGCCGACATAGCGATTTGCGTGTCATGCTCTTCACGTAGAGAGTTTACGATGATTTGGTCCCAAGTCCCCATGAAGTTACCACGACGGTAAAGAGTATCTTCCGCCACAGCCAATTCTTCGTTTAGGATTTCGTCATAAGTCTTACCTAGACGATCTTTGTTGTAATAGAACTCTGGATTACGCGATTCAACGATGTCTTTGTTATAGACTTTGGTGCCTAGGTGCTCGATGAAGGTTTTAACGCTCTCATCGGCCGCCAATACGTTAGAGAAAACCGGCAACAATTTGTAGTCAACGCCTTTCAACTTACCGTTTTGGATATCCAAATCCATACAACCAACGAACTTACCGTTAGAACCGGCGTTGGTGACGTAGCACACACCACCGTCAGGTGTTTTGACGTTGATGGTCTTAGGAATACCGTCATGGGTGTGACCACCGAAGACCGCATCGATACCGTTAACGCGAGATGCCATTTTGATGTCCACGTCCATACCGTTATGGGAAATCATCACAACCGCCGCGACTTTCTCGTTTTCACGAATGTGGTTAACGGTTTCTTGCAACGCATCTTCACGCAAACCGAAAGACCAGTCCGGGAAGTTGGATTGTGGGTTGGCGTTCGCTGTACGTGGGAAAGCTTGCCCCACGACCGCGATGCGCTCACCGTTAACGATTTTAACCGTGTAAGGCTTGAACGGACGCGCATCGTCTTCGTCATACATACCCAAACCGTTATGACGTTCGGTCATTTCACGGTAAGCGTCACCGAACAAAGAATCTTCTTTGATACGGATGTTTTGCGCCAAGAACTCACCCTTGAACTTGCCAAGGTTGGTTAGGACTTCGTCTTCTTTATAAGTGAATTCCCAGTGACCGGTCATGATGTCAACACCGATCAAGTTAGAGGCTTCCACCATGTCCTGACCGCGTGTCCACAAAGCGGTACCGGAACCGTGCCACAAGTCACCACCGTCCATTGTCAAAGTGTTTTCACGACCACCAGCCGCTTCACGCAACTTGTCCAACAAGGTCTTAACGTGCGCGAAACCACCGACTTTACCGTATTGCTCGGAAGCGTCCTGGAAGTTCAGGTAAGTGAACGCGTTCGCCAAAGGCGTGTTTTCAGGGATGTTCAATTCTTTCAACAAGTGATGCCCGACAACATGCGGCAATTTACCGTAAGCAGGACCGGTACCCAGGTTAACGTTTGGTTCACGGAAGTAGATCGGCTTTAACTGCGCGTGTGTATCCGTAAGGTGCAACAAACGTACTTTTCCTTTCATCGGAACGTTGTACATATCGGAAGAGACAGCGGCTCCCTTGCTTGGGCTTGAAGACATCGCTTTCGCTGTACCAGGAAGCATCCCGGCGGCGGCAGCCATAGACATTACATGAAGAAATTCACGACGATTTAAAGACATATTGTCCTACTCCGTTTGAAATTTAAAAACGATTTCGGGCGGATATTCTGCCCGAAACAAAAGCAAAAATAAAGTTGTGTAACATTAATGGAAAGCGCCCTGAAAAGTCAAATAAACTAAAATGATGATTGATAAAATTTTATTTATCAATAATAGGTTTATTTTATATTAGCACTTTCTGATTTACTGATTCGCTGGGCATTTTTACCCAGCTTTTCATCGGGTTCTTAACCGACCCATTTCCGCGCATTTCGGAACAGACGCATCCAAGGTGCGTCTTCCTGCCAATCGTCCGGGTGCCAAGAGTTTTGTACCGTACGGAACACGCGCTCCGGATGCGGCATCATAATGGTGACTCGGCCATCCTGCGTGGTCAAGCCGGTCATACCACCTTCAGAACCGTTCGGATTGAAAGGATAGGCTTCGGTTGGATTACCGGCCGAATCCACATAACGCAAACCGACCAGGCCTGATACATCCGCCGCGGAACCGTCGCCGAAGTCCATACGCCCTTCACCGTGCGCCACCGCAACCGGAATACGCGTACCGGCCATGCCTTGCAACAGAATCGATGGCGACTCTTGAATCTCCACCAACGAGAAGCGCGCCTCGAACTGCTCGGAACGGTTACGAACGAACGCCGGCCAGTGCTCGGCGCCCGGAATGATCTCTTTCAGGTTCGACAACATCTGACAGCCGTTACAGACCCCCAAGGTAAAGGTGTCTTCACGCTGGAAGAATTGTTCAAAGGTCTGACGCGCCGTGTCGTTGAACAGGATGGAATTGGCCCAGCCGCGGCCAGCCCCAAAACGTCTCCATAAGAGAAGCCGCCACACGCCACCAAACCGCGGAAATCGTCAAACGCCACTTCGCCGGACAAGACATCCGACATGTGCACGTCAATCGCATCAAAACCGGCACGGTCGAATGCCGCAGCCATTTCCTGCTGGCCGTTCACCCCTTGTTCGCGCAAAATCGCCACCTTCGGACGCTGGGCAGGATTGAACCCTGCGGTGATGTCTTCATTCGGATCAAACGTCACCACCGGACGGATCTCGGTGTTGGCGTCTTGCTGAATCGCATCGAATTCTTGCTGTGCGCAGGCTTCGTTATCACGCAATGCTTGCATGCGATAACTGGTTTCCGACCACCAGGCCTGGTAAGTTTTGCGGTTTCCACTCAACAGCGTTTGACCATGCGCGGAAATTTGAATGGCATCGTCGTTATTGATCGTACCAATCCAATGCGCCATCTCGGCCAAACCGTGCGCTTCCAACAGTCCGGCAATTACCGCTTCATCATCCGCAGACACCTGAATGACCGCCCCCACTTCTTCGGCACACAAAGCGGACACCGGTTCATCGCCCAAAGCGGTGGTATCCAACGTCAAACCACAATGTCCGGCAAACGCCATTTCCAATAAGGTAATCAAGAAACCGCCGTCGGAACGGTCATGGTACGCCAGCATCAAATCATCGGCCATCAACGCTTGAACGAAATCGAACAACTTCAACAGATCGTCAGCGGAATCCAAATCCGCCGCCACATCACCGACTTGGTTATACACCTGCGCCAAACAACTGCCACCCAAACGGTTCTGGCCACGCTCAAATCAATCGCCAACAACTTGGTGTCACCCAAATCGGTACGCAATTGCGGCGTGACCGTCTTGCGGACATCCTGCACCGGTGCAAAGGTGGTGATGTTCAACGACACCGGCGACGTCACCGACTTGGATTCGTCGCCGTCCTGCCAGACGGTTTTCATCGACATGGAATCTTTTCCGACCGGCACGGCGATGCCCAAGGCCGGACACAATTCCAGCCCGACCGCTTCCACGGCATCATACAAGGCGGAATCTTCGCCCGGGTGACCCGCCGCCGCCATCCAGTTGGCGGAAATCTTAATATCGCTGATTTTCTCGATTTTGGCACAGGCGATATTGGTGATCGCTTCGGCAATCGACAAACGCGCAGAGGCTTTCGGATTAATCAACGCCACAGGCGGACGTTCGCCGGATGCCATCGCTTCACCGGTATAGCCTTGATAATCGGAGCAGGTAATCCCCGCATCCGCTACCGGAACCTGCCAAGGTCCGACCATTTGGTCGCGCGTCACCATCCCGGTGATGGTACGGTCACCGATGGTGATCAGGAAACTTTTACTGGCAATGGTCGGCAGTTTCAACGGTATAGCCTTGATAATCGGAGCAGGTAATCCCCGCATCCGCTACCGGAACCTGCCAAGGTCCGACCATTTGGTCGCGCGTCACCATCCCGGTGATGG
>LZQQ01000159.1_pt1 | contig 11518 bp, 18 predicted proteins | sample 768581 | NCBI WGS metagenome assembly LZQQ01 (sample SAMN05207185, study PRJNA324510) | oil field metagenome | isolation source: sample BH-FW-20 from oil reservoir | place: India: Bombay High | collected 2015-11-25 | reverse complement strand
CTAATGCCAAAAATTCTTCGTCAACGACGGATAATTGTGTTGACACCGCCCAGGGGCGCCCCTAATATGCGCCCGTCCTCGAGTTGGGGCTATAGCTCAGCTGGGAGAGCGCTTGCATGGCATGCAAGAGGTCGACGGTTCGATCCCGTCTAGCTCCACCAAACTCGATGAGATTTGCCACCAGCCCGTGCTGACGGGTTGCGTAGAAGGGATTGCGTCCCCTTCGTCTAGTGGCCTAGGACACCGCCCTTTCACGGCGGTAACAGGGGTTCGAGTCCCCTAGGGGACGCCACTTTCCAGCCGCACCGCCCAGGCGTTGCGCTCGTCGGAAGACGTTAAGTTCGGGGCTATAGCTCAGCTGGGAGAGCGCTTGCATGGCATGCAAGAGGTCGACGGTTCGATCCCGTCTAGCTCCACCAATTTCCACGCGCTTCGGCTCCTTGCCGGACCGTATCGAAGGTTACGTCCCCTTCGTCTAGTGGCCTAGGACACCGCCCTTTCACGGCGGTAACAGGGGTTCGAGTCCCCTAGGGGACGCCATTTTTAGCCCGCCTTGGGCACTCAGGGGTCATCTCTCGCGAGGTGGCCCTTTTGTTTTTCTGTCATATGGTTTTCGGCTGCCGTCCGGTCCTGCGTGAGCAGGCGCCGTCGCGCGCACGCGGCGGCATGACGGCGGGCGCTGGCGGAACGGCGGCACGCCGGGCGTGTCGGAGTTTGAGCAGCCTGGGGCGCCGTAATGGGTGCAGACGCGTGACAAAGCGCGTCGCTCGGGTTCTCATGCTGCGAATCTTGATTGGGAGATCTGTCATGAGCTGGGATAGGGAAGGGGCCTACGTCATCGATGTCCAGGTGTCGGCAGAGCACATCGACGAGCTGGGTCACGCCAATAACGCCGTCTATGTGTCCTGGCTGGAGCGCTGCGCCTGGAGTCATTCGCAGAGCCTGGGGCTGGGCATCGAGGATTATCGGCGGCTGGACCGTGCGATGGCGGTGCTGCGGCACGAGATCGACTATCTGGCCAGTGCATATGAAGGTGACCGGCTGCAGCTGGCCACCTGGATCTGCGAATCGGATCAGCGTCTGCGCATGAAGCGCCAGTTCCAGCTCGTTCGCCCGGCCGACGGAGCCACGCTGCTCCGCGCGCAGACGACCTTCGTCTGCATCGAGTTATCCAGTGGAAAGCCGAAGCGCATGCCCCCCGAGTTCGTCGAGGGGTACGGCAAGGCGCTGGTCGAGCCCTATCCCCTCGAGCTGTGAGGGCTGTCAGCCGCCCTGTTCGGGTCTGCGAACGTCGGACTCGCGGCGCTCTTCGGCGTCCTCGCGCCACTGCTCCTGGACTTCTTGCTTCATCTTCGGATCGGCTTGATGCTTGCCATCGTAATGCGTGTCGTCGCCGATCTGCTGCTGGGTGTTGTCGTGAGCGTTCTGCGGGTCTTTCGCATGCGGCTGCATATGGTCGTCGGCGGCTGCGTTGACGGCGATGCCGCCCGCGAGCAGGGTGCCGAACAGAAGTGACGTCAGCTGCGTTGGTTTCATGCCAGCCTCCACATATGTCGAAAAGAATCGGAACTGCGCCTAGTAACGACCCCCGGTCGAGCATCATCGTTCACCTGGTGAGGTGGCCATGAGCGCACACCAGCGCAAGATCATCCATGTTGACTGTGCAGCCTGTTCGCCCACGCTTTTTATCGTTCGCAAAATCCGCGCAGGACGCGGGATTCGGGCGGTTTGTGTTCGCGGGGGTTCGCTGGTGTGCTGGGCCAGTCAAGTAAAAGGCGGGTATTAAAGCGGGGTACTTTTTAAGCGAGAGCGATACCCGCAATGCCACTTACCGATATCCAGATTCGCCAGGCCAAGCCGGGCGAGAAGCCCCGTAAGCTCTCGGATGAGCGGGGGCTATTCATCGAGATTCGTCCGACCGGTGCCAAGCTTTGGCGCTACCGGTACAAGATCGAAGGCAAGGAGAACGTCTTTGCCCTCGGCGAGTATCCCGAGATGGGTTTGGCGGATGCTCGGGCGGAGCGCGACAAAGCCCGCGCGCTGGTCAAGCAAGGCCGCCATCCGTCCCATGTGCGCCGTACCGCGCGTGCCAAGCAGCCTTGGCGAGCCGCTCGTCATTCAAGGCCGTGACGCTGGAGTGGATCGACAGCAAGTCCGGAATCACTGACGGCTACCGAAACCAATTAACCCGCGCATTCACCAAAAACCTGTTTCCCTATGTAGGACGGCTGCCAGTGCGCGATGTTACGGCCGCGCACTTGTTGGAATGTCTGCAACGCATGGAAAAACGCGGTGCGACGTATTACGCCATCTCGCTGTGCAATTGGCTGTCGCAAATGTTCCGCTATGCGGTGCGTACATTGCGTGCTGAGGCGGATCCTGCCTCGGCTCTGTACGGGGCGTTCGTACGTGATCCAGTGCAGCATAGTCAGCCGATGTCACCTGCCGATATTGCACGATTTCGGCGAGAACTAGCTGGGTATGGTGGCTTTCGCACTAACACAATCGCCTTGGAGCTGATGCAGCTCCTGTTCCTACGCACCGTGGAGATTCGTCGTGGGCGCTGGGAGCATGTCGATCTAGAAATTGCAATTTGGGATATCCCGCCTGAGCTAATGAAAAAACGGCGTCGCATCTGGTGCCTCTGCCTTCGCGTGCTGTTGAGCTATTGAAGGAGTTGCGCACTATTACCGGTGGACGTGGGCTTATGTTTCCTGGACTTCGGCACCCAGACAGGCCGGTGGATGGCTCGACTTTCAACCGTGCTTTAGAACGGCTCGGGATGAGAGGCTTCACCTGTCACGATTTCCGCGCAACTGCTTCAACTCATTTGTATGAATCTGGTCTGTTTCGCAGTGAGGTGATTGAGCTGCAGTTGGCCCATGCTGAGGACAATCAGACGAAGGCCGCTTACAACCACGCGCAATACCTCCCTGAGCGCATAGAGATGATGAAATGGTGGCAAGATTTCTGTCTCGCCTGCAAATGAGGAAGGGCTGCCTAGGCAGCCCTTTTTTCTTTCTGTTCCTCAATCCACAACTGAATCTCTAGCTGAGACCAGCGCGAGTAGCGCCCCAGTTTGATAGGCGGTGGAAATTCCTCGAACTGAATCATCTCGTAAATTTTCGTTCTGCCCATTCCAACCTGGCTGATCACTTCCTTGATCGTAATGAGCCGGTCTAGCGGCTTATGGCTCATCGGTGTGCCCCCCTATGTCCGTTTCTAGCTAGATTCCAGTTGGAGCTGGCTAGAAGAAGCCCCCGGCGCTTATGCGTACCTATAGGGGAGTTACCTGAATTGATGCTGGTATTGGCTGTTGTCGGCATGTGGTGTTCCTTATTAATGACCGACACCCATTAAATAGCATCGCAAACACATTTTGGGGCGCTATCTGACCACATCTTGGTAAGCATTAGGGTTAGGTAGCGCCTCGGATATCGTTGTCCTTAGCGTCCCCCATAAATCAACAATCCCAAATCCTGCGGGAGCTCCGTAAGGAGTCGATGTCTCGAGCGCCATGTGGTTGCCGTGGCGACACGGATTCCCGCTGCGTTCGCTACGCGTATCAAAAACTGCAGGGCTCCCTAACTGCGATTCCGCTGCACAACGCTGACAAGGCTGGTCTGCCGCATTTCTACTGTTGATTCTCCACCTAGAAACTGACCACTAGGTCAAGAAGGGAAATGAACGGAACAAACCCGCTATGAAAAAGCTGAAAGGCGCGCCACGCTGGGATTCGGCCATTTTCATCGAGATTTTCCATCGCGAAATTGACCGAAGGGTCAGGAAAGAAAAAAACTTTATCCATTACCCCGTTAAAAGATCTGAAACCCGCATGAATATTGGCGTACAGCGATTTTCCATCGTGATTTTCCATGGTGGAAACTGACCGAGGGGTCAGAAAAGAAAATGGAAATTGACCCGAAGGTCAGGAAAGAAAAAGATGCTTTTTCCACATGAAGGTGAAACCGCCAAACCCGCGCCAACACTGGGTTTCAGCCATTTTCCATCGTGATTTTCCACGTAGAAAATTATTGAAAATCACGATGGAAACTGACCTGAAAGTCAGGAAAGAAAATGGCCACTTTTTCTATTTGGCTGACACCCCTGAAAGCCGCACCACTACTGGGTTTCAGCCATTTTCCATCGTGATTTTTCCACGCAACGCAATTCACGATGGAAAATGGCAATGTCCAAAAACGGGACCTCATGCCGTACAGCTATTTAGAAAAATGCCTTTTTTGTCGTTTACCCCCCCCTGTGTCGCGAAGCGAGTGCAGCGGAGCGGCCCTGTGCGGAGGTTCGAATTTGGGTCCTGATTTCCCCCCGATCATTCCGAACGGGAGGTTCTTTGCGAGGCCGGTGGGCGGAGATCGCCTGATGGAGATCCTGGTGGTTACGGACGCCGGGCTCAGCTGCAACGGCGTGAGCTACGCCTGGGCAGATCTGCGTGGCATCTCCATCGATGGAGACATTGCGTGTCTGGTGAGTGAGAAGTACGTGTCAGGGGGCTTGCGGTTCTACCTGGGCGAATGCCGCTTCATTGGTGAGTCTGGGAACATGCAGAAGGATTACAGCGGCTATCCGGTTGAATACTGCCTCATGAACCGGGCCACGTTCGAACGCCAGGCGTTGGAGCCGCGCAGCGAATGTTTGTAGAGATAGTAGATCTGGTTCAGAGCACTCGTCCTTGGGCGGCCTGTGGAGGCGTTGGTGAGGAGATCAAAGCTTTCCCCTACACTTGCAGCCACTAGGCGCGTGGATGCGTCATGGCGACGCCTAGGACCCCTGAGAGGGGCTAGGCTGTGCGCATCTGCGGCGCCGCTAGCAGCCTGTCGGACTTGAATTCATAAATGGACAGAGCGCGACAAAGACAAAGCGAATTGCCCACTATTTGAGCGTTTTTAACCGGTTGTTGCCCTGAATTTCCTGAATTCGAGCGGATTCAGCCTCTGTTCACGCATTTTGAACGGAATGCGGGCGCAACGTGGCCATGCGTTTCAAGTTCCACGCCAGGCACACCAGGGTCCATTCGTTCTGGACATTCGCCAGACCGCGCAGCAGGAACTGACGGAAGCCCATCACCGACTTGATGATTCCGAATACCGGTTCCACCGTCTGCTTGCGCTGCCCATAGGCCGCGCGCCCGGCCTTGGTCTTGAGTCGGTGCTTCATTTTGTCGACCGGACTGGTCGGCTCCGATGACGCTGCCGGCTCTTCGAAACGCTCGCGCCAGTGCCGATGGTGGGCGTCGCGGCCCACGGCAATCAGGGGCTCGATCCTGGCGGCCTCGCAGGCTTCGACATTCTTCTCGCTGAAGTAGCCGCTATCGGCCAGGAATTTCTCCGGCTGGTTCAGCTCCTCGGGAAGCGCTTGAAGCTTGGCCAGCATCGGTACGACCTGTTCCTTGTCGTTGCCCGCCTGGGTCACATGCGGCGCCATGACCAACATGGATTCGCTATCGACCAGCGCTTGGGCGTTGTAGCACTGCTCGAAGCCGCCACCAGCCACCTTCATGATGCGCGACTCTTCGTCGGTCAGGTTGATCTGGTCGTCCGGGCGCGGGCCCACCTGCGGCGGCTTCGGCGGTTTGCCTCCAGGCTTCTTGCCGTTGCCTTTCCTTGGCCTCGCGCTTGTCCAGCTTGGCTTGATACTCGGCCTGCTCGCGCTCGAGGCGTTCCTTGGCCCGCGCTTCGATCTTGGTCTTGGCTTCTGCTATGGCGGCCAGGCGGTCTTCGCGCCGCTTGATCTCGTCGGGCAGACTGACCCCGTCGGGGAGGTCGCTCTGATCGGCCGCTTCTGCCAGCTTGAGCATCTCCTGGACCTCGGCCTTTAGCTGGGCCTCGATCTTCTCGGCGTGAGCATAGGACAGGGCGCTGTGCCGCGAGGCATTGGCGTGGATCTTGGTGCCGTCCAGACTGACCGTGCCAAAACGCGAGACTTGGTTCTCGCGCGCGATTTGCAGTACCTGCACAAAGGTCGCGGCGAACTGCTCTCCGTGGCGACGGCGGAAGCTGGCCAGGGTGTCGTGATCCGGGTGCTGGTCGCAGGCGATAAACCGGAACGCCAGGGAGTCATAGCTGGCTCGCTCGATCTTGCGGCTTGAATACGCACCCGTGGCATAGCCGTAGATCAGCAACGACAGCAACATAGCCGGATGGTAGGCAGCGCTGCCACGGCCCGCATAGACGCTCTCCAGCTTCGACAGATCCAGGCCCTCTACGACCTCCACCACGTAGCGCGCCAAATGTGACTCGGGCAGCCAGTCCTGCACCGACGGCGGGAGCAAGTAGTCGATTTCGCGGTTTATCGGTCGAAAGCGGCTCATACAGTCAGGTTCCAGGAGCGATGCGCAATTCTACCGGCGAGGGGAAAAGTCCGACAGGCTGCTAGGATGGTGAGTCATCCGAGCCGTCACGCTCGGTCTTTTTATCCAAACGCCACGCCACTACCAGGCCAATCAGTGCTGTTGTTCCCAACACCAAAAGGCTTGAGCCGATGGCTATCAGGAGCATGCGGTAGCTTTCGTCCATAACGATTCCTATCAGTCGGTAACGTGTGAGCGACGGACCGTTGCCGCAGTGGAGGCCTGACGGCAACGCGACGGCCATTTTCAATATCTAACGCCAACCCCAGCGCGAGCCCGTTGCCGTAGTGGCGGTCAAACGGCAACCTCGCTTCAACGCCGCTCTGTCCCAAGGCCATTTCTGATGCAATACGTGCCGGGTACCGCAATGACCACGCAGACAATTTGGCCAACCCCCATGATATGACCCCAAAGCCCCCTCAGCAGTGGGAAGGCGATGAATACCGCGGCTGCCTCGCCCGGCTGCATGGTAGCCAGACGGCCCAGTACCGCCGCACCAGCTACCGACAGCAGAATCAGCAGAAATCCTGCTAGGGTCATCACCGGTCGCGCTCTGGTGCGTGGCCTACGGCGGTTGCCGGAGTCTGTGTAGTCCAGCGGCAATGGAATCTGCCGAACCCGCCTGCTGCGCTCTATTCGAGCATCGAACGCCCAAGCCAACCAGGAAACTCCCACTGCAAAAGCCAGAATAAAGCTCACTCCGAATCCCAATGGCGACATCTCCAATCCCCCCTGAATATCTTCCCTGGGTTCAGTCAAAACCGAAGGCCGAAAAGCTACTGCCAAGGCCACTGGCATGATCGAACGACATACTGTCGCTCATCATGTCAGTGCCATATGCGTTCCCCATAACATCGAAGCAACCGTCCATCATGGGCATGCCGTTGGCTGGGTTGACCCACATGGTGTCCATGGGCTCGAAGTTGCTGGCGAACAAATCCGAGGAGAATCTTTCTGCCTGAAACAGCTCGACCGGCTCGGTCTGACTCGAGGGATCGTCGTGCAGAGAGCTGAAGGAGAAGCTCGGGACTTCGTCCTCCAACAGCGAGTCGGCCATCTGCCATCGGCGCTCATGGCGAATACTGAGGCCGTCATGCACTACGACCGGCTTTCCCTGGCTGGGATAGATGATGGTCGTATACACGGGTTTGGTTGGCTGAAGAATTGAGGCGCAAAGGCTTACAAGTTCGCTGAAGAGGCTCATGGCTGGCTCCTGGGTTATGAGTACCTCCAGTATCTCCTGTGTTTGAAATAACCCAAATTCCGTTCAGGCAAAACGGGCCGTGGTCATACAAGTTTGTACCCAGTCACGTCATGAAAGGGCGTCCGTACCGGCTATCGCTCTGCTACTGGCAAACAGACCAGATTTGGGTTTTTCCAGGCTGCTATTCCATGGAGATCCGCAGCCAAGGGCTTTCCTTGGCAGGGAATTTCCTTAAGGAGCAGACTTGTGCAAAAGACGATCTTCGTAGCCGTTATCGCAGTAGGGGCGATGCTAGCCATCAGCAGCTTTACATCACCCAAGGGGGTTCGGCCCACTGGTAATGCCTGTCTCGGTCAGAACAATGATTCTCTGGTCGAGTACATCGGCAACCATTGCCAGGCGGGAGACACGATTGCCACCAAACATCCCGCGTACTTCTGCGACTTTAACCATACGGTCGCGTTTAACACCTTCAACTCGGCCATGTGTATCTATACGGGCAAGCAGGCGGGGGAGCGCGTGCCTGCTGCCACTTCGGCGTCTTCGAGAGACCAAAACCCGAGAACTGGGAGCTGATCTCGTTCCGCGGGATGACCGCTCTGTGCGGTAAGCCGATTTTTGGATGTGGTTACAAGCCTCTTCCCATCCAGGAAGAGCTGTTCGGCAGGCCAGCGTATGTCGCCGATTACCGTGCAGAAACCTTCCACAACTGATCCACTCGCGTCGTGAAGCTCTGGCTCAAAAGCTCACGGCGCATTCCCCATTCAGGGCTTGCCGGCACTATGCCCGGTCGCAATGTACCGCGCCCCCATTTGGCGTTGACCGAATCCAGAACGGCCATCACCTTTTCCGAAGCAGCAGGCTGACTGGCAGCAAATAAGTCGTCAGTGAATTCGCCGCGTCCGCAGAGATCCATCAGCAGTACCTCGGCCTTCGCATAGGAAAAACCTGGGCGATACACTTCATCGAGGCTGGCAAGTGCGGCCTGGGTGATCAGTCGGGTGTCGTCGGTGGGGTAGGGCAGCTCACACAGCATGCCTTTGGCAAATTTGAGTTCGTCCGGATTGAACATGCCGGTGCGAATGCTGACCCTGACTTTCCTGCAGACAGAGCCTTGCGCGCGAAGCTTCTCGCACGCCCTGGCCGCGTATGTGGCGACCGCTTCGCGGATGGGGGCAGGTCTTCCTGACGCTCGCCGAACATTCTGCTGCAGCAAATCTCCTGTTTCGGTGGCGCGACGCTGTCCAGTTCCAGGCAAGCAGTGCCCTGTAATTCCCGTGCCGTTTTTCCAATACCACGCTGAATTTCTTCCGCAAGGTCCAGGCATCTGCTTGAGCCAACTGCCACGCTGTCCGAATCCCCATCGCGCCGAGGCGTTCGGTCAGTTGCCGGCCGATGCCCCACACTTCGTTGACTGCAACGGCGCGCAGCAGCTTGTCGCGGCGTTGGGAATCAGTGAGATCCACCACGCCTCCGGTCTGCTTCTGCCACCTTTTCGCAGCGTAATTGGCTAATTTCGCTAAGGTCTTGGTCGAGGCGATGCCGACTCCGGTAGGAATGCCGGTACTGGCTAAAACTTGAGAGCGGATCTCACGGCCCAAGCGCACCAGGTCCGACTGGATGCCTGTCAACTCAGCAAACGCTTCATCGATGCTGTAGACCTCCAGCTTCGGTACCAGCCCTTCGATAACGGTCATGACCCGTTCGCTGATGTCGCCGTACAGCGCATAGTTTGAACTGAACGCAACTCCTCCAGCTGCTGCGTAGGCCTTACGAATCTTGAACCAAGGCTCGCCCATCCTGATGCCTAGCGCCTTGGCCTCTGGGCTGCGGCTGATAACACAGCCGTCATTATTTGACAGCACCACAATGGGCGTGCGCATCAGATCGGGGCGAAAACTCGCTCGCAGCTGCAGTAAAAACTGTTGCAGTCGATCAGCGCAAAACGTGCTCAGCCACCGTTGCGACCCCGCCGGCACAGGCCGATATACACCCCCCAGATATGCAGTTCTTCACCTTCCAGGACGTAACGCGGTGGGTAAGCCGGATTGGCAGAGCGCAGCACCACCTGCTGCGACTCCAAGTCGAAAATCTTGATCAACGGATCCCCGTTAAGGCAAGCAATCACCACGTCTTCGCGACGCGGTTGCAGCGCTTTGTCGATCAGCACCAGGTCGCCGTCGAGAATGCCGAGGCCAGTCAGGCTATGGCCTGAAACCTGAGCGAGATAGATCTGTGGACGGTGCAGGCGGAATAGCTCGTCGAGCGAGATTCGCTGCTCCAAGTGGTCCTGAGCCGGGCTAGGGAATCCGGCCGGGACAGTCGGTAGAAAAAATGGAATGGCTGTCAGGGAGGGCGCAACGGGGCCGAGGATCGAAACGCTGTCCACGGAAGTCACCTTGAGTACTGGATGTATAAACAGTATTTGTTAGCGGCAGTGCGCAGTCAATCGAAAGTGACAGGAGGAGGGTGTATGCGAAAGCGTCACAACGACAAAGCCTGGCGACTTACCTGAGTGAGCGGCAGCTGCCCTGGCCGGGAGCTGCCGCGCGTCCTCAGTCGAGCTGAGCTAAGATCGAATGCGCGATAGCACTCCCCCGCCGAGCAGGCTCCTGTTGGAGTATTGTGTCGCATAAGCGATGTCTACTGGCCAAGGTCGAGGTGACCAATGAAGATCACAGCGATGGAGCAGACTGAGTCGGTCAGCGATGTTCTGTGCGACGTTTGTGGCGAGAGCACGCGCGTCGAAGGGTATGGATTGCAATTCGGCACTCTTCGTGCCAGTTGGGGCTATGGCTCGACCCACGATGGCGAGCGCTATGAGGTGGATCTTTGCGAGGGTTGCTTTTTCAGAACCATTTCCGGGCTCAGACGAGAGCGGATGGTGAACTTCATGTTCGGTGACGACGACCAGGATCTTAGTGATTTCGGGCTTGTTGCTCGGGATGATTTTTTCAATGACACGGGTAGTTCACGCTCCTGAGTTTCCGTCGGCGCAACATCTCTGATTTTATCCCCCCCGCTTTTGCACTGTTCCGTACCTAGCCGGAGTCTTGGCTGAGATTGCCTTTCGCTTCGCTGATGGCGTATCCCTGAGTGTACTGGCCGCCGCCGGCTTAACCCGTACAATGCCGCTTCGTTTTGCTCTGAGTGGTTCCAATGAAGCGTCTGATCGTGGCGGGCCTGGCCGCCTTCTTTATCTCCTCACTTGCCTTCGCCAATGCGCCATCGACGTTCTCTGCTGCGAAAACCGTCGCCAAGAACAAGGTGTTCTATGACCAGGCGTCTACTGGGCTCGGCGACCTCTATTGCGGCTGCGCATGGGAGTGGTTGGCAAGTCAGGCGGGCGAATTGACGCCGCCTCGTGCGGCTACGAGACGCGGACTCAGCAGACACGCGCGGAGCGGATCGAATGGGAGCACATCGTCCCAGCCTGGGTCTTCGGCCACCAGCGGCAGTGCTGGCAGAACGGAGGGCGGAAGCACTGCGTGGCGGACGACCCGGTGTTCAGAGCAATGGAGGCCGACCTTTTCAATCTCTACCCATCCGTGGGCGAGGTTAACGGCGACCGAAGTAACTACCAGTACGGGCGGGTGGCTGGCGGCGCTCCTCAGTACGGAGCATGCACTACCAGAGTGGACTTCAAGGGACGTGCGGCCGAGCCGCGTGATGAGGTCAAGGGCCTAGCAGGCCGTTGAAAAATTCGGCCTCGACTGCCCCAACCCGTTCGGGGTGACGCTTTTTCAAGCGATTGGGGCTAACGGAGGCCGCAAAAGGCCTGGATTCAGGCCTTTTTGACCGGTTTCAGCACCACTTTTACGCCTTTCGGCGTTTTTCGGGCGCACCTCGCCCTATACATGCGAGCCTCGCCACCAACCCGACAGGCTCCCCAATCGGATCAGGTTGTAGACCGAGAAGCCCAGCAGCAACTGGGCACTCAGCTTGGC
>LZQQ01000158.1_pt1 | contig 11553 bp, 10 predicted proteins | sample 768581 | NCBI WGS metagenome assembly LZQQ01 (sample SAMN05207185, study PRJNA324510) | oil field metagenome | isolation source: sample BH-FW-20 from oil reservoir | place: India: Bombay High | collected 2015-11-25 | reverse complement strand
ACACAGCCTGCGCCGCCTGCTCGGCCGGCCGCTTCTACACCGCCTGCCGCTCCGGCGTCGACACGCCGCGCCCGGCGCAGGAGGCTCGCGCCGCCGACGGCATGGCCTGGTATCGCGCGCAGCCGGCTGGCAACTACCTGGTGCAGGTGCTCGGCACTTCGAACGAGGACCGGGCGAAGGCCATCGTGCGCGAGCAGGGTAGCGGCTACCGCTATTACACCAAACAGCACCAGGGCAAGCCGCTGTACGTGGTGACCTACGGCAACTTCACCGATCGCGCAGTGCGCAGAAGGCCGTTTCCGCCTTGCCTGCGGCGTTGCAGACGGGCAAGCCCTGGGTGCGCAGCTTCGGCAGCATTCAGCAGGAAGCCGGCACCGCCCGCTGATGGCAAATCGTCGCACCCCCGCCGTTCCCAGGCGGGGCAGCCGCCCTGCGGCTCCTGAAAAGGATTGTTTTATCGTCGAGCCGCTATGTAAACTGCTCCCCCTTTTGCCTGCGCAAAAGACGGGCAAAGACTCGTCCGCTTGGTAAAGGATTGATATATAACGAGTTACTGGTGGAGCGCCTATGAGAGCAGGTTTGTATCGTCCTGAAGAGTTCAAGGATAACTGCGGCTTCGGTCTGATTGCCCACATGGAGGGGCAGGCCAGCCATCACCTGCTACAGACGGCCATCCAGTCGCTCACCTGCATGACGCACCGGGGCGGCATCAATGCCGACGGCAAGACCGGTGACGGCTGCGGTCTGCTGATGCAGAAGCCGGATGCCTTCCTGCGCGCTGTCGCCCAGGAGCAGTTCGCCGCCGAACTCCCCGAACAGTACGCGGTGGGCATGATCTTCCTCGCGCAGGACTCGGCCAGGGCCGATGCCGCCCGCGCGTGCCTCAACGAGGAAATTGCCGCGCAGGGTCTGACCCTGGTGGGCTGGCGCGAGGTGCCGGTCGATACCTCGGTGCTCGGCCGGCTCGCGCTCGATCGCCTGCCGCGCATCGAGCAGGTGTTCGTCAGCGGCCCGGAGCTGACCGCCCAGCAGTTCGCGGTCAAGCTGTTCTTCGCCCGCCGCCGCGCCGAAGTGGCGCTCAAGGGCGACGAAGCGTTCTACGTATGCACCTCTCGGCCAAGGACATCGTCTACAAGGGCCTGATGATGCCCGCCGATCTGGCGCAGTTCTATCCGGATCTCGGCGACGAACGTCTCGCCACCGCCATTTGCGTCTTCCACCAGCGTTTCTCCACCAACACGCTGCCGAAGTGGCCGCTCGCCCAGCCCTTCCGCTTCCTCGCCCACAACGGCGAGATCAACACCATCACCGGCAACCGCAACTGGGCCCAGGCCCGGCGCACCAAGTTCGTCAACGACCTGCTGCCCGATCTGGAAAGCCTGGACCCGCTGGTCAACCGGACCGGTTCCGACTCCTCGAGCATGGACAACATGCTCGAACTGCTGGTCACCGGCGGCATGGACCTGTTCCGCGGCCTGCGCATGATCATTCCGCCGGCGTGGCAGAACGTCGAGACCATGGATCCTGACCTGCGCGCCTTCTACGAGTTCAACTCCATGCACATGGAGCCGTGGGACGGCCCCGCCGGCGTGGTGCTGACCGACGGCCGCCACGCGGTCTGCCTGCTCGACCGCAACGGCCTGCGCCCGGCGCGCTGGGTGACCACCAGGAACGGCTACATCACCCTGGCCTCGGAAATCGGCGTGTGGGACTACAAGCCCGAGGACGTGATCGCCAAGGGCCGTGTCGGCCCGGGGCAGATCCTCGCGGTCGACACCCAGACCGGCCAGGTGCTGCACACCAGCGACATCGACAACCGCTTGAAGTCGCAGCAGCCCTACAAGAAGTGGCTGCGGCAGAATGCCCTGCGCATTCAGGCGACGCTGGAAGATCACGATCACGGCTCGCCGTTCTACGACCCGGACCAGCTCAAGCAGTACATGAAGATGTTCCAGGTCACCTTCGAGGAGCGTGACCAGGTGCTGCGACCGCTGGCCGAGCAGGGCCAGGAAGCGGTCGGCTCGATGGGCGACGACACGCCCATGGCCGTGCTGTCGCGGCGCGTCCGCTCGCCCTACGACTACTTCCGCCAGCAGTTCGCGCAGGTCACCAACCCGCCGATCGACCCGCTGCGCGAAGCCATCGTCATGTCGCTGGAGACCTGCCTCGGCGCCGAGCGCAACGTCTTCGAGGAAACCGCCGACCACGCCAACCGCGCGATCCTCACCAGCCCGGTGATTTCGCCGGCCAAGTGGCGCTCGATCATGAGCCTCGAACGCCCCGGCTTCGAGCGTCAGCTGATCGACCTGAACTACGACGAGCAGATCGGCCTCGAGGCGGCGATCCGCAACATCGCCGACCAGGCCGAGGAAGCGGTGCGCAGCGGCAAGGTCCTGCTGGTACTGAGCGACCGCCACATCGCCCCCGGCAAGCTGCCGGTGCACGCCTCCATGGCGGTCGGCGCGGTGCACCACCGCCTGGTCGAGAAGGGGCTGCGCTGCGACTGCAACATCCTGGTAGAGACCGCCACCGCGCGCGATCCGCATCATTTCGCCGTGCTGATCGGCTTCGGCGCGACCGCGGTCTATCCGTTCCTCGCCTACGAGGTGCTCGGTGACCTGATCCGCACCGGCGAAGTGCTGGGCGACCTCTACGAGGTGTTCAAGCACTACCGCAAGGGCATTTCCAAGGGCCTGCTGAAGATCCTCTCGAAGATGGGGATCTCCACCGTCGCTTCCTACCGTGGCGCGCAGCTGTTCGAAGCCGTCGGCCTGTCCGACGAGGTCGTCGAGCTCTGCTACCGCGGCGTGGCCAGCCGCATCAAGGGCGCGCGTTTCGCCGACCTCGAGGCCGAGCAGAAGGCGCTCGCGGTGGAGGCCTGGAACAACCGCCGGCCGATCCAGCAGGGCGGCCTGCTGAAGTTCGTCTACGGCGGCGAATACCACGCCTACAACCCCGACGTGGTCAGCGCCCTGCAGGTCGCCGTGCAGCACGGCGACTACCATCGCTTCAAGGAATACACCGCACTGGTCGACCAGCGTCCGGTGGCGATGATCCGCGACCTGCTGAAGGTCAGGCTGGCGGACAAGCCGCTGTCCCTGGAAGAGGTCGAGCCGCTGGAGCAGATCCTCAAGCGCTTCGACTCGGCCGGCATCTCCCTCGGCGCGCTGTCGCCCGAGGCGCACGAGGCCATCGCCGAGGCGATGAACCGCATCGGCGCGCGCTCCAACTCCGGCGAGGGCGGCGAAGACCCGGCCCGCTACGGCACGGTGCGCAGTTCGAAGATCAAGCAAGTGGCCACCGGCCGCTTCGGCGTGACCCCGGAATACCTGGTCAACGCCGAGGTGCTGCAGATCAAGGTCGCGCAGGGCGCCAAGCCCGGCGAGGGTGGTCAGCTGCCCGGCGGCAAGGTCAACGGCCTGATCGCCCGGCTGCGCTACGCCGTTCCGGGAGTGACGCTGATCTCTCCGCCGCCGCACCACGACATCTACTCGATCGAGGACCTGGCGCAGCTGATCTACGACCTCAAGCAGGTCAACCCGGCTGCGCTCGTCTCGGTGAAGCTGGTCGCCGAGCCCGGTGTCGGCACCATCGCCGCCGGCGTGGCCAAGGCCTACGCCGACCTGATCACCATCTCCGGCTACGATGGCGGTACCGGCGCCTCGCCGCTGACCTCGATCCGCTACGCCGGCTCGCCCTGGGAACTGGGCCTGGCCGAGACGCACCAGACCCTGCGCGGCAACGACCTGCGCGGCAAGGTCCGGGTGCAGACCGACGGCGGCCTGAAGACCGGCCTGGATGTGATCAAGGCGGCCATCCTCGGCGCCGAGAGCTTCGGCTTCGGTACCGCGCCGATGATCGCCCTGGGCTGCAAGTACCTGCGCATCTGTCACCTGAACAACTGCGCCACCGGCGTGGCGACCCAGAACGACCGCCTGCGCAAGGAACACTTCATCGGCACGGTGGACATGGTGGTGAACTTCTTCACCTTCGTCGCCACCGAGACCCGCGAGTGGCTGGCCCGCCTGGGCGTGCGCAGCCTCGCCGAGCTGATCGGCCGCACCGACCTGCTCGAGATGCTGCCGGGCGAGACCGCCAAGCAGGGCCACTTGGACCTGTCGCCGCTGCTCGGCAGCGACCACATCCCGGCCGACAAGCCGCAGTTCTGCCTGGTGGAGAAGAACCCGCCATTCGACCAGGGCCTGCTCGCCGAGGAAATGGTCAAGCTGGCCAAGCCGGCGATCGAAGCCCGGCAGGGCGGCGAGTTCTCGCTGGAGATCTGCAACTGCGACCGCTCCATCGGTGCCCGCGTCTCCGGCGAGATCGCCCGCCTGCACGGCAACCAGGGCATGGCCGACGCGCCCGTCACCTTCAACTTCAAGGGAACCGCCGGGCAGAGCTTCGGCGTGTGGAACGCTGGCGGCCTGGTGCTGCGCCTGGAGGGCGATGCCAACGACTATGTCGGCAAGGGCATGACCGGCGGCAAGCTGGTGATCACCCCGCCCAAGGGCAGCCATTTCGAGTCGCGCGATTCGGCGATCATCGGCAACACCTGCCTGTACGGCGCGACCGGCGGCAAGCTGTTCGCCGCCGGCACCGCCGGCGAGCGCTTCGGGGTGCGCAACTCGGGCGCCCACGCGGTCGTGGAAGGGACCGGCGATCACTGCTGCGAATACATGACCGGCGGCTTCGTCTGCGTGCTCGGCAAGACCGGACACAACTTCGGTTCCGGCATGACCGGTGGCTTCGCTACGTGCTCGACCTGGACAACACCTTCGTCGATCGCCTGAACAACGAACTGGTGGCCATCCAGCGCATCACCGGCGAGGCCATGGAGGCCTATCGCAGCCACCTGCAGGAGGTCCTTCGCGAGTACGTCGCCGAGACCGGCAGCGAGTGGGGCAGCGAGCTGCTGGAGAACCTGGACGACTACCTGCGTCGCTTCTGGCTGGTCAAGCCGAAGGCCGCGAGCCTGGCCTCGCTGCTGTCGACCACCCGCGCCAACCCACAATAAACGCAGCTTCGAGCGCCGGACGCGCCTGTGCGCGCCGGCCGCTCACCGTGATTGACCTGCAGCCAGGGCCCGGCTCATGGCTGCTGTAACGAGGTTTTGCTATGACTGAACGTCTGAACAACGACTTCCAGTTCATCGAGGTCGGCCGCAAGGACCCCAAGAAGAAGCTGCTGCGCCAGCGCAAGAAGGAGTTCGTGGAGATCTACGAGCCCTTCAAGCCGCAGCAGGCCGCCGACCAGGCGCACCGCTGCCTGGGCTGCGGCAACCCCTACTGCGAGTGGAAGTGCCCGGTCCACAACTACATTCCGAACTGGCTCAAGCTGGTTTCCGAAGGTAACATCCTGGCCGCCGCCGAACTGGCGCACCAGACCAACACCCTGCCGGAAGTCTGCGGCCGCGTGTGCCCGCAGGACCGTCTCTGCGAAGGCGCCTGCACGCTGAACGACGGCTTCGGCGCGGTCACCATCGGCTCGGTGGAGAAGTACATCGCCGACACCGCCTTCGCCATGGGCTGGCGCCCGGACATGTCGAAGGTCAAGCCGACCGGCAAGAAGGTCGCGATCATCGGCGCGGTCCGGCCGGCCTCGGCTGCGCCGACATCCTGGTGCGCAACGGGGTGACCCCGGTGGTGTTCGACCGCAACCCGGAGATCGGCGGCCTGCTGACCTTCGGCATTCCCGAATTCAAGCTGGAAAAGACCGTGATGAGCCGTCGTCGCGAGGTCTTCACCGGCATGGGCATCGAATTCCGCCTCAACACCGAGGTCGGCAAGGACGTGACCATGGAGCAGCTGATCGAGGAATACGACGCCATCTTCATGGGCATGGGCACCTACACCTACATGAAGGGCGGCTTCCCCGGCGAGGACCTGCCGGGCGTGCACGACGCGCTGGACTTCCTCATCGCCAACGTCAACCGCAACCTCGGTTTCGAGAAGTCGCCGGAGGACTTCGTCGACATGAAGGGCAAGCGCGTGGTGGTGCTCGGCGGCGGCGACACGGCGATGGACTGCAACCGCACCTCCATCCGCCAGGGCGCCAAGAGCGTGACCTGCGCCTACCGCCGCGACGCCGCCAACATGCCGGGCTCGCGCCGCGAGGTGAAGAACGCCAAGGAAGAGGGCGTGAAGTTCCTCTTCAACCGCCAGCCGATCGAGATCGTCGGCAACGGCAAGGTCGAGGGCGTGAAGGTGGTCGAGACCCGTCTCGGCGGCCGGACGCGCGCGGGCGCCGCAGCCCCGAGCCGATTCCCGGCTCCGAGGAAATCCTGCCGGCCGAGGCGGTGGTCATCGCCTTCGGCTTCCGCCCGAGCCCGGCGCCTGGTTCGAGCAGTTCGGCATCCGGATGGACAACCAGGGCCGCGTGGTCGCGCCGGAGATCGGCGAGTTCAAGCACCAGACCAGCAACCCGAAGGTCTTCGCCGGCGGCGACATGGTGCGCGGCTCGGACCTGGTGGTCACCGCGGTGTTCGAAGGCCGCCAGGCGGCCAACGGCATCCTCGACTACCTGGGCGTCTAAGGCAGCGCAGCAGGCCACAGGCCACAGGAAAAGCTTCACGAGAGCTCGGCACCAGCCTGAACACTGATTCGCCTGCCGCCTGCCGCCTGCCGCCTGCCGCCTGCCGCCTGCCGCCTGCCGCCTCTGATCTGAATCAAGGCTTGGATGAAAGGCACGGCGCCCGCCGTGCCTTTTGTTTTGGCTTTGCGACAATGCCGGCACTTTTTACCCGGAACACTGCCCATGACCGCCCCCTGAAGAACGACCGCTTCCTGCGCGCCCTGCTCAAGCAACCCGTCGACGTCACGCCGGTGTGGATGATGCGTCAGGCCGGCCGCTACCTGCCGGAATACCGCGCCAGTCGCGAGCGGGCCGGCGATTTCATGGGCCTGTGCATGAACCCGGAGATGGCCTGCGAGGTGACCTTGCAGCCGCTGGAGCGCTATCCACTGGATGCCGCCATCCTGTTCTCCGACATCCTGACGATACCGGACGCCATGGGCCTGGGCCTGTACTTCGAGACCGGCGAAGGGCCGCGCTTCCGCAAGGCGGTGCGCAGCGCCGCCGACATCGAAGCGCTGCCGGTGCCGGATCCGGACAAGGACCTCGGCTACGTGATGGATGCGGTGCGCACCATCCGCCGCGAACTCAACGGCCGGGTACCGCTGATCGGCTTCTCCGGCAGCCCCTGGACGCTGGCGACCTACATGGTCGAGGGCGCTCGTCGAAGGACTTCCGCCTGTCCAAGGCCATGCTCTACGACGACCCGCAGGCCATGCACGCGCTGCTCGGCAAGCTCGCCGACGCGGTGACCGCCTACCTCAACGGGCAGATCCGCGCCGGCGCCCAGGCCGTGCAGATCTTCGACACCTGGGGTGGCAACCTGTCGGCAGCGGCCTATCAGGAGTTCTCTCTGGTCTACATGCAGCGCATCGTCGCCGGGCTGATCCGCGAGCAGGACGGCCGACGCATCCCGGTGATCCTGTTCACCAAGAATGGTGGTCTATGGCTGGAGCGAATGGCCGAGGCCGGTGCCGACGCGCTGGGGCTGGACTGGACCTGCGACATCGGCGAGGCCCGTCGTCGGGTCGGCGACAAGGTGGCGCTGCAGGGCAACATGGACCCCTCGGTGCTCTATGCCAAGCCGGAGGCGATCCGCGCCGAGGTGGCGCGCATCCTCGCCGCCTACGGCAGCGGAACCGGCCACGTGTTCAACCTCGGCCATGGCATCACGCCGCAGGTCGATCCGGCCCACGCCGGCGCCTTCATCGAGGCGGTACACGAGCTGTCGGCGCGCTACCACGGCTGAGCCCGTCGCCTGGACGGGACGCTCAGGGCTGCTGGTAGTGCCCGGGCGTCTCGCCGTCCGGATGGGCGTGTACCTTGGACACGCGAATGTCGTGGATCTGGTTGGCTTCGGCGAAGTGCAGGATGTCCTCGGGCCTGGCATCCGCCGCCGGCATCGCGCCGGCATCCGGCAGGTCGCCACGATGTACCTGCAGCAGGTGATAGGCCGCCAGGTGCTGCGGAAGGGTCTCGTCTTCGGCGTCGATGACCGAAGCCATCGGATCGTTGCGGAAGATGTAGTTGATCTCGAACTTGTGCTCGCGCGTGGTCATGCCGGTCTCCCGTGTCTCGTCGCCGCTGGCCGGAAACGGCCAGGGCCGCCGTGTGCGGCCTGGGCCTGCTTCAGCAATTGACTGACCGGCGGACTAGACGTTCCGGCCACCGGTACCCGCGCGCGGATACCGGCGGGGGGCATTACTTGACGATCGCCAGGTTGCCCTTGAGCGCGACGCCAGCCATCACTGCGCCGGCATGGCACTCGTACTTCTGCGGATCCTTGTACTCGACGTGCTTGTAGTTGCTCGCCAGGTCGACCACGGCATTGGCGCCAGCGGCTTTCGCCTCGTTCTGCATGGCGATCAGCGCCGACTGCAGGACCCAACTGCAGGCCTCCTCGTCGGACTTGTTGAAGGCGTTGGTCTTCTTGCTGGTGGTGACGCCGGAACGCACGACGCTCACCTTGCCGGCGGGCTGGTTGCCGGCCAGGTAGAACTTGACGCTGCCGTCCAGCCGGCCGGCGTTGACGGCCTCGGTCACCACCTGGTCGAACGGCAGGTAGTGGGTGGTATCGCGTGCCTGGCTCAGCGAGGCAGGGCGCTCAACAGCAATGCGGCGCCGATCCATGTTGCTTTCTTCATTGCGATCTCCTTGCGTGCGTGTGTTGCCGTGGAATTCACGTCCAGCGCCGGAACACCAGGGAGGTGTTCACGCCGCCGAACGCGAAGTTGTTGTTCATCACGTATTCGTGCTGCATCGCCCGCGGGTTGCCGGTCAGGTAGTCGAGTTCGCCGCAGCGCGGGTCACGTTGTCGAGGTTGAGCGTCGGCACGTAGCGGTCGCGGTTGAGCATCTCGATGGTGAACCAGGATTCCAGCGCGCCGCAGGCGCCGAGCGTGTGGCCGAGGAAGCTCTTCTGCGAGCTGATCGGCATGCCGCGGCCGAACAGGGCCTCGGTGGCCAGCGTCTCGGCGATGTCGCCCTGCTCGGTGGCGGTGCCGTGGCCGTTGACGTAGCCGATCGCCTGCGGGGCGAGGCCGGCGTCCTCGAGGGCCAGTTCCATCGCCCGGCGCATGGTCGCCTGTTCCGGCTTGGTGGCGTGCTGGCCGTCGGCGTTGCTGCCGAAGCCGACCAGTTCGGCGTGGATGGTGGCGCCGCGCGCCAGGGCGTGTTCCAGCTCCTCGAGCACCAGCATGCCGGCGCCCTCGCCGATCACCAGGCCGTCGCGGTCGCGGTCGTAGGGGCGCGGCGAGCGCTGCGGCGCGTCGTTCATCAGGCTGGTGGCGTAGAGCGCGTCGAACACCATGGCCTCGGTGGCGCATAGCTCCTCGGCGCCGCCGGCGAGCATCAGCGGCAGGCGGCCGAACTTGATCGCCTCGTAGGCGTAGCCGATGCCCTGGCTGCCGCTGGTGCAGGCGCTCGACGTGGGAATCACTCGCCCGGTGAGGCCGAAGAAGATGCTGACGTTGGCGGCGGTGGTGTGCGGCATCATGCGGATGTAGGAGTTGGCGTTCAGGCCGTCGGCCACCGAGTTCAGCAGCATGTTGCCGAACGCCTTGATCTCTTCCGTGCTGCCGGTGGAGGAGCCGCAGGCCACGCCCATGCGCCCATCGCGGATGCTGGGGTCGTCCAGCAGTCCCGCATCGGCCAGCGCCCGCTCGGCCGCCGCCACCGCCAGGCGCGAGACGCGGCCCATGCTGCGCAGTTGCTTGCGGGTCCAGTGGCCGGGCACGGCGAAGTCGTCGACCGGGCCGGCCAGGCGCGTGTTCAGCTCGGTGTAGCGATCCCACTCGGCATCCGGCGGATGCCGCTGCGGCCGGCGGAGAAGCCGCTTCGATGCCGGCCCAGTCGTTGCCGAGGGAGGTGAGCCCGGCCATGCCGGTGACGACCACACGCTTCATCAGCACAGCCCGCCGTTGACCGCCAGCACCTGGCGGGTGATGTAGCCGCATCCGCGGACATCAGGAAATCGACCGCGGCGGCCACTTCCTCCGGGGTGCCCAGGCGCTGGGCGGGGATCATCTTCAGCATCTCCTCGAGGGGCAGGCCGGCATCCAGCATGTCGGTGTCGATCAGCCGGGCGCCACGCAGTTGACCGTGATGCGGCGCTTGCCCAGTTCGATCGCCAGGGCCTTGGCGGCCCCGATCACGCCGGCCTTGGAGGCGCTGTAGTTGACCTGGCCGCGGTTGCCGATGAGGCCGGAGACCGAGGTGATGCAGACGATCCGCCCGGGCTTGCGGCGTCGCACCATGGGCATGGTCACGGGGTGCAGCACATTGTAAAAGCCGTCCAGGTTGGTGCGCAGGACCTGGTCCCAGTCGTCCTCGCTGAGGGCCGGAAAGGCGCCGTCGCGGGTCAGGCCGGCATTGCAGACCACCCCATAGTAGGCGCCGTGGGCGTCGATGTCGGCTTCCAGGGCCTGGCGGCAGGCATCGCGGTCGGCCACGTCGAACTGCAGCACGCGGGCCTGCCGCCCCAGGGCGAGGATCTCGGCCTGCACGGCCTGCGCCTCGTCGCGGCGCGAGCGGCAATGCAGGGCGATGTCATGGCCGCTGCGGGCCAGGCGCAGGGCGATGGCGCGGCCGATGCCGCGGCTGGAGCCGGTGACCAGGATGCTGTCAGTCATGGACGGTTCTTTCTTCTTCTCACACATGGGGTTCCTGCAGGTAGCGCGCCACCTCGGGCGGGCGGAACACGTTCAGGCGGGCCTCGGCGTGCAGCCCGGGGCCGTCGAGGTGGCATTCGAACACGCCCATGCCGTTGTCGTCCTGCAGCGAGCGCAGGGCGCGCACGCTGAGCCGGGCGCCGGCCGGGAAACGCTCGACGTCGCACCGGTAGTGGCGGGTGCCGAGCAGGAAGCCGAGCTCCACCGGCTGGCCGACCAGGCGAGCTTGGCAGCCGGCGTAGGCGGCGACGCACTGGGCCATGATCTCGACGCGACCCAGGCCGGCAGGCTGCGTCCGGGAGGTTAAACAGGCCGCCCGGAACGACCGTCAGGCTGGCCTCGATGCTATCGGCGTCGAAGCGCTCCACGGCGTCGAGCAGCACCATGTCGCCGGCGTGCGGCAGCAGTTCGGCGACCGGCCAGGCAATCATGCGTCGCTCCCGAGGATCAGGCAGCTGTTGTTGCCGCCGAAGGCAAAGGAATTGGTCATCATCCGGTATCTCGAGCGTTCTGGCAGGCGGCTGTCGGTGCCGGTCAGGGCCAGCGGCGGCAGCGCCGGATCGGCTTCGCCGTCCCAGCGGTGAGGCGGCAGCCGCCGGGCGGGATTGTGCGCCGACAGCGCCAGCCAGCAGAAGGCGGCTTCCAGCGCACCGGCGGCGCCCAGGGTGTGTCCGGCCAGCGGCTTGCTCGACGAGCAGGGCACGCCCGCGGGGAACACCGCGTCGACCGCCAGGCTTTCCATCGCGTCGTTGTGCCGGGTCGCCGTGCCGTGCAGGTTCAGGTAGTCGATGTCGGCCGGCGCCAGCGCGGCATCG
>LZQQ01000157.1_pt1 | contig 11636 bp, 11 predicted proteins | sample 768581 | NCBI WGS metagenome assembly LZQQ01 (sample SAMN05207185, study PRJNA324510) | oil field metagenome | isolation source: sample BH-FW-20 from oil reservoir | place: India: Bombay High | collected 2015-11-25 | reverse complement strand
CGAATTCGCCGGGCGGGGCGAGCAGGGTCAGTGCCAGCAGGTCGGCGGCCACCGCCACCAGCGCCTGGCTGGCGTGGAAGCGCTCGACCAGCGCCCGGTAGTCGTGGATGTCGCCGTCGGTGGCGGGGTACTGCAGCAGGGCGCCGAAGAAGGGCGCGGTGTCTTCCAGCTGCAGCTCGTCGCCGATCACCACCTCGATGCCCAGCGGCTCGGCGCGGGTCGTCAGTACGTCCAGGGTTTGCGGGTGGCAGTGCCGCGAGGCGAAGAAGCGCTGGCTGGCCTTGTTCTTCGACACCCGCTTGCAGAAGGCCATCGCCTCGGCGGCGGCGGTGGCCTCGTCGAGCAGCGAGGCGTTGGCGATCGGCAGGCCGGTGAGGTCGCTGATCAGCGTCTGGAAGTTCAGCAGCGCTTCCAGGCGGCCCTGGGAGATTTCCGGCTGGTAGGGCGTGTAGGCGGTGTACCAGGCCGGGTTCTCCAGCAGGTTGCGCAGGATCGGCGCCGGCGTATGGGTGCCGTAGTAGCCCTGGCCGATGTAGCTGGTGAAGGTGCGGTTCTGCGCGGCGATGGCTTTCAACCGGGCCAGCGCCTCGGCCTCGCCGAGCCCGGCCGGCAGGTCGAGCGTGCTGGTGCCCCTGATGCCGGCGGGGATGACGGCGTCGGTCAGCGCGTCGAGCGAATCGTAGCCGAGCAGCTCGAGCATGCGGCGCTGTTCGGCCTCGGTCGGGCCGATGTGGCGGGCGATGAATTCGTTGGCAGTGGTCAGCGAGGTGTGGGTCATGCGGAATCCTCAGGCGTCGGCGGTGGCACGCAGCAGGCGGTCGTAGGCGTTCTGGTCGAGCAGCGCGGCCAGCGCGGCGGCATCGTCCGGGCGGAAGCGGAAGAACCAGCCGGCGTCGAGGGATGAGGCGTTGACCAATTCCGGGCGGCCGATCAGTTCGGCATTCACCTCGATCACCTCGCCGGCCAGCGGCATGAGGATGTTGCTGGCGGCCTTCACCGATTCCAGCACCGCCACCTCGTCGCCGGGCGCGTAGGTGCCCGGTTCCGGCAGCTGCACGTAGACCACGTCGCCCAGCGCATCCTGCGCATAGGGGGTGATGCCGACGGTGACCAGGCCGTCATCGTCCTGACGCAGCCATTCGTGATCGACGGTGAAGCGCAACTCGCTCATGGAAACTCCTGCTGTGACCCGTTTGGGAAGGCGACCGAGGCCGCGCGAATGGCGGACAGAGGAGCAAAGGGGGTGCCAGCTCTTTTTAAAATCTTTGTTAATCAATGAGTTGTATAAGAAGCAAGCTCACACCATACGACTGTTTGTATCGAAAACGATACAGTCCTGTACGGAACCCCTGAAGCGCTGGCGATGCGCTCGCCTGTATTCGTTCCGATACGACGTATAGAAATCGATACAGTTAGTGCCCGAAAACGAGGCTCTCTCTGGCGTGTGTGGGCAGAAACGGGGCATTGGCTGTTCCCATCGGTGACAACCGCGCCCTCGGGGGCGTGCCGTTCACTTGACCGAGGCGGGCCTGTATTCGCCGCGAGGGCGCGTGATTCACAAGGATGTGGTGAATGCCGCAAGCCCGTCGGGAACGGGCGCGGCTCCCACGGGGTTCGGTGGGCCATTCCGCTTTGTGGGAGGCCCGCCCTCGGGGCGAGCTCGCCTGCGTGAACGATATTGCGCCCTCAGGGGCGGCTGCCGATGCCGTACTTGCGCAGGCGCATGGCGATGGCGCTGTGCGAGCTGCGCAGCCGCGCGGCCAGCAGCCGGCTGGAAGGGTAGCTGGCGTAGAGCTTTTCCAGCAGCGAGCGCTCGAACGCCTCGACGGCCTCGGTCAGGCTGCCGATCTCGTCCGCCTCGCCGGCCAGTTCGGTGCGCGCGATGTCCAGGTCGTCGATGCCCACCAGGCTGCTGTCGGTCATGGCGGAGGCGCGGAAGATCACGTTCTGCAGCTGGCGCACGTTGCCGGGCCAGCGATTGCCGAGCAGCGCCGGGTAGGTCGAGGGGGCCAGCCGGCAGGGCGGACGCTGGATCTGCATGCAGGCCTGCAGCATGAAGTGGCGCGCCAGCAGCAGGATGTCCTCGCCGCGCTCGCGCAGCGGCGGCACCGCCAGGTTGAGCACGTTGAGCCGGTAGAACAGGTCCTCGCGGAAGCGCCCTCGCCGACGCGCTTTTCTAGGTCGCGGTGGCTGGCGCTGAGGATGCGCACGTCGACGCGGATCTCGCGTTCGCCGCCGATGCGGCGGAAGCTGCCTTCGCTGAGGAAATGCATCAGCTTGGCCTGCAGGTAGGGCGACAGCTCGGCGATCTCGTCGAGGAACACGGTGCCGCCGTTGGCCAGCTCCAGCAGCCCGGGCTTGCCGCTGCGCGAGGTGCCGCCGGCGGCGCCGGGCGCGTAGCCGAACAGCTCGCCGTCGGCCTGGTTCTCCGGCAGCGCGGCGCAGCTCAAGGACAGGAAGGGCGCATTGCTGCGTGGGCTGGCGGCATGGCAGGCGCGCGCCAGCAGCTCCTTGCCGGTGCCGGTCTCGCCCTGGATCAGCAGCGGCGCGTCCAGTGCGGCGACCGCTGGGCGCGGGCCTGAGGGTGCGGATGGCCGGCGAGTCGCCGAGCAGGGCGTCGAAGCTTTCGGCATGGTTGGGGTGCAGCGCCGCCAGGCGCTCGCCCAGGCGGCTGGGGGCATAGAGCGTGAGCAGCGCGCCAGCGGCCGGCTCGCTGCCGTCGGCCTCGAGCGTCTCGGCGATCGGCATCACGTCCAGCAGCAGCGACTGGCCATTGAAGGTCACCTCGCGCATCGGCAGGTGGAAGCCGTGCTGCAGCAGCGCGCCCTGCAGGTCCGGCGCGTCGAACAGCGCGCCGACGAACTCGCCGGCCGGGTCGCGCCCGGCGAGGGCGACCAGCGCCGGGTTGGCGGGCAGGATCTTGCCGTCGCTGTCGAGCGCCATCAGCGGGTCGGGCATGGCCTGCAGCAGGGCGTCGAGCTGCAGGCGGCGCTGCTGGCCGGGGGAGCATGCCGACCACCCGGATGGCCTGCACCCCGCGCACGGCGAGCAGTGCCTCGCGCAGTTCGTCGAGCACGTCGGCGTCCAGCGTCGGGGCGTCGATGTAGACGTTCGGCGGCACCATCTCGACCGCGTCGAGATTGAGATTGCGCGCCACCAGCAGGGCGAGCACTTCCTGGGTGATGCCGATGCGGTCGATGAAGGTGACGTGAATGCGCATGCTGAACGGGCCCCGGTGGAGCGCCGCAGTATGCCTGCTGGAAACGCCGGCCGCACGGTCAGCCGGGGCGCGACCAGGGCCTGGCCTCGAGGCTGTTGTGCACGGCGGTGGCCGCCTGCGCGGCGTGGCCGACGGCGATGCTCATCTGCTTGAGCCCGGAAACCACGTCGCCGATGGCGTACAGGCCCGGCACCGTGGTCTGTCGGTGGTCGTCGACCTGCAGGCAGCCGCCCGGGTCGCAGGCCGCGCCCAGGCGCTGCGCCAGCTCCGAGCGGACCCGCGCGCGAGGTTCGGGTAAAGCAGCTCGAAGCGGTGGCGCGCGCCGTCGCGGGTGACCACCTCCACGCCCTCGCCGGGCCGGTAGTGGACCTGCCCGACCTCCGCCTCGAGGTAACGGATGCCGTAGTGGCGGACCAGCGCCAGCGCCTCCTCGCGCGGCGGCTGGCCGGGCTTGGCGATCACCGTGACGCGGTCGGTGAAGCTGCGCAGGAACACCGCATGGCCGATGGTGCTTTCCGCCTCCCCGTACACCGCGACCTCGTGACCGTCCACCTCATAGCCGTCGCAGATCGCGCACAGCCGTACGGTGCCGGAGAGAATGGCGGCGTCGGCATCGTCCATCGCCGGAAGGCTGTCCTGGATGCCGGTGGCCAGGATCACCCGCCGGGCCACGCAGCCGTGGCCGTCGTAGCGCACCTCGAAGCCCAGGGTATGCGGGCGGATTTCCTCGACCACCCCGCGCACGACCTCGGCGCGTAGCGGCAGGCCTGCTCGTACAGCCGCTCGATCAGCGCGCGGCCGGAAATGCCCGGCGGAAAGCCGGGGTAGTTGTGCGAGGTGGGAATCCAGGCCGCGCGGCTGCAGCCGGCATCGATCACCCGGCAGCTGCGGTGAAAGCGCGCCAGGTAGACGGCGGCGGTGAGCCCGGCGGGGCCGGCGCGACCACGACGCAGTCGACGTCGGCCTGGTGCTCGGGAGGGGGGTGCGCGACGCGGGCGTCGGTATTCATGCGCGGATTCGGCGTTCCGGTTCGTGGGCGGGGCAAGCCGTTGATGGTCAATAGAAAGTGCCGGCGACGGGGAAGTTCGTCCGTCCCGATGAGCCGCGCGGGCAGGCGCGAGGCCAAACTGAGACCTGGTTGGAATTCTGCCCCTTGTTGAACCTCGACCGATCGCGAACACTTCCCCCGCTTCGTTCGCACGAAGTCCATTCCAAAAAGGCCGGAGCGGCTCTAGCTCGCCACCGGCCGCCTCGCCGTCATTCGGCAAGCACCACCATTGCACTCAAAGGCGACGCCCGAAAGGCGTTGCCTTCCGTCGTTCCTGAAAATCGGGGGCTGTCATGCTCAGATCTTGCGTCGTCACAGCGATGATCTCGCTGTCCATTCTGTTTTCCGCGGCCGTGCGCGCCGACGGGCCGATCGTCATCAAGTTCGCCCACGTGGTGGCGGACGACACGCCCAAGGGCAAGGGCGCCCTGCTGTTCAAGAAACTGGTCGAGGAACGCCTGGCCGGCAAGGTGAGCGTCGAGGTCTACCCCAACTCGTCGCTGGTGGGCGACGCCGACGAGATGCAGGCGCTGCTGGACAACGAGGTGCAGATGCTGGCGCCCTCGCTGTCGAAGTTCGACAAGTACACCAAGAAGCTCCAGGTGTTCGACCTGCCGTTCCTGTTCGATGACGGCGACGCGGTGGCACGCTTCCAGCGTCGCGAGAAGAGCCGCGAGCTGCTGCGCTCGATGGTCAACGACAACATCTACGGGCTGGCCTACTGGAACAACGGCCTCAAGCAGCTTTCCTCGACTCAGGCCCTGCACCGGCCGGAAGATGCCGCCGGCCTGGCCTTCCGTATCCAGCCCTCGGCGGTGCTCGAGGCGCAGTTCAATGCGGTCGGCGCCAAGCCGGTGCGCCTGGCCTTCGCCGACGTCTACAAGTCGCTGGCCGCCGGCGTGGTGCAGGGCGCGGAGAACCCCTGGTCGAACATCGCCAGCCAGAACATGCACAAGGTCCAGCCGTTCATCACCGAGAGCAACCACGGCGTGCTGGCCTACATGCTGATCACCAACGGGCAGTTCTGGAACAAGCTGCCGTTCGCCATCCGCTCCGAGCTGGAAGGGATCATCCTCGAGGTCACCCAGGCGGTGAACGACGAGGCCGAGGCGCTCAACCGCCGCGACCGCGATCGCATCCTCGCCGGCGGCACCAGCAAGCTCGTCACCCTGACCGACGCCGAGCGCCAAGCCTGGCGCGAGAAGATGCTGCCGGTGTGGAAGGCCTACGAGGACGAGATCGGCGCGGACGTCATCCGTGCGGCCCTGACCGTCAATCGCCGGCACTGAGCATGCCGCTCATGTGAGGCATTCGGAAAAGCACCACGGCCGGCGCTACTCGTAGGAGCGAGCTTGCTCGCGAAGCATTTGCATGACTTGGGTTCGCGAGCAGGGCCCCCGGATCGATACCGATACGCTCGGCACCGCTCCCCGCTCGCAAGCCCTCGCACCAGCCCCTAGGGCCCGCGCTCGCCGGCATAGCACACGGGCGAGCTGCCGTCGGCGCGGCGCTCCACTTCTTCTTCCAGCCACTCGGCCAGCACCCGGGCGTGTTCCGGGCTTCGTCGCGGGCGGCGTAGAGCAGCGTGACCGGGCCCTCGGCGGCGCGGGCGGCCAGGTCCCACCAGTGTTCGGGGGTGGGCGCGAGCGCCTGGCGGTAGCGCTCGCGAAAGCCGGCGAAATCCACTTCGCCGCGATGCAAGGCCTGGCGCAGCGCCTTCGACGGCGCCAGCTCGCGCCGCCAGGCGTCATGGGCTAGCCCGGTCTTCTTCAGCCCCGCGGCCACAGGCCGTCGACCAGCACCCGGTAGCCGTCGCCCAGGGCGGCGGGTTCGTAGGCGCGCTTGCACTGGATCATGCCGTCCTCCGGTTCGTCGATGGAAACCTGGTCGCCGCGCGCGGCTCGGCTTGGCGTTAGCAGAACCCTGCGCGCGCGTGCTGATTTCGGTCAAGCACGACGCAGGATCCGCGCGCCTGATTGGCGGGGAATTCAGCCCGCTGACCCTCGTGTGCCGTGCGTGCCGGGCGGACTAAGGTGGCCTTGTCGCCCACCGACTCCGAGGCCCCGCCATGCACTTCGCCCATTCCCCGCGCGTCGAGTCCCTGCGCCGCCAGTTGCTCGATTTCATGGACGCCTACATCGTCCCGCGCATCCCCGCCTGGCATGCGGCGGTGGACGCCGGGCGGTTTCCGGTGCCGTTCATGGCCGATCTCAAGGCCCTGGCCCGCGAGGAGGGGCTGTGGAACCTGTTCCTGCCGAGCCTGGGCGAGGACGAGCCGGGCACCCGCCTGACCAACCTGGAGTACGCGCCGCTGGCCGAGATCATGGGGCGCGTGCACTGGGCCAGCGAGGTGTTCAACTGCAACGCGCCGGACACCGGCAACATGGAGCTGCTGCACCTGTTCGCCACCCCCGAACAGCGCGAGCGCTGGCTGCGGCCGTTGCTGGAGGGCCAGATCCGCTCTGCCTTCGCCATGACCGAGCCGGACGTGCCCTCGTCGGATGCGACCAATATCCAGACCTCGATCCGCCGCGAGGGCGACCAGTACGTCATCAACGGCCGCAAGTGTTCATCACCAACGCCGCGCACCCGGACTGCAGGCTGCTGATCGTGATGGGCAAGACCGACCCGGACGCCGACAGCCATCGCCAGCAGAGCATGGTCCTGGTGCCCTGCGACACGCCCGGCGTCGAGCGGGTGCGCCACATCCCGGTCATGAATCACGTTTCTCCGGAAGGGCACGCCGAGCTGCTGCTGCGCAACGTGCGGGTGCCGGCGTCGAACCTGCTCGGGCAGGCGGCGACGGCTTCACGATGGCCCAGGCGCGCCTCGGCCCGGGGCGCATCCACCACTGCATGCGCTCGATCGGCCAGGCCGAGCTGGCGTTGGAGCTGATGGTCGAGCGCTGCCAGGAGCGCAAGGCGTTCGGCCGCTACCTGCAGCAGTACGCGAACGTCTCGGACTGGATCGCCGAATCGCGGATCGAGATCGAGCAGGCGCGGCTGCTGGTGCTCAAGACCGCCTGGATGATCGACGAAGTCGGCGCCAGCTCCGCTCGCCGCGAGATCGCCATGATCAAGGCGCTGGTGCCGCGCATGCAGGCGCGGGTGGTCGACCGGGCGATGCAGGTCTACGGTGCCATGGGGCTGTCGCCGGATACGCCGCTGGCGGACATGTGGACGAACGCCCGCGCCTTGCGCCTGGCCGACGGGCCTGACCAGGTGCATCTGCGCAGCATCGCGCGGATGGAGCTGAAGGCCAGCGAACGGACCCGCGGCGGCAGCGCGGCCTATCTGACGCCCGGCCGCGGACCGGGTGGCTGCGACAACAAGGCTTGATCCCGATCATTTCACTCGGGATTGGCAGCTGTTCAAATACGGCCGTCGTCCGCGCCCTGACCGGGCGACCTGCCCTGGAGTCCCGCCGTGCTTGTTCTCGACCGTAGCAAAGCCCTCGCCATCCCGCCGTTGTGGCGGCTGGCGTTCCGTCCGTTCTTCCTGTTCGGCAGCCTGCTGGCGCTGATCGCCATTCCCCTGTGGATCGCAGTCTGGACCGGCCAGCTCGGCGGCTGGCGGCCCAGCGGCGGCTGGCTGGCTTGGCACCGCCACGAGATGCTCTACGGCTTCGGCGTGGCGATCGTCGCCGGCTTCCTGCTCACCGCGGTGCAGAACTGGACCGGCCGCCCCGGGCTGTCCGGAAAGCCGCTGATGGCGCTGGCGCTGCTCTGGCTGGCGGCGCGCCTGGGCTGGCTGCTGGGGCTGCCGGTGGTGCTGCTGATCCCGCTGGACGGCCTGTTCCTGCCGCTGGTGGCGGCGTCGCTGGGCCTGCAGTTGACCCGCGTCCGCCAGCGCCGCAACTACCCGATGGTGGCGGTGCTGCTGTTGCTGGCGCTGACCAACGCCCAGACCCTCGCGGGCCTGGCGCTCGGCGACGACGGCCTGCAGCGCCGCGGCGTGCTGGCCGGGCTGTGGCTGGTGGCGGCGTTGATGGGCCTGATCGGCGGCCGGGTGATTCCCTTCTTCACCCAGCGCGGCTCGGCCGCAGTGAGGCGGTCGCCCCCTGGCCGGTGCTGGACATCGCCCTGCTGGTCGGCACCCTGCTGGTGGCGCTGGCCCATGCCGGCGGCCTGGCGCTGCTGCCGAACCGGGCGCTCGCCGGGCTGTTCGCCGTGCTGGCGCTGGGGCATGCGGTACGCCTGCTGCGCTGGCATGACCGTGGGCTGTGGCGCGTGCCGCTGCTGTGGTCGCTGCACCTGGCGATGCTCTGGCTGGTGGTCGCCTGCCTCGGGCTCGCGGCCTGGCACCTGGGGCTGGCGGTCAATCCGAGCGGCTACCTGCACGCGCTGACGGTGGGCGCCATGAGCGGCCTGATCCTGGCGATGATCGCCCGCGTCACCCTCGGCCACACCGGCCGGCTGCTGCAGTTGCCGGGCGGCATGGCTGCCGCCTTCGTGCTGCTCAACCTGGGCGCGGCGGCGCGGGTGTTCCTCGCCGGGCGCTGGCCGCTGGAGGGCCTGTGGCTGGCTGCCGGCTGCTGGACCGCGGCCTTCGCCCTGTACGCCTGGCGCTACGCGCCGATGCTGGTGCGCGCGCGGGTGGACGGGCATCCGGGCTAGGCTCATCTGAGTGATGACGTTCAGCAAACCTGACTTTCGGACAGTCCTGCGGCCTGCATCGCCGCGAGGGCGCGCCTCCCACGGGCCTGGCGGGCAACGCTTCTTTTGTAGGAGGCCCGACCTCGGGGCGATTTTGCCTGAGCGAACGGCATGCGGGCATGTCGGGGGTGTTTGCCCGATAGGGGCGCGATGGGGATAATACCCGACCGTTTCGCTCGAAATGCCGGGCACACCGGCCCGGGTGGCACGTTCGTGCCGCCCGATGGTCTCTGACCTGTGACCACCGCCCCGACCTCCTTCATGCGCCCAGGCGCCTGCACGCGTATCCGTCATGCAAGACCGCTTCGTAGACTGGCTGAGATCCTTTTCTCCGGCCCCCGTGAACGCTTCGCCGCGCGAATGGCTGCGCGCCGCCCTGGGCGTCAGCTCGGCATGCTGCTGGTGGTGTACGTGGAGCTGTGGCTGTTCGGCCAGTCGGTGACGCTGCACATGGTCGCGCCCGTCGGCGCTTCCGCGGTGCTGCTGATGGCCGCGCCATCCAGTCCGTTCGCCCAGCCCTGGTCGCTGCTGGCCGGCAACCTGCTGGCGACACTGATCGGCGTCAGCGTGGCGCAGGCGCAGGTCCATGCCGGCTGGGCGGTGGTGCTCGCCGCCTGCCTGACGCTCGGCCTCGGCTACCTGCTGCGCTGCCTGCACCCGCCGAGCTGCGCGCTGGCGATGCTCGCGGCGGTCGGCGGGGAGGGCATCGGCACGCTCGGCTATGGCCTGCTGGCGCCGGTGCTGTTCGCCTCCGGGCTGCTGCTGGCGGTGGCGCTGCTGTACAACAACCTCACCGGCCATGCCTATCCCAAGCCGCGCATCCTGCGCGACAGCCCGCACGAGACCGGCGACCCGCTGCCGCAGGAGCGCCATCGCTTCAACCAGGACGACATGGCCCGTGCGCTGGAGGAGTTCGGCGAATACGTCGACGTGACGCCCGAGGGCCTCGAGCGGCTGATGCTGATCACCCAGAAATATGCGCTGCGCCGCAGCATGGGCGAGGTCAGCGCGGCCGACGTGATGTCCCGCGACCTGCACCGCGGCACCCCGCAGACGCCCATCGAGCAGGCCTGGCGCACGTTGCAGCGCTACCGGCTGCATGCGCTGCCGGTGGTCGACGCGGCGAACGGGCGGCTGCTCGGCATCGTCACCCTCTCGGACCTGATCCGTCACTTCCATCCCGGCCGCGGCCGCGGCCGCATCCGCATCCGCTTCGGCGCGCTGCGCTACCGCAAGGGCCTGAGGCTGGCGGACATCATGACCTCGCCGGTGGTCACGGCGACACCGGACACGCACATGGTGGAACTGGTGAATCTGCTGTCGGACCGCGGCCTGCACTGCCTGCCGGTGGTCGAGGGGGACGGGACGCTGGTCGGGCTGATCACCCAGACCGATCTGATCGCCGCGCTGTATGGCCACTGGCTGCGGCAACTGCCGGACTGACCGCGCGGTACCGACGGCAGTCGCCGCCGGCGCCGCGCGCAGCCTTCACTTGTGGGTCATGACCCATTCGGCGAGGGTCTTGGCTTCTTCCTCGGTGACGTTGTTCGGCGGCATCGGAATCTGTCCCCAGACGCCCTGGCTGCCGTTCTTGATGTGCCCGGCCAGGTAGTCCACGGCGTCGGCGCGGTCGGCGTATTTCGCCGCCACCTCGGTGTAGGCGGGGCCGACCAGCTTCTTGTCGATGGCGTGGCAGGCTGCGCAGGCCTTGCTCTTGTACAGCTCCTCTCCGCTCTGGGCGAAGGCGGGTTGCAGGACCAGCGCACCGCCGAGGGCGAGTAGGGAGACCAGCATGGTTTTCATGGATGTACCTCAGGCTAATTCAGGAATGCGACCCGCTCGAGGGCGGCCCGTCGCGTTGCACGGACCCCGGGTCCCGGACACTCTAGCGTGCGCGGCAGGCCTATCCTTTGTCCCTGGTCAGGGTTTGTCGGTTTCATTCTGGTGCATGGAATGGCTGCGCGAGGTCACGGTCCTATCCCCATAGGCTCATCCGGAGGACAGGACCATGGCGCTCGACCACGCCGAATTCGACCGATTGCTGACCCAGGCGCAGAGCTGCGCGCAGCGCGCCGCGGACGAGAACGACCCGCTGCTGTACAAGGATGCCTTCGAGTTCAGCCTGCAGGCCATGCGCCTGCTGGCCGAGGAATCCGGCGCCTGGCGCCAGATGGTCGCCCGCGCCACCGAGGAATTCGAGGGCGACGAGGCGTCTGAGCCCGTCGCGAGCCTGCCGTGGCGGGCCGTTCAACCTTGACCCCTATCAATGCTGGCGCCGAGCCGGCTCCCTAGACTGCCCGCTGTTTGCCATCAGCCGGGCGACGCTTGCGTCTGTCGCACGCGCGCCCGTTTCCATACGTCTAGGAGTTGCCATGCACCTGGTCTGCCCGGCAGGAAGCTGCCCGCGCTCAAGGCCGCCGTCCAGCAGGGCGCCGATGCCATCTACGTTGGCTTTCGTGACGACACCAATGCGCGTCATTTCGCCGGCCTCAATCTCGACGACAAGCAGCTCGACAAAGGCCTGCAGCTGATCCGCGAGAAAGGCCGCCAGCTCTATGTGGCGGTCAATACCTATGCCCAGCCGGAGGGCTGGTCGCGTTGGCAGCGCGCCGTCGATCTCGACGACAAGCAGCTCGACAAAGGCCTGCAGCTGATCCGCGAGAAAGGCCGCCAGCTCTATGTGGCGGTCAATACCTATGCCCAGCCGGAGGGCT
>LZQQ01000156.1_pt1 | contig 11651 bp, 14 predicted proteins | sample 768581 | NCBI WGS metagenome assembly LZQQ01 (sample SAMN05207185, study PRJNA324510) | oil field metagenome | isolation source: sample BH-FW-20 from oil reservoir | place: India: Bombay High | collected 2015-11-25 | reverse complement strand
CGGAGCTGGCCACTTCGGCGCTGGCCGTCTGGCGCGGCGACGCGACATCGCCGTCGGCAACGCCATCGGGAGCTGCGTCTATAACCTGACGCTGGTGCTGGGCTCGGCTGCGCTGGCCTCGCCAGCCGGCCTGTCGATTTCGCCCAACGCGCTGGCATTCGACTTCCCGGTCATGTTGGCGGTGTTCGCCGCCTGCCTGCCGATCTTTTTCTCGGGCTACCGCATCAACCGCTGGGAAGGCCTGCTGTTCTTCGCCTACTACCTGGCCTACTGCCTGTATCTCGTGCTCTTCGCGGTCGGTCTCGGCGCCCTGGACCTGTTCCGCCATGCAATGACTTGGTACGTATTGCCCTTGACCGCCGTGACCCTAACCGTGATCTTTCTGCGCGCCTGGCGACGCCGGCACTGATTTCCTACTCTTCGGAGCCTTCGATGACCCTGATGACCTTCGTTTACCTCGCCGCAGGCCTGGTGCTGCTCGTGGCCGGCGCCGAGGTACTGGTTCGCGGCGCCGCGCGCCTGGCCGCCCAGTTCGGTATCTCGCCGCTGATCATCGGCCTGACCGTGGTCGCCTTTGGCACCAGCGCCCCGGAAACGGCGGTGAGCGTCCAGGCAGCCTGGAACGGCAGCGGCGACATTGCCATTGGCAACGTCGTGGGCAGCAACATTGCCAACGTACTGCTGATTCTCGGCCTGACTGCCGCGGTCGTCGCCGCTGGTGGTCTCGCGCCAGCTGATCCGCCTGGACGTGCCGCTCATGATCGGCGCCAGCCTGCTGACCTATGCGCTGGCCTGGGATGGCGCGCTGAGCCGCATCGACGGCGCCGTGCTGTTTCTCTGCGTGGTGGCCTACACGGGCTTTCTGATCGTCAGCAGCCGGCGCAACAACGCACCGGCGGACGACGAGTTCGCCAAGGAGTTCGGCCTCGAAGAAACGGCCAAGCCGCATGCCAGCCTGATCAACGCCGGCCTGGTGATCGCCGGCCTGGTCCTGCTGGTGACCGGTTCGAACTTCCTCGTCGAGGGCGCCGTGGCCCTGGCCCGGGCGCTGGGCCTGTCGGAGCTGGTGATCGGCCTGACCGTGATCGCCATCGGCACCTCGCTGCCGGAGTTGGCAACCTCGATCCTGGCGGCGATTCGCGGCGAGCGCGACATTGCGGTCGGCAACATCGTCGGCAGCAATCTCTTCAACCTGCTCTGCGTGCTGGGCCTGGCCTCGCTGGTCTCGCCAACGCTGATCAAGGTGTCCGATGCCGCGCTGGCATTCGATTTCCCGGTGATGATCGGCGTCGCCCTGGCCTGTCTGCCGATCTTCTTCGCCGCTACTGCATCCGCCGCTGGGAAGGCCTGTTGTTCCTTGGCTATTACATCGCTTACACCGCCTACCTGGTGCTGGCCAACACCGGCCGACCGTTCGCCGAGACCTTTGGCGAAGCCATGCTCGGCTATGTGCTGCCGCTGACGGCGGTCACGATTCTGGTGATCGCCGCACGCGCCTGGAAGCGCCAGCAAGCCTGACCGACCGGGCGCGCCCCGGGCCGCTGCAGACGCGGCCCGGCTAGATCCAGCCGAGCCAGCGCAACAGCAGCAGGCCGAGGTTGATCGTCAGTGCCGCGATCAGCGTGGTGATCACGATGATCGCGGCCGCCAACTGGGCATTGGCATTGACCGCGCGGGCCATGACAAAACTGGCCGCTGCCGTCGGGCTGGCAAAATAGAGGAACAGGATGCCCAGCTCAGGGCCACGCAGACCGCACGCCCAGGCACCGAGCGTGGCAACCAGCGGTAGCCAGACCATCTTCATCAGGCTCGAACTGAGCGCCATGCCATTGCGCTCGCGTAGCGCCTCGAGCGTCAGGGTGCCGCCGATACAGATCAGCGCCAGCGGCAGCGTCATCTTGGCGAAGTAGCCGGCGCTGGTCATCAGCCAGCCGGGCAGCGCGACCTGCCAGTAGGCGAACGGCATGGCTGCCACCACACCGATGATCAGCGGATTGCGCAGGATACTGCCGAGAATGGAACGCACATCGGTCCGCCCGGCGGGGTTGTAGATCGCCAGCACCACCGCCGAAAGGCTGTTGTAGAGCAGAATCACCAGGCCCGCCAGCACCCCACCGAGCGACAGACCGTAATCACCATAGAGGCTGCTGGCCAGGGCCAGGCCGACGATGCCGTTGTTGCCGCGAAACGCGCCCTGCACGTAGACGCCGCGGTCGGCCCGGGGGCAGCGCAGCATTGCCCAGCCCCAGGCCAGCAAGAACGTCGCCAACGTGGCCAGGGCGAAGTAGATCAACACCCGCGGCTGCAGCGCAGCACTCAGGTCGGCCTCGATGATGGAGATGAACAGCAGCGTCGCATCGTTGCCTTGAACACCAATGCCGACGCCGTGTTGATGAAGGCGCGTCGATCCAGCCCAGCCGGCGCAGGACGACGCCGAGAAAGAGCATCGCGAAAACCGGAGCGGTGACGTTCAGGGTCTGCAGGACAAGAGACATGCCGGGGCCTGGGATGGGCGAAGCCCGGCATGTTAAAGCATCCGGCCCACGGCACCAGCGGCTCCGTGGGCTCGACGGCGGTTCGGCTCAGCGGCGTACCGGGCGCTTTTGCAGTTTGCGCTGCAAGGTCCGCCGGTGCATGCCGAGGCGCGCGCCGTAGCGGAGATGTTGCCGTCGTGTTCGCTGAGCACGCGCTGGATGTGCTCCCACTGCAGCCGATCGACCGACATCGGGTTTTCCGGCACCAGGCTGTCGAGGTCGGCATGCTGCGATAGCAGCGCGGCGAGCACATCATCGGCATCGGCCGGCTTGCACAGATAGTTGCATGCACCGCGCTTGATGGCTTCGACCGCCGTCGCGATGCTGGAATAGCCGGTAAGGATCAGCACGCGCATTTCCGGATCGACTTCAAGCAGCTTGGGCAGCAGTACCAGCCCCGAGTCACCGTCCATCTTCAGATCGAGCACCGCGTAATCGGGAACGTCCTGGCGAGCCATCGCCAGCCCCTCGTCCGCCGAACCGGCGATGCTCACGCGCAGACCGCGGCGGCTCATGGCCCGCGCCATGACGCGAGTGAATGTCGGATCGTCATCCACCAGAAGCAGATGAGGTTGCTCCTCGCCCTCTTGCTGCAACTCGTCGGTCATGTCTATTCCTCCGCTTGGACGACTGAAGTCAGCTGCGCAGCATACCGTGCGGCAGGCGCAGCTCGGTCAGTGTGCCACCTTCTTCATGGTTGTAGAGTTTCACGGTACCGCCAGCACGGGTCACGCTGGCCTGGCTGAGAAACAGCCCGAGGCCGAAGCCCTTGCCCTTGGTGGTGATGAAGGGCCGGCCGATCTGCTCGGCGATCGCCAGCGGGACACCGGCACCGTGGTCACGAATGGTCAGCTTGATCCACTGCGCATCCCAATCCAGACGAATGTCCAGATCATCCGGGGACGCATCGGTGGCGTTGTTCAGCAGATTGAGCAGTGACTGACTGAGATCGGCCGCCGGCATCAGGCGCGGCGCACTGCCCTTGCCCAGGCACTGGAAGCGATAGGTCGCCTCCGGGCGCATCAGATGCCAGCGCTGCAGCACGCTGTCGACCCATTCCTTGGCGGTCTGTTCCTGGACCGCCTGGCGACGATCGGCCTCGGCAGCGCGCACCAGCTGCTGCAGACTTTCCTTGCACAGCTGTACCTGCGACTGCAGCAGCCCCAGATCCTCGTTGAGCTGCGGTTCCTTGTATTCCTGGCGCAACTCCTTGAGCAGCACGCTCATCGTCGCCAACGGGGTACCGAGCTCGTGCGCTGCGCCGGCAGCCTGGGTCGCTACCGCCAGCAGCTGCTGGTCGCGCAGGCTCTCCTCGCGCCGCTGGGCCTGCAGCTGGGCCTGCTGCCGCAGCTGTTCGGCCATGCGCGCGACAAAGAAGGTGATCAGCGCCGCCGCGAGGGCGAAGCTCAGCCACATCCCGTACACCTGCAACGTGGCGCGCTCGGCAGGCTCGAGCAGCAACGGGTCGTACCAGATGAGCATTGCGGTGTAGCCGGCCAGGGCGAAGCCCGAAAGCACGATCGAGTACAGCCACGGCAAGGTCGCCGCCGCGATGGTCAGCGGCACCAGGTAATAGGAAACGAAGGGGTTGGTCGAACCGCCGGAGTAGTACAGCAAGGCACTGTGGATCAGCAGGTCGCAGCCCAGATGCACCGCATACTCCAGCTCGGTGACCGGCCAGGGCCCCGCAGCCGCAGGGCCGTGCCGACACAGAGCAGCGCCGACAGCCCCAGGGTGATACCGAGCGCCAACCAGGGCAGGGGCAGCAACTGCGTCGCATAGGCGATGCCCACCGCACCGGACTGCGCGGCGAGCACAAGGATTCTGATCAGGATCAGGAGCCGCAGGTTTTCGCGGCTGGCCGACAGCAGCTGAACGGACGAATACATGGAATCTCCAAGGATCCGGCGAGTATAACGAAGCCGCCAATTCGCCGACTCCCGTGCGGCAACAGGACGCACGGAATCACTGTGCAAACGGCCAGAGCCGGTTACATTCATCGCTCTTATCCTTATTTGTCCGTTCGAGGAGCAACCAATGTTCAAGCGAGTCTCTCACAGCATGACCCTGCTGGCATGCCTGAGTCTGTTCGCCAGCGCCCAGGCCCTGGCCGACGACCAGCGCTACAACCAGGTATCGCTGCGTGCCGAGGTCAGCCAGGAAGTGCCGCACGACCGGATGCAGGTCACGCTCTACAGCGAAAGCCAGCACAGCGATCCGGCACAGTTGGCGGGCGAGAGACCCGCACGCTGAACGAGGCGCTGCAACGGGCGCGGCAGGCCAAGGGCGTGACGGTCAGCAGGGCAATCGCAGCAGTTATCCGGTCTACGAGGAAAAGGGCCAACGCATAGTCGGTTGGCGCGAGCGTGCGGAAATTCGCCTGGAAAGCGGTGACTTCGCAGCGCTGTCCAAGCTGACCGCCGATCTGATGCAAAGCCTGAAAATGGCCGACATGCAGTTCAGCGTCTCCGATGCCGTTGCCCAGAAGACCGAAGACGCCCTGCTCAAGGAGGCCGTCGCGGCGTTCCGCGCACGCGCCCAGCTGGCTACCGAGGCACTGGGCGGCAAGGATTACCGGCTGGTGAGTCTCAGCCTCGACGGTGGCGGCAACTTCCAGCCGCTGCGCGGGCCACGCATGAAGGCCGCGATGATGGATGCCGAAACCATGCCGGAGATCGAAGCGGGCAGCCGTCAGATCACCCTGAATGCCAATGGCGTCATCGAAGTGGTCATGCCCTGATCGGCGCGCCAGGGGCCGGGCAACCGGCCTGCATGGTCGCCGTGAAGCCTGCCGCTGGCCGCTTAGCCGGCCGTGTCCGGCTCGGCGGCGTCGGCCTGCTTCTTCGCCGCCTTGCGGCGCGCTGCTTGCGGACTTCCTTGGGGTCGCGATCAGCGGTCGATAGATCTCGACACGATCGCCCTCCTCCACCAGCCGCTCGTCGGGCTTCGGCACTGCCTTGCCGAAAATGCCAAGCGGCGCAGCGGCCAGGTCCAGCCCGGGGAAATGCGCCTGCATGCCGGACGCCAACGCCGCCTGGCGCACACTGGTTCCCTGCGGCACGGTGAGCCGGAGCAAGCGCTGCTTGTCGGCCAGCGCATAGACGACCTCGATGGCAACAGGCTTATCCATAAAGCTGCTTGGCCCTTTCGCAGAACGCATCGACGAGCGTATTGGCAGCCTGGGTGAACAACGGCCCCAGCGCCATTTTCACCACCGGGCCGGCGTAATCGAAGCGCAGATCGAGGCTGATCTTGCAGGCCTGCTCACCCAGCGCCTTGAATTCCCAGATGCCGTGCAGATGGCTGAACGGCCCTTCTTCGAGGGTCATCTCGATACGTTTGCCCGGCTCCAGATCGTTGCGCGTCTTGAAGCGCTGGCTCAGCCCGGCCTTGCCCACCGTCATGCTCGCCTGCATGTGCGTATCGCTGCTGGAAAGCACCTCGGTGGCGGTACACCAGGGCAGGAACTGGGGATAGCTCGCCACATCGTTGACCATGTCGAACAGGGCCTGCGCAGGGTAAGGCAGCAGCGCGGAGCGTTGAATGTGCGTCGTCATGCGGACCTTCTACTTCAGGTGCTAGCGCCGGCCGGCCGGTCAGCGTCAGGCAAGGCGCCGAAGACCCGACGCCTGAAACAAGTTGCAGCATTGTCCGGGATTAACCGGATCGCCTCAAGTTCACGCCAACGCGGCGAGCTGTCGCCAGCCGCAGCGCGACTGCCTATAATGCGCGCCCTATGGCCAAACAGAAAAAGCAGTCCCCCGGGACCATCGCGCTTAACAAGAAAGCGCTACACGACTACTTCATCGAGCAGAAATTCGAAGCCGGGCTCGTGCTCGCCGGCTGGGAGGTCAAGAGTCTGCGCGCCGGCAAGGCCCAGCTCGTCGACAGCTACGTGCTGCTCAAGGATGGCGAGGCCTGGCTGATGGGCGCGCACATCAGCCCGCTGACCAGCACCAGCACTCACGTGATCGCCGACCCGACCCGTACCCGCAAGCTGCTGCTGCACAAGCGCGAGCTGGGCAAGCTGTTCGGTGCCGTGCAGCAGAAGGCTACGCCTGCGTAGCGCTGTCGCTGTACTGGAAGAAGCACATGATCAAGTGCGAGATCGCCCTGGCCAAGGGCAAGAAGGAATACGACAAGCGCCACACCGCAAAGGAGCGCGACTCCGACCGAGAAATCCAGCGCGCCATTCGCAGCAAGGGCAAGGACGACTGACCGCGTCCGCCCTGCTCGCCCGCCTCAGCTCCTCACACCTGCCGCGAGGCCCGCTCGCCATGCCGGCGCTGCGCCCGGGCCAGACGCTGCGCTTCCTGCTGTCCCTCGGCCAGCACTTCCTGCACATAGCTGATGTGTCGATGGATCACATCGCGCGCCTCGTTCGCCCGTCGCGCCATGATCGTTTCATAGAGCTCGCGGTGCTGGCTCATCAGCATGTCGCGCGTTTCGTCGCGCAGCGCATACATTCCGCCGATGTTGGTCACCACGTTGCGCTTGAGCAGATCGAACAGGCCGCGGATGGTGTGCAGGAGCACGGCGTTGTGGCTGGCCTCGGCGATCGCCAGGTGGAACTGGGCGTCGGCCGCCCCCTCCTCGGCGCGGGTGACCTTGCCCTCGCGCGCATAGCAGTCCTGTAGCGCTTCGAAGGCTTCGGTCAGGCGCTGGCGGTCAACCTCGGTGGCGCGCAGCGCCGCGTAGTAGGCACAGCTGCCTTCGAGCGTATGACGAAACTCCAACAGGTCCCGCTGAGCATCGCTGTTGTTCTCCAGCAGGTGCAGCAGCGGGTCGCTGAAGGTCGAACCCAGCGACTCGGCGACGAAAGTGCCGCCGCCGTGCCGGCTGACCAGCAGGCCCTTGGCCGCCAGCTTCTGGATCGCCTCGCGTAGCGACGGACGCGAGACGCCGAACTGCTCGGCCAACACGCGCTCGGCCGGCAGGCGCTCACCCGCCTTGAGCGTGCCCTCGAGAATCATCGTCTCCAGCTGCGCCACGATGCCATCAGCCAGCCGCCGCTGGCGCACCATTCCCACTTCCATTCATGCCTCGATTGGTTTGACCACTATATAGGCAGCCAGACTAGCGAGCGCCCTCAGCCCCCGCAAGACGCCGCCCTGCGACCAAAGTCTATGCAGGCCTCATTGACGCATTGACAAGCGAACTCTTACGCTGGCCATTCTCTGCCGAGAATTGGTATTACCAATTTACAAAACGAGCATCAAACAAAAAGAGGATCCTCCATGCCGTTTTGCTCAGCTGTCTTCCCGCGGCCCTGCCGGGCTATCAATCGTGCAACGTGACGGCGGAGGTCTGACATGTCGACAGGTATGCTCGCCCTGCTTGCCTTTTCCCCGATCCTGCTCGCCGCTGTCCTGCTGATCGGCCTGCGCTGGCCGGCCCGCACGGCGATGCCGCTGGTGTACGTCGTCACCGCCGCTGTCGCGCTGTTCGTCTGGGACATGAGTTTCAACCGGGTCCTCGCCTCCACGCTGCAAGGCCTGGTCATCACCATCGGCCTGCTGTGGATCATCTTCGGCGCGATTCTGCTGCTGAACACCCTGAAGCATTCCGGCGGCATCACCGCCATCCGTGCCGGCTTCACCACCGTCAGCCCTGACCGCCGCATCCAGCCATCATCATCGCCTGGCTGTTCGGCTGCTTTATCGAAGGCGCCTCGGGCTTCGGTACGCCGGCGGCGATTGCTGCGCCGCTGCTGGTGGCGATCGGCTTCCCGGCGATGGCTGCGGTTCTGATGGGCATGTTGGTCCAGAGCACGCCGGTATCCTTCGGCGCGGTCGGCACGCCGATCATCGTCGGCGTCAACAGCGGCCTGGATACCGCCTCCATCGGCGCCCAGCTGGTCGAGCAAGGTTCGAGCTGGCAGGCCTACCTGCAGCAGATCACCAGCAGCGTGGCGATCACCCACGCCATCGTCGGCACCGTGATGCCGCTGATCATGGTGCTGATGCTGACCCGCTTCTTTGGCAAGGAAAAGAGCTGGAAGGCCGGCTTCGAAGTGCTGCCGTTCGCGATCTTCGCCGGGCTGGCGTTCACCCTGCCCTACGTCGCCACCGGCGTATTCCTCGGCCCTGAATTCCCCTCCCTGCTCGGCGGCCTGATCGGCCTGGGCATCGTCACCACCGCGGCGCGCATGGGCTTTCTGGTACCCAAGCGCACCTGGGACTTCGCCGACGCGAAGGACTGGCCGAGCGAATGGCTGGGCAGCGTGGAAATGAAGCTCGAGGACCTGGCTGCACGCCCGATGAGCACCTTCCGTGCCTGGCTGCCCTACGTACTGGTCGGCGCGCTGCTGGTGATCAGCCGTGTGTTCCCCGACGTCGCAACCTGCTCAAGGCCTGGAACATCGCCTTCAACGACCTGCTCGGCGAAGCGGCGTCAGCGCCAGCATCCAGCCGCTGTACCTGCCGGGCGGCATTCTCGTCCTGGTGGTTCTGGCGACCTTCTTCCTGCATGGCATGAAGGCCCGCGAGCTGGGCGCAGCGGTCAAGGAATCCTCCAGCGTGCTGCTGAGCGCCGGCTTCGTGCTGCTGTTCACCGTGCCGATGGTGCGCATCCTGATCAACTCCGGCGTGAATGCCGGCGAGCTGGCCAGCATGCCGATCACCATGGCGCGCTATGTCGCCGACAGCGTCGGCAGCGTCTATCCGCTGCTGGCACCGACGGTAGGTGCGCTGGGCGCCTTCCTGGCCGGCTCGAATACCGTCAGCAACATGATGTTCAGCCAGTTCCAGTTCGGCGTGGCCACCAACCTCGGCATCTCCGGCGCGATGATCGTTGCCATCCAGGCCGTCGGCGCCGCCGCCGGCAACATGGTGGCGATCCACAACGTGGTTGCCGCATCCGCCACCGTTGGCCTGCTCGGCCGCGAAGGGCAGACCTTGCGCAAGACCGTTTGGCCTACGCTGTATTACGTACTGTTCACGGGGCGATCGGCCTGATCGCGATCTACGTGATGGGCGTGACCGACCCGCTGGTCGGTAAGTAAGACAACCGTGAAACCTTGCCCCGCCCATGCGGGGCAAGAGCGCTTCAACCTCCCGCAGTTTGCGGATAACCGGGCCCACCCGGAGACCAAGCCGATGAGCGAACTCTTCTACAACGCCGCGCCGAACGCCACCCGCGTCGCGCCGCCGCTGCCAAACCACGCGAATATCCTGCCAAGCCGAGCCAGGTTTACCTGTTCGGTACCTGCGTGGTGGATCTGTTCTATCCCGAGGCTGGCCTGGATGCCATCCGCCTGCTCGAGCGCGAAGGATTGACCGTGCACTACCCGCAGGGTCAGACCTGCTGCGGCCAGCCGGCCTACACCACCGGCTATACCGACGAGGCGCGAAAGGTCGCCCGTGCGCAGCTGGAGCTGTTCGCCAACGACTGGCCGGTAGTCGTCCCTTCCGGTTCCTGCGCCGGCATGTTGCGCCACCACTATCTGGACCTGTTCAAGGACGAGCCGGCCACGCTGAAGAAGGCCCAGGCGCTGGCCGAGCGCACCTTCGAGCTGGCCGAGTTCCTGCTCAACGTCTGCAAGGTCGAATTCAAGGACGCCGCACGCCGACCGGAGGTTGCCTGCATACCTCCTGCTCGGCCCGCCGCGAGATGAACACTCACCTGCACGGCCGTGCCCTGCTCGCCCAGCTGGGCCAGGTCGAACGCGTCGAGCATGATCATGAAAGCGAATGCTGCGGCTTCGGCGGCACCTTCAGCGTACGCATGCCCGATATCTCCGGTGCCATGGTGCTGGACAAGACCCGTGCACTGAAGGAATCCGGCGCGCATCAGCTCATCAGTGCCGATTGCGGTTGCCTGATGAACATCAATGGTTCGCTGGAGAAACAGCGTGAAGCCCTGCGCGGTCAGCACCTGGCGAGCTTCCTCTGGCAACGCACCGGAGGTGCCCGATGAACGCCGAACAGCGTATTCCCGCGATACAGATCGAGAACGCCGGCGACCCGGATTTCCGTGCCCGCGCCCGCAAGTCCCTGAAGGACGACCAGCTGCGGCGCAACTTCCGCACCGCCATGGACTCGCTAATGACCAAGCGCGCCGTGGCATTCAGCGATGCCGACGAACGCGAGCGGCTGCGCGAGATGGGCAACCGTATCCGCGCCCGCGCACTGTCCAAGCTGCCCGAACTGCTCGAGCGGCTGGAAACCAACCTGACCCGCAACGGTGTGAAAGTGCACTGGGCGGAAACGGTGGACGAGGCGAACAACATCGTCCTAGAGATCGCCCGCGCTCATGAGGCGCGCCAGGTGATCAAGGGCAAATCGATGGTCAGCGAAGAAATGGAGATGAACCATTTCCTCGAAGGCCATGGCATCGAATGCCTGGAATCGGACATGGGCGAGTACATCGTCCAGCTCGACCACGAAAAGCCTTCCCATATCATCATGCCGGCAATCCACAAGAACGCCGGCCAGGTCGCGTCCCTGTTCCACGAGAAACTCGGCGTGGAGTACACCAAGGACGTCGACCAACTCATTCAGATCGGTCGCCGCACGCTGCGGCAGAAGTTCTTCGAGGCCGATATCGGCGTCTCCGGGGTGAACTTCGCGGTGGCCGAGACCGGCACCCTGCTGCTGGTGGAGAACGAGGGCAACGGCCGCATGAGCACCACCGTGCCGCCGGTGCATATCGCCGTCACCGGCATCGAAAAGGTGGTGGAGAACCTGCGCGACGTGGTCCCGCTGCTCTCGCTGCTGACTCGCTCGGCGCTGGGCCAGCCGATCACCACCTACGTCAACATGATCTCCGGCCCGCGCAAGGCGCACGAGCTCGACGGCCCGCAGGAAGTGCACCTGATCCTGCTGGACAACGGCCGCAGCCAGGCCTTCGCCGACAGCGAGCTGCGCCAGACGCTCAACTGCATCCGCTGCGGCGCCTGCATGAACCACTGCCCGGTGTACACCCGCGTCGGCGGCCACACCTACGGCGAGGTCTACCCCGGGCCGATCGGCAAGATCATCACTCCGCACATGGTCGGTCTGGACAAGGTGCCGGATCACCCCAGCGCCTCGTCGCTGTGCGCGCCTGTGGCGAAGTCTGCCCGGTGAAGATCCCGATTCCGACGCTCCTGCGCCGCCTGCGCGAGGAAAACGTCAA
>LZQQ01000155.1_pt1 | contig 11691 bp, 14 predicted proteins | sample 768581 | NCBI WGS metagenome assembly LZQQ01 (sample SAMN05207185, study PRJNA324510) | oil field metagenome | isolation source: sample BH-FW-20 from oil reservoir | place: India: Bombay High | collected 2015-11-25 | reverse complement strand
GATCGATGCTCAGACGTACGTAGCTGTACATCGATCGATGCTCAGACGTACGTAGCTGTACATCGATCGATGCTCAGAGATTTAACAATCGCTTCATATTTATGGGCGTCCAAGGTCGACATCGCAAACAACAACACAAAAATCGCCATCAACAGTGACATCAAATCCGCAAACGTCGCCAACCAAGGCGCATCGTTACACTTTTTCTTCGCCATCAGGCCTCGTCCACCAAAGGTTTGGTTTCCAAATAAGGGGAAAGCATATCCCGCATGATATTTGGATTTTGTCCCTGACTGATGGCTTCCAAAGCATCGACAATCATCAACTGACGCAAGGATTCTTCCTGCCCCCAGGTCGTGATTTTATCAGCCATCGGCAAGGCAAACAGGTTGGCGATCATCGCCCCATATAAGGTCGTCAGCATGGCAACGGCCATCGCCGGTCCAATCGACGCCGGGTCCGACAGATTCGATAACATTTGAATCAAACCCACCAGTGTCCCAATCATACCGAAAGCCGGTGCCGCACCGCCAATGGAAGCAAACACCCCGGCACTGGTTTCCGCACGCTCCACCAGCAGCTTGTTCTCTTCCAACAAGGTCTGACGAATCAAATCCTTGGAATAACCGTCCACCATCATGCGAATGCCGCGGCGGTAAAATTCATGATTGATTTCCATGTTCTCCAGTGCCAAAAACCCTTTCGAACGCGACGTTCTCAGTAAATCTTCCGTCAAATCAATCAATTCATTTTTGTCTTTAATATCGTTAGACGGCATCAAAATGCGAAACGACATCGCCACGGCATGCATGGCTTCATGATAGGAATACCGAATCATGGTCGCGGCGATGGTACCGCCGATGACAATCATCAAACCGGGAATATTAATAAAGATCAGAATGGAAGATCCCATCGACATGGCGACGAGAACGATGGCCACCCCGAGAAAGAGGCCGATAAAGGTAGAAAAACTCATGGTTAATATCTTATTGTTAGAGTGTCACGAAAGACCTGTTCTGACCAGGCCTGGTTATTTTTGTTTTTTAATGCGGCGCCACCAGTACATTATCCAACAGGCGCGTTTTCCCTAAACGGGCGGCGGCCAAAATCACACAGTTCTCGCCCACGGAATCAACCGGTTCCAGCGAGTCGGCTTGACGGATATTCACATAATCCACAGCGTCAAACCCTTCTGCCAGCAACTGTTGCGTGGCTGTTGCTTCCAATGCCCTGAAATCATCGTTTTCGGACTCAATCGCCATCCGAACCGATTGCAACACCACAAACAGTTTGGGCGCGATCCTACGTTGAGCTTCATCCAGATACTGGTTTCGGGAGCTCAATGCCAGACCGTCCGCATCCCGCATAATCTCGGCCCGAATCAACTCGACGGGCATGGACAAATCTTCGACCATACGTTTTAACACCGCCACCTGTTGAAAATCTTTCTGACCAAAAACCGCCGCATCCGGTTGAACCATATTGAACAACTTATTCACCACCGTGGTAACGCCATCAAAGTGCCCCGGCCGAGTGGCGCCTTCCATAATCGTGGTCAAATGCGACGGGCGCCACCACCAATGTCTGTTCTTGTCCATTTGGATACATTTCCTCGACGGAGGGCGAAAATACGGCATCTACGCGTTTTTCCCGCAAATAAGCACAATCCTGCTCATAGGTGCGGGGGTAACGGTCAAAATCTTCATTCGGTCCAAACTGCAAAGGATTCACAAAACGCTGACCACTACCCGGTCGGCCTTTTGCCGAGCCTTGTCCACCAAACTGAGATGACCCGCATGCAAATTGCCCATCGTCGGCACCAGTGCCACCCGTTGTCCGGCACGCTTCCATTCCATCACCGCCTCTCTCAGAGACGACACTTTGTCCAGCTGCAGCATTTATTCGCCCATCCAGTGTTCCGGCCCCGGAAAACGCTGATGCTTCACATCGGCACGTATTGCGCCAAGGCCGTTTGTACGGAATCGGCTTCCTGCAAAAGTTTTGGCGAATTTCGGCGCTTTCCCAGCGTCAAGCCCAGCACATCATGCCAAACCAGTACCTGTCCATCCGTATCCACACCGGCACCAATACCAATCACCGGATCGACAAACGGTCGGTAACGGTTTTTGCCAAGCTGGCCGGCACACATTCCAAGACCAGCATTTCCGCCCCGGATTCCTGCAAAGCGATTGCATCGTCCAACAACTTTTGCGCGGCCTGTTTTTCACGTCCAGCGACTTGATACCCTTTCAGTTGCACCGATTGCGGCAATAGCCCCAAGTGCCCACAAACCGGCACACCCAAATCGGTCAAGGCACGCACCAGCGACAAAACCCGCTTGCCGCCTTCGACCTTGACCATATTGGCCAAACCCACCTTCATCAAACGGCTCGCCGCGGCCAAGCCTTGTGACACGTCGGCATCCGCCATAAACGGCAAATCGGTGACACACCAGGCCTGGTTGGTTTTTACGTTGTACCATTTGGGTGTGATAAACCATGTCATCCAACGAAACCGGCAAGGTATTCTCATGCCCTTGCACCACCATACCGAGCGAATCGCCGACCAGCAGAACATCGACCCCCGCTTCCACGCCCCAATAGGCTTGGCTGGCTTCATAAGCCGTCAAACAGGCGATTTTTTCGCCTTCGACTTTCATTTTTCTGAGCTTCGATAAGGTTTTCATAATAATTTCCAGTGTGAGTGAAACCGATTTTGGAATCAAATCGGTTTAACGAAAACGTCCGACACCCGGTCGGCCAATTCTTGAAACGACCGACCGTCCGGCATGCAACCGTCCGGTTTTAAATCCAGTAGCGGCAACAATACAAAGTCCCGTTCCGTCATAAACGGGTGCGGCACCTGCAAACGCGGTCCGTCAATAACCGTTTCGCCATACAGCAGCACATCCAAATCAATCAAGCGCTCGCCCCAATGGCGTTTTTTGACTTTGCCCTGCGTACGCTCGATGTCCTGTAATGCATCCAACAATGCCAAAGGCGACAGTCGGTTCTGACCCAAGCGACGGCATTGACAAATCCGGTTGATCCTGAGGTCCTTGCGGGCGAGAGCCATACAATTGAGACATACCTTGCCAGTGAGTTTCCGGTAACTTTTCAAAACGCTCAAATCGCAGTCAAACCTGCTGTTTGGGGTTTTCCAGGTTACTGCCAATGCCGAATAAAGGCATCGGTTTCCCTCGCCGTTATGGTCGTTGTCATCGCTGTAGGCTTCAGGCGTCGTCCGACGACACCGTTTCCGTCTGGTCGCCACGACCGTGGCTGCGTTTACGGTAAGGGTTTCGATTGCGTCGAGGACGACGGCTCCGACCTTTCGGCTTTTCCACATCATTGGCAAACGCCACCTGATCCACCGCATCCAAATTTTGATATTCCGTCCACCAGTCGAACACTTCTTTCAGACTGTCGTCACCCGCCGCAACGCGAATGCCCATAAAATCATAAGCCGCTCGGAAGCTGGATGCTCCGACAACTTCTGCGGTCGATTACCGTGCCGGTTCAGCAGTCGGAATTGCAGGCTCCAGATTTCCTTGATTTGGGAAATGAAACGCTTCGGAATCGATGTGGAATAAATTTGTTGTTCAATCACATCGTTGGCCGCAGCAAACATCGCATCCTGACGGGAAAATCCTTCCGCCAAATGCTGCTCCATACGCTGCAACATCGGCTCCCACAGCATGGCTGCGAACAAGAACGACGGATTGACCCCTTTTTCGGCCTGAATACGGGCATCGGTACTTTTCAGGGCTTCGATGACCAGCATGCGTGGAAAGCCTTCCGACTCTTGCGACAATAGGTGATGCGTCTGCGGGAACAAAAAGGTAAAAAGCCCGAAGTGGCGCAGTTTTTCAAAGACCTCAATCGCCACCCCACTGTGAAACAGCTTCAGAACCTCTTCGAACATACGGGCGTGCGACACGTCTTTCAACAAATGTCCCAACTCGTAAATCGGCGCTTGGTGCGTGGCTCGATTTCGAAGCCCAGTTTGGCGGCAAAACGCACCGCACGAATCATGCGGACCGGGTCTTCCCGGTAACGGGTTTCCGGATCACCGATCAAACGCAGTTGTCCATTGCGCAAGTCGGTCATGCCGTCAGCGTAATCCACTACTGAAAAATCGCGAATATTGTAATAGAGACTGTTGATGGTAAAGTCACGGCGCCAAACGTCTTCATCGATGGAACCATACACATTATCACGCACCAAACGCCCGGAATCGTCCACCGCGCGGGTATTGTTGACTTGCTTACGATTGCCCGACTGACGCCCTTCGCCATCGCCACGGAAGGTCGCCACCTCAATGACGTTTCGCCCGAAATACACATGGGCCAAACGGAAACGGCGCCCAATCAAGCGACAACGGCTCTTAAACACCGCTTTGACCTGCTCCGGCTCGGCATTGGTCACCACATCGAAATCCTTCGGTTCCAAACCTAACAAAATGTCGCGTACCCCGCCACCGACCAGATAAGCCTCATAACCGGCACGCTTCAAGCCGTAAAGTACATCCAACGCTTCCTTATCGATTTGCTTACGGGAAACCCCATGCTGTTTACGATCAATAATCTTGAGTTTGGAAGGCGATTGAAAAGAAAGGTCTGAATCAGAGGCAGAGAAAAAGGATTTTATTTTATGAATCAATCGTTGCATATTTATAAGGATAGGATTTTCGAGTGGTTAAAGAAAACATTTTAACGACTTTTCCACAGACTGCAATCCACTTGCGCACGATTCACACTTTTACAAGTCCACTAAACTAGAAATGCTTTCTCTCCGTTTCCAAACCAACAGACGCCTTGACCGCTCGCTTTTTCATTTTAAAAGTGCGAAAATAATCGGCTAAGTCCTTGCATGACAAGGCCGATTTCACCGCCATTCGGCGAAAAAACAATTGTGACCTTTAAAAATTATTAATAGGCTCTTTTTAAACAAACGTTAACGAAACCAACGGAAAATACCATGAACAAACCGACATTATTCAGCGGCATCCAGCCTTCAGGCGACCTTATGATTGGCAACTACATCGGGTCCATCAAAAACTGGGTGCAGATGCAGGATGATTACAACTGTCTTTTTTCGTTGGTCAATATGCACGCCATCACCGTCGAACAAAGTCCGCAAGAGCTGGCAAAGCGCAGTCTGGATTTTGTCGCCTTGTATCTGGCCAGCGGAATCGACCCGGAAAAAGCACCGTCTTCATTCAGTCCCATGTACCGGAACACGCCGAACTGGCCTGGTTGCTGAACTGCTCGACTTACATGGGCGAGCTTAACTGCATGACGCAATTCAAGGACAAATCACAGAAACACGCCCAGAACATCAATGTCGGGCTGTTCGACTACCCGGTTCTGATGGCGGCAGACATCCTGCTGTACCAAACCGAAATGGTACCGGTCGGCGCAGACCAAAAACAACATTTGGAACTGACTCGTGACTTGGCGGTACGTTACAACAACCGTTTCGACCGGGAAATTTTCAAGGTACCGGAACCGTTCATCCCACCGGCGACGTCCGGCGGACGTATTATGAGTTTGCAGGACCCGACCTCAAAAATGTCCAAATCCGACGAAAACAAAAACAACTTCATCGCCTTGTTGGATGACCCGAAAACCATCATCAAAAAATTCAAAAAAGCACAAACCGATTCCGGCACGGAAATCACCTACGATGTGGAAAACAAACCGGGCGTGTCCAACCTGCTGACCATTTACTCGGTCATCAGCGGACAATCCATTGACGAGGTGGTCAAACAGTTTGAAGGCAAGATGTACGGTCACCTGAAAGTCGAACTGGGCGAATTGGTCGTCGACTATTTGCAACCAATCCAGGAACGTTATCACACGATTCGTAACGATGAAGCCGAACTGAAAGCGATTTTGAAAAAAGGTGCCGACACGGCACGCGAAAGCGCCCAAAAAACCTTACGCGACGTTCAAGAAGCGATTGGTTTCGTTTTACCATAAATCCTACGGTTTTTTATTTTGCCATTCATAAAAACGACCAGGCCTGGTCGTTTTTTGTTTTATGCAGAAAGCCGTTTTCCGTTCTTCCTATTTTTATGCTTAAATACCCTTCTCAAGCGCTCAAGAATTTTTTCGATTCAACCGCACTTTTTTCAGGCTTGATTCTTTTCCCCTTTTTCACCTAAAATGTTACACAAAAGTAACGCATTTAATTTATAATCCCATAACAGTATATTTTCTGGCCTCCTCTGCCCGGCTCAAAGCGCCGCTCAACACAGTCGATGCCGTAATGCTCTGACCCTCATTCAAAGAACATAACAAATGGTAGGTAAAATAATGAAAAATTTTACATCTCGTTCAGCACTCAAATTCAGCGCCCTGGTTTTATCGGCCGGGCTTGCGGTCACGCTCAACGGCTGTGACAGCCTAACGGGTGGCGGCGATGCAAAACAAAACGCCGGTGCCGGCATGCACCGTATGCCGCAAGTCGGTATCCAAAAAGCCAAACCTACCCAAGTTCCCAATACGCTTTCCTTTACCGGGCGCGCGGTGCCTTTCACCATCGCCGAAGTCCGTCCACAGGTTGACGGCATCATCACCGAGCGTTTGTTTGAAGAAGGTCAGCATGTATCAAAAGGTGACATCCTGTACAAAATCGACGATGAAACCTACCAAGCACTTTACGACAATGCACAGGCCGAGATTAAAAATCCCAAGCCTTGTTGACCAACGCCGAGCTGAAAGTGAAACGAAACCAGCGTTTGGTCAAAATCAATGCCGTCAGTGAACAGGTACTGGACGATGCCATGGCCACCTTGAGAGAAGCCAAAGCCAACCTGGAAGCCAACAAGGCCGCCTTGAAAACCGCTTCCATCAACTTGGAAAGAACCAAAATCAAAGCACCGGTATCCGGCATGATCGGTCGATCCAGCTTCACCAAAGGCGCCTTGGTCATGAATAACCAAGCCGAAGTCATGGCGACCATCCAACAATTGGACCCAATTTACGTGGATTTCTCCGTGCCGTCTTATTACGCGGCGATTCTGAAGCGTGCCATGAAAAAGAACCCGGACATGAACATCGAAAAATTCCCGGTCACGATCACATTCGATAACGGCGAGAAATACGAGCACACCGGCCACATCAAACTGTCTGAATTCAGTGTCGACGAATCGACCGATACCATCATTCTCAGAACCGAGTTCGACAACCCGGACACACAACTGTTACCCGGCATGTTCATCCGTGGTTCCGTCATGACCGGCTACCATAAAGACGTTTACTTAGTGCCTTCCCTATCGCTCAGTCGCGATACGCTTGGCCATGCCTTTGTGATGGTCTTGGCCCAAGACGGCACCGTCACGGTACGTCCGGTCAAAGAAAAAGGGCTGTACAAAGAAAGCTGGGTCATTACCGATGGCTTACAGCCAGGCGACCAAGTCATCGTCAAAGGCTTACAGTTTATTCGTCCGGGCATGAAAGCAGCGGTTATGGGCGCCAAACCTGATGCCGCACCAAGCGCCACAAAAGCACCCGAAAATGCTAAGGAAGGAAAATAAACATGGCCGCAGAAAAGCTCAATAAAGCCCGTCGCAGCTTTGCGACCCATTTCATCGACCGGCCGGTCACCGCTTGGGTTATCGCGCTGTTAGTGATGATTGCCGGCGTCATTTCCATCAAAAGCTTACCGGTTTCCCAGTTCCCGTCCATCGCGCCGCCGATGATCAGTGTGACGGCCACCTATCCGGGGGCATCCGCTCAAGTCATTGAGGACACGGTCACCCAGGTCATCGAGAACAAGATGAAAGGCCTGGACGGCTTGTTGTACATGTCGTCCACCAGTGAGTCGACCGGACAAGCTGAAATCCAACTGTATTTCAGAAACGGCACCGATGCCGACATTGCCCAGATGCAGATTCAAAACAAGCTGCAAACGGCCATGTCGTCAATCCCAGATGCCGTTCAGAAACAAGGGATTCAAGTCGCCAAAAAGGCGCGGAACTTCTTGATGGTGGTCACGCTCGTTTCGCCGGACAAAAGCTTGAACGCCTTTGACCTGGGAGACTATGCCGCCACCCATATTATTGATCAAATTAGTCGCGTCGAAGGCGTAGGCGAAACCTTGCAGTTCAGTGCCGAATACGCCATGCGTATCTGGTTGAACCCGCATCAATTGGCGAAATACGAATTGACGTCCACCGACGTCGTCAGCGCAATTCAAGCCAATAACGCCGTAGTCACCGCCGGTCAACTGGGCGCATCTCCGGCTGTTGAAGACCAACCGATTAACGTGACGGTGAACCTGCAAAGTCGCTTGAAGACGGTGGACGATTTCCGCAACGTCATCGTCAAAACCGATGAAAGTGGTGCCACCATCACGGTCGGCGATGTCTCCCGCGTTGAAATCGGGGCCGATACGTACAGCAAAATGGCTCGTTACGAAGGCACCCCGGCGGCCGGTTTTGCGGTCAAAATCACACCATCGGCCAACGCACTGGACACGGCGGAACGTGTGAAAAAACGCATGGCTGAATTGTCGGAGCTGTTCCCGGACGGCATGGAATACCTCTTCCCATACGACACCACCCCGTTCATTCAAATTTCCATCGAATCGGTCATTCAAACCCTGATTGAAGCCGTCATCCTGGTGGTTCTGATTATGTACCTGTTCCTCGGGAACCTGCGCGCGACCTTTATCCCGACAATTACGGTGCCGGTGGTGTTGCTCGGTACTTTCGGTGTACTGGCCTATTTCGGTTATTCCATCAACACCCTGACCATGTTCGCGATGGTACTCGCCATCGGGTTACTGGTGGATGACGCCATTGTCGTGGTGGAAAACGTCGAACGAGTGATGCACGAAGAAGCCTGCCGGCCAAGGAAGCCACACGTCGTTCCATGAACCAGATTTCCGGCGCCCTGATCGGTATCGGCCTGGTTTTGAGTGCCGTCTTCCTGCCGATGGCTTTCTTCCCGGGGTCGGCCGGGGTCATTTATAAACAGTTCGCCGTCACCATCGTATCGGCCATGGTGCTGTCGGTGATGGCCGCGTTCATTTTAACACCGGCGTTGTGTGCCACCATTTTGAAACCGGTGGATAAAGAGAAAGAATCCCGCGGCTTTTTCGGTTGGTTTAATCGCAACTTCACCCGCGCGACCAACGGCTATGGTCGAGGCGTTAAGGGCGTTATCAAACACCGTTATTCGTTCTTGCTGATTTACGCTTTGATCGTCGCGGCTACCGGTTATCTGTATACCAAAACGCCATCCGGCTTCCTGCCGGAAGAAGATCAAGGCTTCATGTTCACTCAGGTCATGATGCCGCCAGGCGCGACACGCGAGCAAACCCTTGCAGTGGTCAAACAGGTCGAAGACCATTATTTGAGCACCGAGCGTGAAAATATCGCCAGCTTGTTTACGGTGTTGGGCTTTAACTTCTCAGGAACCGGGCAAAACACCGCCATCGCCTTCATCAACCTGAAACCATGGTCGAACGTTCCAGCCCATCACAAAGCGTCAACTCCATTGCCGGACGCGCCATGGCCAAGTTCAGCCAGATTAAGGAAGGCATGGTGTTCGCCTTCGGCCCTCCGCCGGTTATCGAGCTGGGCAACGCCACGGGCTTCAACCTTTACGTGAAGGATAATGCCGGACTCGGTCGCGACAAACTGTACGACGCCCGAAACCAGGTATTGGGCATGGCCAGCCAAAATCCGAACCTGGTTGGCGTCCGACCAAATGGTCAGGAACCGGCGCCAGTGTTGGAAATGAAAGTTGACAAACAGAAAGCCGAAGCATTGGGCTTAAAAGTTTCAGACATCAATACCGCCTTGTCGGTCGCCTGGGGGAGTGCTTACGTCGATGACTTCATCAAACAAAGTAAAGTGAAGAAAATCTACGTGCAGGCCGATGCCCCTTACCGGATGCGTCCGGAAGACATGCAGGACTGGTATGTTCGCAACAACCAAGGCGAAATGATTCCGGCCACGGCTTTCCTGACCACTCAGTGGACCAAGGAATCGCCGAAACTGGAACGTTATAACGCGTTCCGGCCTTGCAAGTGCTCGGGGCCTCTCCGCCGAACGTCAGTTCCGGACAAGCCATGCAAGCGATTGAACAAATCGCCCAAACCCTGCCGAAAGGCATCGGCATCGAATGGACCGGCTTGTCTTATGAAGAAAAAGCGGCGGGCTCGAAAGCTACCTTGCTTTACGCCCTGTCGATTCTGGTCGTCTTCCTCTGTTTGGCCGCGCTCTATGAGAGCTGGAGTTTACCGGTCTCGGTTATGTTGATTGTGCCATTGGGGGCCTTGGGGACTTTGATTGCCGCGAACTTCTTCCAGATGCCGAGCGACATTTATTTCCAAGTGGGCTTATTGACAATCGTCGGCCTGGCGACCAAAAACGCCATCCTGATTGTCGAGTTCTCTAAAGAATTGGTGGAAGAAGGTGTCGAAGCCGTCGAAGCCAGTATCCGTGCCGCAAAAATGCGTTTGAGACCGATTCTGATGACCTCTTTGGCCTCGGTTTCGGGGTTCTGCCATTGGCGTTAAGCGCGGGCGCCGGTTCCGGTGCGCACCATGCGATCGGGATCGGGGTATTGGGCGGTATGGTCAGTGCCACGGCACTGGGCATCTTCCTGGTACCGATGTTCTTCGTTGTGATGCAGCAATGGTTTGCCAAGAAATTGACCAAACCCGCTGCGGAGTAACCAAGACAGACAGTTTTAAGTTTTCTTTCGATTGCCCGTCCCAAAACCGCCAGGCCTTTATACCCTTTAGGGTGTGGTGGTTTTCGACGGGCTTTTTTATGCCCGCCTGATTCCCCCCAATCCCCCTTCTAACTATTGGTAATCGCTAGCAGAACATATATTCCTGACGCCCTTTTCCTAGAACCCGACCAGGTTATCGCCACAAACGTCATTCAACACTACACTCTCTTACCACACCCCACTTATTTAAAACGATACCATACCGATACCGCATAAAATGGATAACTCTAGGACACACCCAGCGGGCATAAAAAACCCCGTATAAAATAAGTCATACGGGGTTTGTTCGCCTCATCACTGACGCCTATCGCGTCAGCCTATGCGGTCTGGTTTATTTGCCCAACGACACATGATAGTGCGGGTCTTCCGACACATTCACTTCCACCAAGTCTCTGGCTTCGTCAAGCAGGTTCTGGCACTCAGGGCTCAAATGCTTCAATACGATTTTCTTGCCTTCGGCTTTGTATTTTTTCGTCAGGCTATCAATCGCTTCCACCCCGGTGTGATCGTACACACGGGAATGCTGAAAATCGATGTGTACGCATTCCGGATCGCTTTTCGGATTAAACATATCAATAAAGTTCTGCGACGAGGCAAAGAACAGCGGGCCGTACACCTTATAAATTTTACCTTTGCGGCCGTCGTCCGACGTCATTTCTGAAGTTTCCACCATGACTTTTTGAGCATGTTGCCAAGCGAACACCAGCGCCGAGACGATCACACCGGCAATCACCGCCACCGCCAAATCGAAAATCACCGTCAATGCCGTCCACCAGCACCATCACAAACGCATCCATTTGGTCATGCCGCGCATGATATTCCAGCTCGACCAGTTAAAGGTCATTTCTGAAGTTTCCACCATGACTTTTTGAGCATGTTGCCAAGCGAACACCAGCGCCGAGACGATCACACCGGCAATCACCGCCACCGCCAAATCG
>LZQQ01000154.1_pt1 | contig 11757 bp, 11 predicted proteins | sample 768581 | NCBI WGS metagenome assembly LZQQ01 (sample SAMN05207185, study PRJNA324510) | oil field metagenome | isolation source: sample BH-FW-20 from oil reservoir | place: India: Bombay High | collected 2015-11-25 | reverse complement strand
CCGAGGCCATGGCTGACATCACTCACTACATCGTCGGCTTCTACAACACACACCGGCTGCACTCCTTTCTCGGCTACCAATCACCGACCGACTACGAAAAGGCCACCGCCTGAAATCCCCTATCCCGGTGTCCACCAAAACTTGACCACGACACGGCGTAGCCTGTCCGTAAATACGTGGGCGGTGGTAACGGGGTGTGACGCTCATTCTCAAGTGCGGTGTTGGCAATGAGCGCGTCACGGTCGACAAGCAGAGCGTTGTCCACCCTACGCCATCACATTCCCTCGTTTCGCCGAGGCATCGGCATTGCCGGACGTAGGGTGGAAAACGGCAGAGCCTTTTTCACGCGTTACTTCCAGGCTACCTCGCTGGGTGTGCCTGCTGCGCGATTCCCATCCCGATATCGACCTGCACTTTCACACTTCCCATGAGCCGGTCGCGATGGATGGTGTCACGGCGGATATCGCCATCCGCTACGGCGATGGCCGCTGGTCGAGGCTGGTGGCGGAGGAGCTGTTCGACAACACCTTCGTCCCGGCCTGCAGCCCGCAGCTTGGTCTGCAAGATGCGGCTGACCTGCCTAACCACCCACTGATCCACTTCCGCGCCCAAGGCGCAGTCTCCGCCCCGATTCACTGGGCTTCGTGGCAGAAATTCGCCAACGTTCCGAGGTTGGACGTCACCGCCGGGCTGGTCTTCTCCGACGAGACCCTCGCCATTTCAGCCGCGGTTGGCGGGCAAGGCGTGGCCTTGATGAGCCGTCAGTTGATCGAGGACGAGTTGAGGGAAGGGCGACTGGTGCAGCCATTTGGACCGGTGATGGAAGGGAAGCCGTTTCATCTGGTTTATCCGGAGAGCCGTCGGGATGATCCGACGGTTCAGATGGTGAGGGAGTGGGTGATGGCGGTGCCGGGTGGGTTGTGTCTGGACCGTAGGAAAACGGCGGAGCTTTTTCCACCCGTTACGGATGGGCTGCCGGCTATTTAGCGACCAGCTTCCAAATATCGGGACGGCAACCAAGCGTTTCGCCTTCTTTGACTATCCGGGAAGCTGCTTCTGGGTAATCACTTGCTTCGCTTTTGATGTTGCGTGTGCTCTCCTTGTTGAGCGAAACAAGTAATAAATAACGCTGCATCAGTAGCTTACATTCCTGGCTAAATTCTGGCGAGATATGGTCGCTGTTCGGATTTTGTACGCATCCGCTGACTAATAGGGCGAAGATCGTTAGGGTGGTCAGTGATATGAAGGAGTGGTGCATATTGGAAATGAGATTATCAAATAAAGGGTTGAGATGTATCTCGCTAGCTTTCAGTGCTTTGGCTATGCGGGGTGGGCGGTATTGTTTCGATGCGATAATCCTTAACAGGTAGTATCGTCGTTTTGTCATTCAGATATAAAGCTAAATGGGTGGGTGATGAGATGATCAAAAAGCCCGACGCAATTTTTTGATCTGCGTCGTATACAGTCACGCAGCTATCGCTCAGTTTCTTTACATTAGCGCAGCCTTGCGCATAGATGCTGTCTGCTCGCTCATATACCCTTTCTGCTGCCTTGACTCCTACCAGTGCAGGTGCTAACAAAATTATATTCAGAAATAAAGGAATGGAAAATAGCGTGATTACGATGGATCCAGATATAACCGCTATTGCAATGAGTATTCTAAAGGGTCTTTTTGCTTCAGCTAGGGTGCTTGCTTTTTTTGCAAATCTTGAATTTTGGAGTAAGTTTAATAGTGCTATTTCGGCTAAGAATAAAGCAACTAGCGCGAGCGCCGAAAGCACAATTTTGAGGTCCTTTACCACGTTGATCCAGTTCAGTCCCGTTTGTAATAGGGCACTATATGCATCGAGCATGTGATCGGTTGGGCTTTTGGGAAATATGTGTGTAGGCACACCGTAATGGTTGAGAAGGGTTTCGCTATAGATGGCACCTGTCAAATACAGGAAGGAATAAGCTAGGGCGCCGAGGACGGGTGTGAATACAATCCAGAATATTTTGCTTGCGCGTGGCGGGATATTTTCTACAGTTGCTGCTTCATCCATGAATGTTTGCCTCCCTTTAGGTGTCCCCGGATTCTATCTAATTCAGCCTTGAAATGTTCACCCTCCAGGCCACGGTGTCATTCGTGCCGCTGCTATTTAGCGCGTTGTTTTGTGGAAATGGTTCCGCCCTGCTGGGCACTGTCCCCTTTTTCGGTCCCTTGAGCTTGGCGTTTAGCTGTGAGTCCGTATCGGTGGATAAGCAAAGCGTTATCCACCCTACGCCACCTCACCCCGCAACTCCACCGACACATCGACGTTGCCGGAACGTAGGGTGGAAAACGGCGAAGCCTTTTCCACGCGTCACTTCCAAGCTACTCGCTCGAAGGCGCTGTATGTTGCTCTTGCAGCTCTGACTTAGATATTTCAGATAACTCTGAGGCCTTGGAAATATATGGGTAGCCGAAGATATCTTCGTAGGCGTCAGTGAATTCTTCACTAATTCGGAAATATTTGAAGAGTGGCCAGGTATGATAAGCCTCTTCACTAATCAGCTCGCCTTGTTTTCCAATGCGAATCATGATTTCTTTCGCTTTGGAATGGTCGTCGTTTATTACGGCGTGAGCTAATTTAAAATCATATATTGATGAGGACCAATCAATCTTGTTGATGACATTTTTTGCGGCGTCTGGCTGGTTGATTTGTTTTAATGCTATTGCGTAGTTGATGATGTTTATTTTGCAGATTTGATCGCTTGAGTGTCTTGGTAGATTTATTGCGAATTTGCTAAGCTTTACTGCCTCGTGGTATTTCTCCATTTCTAAAAAGTCATATATGAGTCTATGAAGGTGGTTGTCTGCATCTTCAATCTCTTCAGGTATTAATTTTCTCCAAAGGGTCTGACCTAGCATGGTCATGACTTCAATTATTGTCCACGTTGTTGGAATGAATATATTAGGGCCTAGTTCGATTTTTCGCCGACTTTGGGCGGGGTTTTATGCTTGAACTCTATCGCTTCGCAAGATTTTATGTATTGCTCGCTAATTATGCCATCGCAATGCACTAAAAGATTTCTTTTTTGCGCGGCCTCGATAAAGCTTGGCCAGCTCTTGAGTTTTGTGAGAGTTAGGCCGAACCTATTCTCAAGGTCTTTGAATTGCTCGGTGTAGCTTTTTCTTTTGAATGTTTCGATTTCCTTTTCAAGTGCGAGCCTTTTGACCTCATTTATAGATTCCGCTTCTATTAGCTCTGATAGTTTGAATTCCCTTTGTATGCTGCTGTATAGGTGGTTTTTTCTGGCAAAAAGCTCCGTGATTAGATCGCCTGTGAATTTGTCGAATATGCTGAATAAATTAATGTACAGGCTTTTCTCTAACGTCTCCCCGAGATCGGAGCTATTTAGCCGGTTTGCCTCCATTACGGCTTTAGAAATTAGACTGGCTGCTTGAATCTCTTCTTGTTTTGTTGTGGCGCTCTCTATAATTGCATCAACTTTTTCAAAGAGTTTCACTACTTCATTTGATTTTTCGCTTTCGTATTGCCAGGCTGCCGGTATGAATTTTTCAGCACACTGTTGGATGTCTAATATTTTGTGGATGCAATAGTTAATTATTGAGGCTAAGGGGTGTTCATGGGAGCTTTCGATTTGTTCGTCTGAGCTCTTTTTATTGCTTTCTGTCATTTTTTCCCCGTTAATGAAAAGCCCCGCGCTAGGCGGAGCTTTATTTAGCTTCAACCCCAACATCCATGGCAGGTGTAGGGTCAATCTACTATGATGTCAACGAGCCATCAATCCCAGCTCAAAGCCCCACCCGTCTGATACTCAATCACTCGCGTCTCGAAGAAGTTCTTCTCCTTCTTCAAGTCCATGATCTCGCTCATCCACGGGAAGGGGTTGGTCGTGCCCGGGTACTCTTCCTTCAGGCCGATCTGCGTCAGGCGGCGGTTGGCGATGAACTTGAGGTAGTCCTCCATCATCGCGGCGTTCATGCCGAGGACGCCGCGGGGCATGGTGTCGCGGGCGTATTCGATCTCCAGCTGGGTGCCCTGGAGGATCATCTGGGTCGCTTCGTCCTTCATGTCGGCGTCCCACAGGTGCGGGTTCTCGATCTTGATCTGGTTGATCATGTCGATGCCGAAGTTCAGGTGCATGGATTCGTCGCGCAGGATGTACTGGAACTGCTCGGCGGTGCCGGTCATCTTGTTGCGGCGGCCCATGGAGAGGATCTGGGTGAAGCCGCAGTAGAAGAAGATGCCTTCGAGCACGCAGTAGTAGGCGATCAGGTTCTTGAGGAACTGGCGGTCGGTCTCCGGGGTGCCGGTCTGGAAGGTCGGGTCGGAGATGGAGCGGGTGTACTTGAGGCCCCAGCTGGCCTTTTTCGCGACGCTGGGGATCTCGTGGTACATGTTGAAGATTTCGCCTTCGTCCATGCCCAGCGATTCGATGCAGTACTGGTAGGCGTGGGTGTGGATCGCCTCTTCGAAGGCCTGGCGCAGGATGTACTGGCGGCACTCGGGGTTGGTGATCAGGCGGTACACGGCCAGTACGAGGTTGTTGGCGACCAGGCTGTCGGCGGTGGAGAAGAAGCCGAGGTTGCGCTTGACGATGCGGCGCTCGTCCTCGGAGAGGCCGTCCTGGCTCTTCCACAGGGCAATGTCGGCGTTCATGTTCACTTCCTGCGGCATCCAGTGGTTGGCGCAACCATCCAGATACTTCTGCCAGGCCCAGTCGTACTTGAAGGGCACGAGCTGGTTGAGGTCGGCGCGGGCGTTGATCATGCGCTTTTCGTCCACGCGTACGCGGGCGCTGGTGCCTTCGAGGTCGTCGAGGCCTTCCTGGATGTCGAGGTCGTTCAGCGCGGCCTTGGCGCGGGCCACGGCGGCGGAGTCGTTGGCGTCGACGGCGCGGGTTCATGGGCGGCGGCGTCGCCGACGCTGTCGAGCTTTTCCAGGCTCATGGCCGGCGATTCTTCGGCGGTGGCGGGCTTGTTGGCGGCGACGGCGTCTTCGGGTTTGTCGAATTCTTCCCAGCTCAGCATGTCGGGTTTCCTCCTGCGTGACCGGGCGGGCCCGGTCGGAAATTGGGTTGTGCGGCGGTGCACGCGGTTGGCGTTCGAGGTTCGCAGGTAGAACCTGCTCCTACAGGCACCAGTGGCCGCTGGCGTTCTTCTTGTGCCGAACCTAGCGCGGTGGGGCGCGGTTCGGTCAATGGTTCGTTGGGTGGGGAGGGGATGAGGTCGCAGGCAGAGCCTGCTCCTACCGAGGTGGTACTTCCCTCACCCCTAGCCCCTCTCCCGGGGGAGAGGGGGATGATCCGTGCATATGCGCAACTGTGGCGTGGGCGTGAAGATGAGCGAGTGGCGTCAGGCGCCGGTGTTCGGTCTTCGCATCCTGTCCGCTTGCCCTCACCCCTGGCCCCTCTCCCGAGGGAGAGGGGGAGGGTTTGGCTTACTGGCAGGCCTCGCAGTCCGGGTTGTCGATGCTGCACGCCAGCGGTACCGGGGCCGGCTTCGGCTCGGTGGCTTCGGCGGCGGCCGGGGCGGCGCTGAGGCTTTCGTCGATCACCGAGGACACGGCGTTGAGCTTGCCGGTGTTGATGGTCGACTTCTCGGTGCTGGTGGCGGCCAGGGCACGGAGGTAGTAGGTGGTCTTCAGGCCACGGAACCACGCCATGCGGTAGGTCACGTCGAGCTTCTTGCCCGAGGCGCCGGCGATGTAGAGGTTCAGCGACTGGGCCTGGTCGATCCACTTCTGCCGGCGGCTGGCGGCTTCGACGATCCAGCGGGTTTCCACTTCGAACGCGGTGGCGTACAGGTCCTTGAGGTCCTGCGGGATGCGCTCGATCTGCTGCACGGAGCCGTCGTAGTACTTGAGGTCGTTGACCATGACCGGGTCCCACAGGCCGCGGGCCTTGAGGTCGCGCACCAGGTAGGGGTTGATCACGGTGAATTCGCCCGAGAGGTTCGATTTCACGTACAGGTTCTGGTAGGTCGGCTCGATCGACTGGGACACGCCGGTGATGTTGGCGATGGTCGCGGTCGGCGCGATGGCCATGATGTTGGAGTTGCGGATGCCTTTCTTCACGCGCTCGCGCACCGGGGCCCAGTCCAGGCTCTCGCTGCGGTCGACTTCGATGTACTTGCTGCCGCGCGCCTCGGTGAGGATGTTCAGCGAGTCCAGCGGCAGGACGCCCTGGCTCCACAGCGAGCCTTCGAAGCTGGAGTAGGCGCCGCGCTCGTCGGCCAGGTCGCAGGAGGCCTGGATGGCGAAGTAGCTGATCGCTTCCATCGACTTGTCGGCGAATTCCACCGCGGCGTCGGAGCCGTAGGGGATGTGCTGCAGGTAGAGGGCGTCCTGGAAACCCATCAGGCCGAGGCCGACCGGACGGTGCTTGAAGTTGGAGTTCTGCGCCTGCGGGACCGAGTAGTAGTTGATGTCGATGACGTTGTCGAGCATGCGCACGGCGGTCTTGACGGTCTTCTCGAGCTTGGCGATGTCCAGCTTGCCGTCATTGATGTGGTTGACCAGGTTCACCGAACCCAGGTTGCAGACGGCGATCTCGTCCTTGTTGGTGTTCAGGGTGATCTCGGTGCAGAGGTTGGAGCTGTGCACCACACCCACGTGCTGCTGCGGGCTGCGCAGGTTGCACGGGTCCTTGAAGGTCAGCCACGGGTGGCCGGTCTCGAACAGCATCGAGAGCATCTTGCGCCACAGGTCCTTGGCCGGCAGGGTCTTGAACAGCTTGATCTTGCCGTACTTGGTCAGCTCCTCGTAGTACTCGTAGCGCTCCTCGAAGGCGCGGCCGGTGAGGTCGTGCAGGTCGGGTACGTCGGAGGGGGAGAAGAGGGTCCACTGGCCGTCGTCGAACACGCGCTTCATGAACAGGTCCGGAATCCAGTTCGCGGTGTTCATGTCGTGGGTACGGCGGCGGTCGTCACCGGTGTTCTTGCGCAGCTCGAGGAATTCCTCGATGTCCAGGTGCCAGGTTTCCAGGTAGGCGCAGACAGCGCCCTTGCGCTTGCCGCCCTGGTTCACCGCCACGGCGGTGTCGTTGACCACCTTGAGGAAGGGCACGACGCCCTGGCTCTTGCCGTTGGTGCCCTTGATATAGGAGCCGAGCGCGCGCACCGGGGTCCAGTCGTTGCCCAGGCCGCCGGCGAATTTGGACAGCATGGCGTTGTCGTGGATGGCGCTGTAGATGCCCGACAGGTCGTCCGGCACGGTGGTCAGGTAGCAGGAGGACAGCTGCGGGCGCAGGGTGCCGGCGTTGAACAGGGTCGGGGTCGACGCCATGTAGTCGAACGAGGACAGCAGGTTGTAGAACTCGATGGCGCGCTCTTCACGGTTCTGCTTCTCCTCGATGGCCAGGCCCATGGCCACGCGCATGAAGAAGATCTGCGGCAGTTCGAAGCGGACGCCGTCCTTGTGGATGAAGTAGCGGTCGTACAGGGTCTGCAGGCCGAGGTAGGTGAACTGCTGGTCGCGTTCGTGCTCGATGGCCGCGCCCAGCTTGGCCAGGTCGTAGCCCTTGAGCTTGCTGTCGATCAGTTCGAACTCGGAGCCCTTTTCCACGTAGGCCGGCAGGGCCTTGGCGTAGAGCTCGGCCATCTCGTGGTGGGTGGCGCTTTCGGCGACGCGAGGAAGCCAGCGCTTCGGCGCGCAGGGTGTCCATCAGCAGGCGGGCGGTGACGTAGGAGTAGTTCGGCTCGCGCTCGACCAGGGTGCGGGCGGTCATCACCAGGGCGGTGTTGACGTCCTTCTCGGCCACGCCGTCGTAGAGGTTCTTCAGGGTCTCGCGCTCGATCAGCGCGCCGTCGACCTCGGCCAGGCCTTCGCAGGCCTCGCGGATGATGGTCTGCAGGCGGCCCATGTCCAGCGGCTGCAGGCTGCGTCGGCCTTGGTGACGCGGATGGTCGGGTGCGGCTGGGCGATCTCGCTGGTCTCACCGCTGCGCTTGCGCTCCTGGGCGCGGGCCTCGCGGTAGATCACGTAGTCGCGGGCGACCTTGTGCTCGCCGGCGCGCATCAGCGCCAGTTCGACCTGGTCCTGGATCTCTTCGATGTGGATGGTGCCGCCGGACGGCATGCGGCGCTTGAAGGTGGTGCTGACCTGCTCGGTCAGGCGGCGCACGGTATCGTGGATGCGCGAGGAGGCGGCGGCGTTGCCGCCTTCCACTGCGAGGAAGGCCTTGGTGATGGCAACGGTGATCTTGTCGTCGGTGTAGGGCACGACCGTACCGTTGCGCTTGATCACTCTCAGTTGGCCCGGAGCCGTGGCTGCCAGATCCTGGTTGCTGTCGGTCGCCTGGGGGGCGGCCGCCTGCGGCTTCTCTCGAGTGGCTTCGGTTTGCATCGACGTCTCCGATTATCTGTTCTGGGCTGGGCCCGGGCACTCATGAATTGAACGACCATGCGCCGGCCGTGCCAGTGCATGGGTACTGCAAAAAATCTTGGGAGGATTCAAAGCGCCTCCCTGGCCTGAACTCGCGCGCGTGGCTTGATACCACTACATCTAGTAGGCTCGCCCGTCCGCGCGCGACCAGCCGTTCAAAACGATTCGCAAGCCGCCGTTCGGCGCCTGGATGGGCGACAGCCGTCCGGTGGTCTGGCCGGAAGGGTGCGCCGCGGCCTTGCGGAAACGCGCATTTCGTGCATGCGGCCTCCGCCGAGGCTAGTGTCTGTTGTCCGTGCAAACCCCAACATGTAGGGGCTGTCGGCCATGGGGCAACACAATAGTCCCGCTTCCGGGCTAATGCAACCTGGCGGGAGCGATGCAGGCTGTGGATAAGCTGTGAGTCCTCTGTGGAGGGCTTCTGGGTAACTGCGTGCAGGCCGCTACAGGGCTCGCTCAGGCCGCTCGTCGAAGCCGGGTGGCCTGCGAACCGGTGTCGCAGCGGCCAGTGGCCAACACTATATGTTGTGTTTATTGCAAGGTCTTTTCGGTGCATCGGCCAGTCCGGCGCACTGTTAGAATGCGCGCGCGGCTACCGGCGTTGTGGCCAAGGGGAGACGGCATGGCGGAGCAGGATTCCTGGCAGATTCTCATCGTCGAGGACGATCGACGGCTCGCGGAGCTGACCCGCGAGTACCTGGAGGCCAACGGCTTCGGCGTGGTGATAGAGGCCGATGGCGCCCGCGCGGTCGGCCGCATCGTCGCCGAGCAGCCGGACCTGGTGGTGCTCGACCTGATGCTTCCGGGCCTCGACGGCCTGGCCGTGTGCCGCGAGGTGCGCGGCCGCTACGACGGCCCGATCCTGATGCTCACCGCGCGCGCCGACGACATGGACCAGGTGCTCGGCCTGGAGATGGGCGCCGACGACTACGTGTGCAAGCCGGTGCGTCCGCGGCTGCTGCTGGCGCGGGTGAGGGCGCTGCTGCGCCGCCGTGAGAGCAGCGAGGCGCCGCCCGCCGCCCCCGACAGCAAGCGCCTGCAGTACGGCCCGCTGCGGATCGACAGCGCGCTGCGCGAGGCCTGGTTGCGCGACAGGAGCATCGAGCTGACCAGCGCCGAATTCGACCTGCTCTGGCTGCTGGTGAGCAACCCCGGGCGCACGTTGTCGCGCGAGGAAATCTTCGGCCAGCTGCGCGGCATCGAGTACGACGGTCAGGACCGCTCGATCGACGTGCGCATCTCGCGCATCCGCCCGAAGATCGGCGACGACCCCGAGCATCCCCGGCTGATCAAGACCATCCGCGGCAAGGGTTATCTGTTCGTCGCCGAGGCGGCGCAGGCCATGGCCTGACTTAATGAAATCCATCTTCCTGCGCATCTACGGCGGCATGCTCGCCGTGCTGGTGCTGGTCGCCGGGCTGGGCGTGGGCGGTCTGCACCTGCTCAACGAGGTGCGCTCGGACCAGTACCGCGAACGTCTGGCCGGCGGCACCTTCCGCCTGATGGCCTACAACATGAGTGGCATGACGCCCATCGAGCGGCGTCAGGCGGCCAATCTGTGGGGGCGCCTGCTGGGCATCCCGCTGCGGGTGCGCACGCTTGCCGACGTGCGCCTGGAAAACCGCCTGGAGGCGCGCCTGCTGCGCGGCCAGGTGCTGGTCGAGCAGACCCGCCCGCAGGCGGTGACCATCTACAGCCTGGTCAGCGCCGGCGACCGCCTGGTGCTCACCGGCGAGGTCGAGCAGGTCAGCGAGCAGCTGGCGCGGGCCACCATCTACCTGCTGATCGACGAGCTGATCCGCTATCCGGCCGACGAGCAGGCGGGGCAACTGGCGCGGCTCAAGCGCGAGCACCAGTTCGGTTTCGAGCTGGCGCTGGTCACCCGCGACAGCGCCAACCTCGACGACGACCAGCGCCGCCGGCTCGACGAGGGCGACACGGTGATGGCGCTGGACCGCGGCGGCGATGCCATCCGCGTGTTCGCCGCGGTGGCCGGCACGCCCTGGATCGTGCAGCTCGGGCCGATCCACCAGATGAACCCCTATCCGCCGCAGCTGCTGGTGCTGATCGGCCTGCTCGGGCTGTCGCTGATCGGCGTGGCGGTGTACCTGCTGGTGCGCCAGCTCGAGCAGCGCCTGAGCGAGGTGGAGCGCGCCGCCACCCGCCTCGCCGGCGGCGACCTGCAGGTACGTGTGCCGGACGGCGGGGCGGATTCGGTGGCCAGGCTGGCCAAGGCCTTCAACGCCATGGCCGCGCACCTGCAGCGCCTGCTGAACATCCAGCGCGAGATGGTGCGGGCGGTGGCCCACGAATTCCGCACGCCGGTGGCGCGTCTGCGCTTCGGCCTGGAGATGGTGGGCGATGCGCAGACACCGGAGGCGCGGCGCAAGTACCTCGAAGGCATGGACAACGACATCGAGGACCTGGACCGGCTGGTGGACGAGATGCTGATCTATTCGCGCCTGGAGCAGGGCGCGCCGGCATTGCGCTTCGAGCCGGTGGACCTGCCGGCGCTGATCGACCAGGTGATCGGCGAGCTGGCGCCGCTGCGCCCGGAAATCCGGGTCGAGCGTGCCGTCGCCGCGCTGCCCGAGGCCCCGATGACCGCCGAGGGCGAGCCGCGTTACCTGCGCCGCGCGCTGACCAACCTGGTGACCAACGCCATGCGCCACGCCGAATCGCGCGTGCGGGTCGGTTGCAGCCTGGACGCGGACCAGGCGCTGCTGACGGTGGAAGACGACGGCCCGGGGGTGCCGGAAGAAGCCTGGGAACGCATCTTCACCCCCTTCTTGCGGCTCGACGACAGCCGTACGCGGGCCTCCGGCGGCCATGGGCTGGGGCTTTCGATCGTGCGGCGGATCATCTACTGGCACGGCGCATTCGCTGATCGGCCGCAGCGAGGCACTGGGCGGCGCCCGCTTCGGCCTGCGCTGGCCGCGCCGGCAGGGCTGATCAGGCGGGGATCGAGACCAGCGTCAGCAGACGGCCGTCGACTTCGGCGTACTGGCCGCGCAGTTCGACGCCGGTGCGCCACTCGGGCGTGAGGTCCGCCAGCAGGCGCAGGCGGGCGTGGCCCTCGGCCAGTTCGGTGACCTGTGCCGCCTCGAAATAGAAGCGCTGCCGCACCATTGGGTAGAGCGCCTTGAACAGGCTCTCCTTGAAGGAGAAAGCCAGGGTGATTCGCTCAGCGCGGCTGGCTTCGTCCAGCCCGTTCAATTGGGCGAGCTCGTCCGGGACCAGGATTTCCCCGGCCAGGCGCTCGGCCCGGGTGGCTGCCAGCAGCCGTTCCACGTCGAGGCCGATGCGCGGCAGGCGGTATTCGACGCCACCACCGCCGCGGCCCAGCCGCGCATGGGTGATCGAGCCGACCACCCCGGCGGGCCAGACC
>LZQQ01000153.1_pt1 | contig 11787 bp, 18 predicted proteins | sample 768581 | NCBI WGS metagenome assembly LZQQ01 (sample SAMN05207185, study PRJNA324510) | oil field metagenome | isolation source: sample BH-FW-20 from oil reservoir | place: India: Bombay High | collected 2015-11-25 | reverse complement strand
TGTGCAGCTACGTTGTGTCACGTCGATGCTCAGACGCGAGCTGTACATGAATCGATGCTCAGACGTACGTAGCTGTACTCGTCGATGCTCATCGTCGATGCTCAGACGCGGAGCTGTACATGATCGATGCTCAGACGTACGTAGCTGTACTCGTCGATGCTCAGCGTACGTAGCTGTACATCGATCGATGCTCAGACGTACGTAGCTGTACATCGAGGATCACGTTGAGGTTGTCTTCCGGGATGAACTTGACGATCGGCGACTGCAGACCCTCGACGCCCTTGGCGCGCTCGTTGACCTTGATGTAGGCCAGGCCCTTGGCGCCATAGATACCGACGAACTTGGTGTAGTCGTCGATCTGGCTGCGCGGCATGCTGGCAGCGCCCGGCACACGAAGCGCGGCCACGCGGCCTTTCGGATCGTTGGCCGGACCGGAGAACACCTTGAACTCGACCGCATTGAGCTGATCGGCCACGTCCACCAGCTCCAGCGGGATGCGCAGGTCCGGCTTGTCCGAACCGTAGCGGCGCATGGCTTCTTCGAAAGGCATGTGCGGGAACTCGCCGAACTCGACGTCCAGCACTTCCTTGAACAGCTTGCGGATCATGCCCTCGGTGATGCCGATGATGTCCGCTTCCTCGAGGAAGCTGGTCTCGATGTCGATCTGGGTGAACTCGGGCTGGCGATCGGCGCGCAGGTCTTCGTCACGGAAACACTTGGCGATCTGGTAGTAGCGGTCGAAACCCGCCACCATCAACAGCTGCTTGAACAGCTGAGGCGACTGCGGCAGGGCGAAGAAATTACCGGCGTGGGTACGGCTGGGCACCAGGTAGTCACGCGCACCTTCGGGTGTTGGGCGCCCGAGGATCGGCGTCTCGACATCGAGGAAGCGTTCTCGTCCAGGTAGCGACGGATGCTGGCGGTGATACGCGAGCGCAGTTTCAGTTTCTCGGCCATCTCAGGACGGCGCAGATCAACGAAGCGGTAGCGCAGGCGGGTTTCCTCGCCGACGTCACTGTACTCGTTGAGCGGGAACGGTGGCGTTTCGGCTTCGTTGAGCACTTCCAGCTCGTAGCCCAGCACCTCGATGGCGCCCGAGGCCATGTTGGGGTTCACAGCACCGGCCGGGCGCAGGCGAACCTTGCCGGTGATCTTCACCACGAACTCGCTGCGAACACGATCAGCCTTGGCGAATGTCTCGGCACGGTCGGGATCGAATACCACCTGCGCCAGCCCTTCACGATCGCGAATATCGAGAAAGATCACCCCGCCATGATCGCGACGGCGATGTACCCAACCGCAAAGGGTGATTTCCTGACCATCCAGGCTTTCGTTCAACTGGCCGCAATAGTGGCTGCGCATCATGGTGGCTTCGCTTCTCGTATCGGTGAATTCGTTGATCGCGGCACGACTTCGCTGAGCACTTCGAGCCGCCGGGCACAAGCGCGGGATTCTATCAACTTAATCAGAATGACGCAGCCGTCGACCAGCCGCCGCTGGGAACCGCCGCGGCGCCCCTCGCTCAAACAGCCGTGATGCCACCGCACTTGCCTGCCATCAGCATGGCCTTTGTGGCTTACTATCCAGGCTTTGCTCAACCAAACAGGAGAACGACACATGGATATCAACATCGGCATCGCCGAACAGGACCGCGCCGCCATTGCCGAGGGGTTGTCCCGCCTGCTGGCCGACACCTACACCCTCTACCTGAAGACCCACAACTTCCATTGGAACGTCACCGGGCCTATGTTCAACACGCTGCACCTGATGTTCGAAACGCAGTACACCGAGCTGGCCGTCGCGGTTGACGACATCGCCGAGCGTATCCGCGCACTTGGTTTCCCCGCGCCCGGCACCTACGCCGCGTACGCTCGCCTGTCTTCGATCAAGGAAGAAGAAGGCGTGCCAAGCGCCGAGGAGATGATCAAGTTGCTGGTCGAAGGCCAGGAAGCGGTCGTACGCACGGCACGTGGCATCTTCCCACTGCTGGACAAGGTCAGCGACGAACCCACTGCCGACCTGCTGACCCAGCGCATGCAGATTCACGAAAAGACCGCCTGGATGCTGCGCAGCCTGCTAGCAGCCTGAGCCGCCGCGCGTGGGCAGCTGCTGCCCACGCGCCCCTTCCCTGACGCCCTTCACGACCACCGATTTGATGCCGCCCGCCGGCTCCTGTTAAATACCGCCGCGCCTCGGCGGCCCTTCCTTCTATATCGACGTCATCCTGACCGTTACGCTCCGGGACAGCGCCGCTCGAGCCTTTCCATTTTGTAGTTGTGAGCTCAGACATGTTGAAGATCGTCCACCTGTTGACGGGCGTCGCTGCCCTGCTGCTGTCCTTTGTACCAAGCCTGCGCGGCCAGGCTCCGTTTCTCGAACATAACGCCGCCCTCGGCCTGTTCATGGTCGGCCTGCTCAATATTCAGTTCATTCCGTTCTATCGGTTGCAGGTTCAGGCGTACGCCCGGTACTCGCCGCCGCATCGGCACTGATGATCATCGCGGCAATCGTTCAGGCGATCGTCGTCCTCGCCCCGATCGGCCAGATCGCCGGCCAACCGGCAACACTGGCCACGCTGCTGCTTGCCGTGGTCGCCGTACTGCTCCACCTCGCATCCCTGCAGACCCAGGCCGGCAGCCGACCGCAAGCCACCTCACATCGCCGCAGCGGCGCACCGAGCGCCGGCGAAACGGCCGGCACCGAAGGCCCTCGGGAAACCGGTACGGTCAAGTGGTTCAACACCTCGAAGGGTTTCGGCTTCATCTCGCGCGAGTCAGGCGAAGACGTGTTCGTGCACTTTCGCGCCATCCGCGGCGAAGGCCACCGCATACTGATCGAAGGCCAGCGCGTCGATTTCACCATTGTCCTGCGTGACAAGGGCCCGCAAGCCGAAGACGTGGTGATTCTGCACAGCCGATAGGCTCGCGCTCCGCCGCCCTCAATCAATAATGTGGCGGCGGAGCTTCTTCCCCCTCATCACCCAAGCGACTCTGCATCTCTTCCTGCCGACGCGAGAGCACTTCGAGCTGCAGCTGCAAGCGATCGATGATTCTCTGCTGCTCGACCAGCACATCGCTCAAGGTCTGCAAGGTATCGTCCTGGAACGCCAGACGGGTTTCCAGATCTGCAATACGGGACTCTGCATCCATCATCACTCTCCAGATCTAAGCTGATCGGCCAGCACCAGCTTGAGCTTATGCCTGATCTCGGCAACCTGCTCGTCACTGTAGGGCTTTGCCGGTAACCGGCCCCAGACCGGAGAGGGCCAGCTGGCGTCGCCTTTGCGTCGGGCGATGACATGCACATGCAACTGACTCACGACGTTGCCAAGCGTAGCCACGTTCATCTTGTCCGCGCCAAAGGTGTCCTTGACGATTTCCGCCAGCGCCGTCGCCTCCCTCCAGAGCAGCTGCTGATCGCCGACATCGAGCTGAAACAACTCACTGACCTCTTCTCGCCTGGGCACCAGGATGAACCAGGGATAGTTCGCATCGTTCATGAGCAACAACCGACAGAGCGGAAAGTCGCCAATGGTCAGGGTGTCCTGCGCTAGGCGCGCGTCGAGAACAAACATAGCTCACTCCTCAGTTCGAACGGGCAGCGCCGCAACAAGCCCAAAGGATACGCCAGCCGCGAGCGCACGGCAGCGTCTGCGCCCAGCACAGGCGCATTCGCCACCGGCAAGCGCACCAAATCGGTGCCTCCGCCTCCATGATTAATCCGCAACCTGCCCGCAGACCAAGCAAAGCCGTTGTAGGCACAGGACTTGCTAAGCTCACCACAATGGCGCGAATGGCCTTTTCGGTCGGGCAACCTTGCCCTAGCGCAAGACCCCGACTAGACAGTACATTCAGCAGATAGCGCGGCGCCGGAGGCCGAGTTGCCCGCTAAAAATAAGAAATGCCCGCTTTAGTTCGCGGGTAGGCATCGTTTTAATCCAAAGGAGCAAATCACGATGAAAGTGATGAAGTGGAGCGTAATGGCCCTGGCCGTAGCGGCAGGCACGTCGCAGATGGCCGTTGCCAGCCAGCAGTCCGAATCCAAGGGCTTCGTCGAAGACGCAAGCCTGGACCTTTTGCTGCGCAATACTTATTGGAATCGGGACTACCGCCATAATGTAGAGTACGACCGTAAGACTTGGGCACAGGGTTTTATTGCAACCTTTGAGTCGGGTTTTACCCAAGGCACGATCGGTGTTGGGGTAGATGCCTACGGACTTCTTGGCGTGAAGCTTGACGGCGGCCAAGCGGATATGTTTCCCGGAGAACCCAAAAACTGGGAAGACGATCTTTCCGAGGCCGGCGCAGCGGTCAAGTTCCGCCTGTCCAACACGACTCTAAAGTATGGAAAGCAATTCGTTGTACTGCCGATTCTGGCAACTGATGACTCCCGCCTGCTGCCTCAGGCCTTCACGGGCGGTCTGATCACCAGCAATGAGATCGATGGACTGGAAATCAATGCTGGTCACTTTACCGCTGACAGTGCCATGGGCCGGGCAGATAGCGACTCTGGCCGTCTGAAAGAGAACAATTTCGTAGGAGGCACTTACGCCTTTACGGAAAATCTCAGCGCGTCGTTGTATTTTTCGGACATCAAAGATCAGTACGAAAAGCAGTACGCGAACGTAAACTATCTGATGCCATTCAGCGATAGCCAATCGCTTAGCTTCGACTTCAACATCTATCGCACCGACTTCGAAGACGGCGCCGTGTCGGCGACGGACTGGGGCGGAGATGGCAACAACGACAAGAATACGATCTGGAGCCTCGCCGCAAAATACTCGGTCGGTTCTCACGCGTTCATTCTTGCGCACCAGCGCGTAAGCGGCGATACCGGCTACGCTTACGACTACGGCGACGGCGGCGGCGCCATTGGGTAGCAAACTCGTACCTGTCCGACTTCAACTCGAAGGACGAGCGCTCCTGGCAAGCCAGCTATGAGCTTGACTTCACTGGCTATGGCGTACCGGGCCTGTTCTGGAAATCGGCCTATGTATACGGTGACAACATCGACACCGGAAATGGTGAAGGCACGGAACGTGAATTCTTCAACCAAGTTTCCTACGTCGTCCAGAACGGCGCAGCGAAAGACCTGTCATTCAAGGTCCGCAATTCTACTTACCGTTCCAGCAACAACATGAATCAGTTCTACATCCCAGACACCAACGAATGGCGCCTGTTCGTCGAATACCCGCTGAGCATCCTGTAACACCGCTCAGCAGTACTCGATCCTCTAGAGCCCGGCGAAAGCCGGGCTCTTTCGTTTACGAGAGCCAGCCGGCCAGCGCTGCATTCTGTACGCGCAACACCACCGGCCGTACAATGCCGAGCCACCTTTACCGCTTCCCTGCAAGGACACAACGGCCACATGCGCACCAGTCAGTTCCTGCTCTCGACTCTCAAAGAAACCCCTTCCGACGCAGTGGTCATCAGCCACCAGTTGATGCTACGCGCCGGGCATGATCCGCAAGCTGGCTTCGGGCCTCTATACCTGGCTGCCGATGGGGCTGCGAGCGCTGCGCAAGGCCGAGGCAATCGTCCGCGACGAGATGAACAAGGCCGGAGCCCTGGAAGTCTTGATGCCAGCCATCCAGCCGGCCGAGCTGTGGCAGGAATCGGGGCGCTGGGAACAGTACGGCCCCGAACTGCTGCGTGTGAAGGATCGCCACGAACGCGATTTCTGCGTCGGCCCGACGCACGAAGAGGTCATCACCGACCTCGCGCGCAACGAGCTGAACAGCTACAAGCAACTGCCGATCAACTTCTATCAGATCCAGACCAAATTCCGCGACGAGATCCGTCCGCGTTTCGGGCTGATGCGCGGACGCGAATTCCTGATGAAGGATGCCTATTCATTCCACCTGTCGCAGGAGTCGCTGCAGGAAACCTACGACCGTATGCACCAGGCATACTGCAACGTCTTCACCCGGCTGGGCCTGGATTTCCGCCCGGTGCAGGCCGATACCGGATCGATCGGCGGCACCGGCTCGCATGAGTTCCACGTCCTGGCAGAGTCCGGCGAGGATGCGATCGCCTTCAGCAACGGCTCCGATACGCGGCAAACATCGAAAAGGCCGAAGCGGTCCCGCGGGAGGTCGAGCGTGGCGCCGCCAGCCAGGAGCTGCGCCTGGTCGATACGCCTGATGCGAAGACCATCGCTGCCCTGGTGGAGCAGTACGACCTGGCGATCGAAAAGACGATCAAGACACTCGTCGTGCATGCTGCCGAAGAGGGCAAGCTCGTTGCCCTGATTGTGCGCGGCGATCACGAACTGAACGAAATCAAGGCAGCCAACCTCGAGCAGGTCGCCAGCCCGCTGGTTTTTGCGTCCGAAGCCGAGATTCGCGGCGCGATCGGTGCCGGTCCGGGCTCGCTGGGTCCGCTGAACCTGCCGATCCCCTGTGTTATCGACCGTTCCGTGGCGCTGATGAGTGACTTCGCAGCCGGTGCGAATCAGGATGGCAAGCATTACTTCGGGCTGAACTGGGAACGTGACCTGCCGCTGCCGGCGATCGCGGATCTGCGCAATGTCGTCGAAGGCGACCCAAGCCCGGATGGCAAGGGCACGCTAGTGATCAAGCGCGGCATCGAGGTCGGCCACATCTTCCAGCTCGGCACCAAGTACAGCCAGGCGATGAACTGCCAGGTCATGGGCGAGAACGGCAAGCCCGTAACGCTCATCATGGGCTGCTATGGCATTGGCGTTTCCCGTGTCGTAGCGGCTGCGATCGAGCAGAACTACGACGAGCGCGGGATTCTCTGGCCGGATGCGCTGGCGCCTTTCCAGATCGCACTCGTGCCGATGAAGTACGACAACGAGGTCGTCCGCGAGGCGACCGACAAGCTTTACGCGACCTGACCGCGGCCGGCTACGAAGTGCTGCTGGACGACCGTGACAAAAAGACCAGCCCCGGCGTCAAATTCGCCGACATGGAGCTGATCGGCATTCCGCATCGCGTGGTAATCAGCGATCGCGGCCTGGCCGACGGCACCCTGGAATACAAACATCGTCGCGATAGCGAAGCCCAGGCCGTCGCCATCGCCGACATCCTGCCTTCATCAACGCTCGGGCACCCCGCTGACCGCCAAACCATGCTCAACCAACGAGTTGTCATCCAAACCGGCGCCGTGCTCTGCGCGGCGCTGCTGCTAGCAGGCTGCGCCAATCACCTACCGCAGCGCAGCGAACACGAAGCCCGCACCGAACGCAAGCTGCTCGACCACAGCCTGCGCATCGAGGTCGGCGACCCCTGGTCCTGGAGCTGCCGCAGCGACGCATCCGCGTGCAGGAACAGAAGACCTTCGAGGTCACCGACTTCGAGGTCACCCGTCGCTATGATCGCTACACGCCGTATCAGCCTGGCGCGAACTCTACGAGATACCGCTCGGCGCGGTCGCCGTGGTTGCTGGTATCGGCGCGAACGTGGTGAATGTCGTGGCGCTAGGCAACGTGCCGACCACCGCGACCCGGGATTGGATCAGCTATGGTTTCGCCGGGCTCAACCCGTTCATGAACGTCGAAACCAATGGCCGCTCGCAGCAGAACCTGGCGAGCGTTCAGGAGCAACGGCGCGATGCGCGGCTGGAGTATTCCAGCCTGCCTGGGCCGAGCGACCGGTCACCGTGCAGGCCGGCGAGCAAAGCCACCAACTCAATACCGATCGCAACGGCATCCTGCGCCTCAACCTGCTCGACGGGCCGTTTGCCGATCAGGACATCGCCCAGATCGGCAAGCTGCAACTGAGCGTGGAGGACGACGCGGACAACACACGTGCCGACGCCGTGCTGCTGGTCAGCCACAACCTGCGCAGCAAGCTTCAGGAAGCACACGCCCTGATTTTCGACGACCTCGAAGGAGACGATGTCTCGCGCTGGGTCTACCGGGTCAAGCGGCTGTCGGAACTGGCCTTGAGGAAGAGGCCAGCGAGCTGGAACAAAGCCTGATCGAGCTGACCCGCCACGACCCGGAATTGCAGCAGCAGTTTCTCACCAGCTTGCTGCAGGAAGCCGGGCGGCAGGCGTCGCCGGCCAACGCCGACTGAGTGCACGGTCGATGAAGCGGCATGGATGCTTCTGCTTCTGCTGTTGGTCCTGGCGTGCCCCGCCGCTGCCAGCCTGCGTCAGGCACCCGAGCCGGAGCTGCGCCAGCTCCTGCAGCAAACCGTCGCCGAGGCGGACAGCTTTCAGGATCGCTTCGAAGCGGAGGTCTGGCTGCTGGATATGTCGACCCGCCTTAAGCGTTTCGTTCCAGATGCCGAAGAGCGTCTCGAACTCCTACGACTTGTGCATCGCGAGGCAACCCGCGCCGGACTGCGCCCCGACCTGGTGGTCGCTCTGATCCATGCCGAGAGCCGCTTCGACCGCTTCGCTATTTCGAGCGTTGGCGCACAGGGCATGATGCAGGTGATGCCGTTCTGGAAAGCCGAGCTCGGCCGGCCGCAGGATAACCTGACCGACAACGCCACCAACCTACGTTACGGATGCACCATCCTCAGCTACTACCTGAAGCGCGAGAATGGTGACCTGCGTCGAGCGTTGGCCCGCTACAACGGCAGTCTCGGCAAAGATCACTACCCGGCCAGGGTGATCGGCTTCTGGCAGGGACTTTTGGTATGTGCGGCCTTAGACGTCAATCCAGCGCCGCCGAGTTGTTCGATGCGGGCCAGCAGGCCATCGGCACTTTGTTCGCCGACCAGGCGCTCGCGGACCTTGCCCTGCGTGTCGACCAGATAGGTCACCGGCAAGACCGGACTGCGCTCGAGCCCCAGCCGCTCGGCGGGATCCGCGCTCAACACCCGGAAGCGTATGCCCAAGGCTTCTACCGCCTGGACCAGCTGCTCGCCACGCAGCTCGTCGAAATTCACGCCTAGAACGGCAACATCCGGTCGAGTACTGGCCAGCCGATTCAACTCGGGCACCTCGGTGCGGCAGGGAGCGCACCACTCGGCCCAGTAATTGATCACCAGCCAGCGCCCATCCAGATCACCGGAGGCAACGGGCCGACATGCTGATCGACACCCCAGTCTGCGTCGCAGCCACCGAGCAGCACTGCCAGCGAGAGCACGGTAAGGGTGATGATGCGCTTCATGCCTTGCCTCATTTACAACAGCGAACGAAGGCCCGATTGTGCCGCCGCCGTGCTCGCTTGGCGACCTCTGTCTGCGAGCGCGAGGCGCCAGCCCGGCACTCGATCTGCGAGTCCGGTCACGGGAGCCCACGGCAACGCTCACAGTTTGCCCTCAAGGCACTGCTTATAATTCGGCCCTTCTCCAACGAATCGGTAACCTGCGCCATGTCCAAGCAATACGAGAAACTCGTCGGGACCGTACCCGCTCGCATTGTTCAACAAGCCACGCTCGTGTTGACGACGCATGACGCAAGGTGGCCGAATTCAATGTCGCAGCCTGGCTGCAACTGCCCGGACAGATAGGCCGCAGCCTGTCACTACTGGCACGTTATCGGGATGGAAATACGGTGCGCGAGGTGGCGATCGATCATGGTCGCGTCGATCAGGTGGGCAAGATACTGCTGTCAGGTGTCGCCAACCTGCCGGTCAGGCATAGCATTGAGGAGCTGCAAATCTTGGCCCGCTCGATCTACGAGCTGAACGCAGTGACCGTCGACGAGCTTTTCGCGCAACCCGCCGCCCCGGCCGAGCCCACCCAGCTGCAGGTTCAGGCCTGACTAACCGACCGCCTGCTCCACGCGCGCGGTCGGTTTATCCTCCATGGCGCAGCGGCCCTCGGGCGGACGCTCGACCAGCGATTCAGGCCAGTGACTGAAGCGCAACCCGGTCAGTCGATTGAGCGCCTCCAATGCCGCTCCCGGCGCTCGCCGGTGCAGATGAATCACCTTGCCGCATTTGCTGTCCATAGGCGTCCTCCACTTCTCGCATGATGCACAGCGAGATCCGTGCCACCGCCCGGAACCGCCCACGCGCCACGCAGCCACGGGCATACCCGACCGGTCAGACGGGCTATCGATTGGCACGCACATTCACCTACTGACCTTTTTCGTCACCCTCACCGCGCAGCCAGCTGGCCAGGCTGCCGCCGAACAGCCGAGCCTGCTCCTGGCGCAGGCTCGCCAAGGCCTGCCGCAGCGGGACATACCACGCTCATCGAGTGGCTGGCCAAGCGCTTCGGGGTCATTGACCGGCCATGGGTTGTTGCGCATCAGCTGCTGCATCTCGTAGCCACCGAGATCGCGGCACAGGACCCAGCCGCCGCTGCCGGTACGGGTGACCAGCTGTTCGGACTCAAGGAAGCCGATCAGCTCATCCCACTCGTCATTCGGCAGCGACCAGCCGCTTTACGCAGACCGCGCAGGTCAAGATCACGTCCCTCCTGCTGGCGCGCGTAGAGGATGCGTAGCAACACCAGAAGCAGTGCCAGCTTGGGAAGCCGACGCCGACGCCATTCGGCCGATGAGGACAACCCGCAGACCAGCTCGGCGCCGAACAGCACGATCATCCAGGACAGGTAGATCCACAGCAGGAACAGCGGCACCGTGGCGAAAGCCCCGTAGATCAGCTGATAGCTGGGAAAATAACTGACATAAAGGCCAAACAGCTGCTTTGCGGCCTCGAACAGCAGCGCTGTGAAAGAGCCGCCCACCAGTGCGTGCTTGAACGGTACCCGGGTGTTCGGCACCGCAGCATAGATGAGCGTGAAGGCCGCCACGCTGAGCAGCAATGGCATGACCTTGAGCAACGCGCTGGCACCGATGATCGCGTGCGGCCCGGAGAGCAGGGTCAGCGAAGTGAGGTAGGTGCTGGTGGCGAAGGCCGCACCGAGTAGCAAGGGGCCAAGCTGAGAATCGCCCAATACAGCAGAAAGCTCGATATCCCCCGCCTGGGCTGACGGACCCGCCAGATGGTGTTGAACGCCTTCTCGATGGTCAGCAGCATGGTCAGCGCTGTGGCCATCAGCAGACCGACGCCAAACCAGGTCAGCTGGCGGGCCTGAGTGGAGAAAGCAACCAGGTATTCCTGGATGGTCGCGCCCGTCGAGGGGATGAAGTTGCGAAAAATGAACAGCTGGATCTGCTCGCCGACGCATGGAACGCGGGTATCACCGACAGCATCGCGAAGGTCACCGTCATCATCGGCACCACGGCGAACAAGGTGGTGTAGGTCAGCGCCGCGGCGCTGTGCGGGCCTCGATCGGCGAGAAAGCGCCGTAGCAGAAAACGTCCGAACTCCATCAGTTTGTCGAAGCGCAAATGCAGTCCTCTTCGCCTTGCTGTCGTTGCGGACGGCCTCGAAATCCCCTGCTGTCCATGCAGCCGGGTTTCGGCACGCCGCCCGGTGGAGGTTAGAATGGCCGCCCTCACCGGCCGGACGCAACCGAAATGACCGATCTGATCCTCTACCACAATCCGCGCTGCTCGAAATCGCGCGGCGCGCTCGAGCTGCTCCAGGCGCGCGGCATGGAGCCCACCATCGTGCGCTATCTGGACACGCCGCCGAGCGAAGCCGAGCCTGCATGCGCTTCTGGCCAAGCTCGCTTCTCGGCTCGGCAACTGCTGCGTACAGGCGAAGAGGAATACCAGAGCCTTGGTCTCGCCGACACGGCGCTGACCGACGCGCAGATCATCGCAGCCATGGCCCGCCATCCACGGCTGATCGAGCGGCCGATCCTGATCGCCGGTGACAAGGCTGTCATCGGCCGGCCGCCGGAAAGGGTGCTGGAGTTGCTGGCATGAGCGCGCCCTACATCCTGGTGCTGTACTACAGCCGCCACGGGGCGACTGCCGAAATGGCACGGCAGATCGCTCGCGGCGATCA
>LZQQ01000152.1_pt1 | contig 11796 bp, 15 predicted proteins | sample 768581 | NCBI WGS metagenome assembly LZQQ01 (sample SAMN05207185, study PRJNA324510) | oil field metagenome | isolation source: sample BH-FW-20 from oil reservoir | place: India: Bombay High | collected 2015-11-25 | reverse complement strand
CATGAATCGAAAGGCTGATCGGCGATATACAACCAAACCGACCCCGACCAACGCCAAAGGACACCGTCAACCAGATAATCAACGGTTCGCGAATCGAGTTGAACAAGGCGATGACAATCAAAATCATCAATATCAGGAACATCGGAATCGAGGCCATCAGACCGGCTTTGGCATCGTTCGACGACTTGAATTCGCCTTCCCATTCCAGGTGATAGCCTTCCGGCAACGGCAGCGCTTCAATCGGCTCGCGCACTTTTTTGAAAATGGAACTTTTCAAGGCGCCAATGGCCGGATCGCACATCACTTTATAAATCCGTTTCGGTTTTTTCGATGCGAAGCGGCGTCGACAAATTCGACTTTGATGTCTTTGACCACCTGATTGATCGGCACGTATTTACGCGCCCCGCTGCTCCAAACCTGAATATTGTTCAGCTGATCGATATCAGAACGGTCTTTCTCGTCGCTTCTGATGACCATAGGGATCATTTCATCCTTTTCACGATAATGACCCACGGCTAAACCTTTAAACGTGATGTCGAGCGTCTGATTGAAGTCCTCGCGGCTCACTCCCAGTTCACGGCACGCACTTCGTCAAACACCGGAATGACTTCCTTAACCCGTTCCCGCCATTCGGAACGGATGGCGGTGGCGCCATTTTCACGCATGATGTCTTCGATTTGATGGCCAATGTGGCGAAGCGTATCGGCATTTTCGCCGTAAATGACCGCTTCCACCGCCGGTTTGGTCGGCCCGAGCGCGAAAGCTTCCGGCCGCGGCAAAACCGACGGGATAATGCGCTTCGGCATAGTCGTAATATTTTTTCATCAACGCCGGAATGGTTTGGTAATCTTTGACGGTGATGACCATGTAAGCGTAGGCGGACGGGTCTTTTCCGGCGAATAGGTCAATAGGAATCTCGGCGCACCACTGCCGACGAAGGTGGATACATCTTTGATTTCGTCGTCTTTCAGCAGAACTTGCTCGAATTCATGACTGACTTCACTGACCACACGGATATCGGTCCCTTCCGGAAAATACATGTGGAACATGAACTGATCTCGAGTGGAAGACGGGAAAAAACTGTCCTTGAGTTGCGCAAACGCCAGAAAGGAACTGTAAAGCAGCCCCAGCATCACCACCACGGTGACCCAACGATGTTTGAGAAGGACAATCAGCACCGATTTCAAACCGCGATAAAAGCGGCTCGCGAAAGGGTCACCTTGCTGTTCCGAAACCTTTGATGAACATCACACCCAATAACGGCACCACGGTAATCGCCACCAACCAGCTCAGCAATAACGAATACAGAATCACGTAAAACAACGAACGAGTGTATTCCCCCGTGCTGTCTTGAGACAGGCCGATGGCGCCAAACGCCAGAATCGCCACGGAGGTGGCACCCAATAACGGCCAAAGATTTTGTTTGACCACTTCCCGCGCCGCTTGAACCCGTTCCAGGCCTTTTTGAATTCGCACCAACATGCCGTCAATGATGACGATGGCGTTATCGACCAACATGCCCAAAACGATGATCAACGCCCCCAAGGAAACCCGTTCCAGCAGAATGCCCTGGGTTTTCATCAGGATAAAGGTGGCCATTACCGTCACGAACAACGCGGTTCCGATAATCAAAGCGCTGCGGAAGCCCATGAAAATCACCAGCACCGCTACCACGATCAAGACCGCTTCAATCAGGTTGATAATGAACGCATTGATGGATTCGGTCACTCTGTCGGATTGCATGGAAATGGCGTTCAATTCGATACCGACCGGAATCTGAGTTTCGATTTCCGCCAGGCGTGCTTCAATGGCCTCGCCCATCTTGACGACATTACCGCCCTGCACCGTCGAAATTCCCAAAACAATCGCCGGAAAGCCGTTATAGCGAATCATCTCGCTCGGCGGATCTTCATAACCGCGGTAAATATTGGCGATATCTTTGAGGTAAATCAGATTGGTTCGACCGTCCGAACCACTCGAATGAGAACCGATGACCAGGTTTTTAATGTCTTCAATGGCATCGACTTTACCGGTAGGGTTCAAGGTAATGTATTCCGGCCCGACCTTTACCGCCCCGGCCGACAAAATGGTGTTTTTGTTGTGCAGATTATCAACAATTTCATCAATGCCGATTCCCAACGACACCATTTGGCTGCGATCCAATTGGATGTAAATGGTTTCATCCTGAACGCCGGTCATTTCCACTTTGGCAACGTCCGGCACCAACAACAGTTCCTTACGCAACAGTTTGGCGTATTCCTTGATTTCCGCGTAAGAGAAACCGTCCCCGGTCATGGCGAATAAAATACCGTAGACATCCCCGTAATCGTCTTTGACGATGGGTTTCGACACGCCGGGCGGTAAACTCGGCGTGATATCGTTCACTTTGGAACGTAATTTCTGCCAGATTAACGGTAAATCCTGTTTACCGTATTTATCTTTCATCTGAACGGTAATCACCGAGGAACCGCGTTTATTGAGCGAGCGGATTTCTTTGACTTCGCCCAGTTCTTGAATTTTGGTTTCCAGTTTATCGGAGACTTCTTCCGCAACTTGTTGAGCCGACGCGCCAGGATAGAAAGTGATGATCACCGCTTCCTTGATGGTGAATTCCGGGTCTTCCAAACGGCCCATGTTTTCGTAGGAAAATAAACCGCCAACAATCACAAAAAGCGTCAAAATAAGGGTGACGGTTCTTTTTCGAATGGCGTATTCCGCGATATTCATAACCGTCTCCTCAAGGGGTTTGAGAAGCCGGAAGCAATTTCACCGGCTGATTTTCAACCAGATGATGCACACCAGCGGTGACGATTTTGTCATCGGTTTCCAAACCGCTGAGGATTTCGATTTGGTCACCTTTCAACTGGCCGATTTCAACCGGATGCTGATGCACCCGGTTGTCCGAATCGATTTTCCAGACCACAGAAGCCCGCTTACCGTCCGGATCGGCGAACACGGCATTAACCGGAACCAAATTGACTTTTTGCCCGCTTTTCCGGAAATATAGACATTGGCGGTCATCCCCGGATAGAGGTTGTAACCTTTTTTATCCAGAATGCCTAAGGTCACTTTGTAGGTTCGGGTGGAGGAATCGGCTTCGGTGGCGAATTCATTCACTTTCAAATCGAAGGTTTCTTTGGGAATGTTCTGAAACACCGCTTTAAGGTCAAAGCTGCCCTGACGCTTGTCTTCATCATTCATCACCATCAGATATTCCGGAACCGAAACCACAATTTCCAATTCGTCGTTATTCTGCAAACTGGCGATGGGTTCCTTGGCCTGGATATCGGTGAAATTTCGAACGTATTGCTTGGCAATGGTTCCGGAAAAAGGCGCTTTTAAAACGGTGTCTTCAAGCGCTTTTTTAGCCAAACGGACATTGGCGTCGGTCATATCCTTTTTGGCGCGGAGTTTGTCAAAATCCGATTGGGATATAAACTCTTTTTTGATGAGTTTTTTCGCCCGCTCATAGTCGGCTTGGGCGTTTTCAAAATCGGCCACCGCCGAATCGTATTTGGCTTGGTAATCGCGTTGATCCAATTGACCGATCAAATCGTCTTTTTGGATGATTTGACCTTCTTTAATCGGCAGTTTTTTGAGTTTTCCCGACACCTGGAAAGACAAATCGACCCGGTCTTTGGCTTGCAATACCCCGGGAAATTCGCGCTGCGTCAAGAGGGTGGGCTCGGAAACGATAGTGTATTTCACTGGCCTGATGCTGTTTTCCGTTTCCGAATCCTGTTGTTGTTGAGATTCACATCCTGCCAAAAGCACCAGGCCTGGCAATAAACATAATATCAGTAAACGTTTCATGATTTTTCAAATCCTATTCAAAGTTGAAATCATCCAGATTCGGTGCCGGTGGATTGCCGTTATAGATCAAATTCATACGATATTGCATATAACTCTCGCGCATGAAAATATACGGATCCGGTTGGGAACGGATTTCACCCATTAATGTGATGACTTGGGTGTAATCGACGAATTTCTCGCCCAGAAAGAGCATGATACGACCGACATCATCGGTTTCGATCAAATACGGATAAGTCGGGTTATAAACCGCATCGATACTGCCACCGACCAATTCCCGCGTGGTGTAAGGCCCGAGAATCGGCACCATGAAGAAAGACGCTTCCGACCAAACCCCCCATTTATAGAGCGTTTGTCCCAAATCTTCTTTTTCGTATGTCAGACCGGCCGGCGTCGCCACATCCAATAAGCCGAACAAACCAAACGTGGTATTCATCGCCAAGCGCATGAAACTGGTTAATCCGGCTTCAACATTTCCCTGAAAAAACGCATTAACGGTATTCAAAGGTTCTTTTAAATTCCGGAAAAAATTCCCGATACCGGTTCGCGCAGGGCTCGGAACATAACGGTTATAAGCACCTGCGACGGGTTCTCCAATGGCATCGTTAAACGCCATATTAAACTGATAAACCGCCCGGTTATAGTTTTCATAAGGGTCTTGTGTGTTCATGGCCGGTTGAGTCGGAAATTCATAATCTTTCAAAATATCTTCGTCCGCCTGAACCGACAAGGAGGTCAGGCTCAAGCAAACGGCCAATAAAGCGCTTTTAATCGAATCACGGTGTCTCTTCTTCTTTTAAATCCGGTTTTAGGGTACAGGGTAACTCAATGCCGTGCAGCGTTTCTTTAAAGGTTTGTAACACTTTGTGCCTTGGAAAGCTTTTTCGCCAGGCCATGACCACTTCCCGTTTTGCAATAGGTGTTTTAAGCGGCTTGTACACCAGCAAATCGTCCTGATTTTGACAGGCGGTACAGGGTAACACGGTAATACCGGCTCCTGAAGCCACCATATAACGAATGGTTTCCAATGAGCTGCCTTCAAGTGTTTTTGTAATGGATTACTTTGATAATTCAAATGCATCAAACTCGGGTAGGCTTCTATCACTTGATCGCGAAAACAATGACCGGCCCCCAATAGCAAAACGGTTTCGTTATGCACTTCTTCTAAAGCAATTTCGTCCCTTTCAGCCAATGGATGATCTTTCGGCATGGCCACGACAAAATTTTCTTCGTAAAGTGGAAACACTTCGGTATTCGGTTCCGAAAAGGGCAGGGAGACAATAATAATGTCCAATTCACCACTGTGCAATTTTTTAGCCAACTCGTGGGTGTAATTTTCTTCAATGGATAAACGAATGTTTTGCGCTTTCTCATGAAATTCCGAAATCAGGTAGGGTAACAGGTAAGGCCCAATGGTATAAATCACACCTAATTTTAATTCAGTGGTTTGAGACTGTTCATCTTGGGTAATTTGCTTGATGGTTTTGGTTTTTTGAATGATTTCTTCTGCCAAATCGACCACTTGTTGGCCAATTGGGGGTGATTAAGACATCGTTTTTGCGTCTTTCAAACAAATTTACATTCAATTCGTCTTCAAGTTTTTTAATGGCGATACTCAGGGTTGGCTGACTGACAAAGCAGTTTTCCGATGCTTTTCGAAAATGTTTTTCTTTGGCCAATTCCACCAAATATTTAAGTTCGTTTAATGTCATTCCGATTATTCACATTGAGATATAGATTTATGTATTCTTTATTTTGTTTTGTTCTTTTTGTTTTTCTTAGTCAGGTCGATTTATAGGGATAAGTTCGTTTTTGGTTTTGAATTCAATTTATTAGCCTGTTTATAATCCTAGTAAGAATTGGACTATTTTTAACTGTATGAGATGTGAAACAATTGTGGATAACCGACTGGAAAAAGTTTATCCAAGATTTTATTCACAATTTGTTACAGTTTATCCAAGTCTCCATACCGAAGTTATTCAAGAGTTATTCTATGTCAATCTTACAGACAATTAAATCACGCCGCAGCGTTTATCAGTTTTTGCCCGCCCGAATTGAACGGGAATGGATCGATCAATGTCTGGAAGCGGCGATTTGGGCTCCGAATCATAAAGTCACCGAACCCTGGCGTTTTTGGGTCTTGGGCCCCAGAATGAAATCCGTTTTGGCGCATATTTACGCCGATAACCGGGCCGGGAAACGCGCTGAACCGCAAACAGAAGCGTTTAAGGACATTTACGACAAAGCGATGCTCAAGTTTCAAGCCATTCCGGAAATTGTTCTGGTAGGGCAGGTATTGCATTCGGATCCGGTCATGCGTAAAGAAGATTACGCCGCTTGCAGTTGCGCCATCCAGAACTTTCAATTGGCGGCCTGGGAATTGGGTTTGGGGGTGCAGTGGAGTACCGGTCCGATTATTGAGGATAAACGGACATTTGATGCTTTGGAAATCGATTCTAATGCTGTGGCGTTGATTGGTGCCTTATACCTTGGAAAACCGGCATGTGTCGGGGAATCCGGCCGAAAACCGATTGAAAAGGTGACGACGTATCTGGATTAAAAACCCGGGAGGATTAGAAATTCAAGGATTCTTCGTCGTCAATCAAACTGATTTCCGGGTTCAGGGATTCCCGTAGGGAACGTTTGAACAGGAGTTTGTTCTGAACCGGCTGTGGGAGATCGGTGAACAGAATCAAGCGTTTTTCAATCATCAAATCGACCATATCTTCGATGACACGGACCATATCCAAGTCGAGTTTGTTAAGCACTTCCTTGATGAGTTCCTCGTTCTGGGAGTTTTGCAGGAACGCTTTGACTTGCGGATCGAATAGACTCGATTCTAGGTAACCCTCGGTTTCCGAAAAAGTGATGTCTTCGATTTGGTTTTGTGCGTCACACTTAATGTAAATCATAGAATAGTCGCAATTTTAGGATGGAAAATTCTAGTATAGACGGTCAGTCTGTATTTTGCATGAGTAAAAAATCTTATCAATATCATTGACCGTCAGGATTCGATTTCCGAAATGACATTCCCTAACAGTTCGGTCAAACGGTTGTTTTCCGAATAATCCACCGGACAATCGATAATCGTTACCGTATGACTGTTTAAGGCGGTTTTCAGTGCCGGAAGCAGTTCGTTGGCAGCTTTGATGCGCACGCCGGTGGCGCCAAAGGATTCAGCGTATTTGACGAAATCCGGGTTTTTAAAGTCAATGTAGGCCGGGCGGCCGTAACGGCGTTTTTGTTTCCAATTAATCAAACCGTATTGGCTGTCGTTCCAAATCAGTACCACAATCGGCGTTTCACAACGCAGGGCGGTTTCGATTTCTTGCGCGTTCATCATAAAGCCGGCATCACCGGTGACGGCGACAATCGCTTTTCCGGAAAAGCCAGTTTGGCGCCGATGGCACCCGGCACGGCAATCCCCATGCTGGCAAACCCGTTGGAAATAATGCAGGTATTTGGCACTTCGGAACGGAAAAACCGCGCCATCCACATTTTATGGGCGCCGACATCGCAAATGGCAATGTCTTCTTTATTCATCGCGGTTCGTAGATCCCAGATGATTTTTGTGGTTTCATGGGCCAGGCATCGCTGTCGCCGAGACGGTTCATTTCCTGAATCATGGATTCACGCAATGGAAAAGGGGCTGGAACCGATTCTTTTTTCGGCAGTCTTTCGGTCAAAGCCTTGAGGTTTCGACCGATGTTGCCGACCAGTTCCACATCCGGAATGTAGCTGTAATCCACTTCGGCCGGATAGGTGTCGATGTGAATAATCGTATGTTCGCGGTTCGGGTTCCAGAGATGTGGGTGGTATTCCACCATATCGAAACCGACACAAATCACCAAATCCGATTCGGCAAAACCGCCGTTTTCATAATCGCCTTTTTGCAATCCCGCCGTGCCCACCGACAAAGGGTTTTTATAGTGGGGCACCGCACCTTTCGCCATAAAGGTATTCACCAATGGAATTTGATAATGATTGGAAAAGTCTTCCAGTTGAGAAGTGGCTTTGGCACGGACGGCACCGTTACCGACCAGAATCATCGGTTTATCGGCTTTCTGGATAATGGCGACGGCCTTGTCGATGAGTTTGTTATCCGCCAGACTGAGGCGGGATTCCACCACTGGCAGGGGTTTTTCCGGTGTGGTCATTTCGCTGACGTTTCCGGAAAATCGATAAAGGCCGCGCCCGGTTTTTCCGCTTGTGCTAATTTAAAGGCTTTACGAACCACTTCCGGCAGAATTTCCGGTTCCAATACCTGAGTGGCGTATTTGGTGATGGGTTTGAATAAATTGACCAAATCCACGACCTGATGCGATTCTTTATGCAATCGGGTGGTGGCGGCCTGACCGGCAATGGCTACGACGGGTGAATTGTCCATATTGGCATCGGCGACGCCGGTGACCAGGTTGGTGGCACCTGGGCCAAGGGTGGAAAGACAAACACCAGCCTTGCCGGTTAAACGGCCGTAAACGTCCGCCATAAAAGCCGCACCCTGTTCATGACGGCAGGTAATGAAACGGATTTTGGAGTCCAACAGGGCATCCATCATGTCCATATTCTCTTCGCCGGGAATTCCGAATACGTATTCAACTTGTTCGTTTTCAAGACATTGCACGAAGAGTTTGGAGGCTTTCATTGACGGTTCCGTTTTGTAAATGGTTAAAAATCACCAGGCTGGTGATTTCTGAATAATTTTGTGTTTCTAACGATTATAAACGTAAAAACAGGAGAAGCGCAAAATTCAGCTAAGAGAGGGGGGCAGAATGCCCGATTACGAGCATTCCAAACGGATAGAGATTATTTGTTGACGAGGGTATTGACCACTTTCCAAAGCCCTTCACGGGAAGACGCCATGGGTACATCGGTCAGGTATTTTCCGTTGACGATAACCGCCGGAACACCGTCAATGCCGTAATCCTGTGTTTTTGTTTCGCTTTGGCGATGGCGCTGTTGACTTGGAAACTGTTGAACATTTTCTTGTAGTCCTCCGGTTTCACACCCATCGGTTCGACGAATTTCGCCAAGGCATCGACATTGAAAATCGGTTTACGATCGCGCTGGATGCGTCGAAATACCGATTGTGAAATTGCGTTTCAATGCCGAGAAGCTTTGCCGTGTAATACACCCGCGCCATAAAGACCCAATTCGGGTTGTTCAACACCGCCGGCATGCGTTCGAAATGAACGTCTTTCGGTTTGGTTTCCAGCCATTTGTGCAGGCTGGGTTCCAGATTGTAGCAATGCGAACAACCGTAATAAAAGACTTCCACCACCGATTTTTTATGCGGTGCAATGGATTGCGGGTTGGGCACTTTCTTGTATTCGACGCCTTCAACAATGCCCATGTCGGTATTGGCTTGCACTGCTGAAACGCCAGGGTAAGCAGGAAGAAGGCATAAGTGACGAATCCTTTTGTCATGAAAAACCTCACTTACAGCTCACCGTAGGAATGCAGACCGGACAGGAACATATTCACGCCCAGGAAAGCGAAGGTGGTGACCAACAAGCCGACTAAAGCCCACCAGGCCATTGGACGACCGCGCCAGCCTTTCGACATGCGAATGTGCAACCAGGCGGCATAGTTCAACCAGACGATGAGAGCCCAGGTTTCTTTCGGGTCCCAAGACCAGTAACCGCCCCAGGCTTCCGCGGCCCACATTGCACCCAAAACGGTGGCGATGGTGAAGAAAGCAAAGCCCAACGCGATGGTTTTGTACATCAGGTCGTCCATTTTTTCCAAGCTCGGCATGGTTTTAAGGAAGGACGAATCCGGGTTTTTCTGTTTGATGTTATCGGTCAACAGATAAGCCAAACCAACCATGGCCGCGATGGAGAAAGCGCCGTAACCAATGAAGTTAGCCGGTACGTGGATTTTCATCCAGTAACTTTTCAGGGCTGGTACCAATGGTTGGATGACATGAGCTTGACGATCAAACGTATACCAAAGCAGGAAAGCGACGGATGCACTGACGATCAGCATAACGAAACCACCCATGGATCGAGTGCGCATCTTTTGCTCGTAATACAGGTAAATCAATGTCGTCAATACCGCGAATAGGATAAAGACTTCATATAGACTGCTGACTGGAATGTGGCCGTAGTCCGGGTTGATGAGATAAGATTCGCGCCAGCGAACCATCATTCCGACCAAGCCGAAAGTGGAACCGGCCCAAGCCAGGAAGGAGGCCACTTTACCGACATAATCCGATTTGGAGAACAAGGCTAGGAAATAGGCGACGGTGGCTAAGACAAACAAGGCACTCATCCACATAATGGCGGATTGGCTGGACACCAGGAATTTCAGGAAAAATGCCTGTTCGTTAATGGCAATTTGATTACCGTGGGTCTGGTAAGTCCAAACCGCAAGTAAGCTCAAGGCCGCGACCGAGTAGGTCAGGGGTTTGATACTTTGCCAAAAACGTCCCAGTGCGATCAAACCGATGGCGGAACCGATCAGAATGCCGATTTCATAGTTATCCATGAGTCGTCCGAAGACTTGCCAGGCATAAAAGGACCCGCCGATGACCAGGATGGCCCATACCCAATCGCTGATTGAAACCGTTCGCTTCGAGATTTCCATATTAACGGAAGAATTCATAGTATTCATGATTTCACCTGTAGTTTAGATTGTACCGCCTGTACAACGTGTTCAAATTCTTTAGCCACTTCAGGCAGCTCTTTGGTATCTTTTCCGGCGATGGTCAGTTTTTTATCCGTTTCCGAATAGACCAACCAAATCCGTTTTTGTCGAACGTAGAATAAAAAGAATACCCCAATTATAAGTAATGCACTCCCGAAATAAACGATATCTTTTCCAGGGGATTTGGTGATTTGCAGACCGGTCGACTCGATTTGTTTAAAGGATGCCAAGTCGAAAAACAGCGGTGGACCGTAGCTCGGTAAACTGTTGATGACGGTGATGGCATCTTCAAACCATTGTTTGTTGAAATCGGAGATATCGGCCAATTCCTTGACGTCTTCCTTTTCCAGAATTGACAAATACAAGGTTTGCAGGGCGATACTGGTTTGGTTGATGTAATATTCTTCGACTTTTTCCCGGTCTTTTTCCGGCACATTTTGCTGAACGAATTGGGTGATGCCGCTGAAGCCTTTTTGGCGGAACAGCACCATTAATTGATTCAACAAACGAATTTGCAAGTTATAAGTACGTTCATCAATGTTGTCCAGCCTTGGGAAGGCCTCTTCCAGCACTTTAGTCGTTTGGGTTTTATTGTTGATCAATGCCAGGAAGTTAAAGAAACGCTCTTTACTGCGTTTTTCATCAGCCGGAATAAACAGATAACGGAAAGGTTCGGCTTGGCTGGTTCGCATGCCGGTCATAAAGAACCAACGGTCATCCTGCAAGCTTGGTTGCATGTAATTTTCGTATTCCCAAGCCTTTCCTTGATCGTTACGGACTTTGAAAATGATGCTTGGACCGTTGTTATGCATTTTCTTGCCGGTTTTGGCTTTTTCTTCTTCGGTGGCCGGGACGATATTGAACATCTTGAAATCGTTCAATTCGACTCGGAAAGTGCCGATCGGCGTTTTCAACGGTTCCACTTTGTCGACGGCCGTATCCAGAATCAACGGTTTGTTTTCCGGCGCCAACAATGGATGGACTTCCAATTTCAATAGACTGCCGCCGTCGCCAAATGACGATTGGTAGATGGCGTAATTTTTATAGAACAGCGGGTGGTTGACGGCAATGGTTTTTCAATCGGTTCATCCAGATCCGGTGCCGTCAAAATTAATCCGATTCAAAGGATTTCGGCATACCCGTGTCGTAATATTCAATTCGGAAATCTTTCACTTCCAGAGTGAAAGGCAGTTTTTGTACCAGAAAACCGCGTTCATATGGTAAGAAAAGTACATCCGATTTTGGCCTTCGGCGATGTTGACGGTGCCGCGGAACGAGAAGTTTTCCGGTCCGACCCAGGATTTCTGCGGAATTTGACTCAGTGGCACCGAACGGGTT
>LZQQ01000151.1_pt1 | contig 11796 bp, 9 predicted proteins | sample 768581 | NCBI WGS metagenome assembly LZQQ01 (sample SAMN05207185, study PRJNA324510) | oil field metagenome | isolation source: sample BH-FW-20 from oil reservoir | place: India: Bombay High | collected 2015-11-25 | reverse complement strand
GCCTTCGCCGCGCCCGCGCGGCTGCCCCTGTTCGGCCCCCGGGCGCGACTCGCGGAACATCGCCTGGCGGTCGCCGTCGTACAGCGCGTCGACCGCGGCCGGCATGTAGATCGCCGAGAAGATCGCCAGCCCCGAGTAGGTGATCATCAGGTGGAACGGCAGCAGCAACACCGCGCTGGCGTTGTGGCCGTCCAGCCAGGAGCGCTGGCCCTTGGCCGGGCGGAAGGTGAAGAAGTCCTTGAAGATCTTCTTGTGGATGATCACGCCGCTGATGATCGCCACCAGCATGGCCATGGCCGCGAAGCCCACCACCCAGATGCCGATCATGCGCGGCAGGTGCAGGGTGTAATGAAAGTGGAAGAAGAAGTTGCCGCCGACCGTTTCGCGCACCGGCAGCGCCTCGCCGGTCGCCGGGTCGAGCTGGGTGCGCTCGCCGCGCCGCTGTTCGCCGCTGGAAACCGACAGCTGCGGCGCACGTTCGGTGGGCAGGCCGATGTTCCAGCCGGAGGCCTGCGGCTTTTCCCGCTCGAGCCAGCGCTGCGCGACCTCGGCCGCCTGCGCCTGGCCGAGGCCGCGATCACTCAGTTCGGGCTGCATCCACCAGTCGATCTCCTTGTCGAACACCGCCAGGGTGCCGGTCAGGAAGATGGCGAACAGCGCCCAGCCGAGCAGCAGGCCGGCCCAGGTATGCAGCCACGACATGGACTGGGTCAGCGAACGCTGGCGCTCCATCAGCGCATCCCCCGAGCAGCTGCGGCCAGAAGGCGATCGCCGCCAGCGGCATGCTCAGCGCCACCCCCGCCAGCACCTGCCCCAGCGTGCGCGCGGAAAACGCCCAGAGCACGAACACCAGGTAGACCGCGAACGACAGCAGCGTGGCGACCGCCGCCGCGTCGTAGCGGGCGAAAGGCAGCAGCCGGGCCAGGGTGGCGGTGGCGGCGTAGGTGAAGGCGTAGCCGCCGAGGATGGCGCCAGGACGCGGACGATCACTGGCCAACGTGAGTGGATGGCTTTCATCGATGATTCTCTTGGGTGATCAGCCGTAGCGCGGGTAGCAGCGATGCCGACAACATCGGCCCGTGGCCAAGGCCGGCGATTTCGCGATAATCGACTTGCATCCGTGGATAGGTAGACAGCCGCTCAGCCATTCGCCGGGCTGCATCGGCAGGAACGGCGGCCATGGCCCTGGCCCGCGCCGACGGCATGTCGCCCGCCGCGCGTGGACGGGTTTCGCCAGTACCACGCAGTATCAGGAGCCGCGCAGCCGTATCGACCGGTAGTTCCTTTTCGGTCCGCAGCAGCAAGCCGGATTGCCACCACAACGAAGGCTCGGCCGCGACATAGGTCTGGAATGCCTGTGGGCGGGTAAACAGGGCGTTGAGCACGAAGCGCCGCCATAGGAGTGGCCCCATAGGCCTTGGCGTTGCGGGTCGACCGGGTGGTGCAGCGTAACGTGGGGCTTGATTCGTTGTTCGATCAAATCGAGAAACTGGGCGGCGCCCCCAGCCGGGCGCCGCCGCTCTTCATCCTCCAGCAGCGGCTGGCCGGGCTGCGGCGCCGGGGTATAGTCGTAGACACGCGCATCGACATCGAAGCGCAACTCGGTGGCATAGCCGATCATCACCAGCAACGGCGGACCGCGTTCATCCATTTCCGCCAGCCAGTCTTCGCGCAGCTCCGCGTTCACTGCATTGCCGTCCAGTAGATAGAGCGCCGGATAGCCTTCGGCAGGCGCGGCGCGTTTGGGCACGGCCAGGTGGATGCGGTAGTGGCGGCGTCCGTCGGTGGAGTCCAGTTCGAAGCGCTCGAAGCGGTAATACGCCGACCCGGTGTCGGCAAGCGTCGGGCCGACCTTCTGGCTGAGATCGGGCCTGGCCAGGGTGATCAATGGCAGGCAGCCAAGCGCAATCCACCCCCAATGCTTCATGCCGTTTCATGCCTGCTCGAGTGGATGATGGACCGCCGTTCCGCAGTCCTCGACAACCTTCACCTTCAGCTCGCGCTTCTCGATCCACTCCTTCAGCCGGCTGACCTGCGCCCTGTTCGACAGGCCGTCCTGACGTTGCGGATGGACGTAGCCGCGCCACATCAGCATCTGCAGGGATTGGGAGAGCATGCCCAGGTTTTCGGAGAAGACAGGCAACTGCCTCAATTCGTCGAAGGTGGCCGGACGCTCGGCCAGTCTTTCCAGCAAAGGAGAAAAAATCTCGCCAGGGCCCTGGATGTTCCCTATGGGCGTAGCGAAAACCACGCTGCCTGAACGAGGCGCGCCGGGTAAAAGCTGGAACCGAATCGAGCCCACCCGCTCCAGATGCTCCTGCGCCGACAGGCGCGCGGGGGCGCGCTGAAACAGATCCTGGCGCTGGTGCTGATTTCTGGCCAGGTCCTTCACCATTTCTCTCAAAGCGGGTGAAGTAAGGGTCGACAGCACAGGCTGCACCGCACCGGGGATGGAAAGCCCGTCCAGGTTTTCGAACGTGCTGGCGCTGCCAGATAGACGACGCCAGCCTGCGCGACCAGCCGATGCAGGTCGACCGAATGCTGCGGCCTCCAGTGATCGTTCAGGAAATCATGGGCCAGATAGGAGGCATTCTTCTGCTTGAGTGCCTCCAATCTAGCGCCGAGGTTCGGCTGATCCACGAATACTCCAGCAGCGTCCAGTTGGCTGACGAAATCGAGGCCGGCTCGAATGTTCTGCTCGGATGTGCCGGGCAGGTGTTGCGCGAGGTCATTCAGCAGTTTCTGCACGGGTATCATCTGGGTTGCCCCCGGATAACACATGTAATGCAGATAAAGCAGGCCTCTGGGCTTCAATGATCTGGCCGCTATCTGCAGGATGCTTTTTTGCTGGTTTGGCGCAATCCAGGACCAGACGCCGTGGCTCACGATGAAATCGAAGAACAGGTTGTTTTCCTGCGAGAACTGGGCGAAGTCGGCATGGACGAAACGAATGTTTTTCAAGCCGATGAGGCGGGCAGCATCCTTTGCGATGGCCAGGTGAGCCTCATTGAAATCCACGCCCACGAACTGGCCCTGCGGATTGGTGGCTGCGGCAATCAGCAAGTTGATGCCCATGCCGCAACCTAGTTCGCAGTAAGCGTAGGGTTTGTTGATATCGGGTGCCGCCGCGCCCAGAAAGTGCACGAGGCTGGCTAGCCAGACGGGTTGTATTTCCTTGTGGAAATGGGGTGGGTAGGGCACATCCACCACGTATCCGGTTTCCTTATGCATGCCGTCTTAACCTCTGAAGCCGAGCCAACTGAAAACCCGCCAGAACCTGAGTCTGCCTGGCCAACCATCGAGAACGGGCCCAACATGCAAATGCTCCCTGCCAAACGCAAGTTCGACAGGGAGCATCGACATCGATGGATCAGAACGCCTGGGTCAGGGAGAAGATGTACCGCCTGCCATCCAGGTTGTAGGCGTAATCGTCGTCCGTGGTGACTTCTTTGTTGGTCACGTTGTACACCCCTGCCTTCAGGCTGAGGTCCCGGTTCGGCCGGAATACCATGCCGATGTCCACGAAGCTGTAGGCCGGGTACTGGATTCCATTGGTGTTGGAACCGCTGGTACCGGTCTGCCAGCGGCCGGAAGTCTTGCCGCGGTAGTTGTACTGTGTCCAGAAATTGAGGCGATCGGTGGCCTGCCAGTCCAGCGAGGCGTTGAACATGTGCTTGGCCGTGTCGTTGAGCGGCTCGCCCTTGTATTCACCCGATTTCTGCTCGGTCTCGGTGTAGGTGTAGCTGTGGCGGTAGATCAGGTTGTCGAGGATGTTGTAATCGAGCGTGAACTCGATACCACGCAGTTCCGCCTCGTCCACGTTCTCGTACGCGGTATAGCCGTACTGGTGGGCCGGGTAGAAGGTGCCGTTGTAATAACAGGGTTGGTTCTGCAGGCAGACGCGCCGGTACGGTTGATCTTGTCCTCGTAATCGATCACGTAAGCCGTCAAGGTGGTGAGCAGGCCGAGTTCCTGATTCTCGTAGGCAATGCCGATTTCGCGGTTCAGGCTGGTTTCCGGTTTCAGATCCGGGTTGCCGATGATCACGCCACCCATGGAAGTGGAACCGAAATCGGTGGCGCTGGAGCGCAGGTCCGGTGCCTTGTATCCGGAGGTGACGCCGCCCTTGAGCGTGAAGTTGTCGTTCAGGTGGTAGACGGCGTAGACCTTGGGGCTGAACTGGCCGCCGAAGGCCTGGTTGTCGTCGTAGCGTCCGCTCAGGGTCAAGGTGAGATCATTGGTCAGGCTCCAGTTGTCTTCGAGGAAGATGGAGTTCTGGTATCGGTTCATCTCGACGGTAGCGTTTGCGTCCGGAACTACCGGCTCGCGCAGACCATTGGAGTTGTCTTCCAGGTTTTCGTACTTATGGGTCAGGCCACCGGTAATGGCGTGGGCGCCGATGAAGCGGGTCGCCTGCGTGTTGGCCGTGATCACTTCGTACTCGATGCCCTTGCCGGTCACGGAGTTCGTGGTGGTCGGATTCTCCGAGTGGTCGTAATTGACGTACGACTTCAGCAGCAGACCGTCGTAATTGCCTTCATGATCGATGAAGAAGTTTCGCTTGATCGACTCGCTGTAAGTCGGATCCGACGTTTCGTCCAGACTCCTTCCGGGATTGTGCCAGCGCTCCTGCTTGGTATAGGTATGCCCGACGGTCAGGGCGTTCTGGTCGTTGACGTTCCAGGACAGCTTCGCGCCGGCATTGCGCTTCTCGTATTTCGGGTCGGCTGACGCGCTGTCGCTTCCACCGACGAAGCGGCTCTCGTCCTGATCGTGGAAGGCACCGGTCAACTGCAGGCCCAGCACGTCCTGAATCAATGGCATGTTCAGGTAGGCGCTGGTCTGGAAGGTGTTCTCGTTGACCTTGTTGGAGCTGTCGGCCAACGTGTATTCGCCGGTGATGCTGCCGGTCAGCTCGTTGGCCACCTTCTTGGTGATGATGTTGATCACGCCACCCATGGCATCGGAACCATAGAGCGCGGATGCCGGACCGCGGATCACCTCGATCCGCTCGATGGCCTCGATCGGCGGCAGGAAGTTGATCGGCGTGCCAGCCTGCGAACCGCGCTGGGAGAAGGCATCGTTGCCCTGTGCCGGGCGGCCGTCGATCAGGAACAGCGTATAGGCCGAGGTCATGCCCCGGATCATGATGGACTGTTCGACGCCACCCCCGGCGATCTGCACGCCGGCGACGTTCTTCAATGCGTCGGTGATGTCCGTGTAGGACCGCTTCTTCAGTTCCTCGGCGCTGATGACAGAGATGGTCGCCGGCGCATCCTTGATGTTCTGCTCGAAGCCGGCGGCGGTCACCACCGTGGTCGGCTGCAGCTCTAGCGGTTCCTGAGCCCAGGCCGTGTTGCCCATCGAGGCCGCCATCGCGACCGCGCACGCCAATCTGTGTCGACTGAAAACCATCATTTCCGCTCCCGTGACCACATTCCGTTGGGCGGGCGACCCGTACCTGCGGATCGCGCGCAGGGCGGCAGCCCTACCTCACCGTCGTCCCGGCGCAAATGCTAGTTATTCTCATTCGAGAGTAAAGATCATTTACATTCTATACAGCTTGTAAGCGGATCTTCACGTTCAGCCCCGGATGGCCGTTCTCCGCCCAGATGCGGCCGCCCTGCAGGCGCACCATGCCCTGGGCGATCGCCAGGCCGAGGCCAAAGCCGTCGCCGCCGGGCCTGGCTTTGCTGAGGCGGGCGAAGGGGCGGAAGATGGTCTTCAGTTCGTCCTCGGCCACGCCCGGCCCGCTGTCGGCGATGCACAGGCACCAGCAGGCGCGCTCGCGCTGGGCGGTCAGGCATACGCTGCCGCCGACCGGCGAGTAGCGGATGGCGTTGCGCAGGACGTTTTCCATGGCCTGCGCCAGGGCGTTGAGGTTACCCAGCACGCGGCAGTCGTCCGGCAACTGCGAGCGGATGCGCTCTGGCGCCCAGCCCGACTCGAACAGGGCGTCCTCGCGGAGCATGTCCCACAGGGCCGCGACATCCACCGGTTCGAGCTGCAGCGTCGGCTGCTCGCTGTCCAGCCAGGCCAGTTCGAGGGTGTTGTCCACCAGCAGTTGCATGCTCGCGGTCTCGCGCTCGACCCGTTCGCGCAGCTCGGCGGCCGGCAGGTCGCTTTCGCAGGCCACGCGCAGGCGGCTGAGCGGGGTGCGCAGTTCGTGGGAAAGGTCGCGCAGCAGTTGCTGTTGCTGGGCGATGGAGTCGCGCAGGCGCCGGGTCAGGTATTCCAGCGAGTGGCCGAGTTCGCCGAGTTCGTCGCGGCGGCCGGCGATGGAGGGCGGCAGCAACGTATCGAGCCGGTCGGCGCGCAAGGCATTGGCCTGCCGTCGCAACTGCCCCAGCGGGGAAATCAGCTGCGCGTAGAGCAGGGCGCAGAACAGCAGCGAGAGCAGCACCGGCAGCACGTAGAGCACCAGCCCGGTCAGCAGCGCATGGCTGCGCCACGGGCGAAAGCGCTCCGGCAGGCGCATGATCAGCTGCGCGCCGCTGTCGCCCAGCGGCACCGATACCAGCGGCAGGTCCAGGCTGCGTCGGCTCATCGGCCATTCGTAGTGACGCACGAAGGTCAGCTGGCTGCGCTCCTCGTCGCTGAGTGGCTGGCTGCCCAGCGGCTGCAGCTGCCGGTCCACCACGACCAGCCAGCCGGGCTCGCGCTGGCGCATCCCTTCGCGCCAGCGATCGAGCGCCTCGGGGCCCTGGTTCAGGGCGACCTCGGCCTCGGCCGCATAGCCGGCGAGGGTCGAGCGGGCCTCGTTCGAGAGGTAGGAGGTGTAGCGGTCGATGTGCCTGCCGAGGTAGTCGGCGGCAGCGATCATCGCCAGGCAGAAGCCGGCGACCAGCACCATGAGGCGCCAGTACAGCGAATGCCGGCCGGGCATCAGGCCGGTTGCCTGTTCAGCAGATAGCCCTTGCCCCATACCGCTTCCAGGCGCAGGTCGCGACGTTCTCGCGCGCCAGCTTGCGGCGGATGTTGCTGACGTGCATGTCGAGGCTGCGGTCGTGCCGGGAATAGGCGCGGTACAGCACCTGCCGGTAGAGGAAGGGCTTGCTCTGCACCTCGCCGAGGTTGGCGTAGAGCAGCTTGAGCAGGCGGTATTCGGTGGAGGTGAGGCCGATCCAGCGTCCGTGGTGGCAGAGGTCGCTGCGCTGTTCGTCGAACAGCAGCGTCTCGTCGTCGGCGACTTCCGGTTGCGCCCGCTCGTAGTCGACGCGGCGCAGGATGGCGGCGACCCGCACCCGCAGCTCCTCGACGCTGAATGGTTTGGGCAGGTAGTCGTCGGCGCCGTTGTCGAAGCCGCGGATGCGGTGCGCCTCGTCGCCGAGGGCGGACATCATCAGCACCGGGGTGCGCTGGCGGCTGCGCAGGCGGGTGAGCACTTCCATGCCGTCGAGTCCGGGCAGCAGGACGTCCAGCAGGATCAGGTCGAACTGGGCCTGGCTGGCCAGCGCCAGTCCGGCGTCCCCCTGATCGGCGAGCGTGACCTGGAAGCCTGGTGCTCCAGCGACGTCTTGAGGTGCGCCCCGAGCACGGGGTCGTCTTCGATGGCAAGGATGTGCCGGTCGGTATGAAGCTGCATGGTAGCCATTCGAATACGAACAAGAACACTTCTAGTTTGCGTCGAATGGGCCGGCGGTGGCTAGGGGCTGTGTGGATGGGAGTGTTCGCGAGCAAGCTCGCTCCTACGGGCATGGTGAATGATGACGGGCAACGGCCGGCTTTTCCCTTCTTCCTCGGGAAAAAGTGGCCCGCAGGCCCGGCCGGATAAGGGCAGGCTCATCGCGGTCGAGACCCACGGATTACCCGAAGTCCGGCGACTGCTCCATGTAGGAGCATGCTCTGCATGCGACCGCTTTTGCGGCGGCGCTGCCCGGGTCGCGGGCAGAGCCCGCTCCTACAGTGGGTGGCGAGGCGGGAGGACTTTTCTTTCCCTCTAGAAGAAAGTGGCCCGCAGGGCCGGATGAGGGCAGGCTCATCGCGGTCGAGGCCACACGGATTACCCGAAGTTCCGGCGACTGCTCCATGTAGAGCATGCTCTGCATGCGACCGCTTTGCGGCAGCGCTGCGCCGGGTCGCGGGCAGAGCCCGCTCCAACAGTGGGTGGCGAGGCGGGCGGGCTTTTCCCTTCTCCCGCCGGGAGAAGGTGGCCCGCAGGGCCGGATGAGGGAGAGGGCGCGGCGCGCGCCTCGCACCTATTCGGCCGGCCGCACGCGCTTGAGGGTTTCGGCGATCATGAAGGCCAGCTCCAGCGACTGGTCGGCGTTCAGGCGCGGGTCGCAGTGCGTGTGGTAGCGGTCCGACAGGCTGTCCTCGGTGACCGGGCGGGCGCCGCCGATGCATTCGGTGACGTTCTGCCCGGTCATCTCGATGTGGATGCCGCCCGGGTAGCTGCCTTCGGCGCGGTGCACCTCGAAGAACTGCCGGACCTCGGCGAGGATGCGCTCGAAGTCGCGGGTCTTGTAGCCGCTGGAGGCCTTCATGGTGTTGCCGTGCATCGGGTCCGAGCTCCACAGCACCTGGCGGCCCTCGCGCTGTACCGTGCGCACCAGCCGCGGCAGCCCGGCCTCCACCTTGTCGGCGCCCATGCGCACGATGAGGTTGAGCCGGCCCGGGTCGTTGTCCGGGTTGAGGATGTCGATCAGCCGGATCAGTTCGTCGCTGTCCATGCTCGGGCCGACCTTCACCCCGATCGGGTTGCCGACGCCGCGCAGGAACTCGACGTGCGCGCCGTCGAGCTGGCGCGTGCGGTCGCCGATCCACAGCATGTGCGCCGAACAGTCGTACCAGCCGCCGCTCAGGCTGTCCTGGCGCACGAAGGCCTGCTCGTAGTTCAGCAGTAGCGCCTCGTGGGCGGTGAAGAAGGAGGTCTCGCGCAGCTGCGGCGCATCGTCCAGGCCGCAGGCGCGCATGAAGGCCAGCGTCTGGTCGATGCGGTCGGCGAGCTGGTGATACTTCTCGGCCAGCGCCGAGTTGGCAATGAAGTCCAGGTTCCACTGGTGCACCTGGTGCAGGTCGGCGAAGCCGCCGCCGGCGAAGGCGCGCAGCAGGTTCAGGCTGGCGGTGGACTGGTGGTAGGCCTGCAGCAGCGCTCGGGTCCGGCACCCGGCTGCGCGCGTCGAAGCCGATGCCGTTGACGATGTCGCCGCGGTAGGCGGGCAGGGTGACGCCGTCGATCGTCTCGTCGCCGGCGGAGCGTGGCTTGGCGAACTGCCCGGCCATGCGGCCGATCTTCACCACCGGGCAACCGGCGGCGAAGGTCATGACGATGGCCATCTGCAGCAGCACCTTGAAGGTGTCGCGGATCTTCGGCGCGGAGAATTCGGCGAAGCTTTCCGCGCAGTCGCCGCCCTGGAGCAGGAAGGCGCGGCCCTGGGTGACCTCGGCGAACTGCTTGCGCAGGGCCCGCGCCTCGCCGGCGAAGACCAGCGGCGGCAGGCTGGTCAGCGTCGCCTCGACGCGGGCGAGGTGCTCGGCATCCGGGTATTCGGGTTGCTGCTGGATCGGCTTGCCTCTCCAGCTTTGCGGGCTCCAGGGTTGGCTCATGACGCGGTAATCCTTTCGTACTTCTCGGCAGGTCTCGGATGGTAACCGATCACATGGGCCCGCGCTGATAGCTGCCGGGCATCGGCCTGTTAAGATGCGCCAATCGAAAGGGCGGGTGTGCGATGAGCGATCAGGAGCGGTTACTGGCCGAGGTGCGGGATGCGTTCGGCGTCGTCCGGGTCATCGAAGTGGGGGACTACCGGTTCCTCGAGTTCGGCGAGGGCATCGAGCAGAGCTGCGTGTTCACCGCCGATCCGGCCTGGCTCGAATACGACTACACCCGCGCGATGCTGATCGGCGGGTTGTGCCATGCGCATCCGGAAAGTGCGCTCTTCCTCGGCCTGGGCGCCGGCACCCTGACCCGTGCCTGCCTGGACTACCTGCCGCTGGAGGACGTCGAGGCCATCGAGCTGCGCGACGCCGTGGTGCGCGTCGCCGGCGAACTGCTGGGCCTGGCCGACGACCCGCGGCTGTTCGTGCGCGTCGGCGATGCCATCGAACTGCTGCCCTCGGCCGAGCCGGCCGACCTGTTGTTCGTCGACCTCTATACCGACGCCGGCCCGGCGGCGGCGCACCTGGCCTGGAACTTCCTGCAGCGCTGCCAGGAGAAGCTCAACCCCGGCGGCTGGCTGGTCATCAACCAGTGGGCGGGGCAGGACGACAAGCCGCTGGGCGCGGCCCTGCTGCGCGGGCTGTTCCACCGGCACTACTGGGAGATTCCGGTGAAGGAGGGCAACGTCATCCTGCTGGTGCCGGCCGATCTGGAGCAGACGCTCGACCTGCCGGGGCTGCACGAGCGCGCCGAGCGGCTGGCGCCGCGACTGGGCTACGACCTCGGTCCGTTGATCGACGCGTTGCGGCCGGCCAGCTGATGCCCGACGAACAGTCGTATTTGCCGAAGAAATAACTGACCTCGCAGGCAAATTCCGGTATAGTGCGCGCCGGCCAAACGGCCCCGTTCAGGTTTATGCATTCACGAAGCGCTGCTTCGGCTGTTGTCCGCTTCTCGCGGCTATCCTTGACGTTCCACTTCTTGTTTATCTTTCGCAAAGCCAGCGACCGAGCTGCCAGGGTGACCTACGGGTCTTGCACGGCATGCGCAGCTTCGGATCATGGGTCTTTGCGGATGCATCAGAGGCAGACCCATGACCCAGGAATCCGGCGGCTTCGCCGCGCTCGGCATTCATCCCTCCGTTCTCGCCGCCATCTCAGCCGTTGGCTATGAAGAACCGTCCCCCATCCAGGCCCAGGCCATCCCGGTGATCCTCGGCGGCCGCGACATGATCGGCCAGGCCCAGACCGGCACCGGCAAGACCGCCGCCTTCGCCCTGCCGATCCTGTCGATGATCGACCCGCAGCGGCGCGAGCCGCAGGCGCTGATCCTCGCGCCGACCCGCGAGCTGGCGCTGCAGGTGGCGACCGCGTTCGAGTCCTACTCCGCGCAACTGCCGGGCGTCAGCGTGGTCGCCATCTACGGCGGCGCACCCATGGGGCCGCAGCTCAAGGCGATCCGCCAGGCGCGCAGATCATCGTCGCCACGCCCGGCCGCCTGGTCGACCACCTCAGCCGCAACGCCGGCCTGCTGGCCTCGATCCGCTTCCTGGTGCTCGACGAGGCGGAGAGATGCTCAAGCTCGGCTTCATGGACGACCTCGAAGTGATCTTCGAGGCGATGCCGGAAAGCCGCCAGAGCGTGCTGTTCTCGGCCACGCTGCCGCACTCGATCCGCGCCATCGCCGAGAAGCACCTGCGCGACCCGAGCCACATCAAGATCGCCGCCAAGACCCAGACCGTGGCGAAGATCGAGCAGGCGCACCTGATGGTCCACGCCGACCAGAAGATTCCGGCCGTGCTGCGTCTGCTGGAAGTCGAGGACTTCGATGCACTGATCGCCTTCGTGCGCACCAAGCAGGCGACCCTGGACCTGGCCACCGCGCTGGAGGCCAAGGGCTACAAGGCCGCCGCGCTGAACGGCGACATCGCGCAGAACCAGCGCGAGCGCGTGATCGAATCGCTCAAGGACGGCCGCCTGGACATCGTCGTGGCGACCGACGTGGCCGCGCGCGGCATCGACGTGCCGCGCATCACCACGTGCTCAACGTCGACATGCCCTATGACCCGGAATCCTACGTGCACCGCATCGGCCGTACCGGCCGCGCCGGCCGCGAGGGGCGGGCGCTGCTGCTGGTGACCCCGCGCGAGCGGCGCATGCTGCAGGTGATCGAGCGCGTCACCGGGCAGAAGGTCG
>LZQQ01000150.1_pt1 | contig 11810 bp, 11 predicted proteins | sample 768581 | NCBI WGS metagenome assembly LZQQ01 (sample SAMN05207185, study PRJNA324510) | oil field metagenome | isolation source: sample BH-FW-20 from oil reservoir | place: India: Bombay High | collected 2015-11-25 | reverse complement strand
CCAGGCGGACCGGCGAGCGCCGCTGGCCAGCGCCCCGAGCAGGGCCAGCAGCCCGCTGCCGATGGCCAGCATGCCATGAGTGTTCGGCGGCCGCCGTGGGCAGCAGTACCAGGCTGAGGATGCAGGCCACCAGCGTACTGCCAGCAGGCGGCTGTCCAGCTCGAAGCGGTTGCGCAGCAGCACCAGCACGGCCGAGGCGATGCCCCAGGAACCGGCCGAGATCACCGAGTAGCCGGCGATCAGCAGGCACATCAGGATGCCCAGCGGCAGCAGCATGAAGATGTCGCGCATCATCGGCCGGAAGTGCGGCAGCTCCGAGGCCGGCAGGCCATCGATGCGCTCCTTGATCGCCTCGATGTCGACGTGGGCGTACACCGCCAGGTAGTAGAGGAAGCACGGCAGCAGCGCGGCCAGGGCGATCTGCGTGTAGGGGATGCCGGTCACCTCGGCCATGATGAAGGCGCCGGCGCCCATGATCGGCGGCGCCAGCTGGCCGCCGGTGGAGGCGGCTGCCTCGATCGCGCCGGCGCTGCTGCGCGAGTAGCCGATGCGGCGCATCACCGGGATGGTGAAGGTCCCCGAGGCGACCACGTTGGCCACGCCGCTGCCGCTGATCATGCCGAAGAAAATGCTGCCGAGGATCGCCGCCTTGGCCGGACCGCCGCGCGCGCGGCCGACCAGGGCGAAGGCGAGGTTCATGAACAGGTCGCCGACCTTCGACACCTGCAGGAAGGCGGCGAAGATCACGAACAGCACGATGTACTGGGCGGCCGCGGCAGTGGTGATGCCGAAGATGCCTTCCATGCTGTAGAGGAAGGTGGAGAATTCGTCGAAGCCGTAGCCGCGGTGGTACAGCACGCCGGGCAGCCAGGGGCCGACGATGCCGTAGACGATGAACACCAGGGCCAGCACCGGCAGCGCCAGACCGGCCGAGCGGCGGGCGAACTCGATGACGATCAGGATGCCAATGGCCGAGACGATCACGTCCCAGGTGGTCATCAACACCCCGGTGCGCACGATCAGCTCGTCCAGCTGCCACCAGATGTAGGCCGAGCAGCCCAGTGCGGCGAGCCGAGCGCCAGGTCCCAGAACGGAATCTTCGAGCCCTTGGCCCGGCCCCAGGTGGCGTAGAGGGACAGCGCGATGGCGGCGCCCAGGTTGACGTGCAGCGCGCGGAACACCCACTCGTCCATCGGCAGCACGTTCAACACCACCAGGTGGAACGCCGAGTAGAGCACGCAGAGGGCGAAGACCAGGCCGAGCTGCCAGCCGGTCAGGGAGCGCGCCTTGGCGCCGAAATCGAATTTCTCCGCATCGGCTTCGGCGGCGGCGGTTTCCCGCTCGAGCTGATCGCGTGCCGGATCGGGCTTGTGTTGATTCATGACGCTTGCCTCCGTTGTTGTTCTTGGAGAGGGCATGTCGCGTGGTGCGGGCCCGGCCGGGATGGCCGGGCCTCGCCGGTTCAGTCGCAGCGGTAGCGGTCGATGACCTCCTGGCGCAGGCGCACGCCCAGCCCGGGCTCCTGGGGCACGGTCATGTAGCCGTTGCGGATTTCCGGGAAACCGTCCGGCAGTTCCCACAGCAGCGGGTCGCGCACGCGGTTGGCGAAGATCTCGACGAACAGGGCGTGCGGGTTGGCGGCGATCAGGTGCACCGCCACCTGTGGCTCCTCGTGGTGCGCCATCTCGACGTTCATGAACCTGGCCATGTCGGCGATGCGCTGCCATTCGGTGACGCCGCCGCACAGCGTGCAGTCGACGTTGAGGATGTTCACCGCACCCTTGTCGATCAGGTCGCGGCAGGCGCGCCCGCTGATCTCGCCCTGGCCGACGTTGATCGGGATGGAGGTCTTGCTGGCCAGCAGCCTGAGCCCGTCGGTCTGGTCGTACCATTTCACCGGCTCTTCCATCCAGCGCACGCCGAGATCGGCCTTCTCCATGGCCACGCAGAATTTCACCGCGTCCAGCGGGTCCCAGCCCTGGTTGGCGTCGACCGTGACCACGAAGTCCTCGCCGCCGGCCTTGCGCGCAGCACGCACGCGGGCCAGGTCCTCGTCGAGGCTGGCGCGCCCGACCTTCATCTTGATGCCCATGCAGCCGGCCGCCCGGACCATGTCCACTTCCTCGGCGATGGCCTCGAGCGGGTCCTTGCCGTCCTTGGGGTAGTAGCCGCCGATGGAGATCACCGGAACGCGCTCGCGCACCCCGCCGAGCAGCTTGTACACCGGCGTCTGGTAGAGCTTGCCGCGGGCGTCCCACATGGCGTTGTCGAGGCAACTGATGGCCTGCATGAGGATGCCGCGCGGATGCATGTCGAGCTGGTGCAGGCCGCGGTTGCCGAGGTCCAGGTCGACGTGGAACATGCGCTCCCAGAGGCGCTGGAAGTCGCGCACGTCCTGGCCGATCAGCAGCGGCGCGAGGTGCTGGCGCACCACCTCGACGATTTCCTTCTGGGTATGGAATTCGTCGCCGCCGTAGGTTTCGCCGACCATGCCGTTGGCCAGGTGCACGCGGGTGACGATGGTGGGGCGGGAGGCGACCTGGTAGGTGCCGCCCTTGAAGACCTCGCTCAGCGCCATGTCCAGCGGGATGGCTTCCACGTGTTCGATGATCATGTCCGTTTTCCTCTTGTTGTTGTGCGGATGAAGGTGGGGGCTCACTGGTCCACGACGAAGCCGTCGAAATGCGGGCGCATGCTGATCGGGCGCGACTGCGGCGGGCGGATCTTCTGCGCGTCGTCGAGCAGCGCCATGCCCAGGCCGGGACCGTCGGGGATGTCGACGAAGCCCTGGTCCGGCAGCGGAACCCTGTCCACCACGTTGCTGCCCAGGTGCTCGGGACGGGATTCGAAGATTCCCGCCTCGAAGCCGGTGGCGTATTCCTGGATGGCGAAGTTCGGCGCGGCCGCGGCCACCTGCAGGCAGGCCGCCAGGCCGATCGGCGACAGCGGGTTGTGCGGCACCAGCTGCACGTGGTGCGCCTCGGCCATCGCCGCCACCTTGCGCGCGCCGGTGATGCCGCCGCACAGGCACAGGTCGACCCGGGCGAACTCCACGGCATTGCGCGACAGCAGCGCCTGGAATTCGTAGATGGTCGAGAAGCGCTCGCCGGTGGCGATCGGCACCGGGATCCGGTCGGCGACGCGGGCCATGGCATCCGCCCCTTCGGGGCGGATAGGGTCCTCGACGAACATCGGGTGGTACTGCTCGATGTCGCGGGTGAAGGTGATCGCCTCGGCAGGCGTCAGGCGCCGGTGCAGCTCGATCAGCAGGTCGACCCGGTCGCCGACCACCTCGCGCATGCGCCGCACGTTGTCCACCGCGTCGCGGATCTTCTTGATATGGGTTTTGAAATAGACCTGGTCGTTGCCCTCGTCGAGGAACGGGTTGAGATGGCCGAAGGCGGTGAAGCCGGCATCCATCTTTGCCTGGCACTCCTCGAGCATCTTCTCGATGGTCTTCTCGTAGATGTGCCCGTAGATGCGCGCCTTGCGCCGCACCGGCCCGCCGAGCAGCTCGTAGATCGGCACGCCGAGCGCCTTGCCCTTGATGTCCCAGAGCGCGATGTCGATGGCGGAGATCGCCGCATTGATCGCCAGCCCCTGGAAGTAGCTGAAGCGGTGCATCACGTTCCAGTGGTGCTCGATGTCGAAGGCGTTCTTGCCTTCGAGGTATTCGGCGAAGCGCTGGATCGCCACGCCCGAGGCCTCGATATGACCCCAGGCGCCGGCTTCGCCGAAGCCGACGATGCCCTCGTCGGTCTCCACGCGGCAGAACATGAACTGGCCGACGTGCAGGGGTACAACGCGCGTGATTTTCATCGTTTCCCTCGTGGTTCTTGTTGTGATTCGAGGCCGGCATAGGGGGCGGGCGGTCTGCTGAAAAACAGCATGGAATCGTTTCCACAAAAGCGCAAGCCGAAATTTGCGCGTCGGTGAATTTCCGCGATGCAATGGGGTGGATGCCGGGATGGAAAGGGCGTGCCGCACTTCGCCGCCGAACTCGGCCGGCCTCGCGCAGTCGGTTGCCAGGACGCCCCGAGCCGTGGTGCCCTGTAAAAAGGCCGCCGCAGTCCGGTGGCCATCCCCACACCAACATGGAGCAACCGATGAACTCACAGTGGATCGACATCGCCGGCAACGACGGCCAGACCTTCAAGGGCTACCTGTCCCTGCCGCCCACCGGCCGCGGCCCGGGGCTGGTGCTGATACAGGAAATCTTCGGCGTCAACGCGCACATCCGCGCCGTGGCCGACCAGTACGCGCTGGACGGCTACGTGGTGCTGGCGCCGGACCTGTTCTGGCGCGCCGAGCCGCAGGTCGACCTCGGCTACGGCGAAGCCGACTGGACGCGCGCCTTCGAACTGATGAAGGGCTCGACTTCGGCCTGGCCATCGGCGACCTCGACAGCACGCTGAAGACCCTGCGCGGGCGCGTCGAATGCAGCGGCAAGGTGGCCTCCATCGGCTACTGCATGGGCGGGTTGCTGTCGTATCTCTGCGCCGCCAGCACCGATGTGGACGCCGCGGTCTGCTACTACCCCGGCAGCATCGACGCGCACCTGGACAAGGCGGACAAGGTCAACTGCCCGATCCTCCTGCACTTCGCCGAACAGGACAGCTACATCCCCGCCCAGGCGGTGCAGGCCGTGCGCGGCGCCTTCGCCGGTTCGCCGCAGGCGACCATCGAGGTCTACCCGGGCGTCGACCATGGCTTCAACTGCTGGGAACGGCCGATGTACGACCAGCGCAGCGCCGCCATTGCCCACGGCCGCACGCTGACCTTCCTCGCCGACGCGCTCTGAGCCTCGCTACCTTCAGCGATTGACCACCTTCGCCGGCAATGCCATGACCAGCAGCGAGCTGAGCAGCAGGCAGCCGGCGAAGAACCAGAGAGCGCCCTGGCTGGAACCGGTGAGGTCCAGCGCCAGGCCGACCAGCGAGTTGCTCACCAGCCCGGCGATGTTCGCCAGCGAGCAGGCCAGGGCGAAGCCGGTGGCCGCGGCGGTGCCGGTGAGGAAGGTCGCCGGCAGGCTGAAGAACACCGGCACCGCGCCGACGATCATCGCCTGGGCGAGGGCGAACAGCGCCACCGTGGCCGCCAGGTTGCCGGCGAAGAAGGTGCTGCCGGCCATCGCCGCGGCACCGATCCAGAACGGCAGGATGATGTGCCAGCGGCGCTCGCGGTAGCGGTCGGAGCTGGCGCCGAGCAGCAGCATGCCGAGCAGCGCGGCGACGCTTGGCAGCGCGGTCAGCCAGCCGATCCGCACCGGGTCGGCGACCCCGGCGTTGCGGAGGAAGGTCGGCAGCCAGAAGCCCAGCGCATAGGCGCTGAGCAGGATCGAGAAGTCGATGCCGCCGAGCATCCATACCTTCAGGTTGAAGAAACCCTCGGAAAAGCGCTGCCCACTCTCGGGGCTCTGCGCCAGGTCGGCGGCCAGCGTGGCCCGCAGGCTGGCCCGCTCGCTGGCGTCGAGCCAGCGCGCGTGGTTCGGGTCGCGTGGCAGCAGGGCGAAGGCCAGCAGCCCGAGCAGCACGCTCGGTAGGCCTTCGAGCAGGAACAGCCACTGCCAGCCCTGCAGCCCGTGGCGCGCATCGAAACTGCTCATGATCCACCCGGACAGCGGCGCGCGAGGATGCTCGACAGCGGCAGCCCGAGCATGAACAGGGCGATCACCCGGCCACGCCGCCAGCTCGGGTACCAGAGCGTCAGGTAATAGAGCACGCCGGGCAGGAAGCCGGCCTCGGCGGCGCCGAGCAGGAAGCGCACCAGGTAGAACTGCGCCGGCGTCTGCACGAACAGCGTGCAGGTCGACAGCAGCCCCCAGCTGATCATGATCCGCGCGATCCACAGCCGCGCGCCGACCCGCTGCAGCACCAGGTTGCTCGGCACCTCGAAGAGGATGTAGCCGACGAAGAACAGCCCGGCGCCGAGCCCGAAGGCGGTCTCGGAAAAGCCCAGCTGCTCGGCCATCTGCAGCTTGGCGAAGCCGACGTTGATGCGGTCGAGGTAGGCCGCCAGGTAGCACAGGCAGAGAAAGGGAATCAGCCGCCAGCCGATCCTGCGGCTCAGCGCGCGCTGCTGCGGGCTTTCTCGTGGGGCGCGGGGTTCCGGCATGCGGGGCTCCAGCAGGGGGCGATATCCCTATGACCCCCGCGGATCGGCCCGGCGTTCAGTCGCGAGGCGAGGCTTCACGCCGGCACGAGCTTTTCCTTTTCTTGCGGGACGAGGAAAGGCATTCGATGCTTGCTGGCCCCTGTAGGAGCAGGCACCGCCTGCGACCCGTCTCGCGCGCGGTCAAGAGCACTCACTGGAATGCAGGCACCCGCTCCTGTACAGGCCGTGTGAAAACCAATCGAGCGCCAAATAATGATCGTTTTTGGCGTTCCCTCGCTCGTTCTGAGCGAGTCAGTTCAGAAAACATCTGAAGATTTCGCATAGCAACGCGAACCTCAGAACTGGGCTGGAGTTTTCACACAGTCTGTGTAGGAGCGACCTCGGTCGCGAACCAGCCTGCACGTAGCCGCGCACCGACAAGGAGCCAACGTCCTCTCCTTCCGGGAGAGGGTCGAGGGCCTGTGCACGCGCCCTCATCCGGCCCTGCGGGCCACCTTCTCCCGGCGGGAGAAGGGAAAGGTATGGCGCGGCCTATGATCTTGACGCACCTGTAAGAGCAGGCTTTGCCTACGACCTGGCGGGCGGCGTTCGCGGTCAAGACCGCTCCCGCCCGATCAGCCGCTCAGGGCGCCGGTTGCTGCTGGGTGATGCAGTGGATGTTGCCGCCGCCGAGCAGGATCTCGCGGCCGGGGACCATCACCACCTCGTGCTCGGGGAAGCATTCGCGGAGGATGCGCTCGGCCTCGGCGTCCAGCGGGTCGTCGAAGGCCGGGGCGACGATGCCGCCATTGACGATGAGGAAGTTCACGTAGCTGCCGGCCAGGCGGATCGACGGGTCGCGCGGCTGGCTGCCCACCAGCGGGCGACACCGGCGCACTCGGCGGCCGTGGCATGCAGCGGGCCGGGAATCGGCATGCGATGCACCTTCAGCGGGCGACCGCGGGCGCGCGGGCGCTCCTCAGTACCGCCATGGCCGCCTGGCAGCGCTCGTAGTTGGGGTTGGCCGCGTCGTCGGTCCAGGCCAGCAGCACCTCGCCGGGGCGCACGAAGCAGCAGAAGTTGTCGACGTGCCCGTCGGTCTCGTCGTTGTACAGGCCGTGCGGCAGCCAGATGACGGTGTCGACCGCCAGGTGCTCGCGCAGCACGTTCTCGATCTGCTCGCGCGACAGCTGCGGGTTGCGATTGCGGTTGAGCAGGCATTCCTCGGTGGTGATCAGGGTGCCTTCACCGTCGACGTGGATCGAGCCGCCCTCGAGCACGAAGCCCTCGGTGCGGTAGCGGTCGCAGCGCTCGATCTCGAGGATCTTCAGCGCCACCTGGTCGTCGCGCCGCCAGTCGGCGTAGAGCCCGCCTTCCAGCCCGCCCCAGGCGTTGAAGGTCCAGTCCACCCCGCGCAGGCCGCCCTTGCCGTCGATGACGAAGGTCGGCCCGGTGTCGCGCACCCAGGCGTCGTCGGTGCTCATCTCCACCACGCGGATGCGCGGATGGTCGAGCGCCGCGCGGGCGGCGAGGAACTGCTCGGCGGTGGCGCAGACGGTGACCGGTTCGAAGTGGGCGATGGCCCGCGCCACCTCGGCGAAGGCGGCCTGCGCCGGCGCGCCGTTGTCGCGCCAGTTGTCCGGGCGCTGCGGCCAGACCATCCAGGTCTGGCTGTGCCGGGCCCATTCGGCGGGCATGAAGTAACCGTCGGTGCGTGGCGTGGTGGTCAGGGTGGTCATGGCGATGTCCGTGTAGGGTGAAAACGGCCGCAGGCCTTTTCCACCGACTGTTTGGCCTGGCGGTGGAAAACGCTGCGCGGTTTTCCACCCTACGAATGGCTGTCGCTCAGTTGGAGGGCTGCGAGCCGTCCAGCGTGCGGATCGGGCTGTACAGGTTCGGACGGCGGTCGCGGAACACGCCCCAGGCGCTACGGATGTGTTCCAGCTGGTCGAGGTCGAAGCTGTGCACCAGCACCCCTTCGCTGGTCTCGTCCATTTCCTCGACCTTGGCGCCGAACTGGTCGGCGATGAACGAGGAGCCGTAGAAGGTGATGTCGTAGCGTCCTGCTCCTCGGTGCCGACGCGGTTGCTGGCGATCAGCGGCATCAGGTTGGCGCCGGCATGGCCCTGCTGCACGCGCTGCCAGTGGTCGCGCGAGGTGATGCTCGGGTCGTGCGGCTCGCTGCCGATGGCGGTGGGGTAGAACAGCAGTTCGGCGCCCATCAGCGCCATGCTGCGCGCGGTTTCCGGGAACCACTGGTCCCAGCAGATGGCCACGCCGATCTTGGCGTAGCGGGTGTTCCACACCTTGAAGCCGGTGTCGCCCGGGTTGAAGTAGTACTTCTCGTGGTAGCCGGGGCCGTCCGGGATGTGGCTCTTGCGGTAGACGCCGAGCAGCGTGCCGTCGGCGTCGATGATGGCGATGGAGTTGAAGCGCGCGCGCCCCGACAGCTCGAAGAAGCTCACCGGCAGCACCACCTGCAGTTCGGCGGCGACTTTCTGGAAGTGCTGGATGGCCGGGTTCTCCTCGACCGGGGTGGCCAGCTGCAGGTATTCCGGGTTCGGCTTCTGGCAGAAGTAGGGCGTCTCGAACAGCTCCTGGATCAGGATGATCTGCGCGCCCTTGCCGGCCGCTTCGCGGACCAGCTTCTCGGCGTTGGCGATGTTGGCCTGGCGATCCCAGGAGCAGGCCATCTGGGTGGCGGCGACGGTGACGATTCGGGACATGACGAGACCTCGCGAACGGGCGGGTGCCGGGACGGCAGGAATTGAGTGGTGCACTCTATTCGATGTTTATCCGTATGCCTAGCCGGGTACTTTCGCAATGAGTATCCGGCTAGGGCTGAATACCGATATTTATCGAGTAATTCCGTCGGTGCGCGGAAGGAAGGGCGGCAGGTACAGGCCCAGGTAGCGTCGAACACTCGCATGCCTTCCTCGGCCATGCGCGCGGTGATCTCGCCGTACTGCTGGATCGAGCGGGCGTAGACGCGGTCGCCGAGTTCCAGCGCCAGGCTGAACACGTCCGGCTCCTCCGGCAGCGGCGGCAGGACGAAATGGCTTTCAAAGAGGACCCGCATGGCGCGCCCGAGTTCGATGTCGTGGGACAGGTCGGCGCGGGTCACCTCGGCCAGCCCGTGCTGGGCGAGGATCAGCTGGCGCGCGGCCGGATCGCGTTCGTAGATCGCCAGCATGCGCAGTTCGATCTTCCGCGAGAGTTCCTGCCAGCGGGCCGGAACAGGACCGTCCAGCGGCTGCGCCAGGCAGTCCCGGAAGGCCTCGTGGACCTGCGCGATCAACCCTTCGAGCAGCGCCGGCACGCTGGGGAAGAAGTGGTAGACCGATGACGGCGGCAGGCCCGCGCGCTCGGCCACCGCATACATCGACAGGCCGCCGACGCCTTGCTCGGCGAGCAGCGTGCGGGCGGCTTCGAGGATCGCGTCGATGCGCGCCTGGCTGCTGGCGCGGGGCTTGCGGGCGGTGGCGGGTCGGGCCATGGCTACTCCGGGTCGGGCCGCCATTGGATGCCGGCCGCGGCGGGGATGCAAGCCTCAGTGCTGCGGGCCGGGCCTGAGCAGGTCGCGGAACGCCTGGATCAGCGGCTCGCGGGTGCGCCCGCGGCGGTAGATGAGGGTGAAGGGCGCCTGGTAGCCGAAGGTCGCCGGCAGCAGGACCTTCAGCCGGCCCTGGTCGGCCCAGGGCTGCGCGTAGTGTTCGGGCAAGTAGCCGATGTAGGCGCCGGAGAGCACCAGGATCAGCTGGGCCTCCATGCTTTCCACCGTGGCGGCGCTGTCGCGGATGCCATGACGGGCCATTTCCGCCTGGCTCCAGTAGCCGCGGCCGACCATGCGCTGGCCCATGATCAGGGTCGCCGGAATGCCGCGTTCGGCGAACAGCGGGTGCCGGTCGCTGCAGTAGAGCCAGTGCTGCTCGCGGTACAGCGGCTGGTACACCAGGCCGCTCATGCGGTTGTAGAAGGCGCCGATGGCGACGTCCAGGCGGTTTTCCAGCACCCCCATCTGCAGCTCGTAGGGGCTCATGACCTGCAGGCGCAGGTGCACGGCTGGGTGGTTGCGGTTGTAGGCGCCGATCACGTCCGGCAGCGGCAGGGCCGGGTCGCTCACGGTGGAGTCCAGCACGCCGAGGGTGAGGGTGCCGCGCAGCTCGCCCTTGAGCGCCGCGGTGTAGCGCTCGAAGCCCTCCAGTTCGCCGAGCAGGCGCAGGCACTCCTGGTAGAACAGCTCGCCCTTGCCGGTCAGGCTGAAGCCACCGCGGCCGCGGTGGCAGAGGGTGATGCCCAGTTGCGCCTCGAGCTGGCTCATGTAGGTGCTGATCGCCGAGGTGGACAGGTTCAGCGCCTGCTGGGCGGCGGTGAAGCCCTGGTGCTGGACCACGCTGACGAAGATGCGCAGCAGCTTGAGGTCGGGCAGGGCGGTGTGCATCGGCGTCTCCGGCAGGCATTGCTTCAGAAAACTCTGAAGTAATTATTTGCCCTCGGCAATTTTTCCGTTTTGCCCCTTGGCCAAGAATCGGATCGTCCCGGATTCCTGAGGCCCGCCATGTCCCGCATCCTCCACCAGCCGCTGGGCGGCAACGAGATGCCGCGCTTCGGCGGCATCGCCACCATGCTGCGCCTGCCCTTCGTCCAGGCCGAGGTCGACAAGCGCGCGCTGGACGCCGCCTTCATCGGCGTGCCGCTGGACATCGGCACCTCGCTGCGCTCCGGCACCCGCTTCGGCCCGCGCGAGATCCGCGCCGAGTCGGTGATGATCCGCCCCTACAACATGGCCACCGGCGCGGCGCCCTTCGACTCGCTGAACGTCGCCGACGTCGGCGACGTGGCCATCAACACCTTCAACCTGCTCGACGCCGTGCGCATCATCGAGCAGGCCTACGACGAGATCCTCGAGCTCGGCATCGTGCCGCTGACCCTCGGCGGCGACCACACCCTCACGCTGCCGATCCTGCGGGCGATGAAGAAGAAGCACGGCAAGGTCGGGCTGGTGCACGTCGACGCCCACGCCGACGTCAACGATCACATGTTCGGCGAGAAGATCGCCCACGGCACCACCTTCCGCCGGGCCGTCGAAGAGGACCTGCTGGACTGCGACCGGGTGGTGCAGATCGGCCTGCGCGCCCAGGGCTACACCGCCGAGGATTTCGACTGGTGCCGCAAGCAGGGCTTTCGCGTGGTGCAGGCCGAGGAGTGCTGGCACCGCTCGCTGACGCCGCTGATGGAAGAGGTGCGCGCCAGGGTCGGCGGCGGGCCGGTGTACCTGTCCTTCGACATCGACGGCATCGACCCGGCCTGGGCGCCCGGTACCGGCACGCCGGAGGTCGGCGGGCTGACCACCATCCAGGCGCTGGAAATCATCCGCGGCTGCGCTGGGCTCGAACTGATTGGTTGCGATCTGGTTGAAGTGTCGCCGCCCTACGACACCAGCGGGAACACCTCGCTGCTCGGCGCCAACCTGCTGTACGAGATGCTCTGCGTGCTGCCGGGCGTGACCCATCGCTAGCGCATCGGCAGGAGGCCGGCAATGAAGCTGGAACTGTTCCGCACCCTCTGGGGCTTCCGGGGCCGCTGGGAGCAGGCCCTCGACGAACTGCGCGAGGCCGGCTTCGACGGCCTGGAAGGACGCCTGCCGGACGATCCCGCGGCCCGCCCGGCCTTCGCCCCGCTTCCTCGAAGCCAACGCGCTGCCCCTACATCTGCAC
>LZQQ01000149.1_pt1 | contig 11894 bp, 18 predicted proteins | sample 768581 | NCBI WGS metagenome assembly LZQQ01 (sample SAMN05207185, study PRJNA324510) | oil field metagenome | isolation source: sample BH-FW-20 from oil reservoir | place: India: Bombay High | collected 2015-11-25 | reverse complement strand
GTACATCGATCGAATGCTCAGACGTACGTAGCTGTACATCGATCGATGCTCAGACGTACGTAGCTGGTACATCGATCGAATGCTCAGACGTACGTAGCTGTACATCGATCGATGCTCAGACGTACGTAGCTGGTACATCACCAGCAGCGCTGCGCTCTCGCGCACCTGGGCCACGCCGCCCGGCGCGGACTGCAGCTGCTCGGTGAAGATGGTCTGGATCGAGTCGATGACCATGACCTTGGGCTTCTCCAGCCGCGCAGTGGCGATGATCGACTCGATGCAGGTCTCGGTCATCACCTTGAGCTTGTCTTGCGGCAGGTCGAGGCGCCGCGCGCGCATGGCGACCTGCTGCTGCGATTCCTCACCGGTGACGTAAAGCGCAGGGAAGCGCTGGGCCACGGCGCAGAGCGTCTGCAGGAGGATCGTGGATTTGCCGATACCCGGATCGCCACCGATCAACACCACCGAGCCGTCGACCAGGCCGCCGCCGAGCACACGGTCGAGTTCGCCGGAGGCGTGGAGAAGCGCGGTACTTCCTCGACGCTGACCTCGGCCAGGGTCTTGATGTTGGCCTGGTCTCCAGCCCAGCCGGCACGCCCCGAGGCAGCGGGGGTGGCCTCGACGACCGTTTCCACCAGGGTGTTCCAGGCGCCGCAGTCGCCGCACTGGCCGGCCCACTTGGGGAAGGTCGAGCCGCATTCGGTGCAGCCATACATGCGCTTGGCCTTGGCCATGGGAAACTCCGGTCGAGGAAAGGAGCCGCATGATAACGGCTGGCTTGATCGCCATCAGCTACAAGGCCACGGCCGCCGCGCGAGACTGTCAACAAAACGCACAGGAGTCTTTGCGATGCGCTATCTGCTGTTTGTTCACCTGCTGGGGGCGAGCGTCTGGGTCGGCGGCCATCTGGTGCTGCTGTTCAGCGTGCTGCCGGGTGCTTTGCGTGGGCGCGACCCGCAGCCGGTGCGGCGATTCGAGCAGCTCTACGAGCGTGTCGGTGTGCCGGCCCTGCTGGTGCAGGTGGTGACCGGACTCTGGATGGCGAGCCTCTGGCTGCCGCACGGGCAATGGCTCGGCGGCAATCCGATCGCCCGGTTGATTCAGGGCAAGCTGCTGCTGCTGGGGCTGACCGCCGTTCTGGGGCTGCATGCACGGCTGGTACTGATTCCGCGGCTCGATGGCAAGCGTCTGCCTCAGCTGGGCCTGCACATTCTGCTGATCACCTTGACCGCCGTGGCGTTCGTCTGGGTAGGCGTCGGTTTTCGCTTCGGCGGGCTCTTCTAGCGCACTTGTGTGCGGAAACGAAAGGGCCCGCCTAAGCGGGCCCCGGAAGTGCACGGCGGTTCAGCCGCAGCAGCCGCCGCAGCAACTGCCCGAGGCTTTCTTGAGGTCGCGGGCAATCTCGTCCTTGAGCGCGACGCGCTGCATTTTCAGCTCATTGAGCGCTGCGTCGTCCAGCGTGTCGATGCCGTCTTCGACGCGGCAGATGCGCTTGTCCAGTTCCTCGTAGTCGTCTGCCTTGCGGGCGAACGCCGTGTCCTGCTGGCGCAGCCGCTGGAGCTGCTCGCGCTTTTCGGGGAAGTCCTTGATCAGGGGATGATGGTCAACGTGCATGGAAGCGCTCCAGATGAGAGGGGTGGCTAACATAACGCCCTGCCTGGGCCGTTGCTTTTGATCGCGATCAAGCCGCCGCGAAGCAGCGCCGCCCCTCGCTGCGCCTGTTGCTCTGGCCCGCGCGCCCGAGCGCCGTCTATGCTTGGCCTGATCGGGGAACCCTTGGCGGTACGCTCCGGTCAACGCAGCGGTCAATCACCTTCTGGAACAGGAATTCAAGATGAGCCTTTTCAACGAGTTCAAGGCCTTTGCCGTTCGGGGAAATGTCGTCGACATGGCGGTCGGGATCATCATCGGCGCGGCGTTCGGCAAGATCGTCTCGTCGTTTGTTGGCGATGTGATCACTCCACCGCTGGGCCTGTTGATCGGCGGCGTCGACTTCTCCGAGTTGGCAATAGTGCTGCGTGAGCCGGTCGGCGATGCGCCGGCGGTCACCCTCGGCTATGGCAAGTTCATTCAGACCGTCATCGATTTCACCATCATGGCCTTCGCCATCTTCCTCGGGGTCAAGGCAATCAATCACCTCAAGCGCAAGGAAGCCGAAGCGCCCTCCGCTCCGCCTGCACCAAGCAAGGAAGAGCTGTTGCTGACCGAGATCCGCGACCTGCTCAAGGAACAGAACGGCCGGCAGGGCTGAACGGGCGCCGACGGACGGCGCCCCGCAAGCGGGGCGCGTGCATCCTGTTGGCGACGATCAGAGCGGCTTGGGCGTTGCTTCGGTGCTCGCCGGCAGCAGGGGGTAGGCTACCTTGGGCTGTTCGCCGGTCAGGCTGTGCAGGAAGGCGGTGATGGCACCGACTTCGCCGTCGCTGAGTTCGCGTCCCAGCTGACTGTCGCCCATGATCGCCACGGCCTGCTCCAGCTCCCAGACCTCCCCGCTGTGAAAGTACGGCGGAGTCAGCGCGACGTTGCGCAGCGGTGCGGCACGAAATACGTATTCGTCGTTCGCGGTGTTGGTTACGGCAAATCGCCCCTTGTCGCCCTCGGGCAGAATCTCGCACCCGGTTCTTGATCACGCCGAACGGAAAGTAGCCCTGGCCGCCGACATTGACGCCGTTGTGGCAGGCTGCGCAGCCACTGTCCATGAACAGGGCAAGGCCCTGCTTCTGCTTGGCATCGAGCGCGGCGTCGTCACCGGCGAGAAAGCGGTCAAATGGCGAATTCGGTGTCACCAGGCTGACTTCGAATGCCTCCAGTGCATAGGCCATGTTGTCGAAGCTGACGGGGTCCTTGTCGTTCGGGAAGGCCTTTTCGAACTCGGCGACATACTCGGGAATGCTCTTGAGCGTGGCGACCACGCGTTCGGGCGTGCTGTTCATTTCCACGCTGGCCTGGACCGGGCCCTTGGCCTGCTCCTGCAGATCCTTGGCGCGACCATCCCAGAACTGCGCAGCGTTGAAAACCGCGTTGAGCACGGTGGGAGAGTTGCGCGGTCCCTTTTGCCAGCCGTGGCCGATCGACGTCGGCACGTTGTCGCTGCCGCCGATCGCCAGGTTGTGGCAGCTGTTGCAGCTGATCACATGGCTGCTCGACAGGCGGGGATCGAACCAGAGCTTGTGGCCGAGCACGGCCTGGGGCTGACTGACCGGCTTGCCACGGACTTCGCTGACCTGATCGGGAATCGGTTTGAACACCGCATTGGCCCGTTCGCGCAGATCGTTGGCGGCTGAGGCAGTGGTTGTCAGTAGGAGGCTACCGATTAGGACGCTTAGCTTGCGCATGAGACACGACTCCTTGTTTGGGTGGCTCTAGCTAGCCGCTTCCCGCCGCAGCCGGGCTTGACCTGGGTCAAGCATGGCTGGCTGGTCGGGCGGGGCAAATGTCACAGCATGTTTGCGCCGCATCCGGCCAACTGTCCGTGAACCTTGCGAGCCGTATCGACCCTCGCCAGAATGGCGGATCGATTTGCGGCCTCGCGCCACCCCTGCAAGGAATTCCGATGTCCCAACCTGTCGCTGCCGGGCTGCGCCTGGCACCCGATGCGCTGACCCGTCCCTTCGATCCGAGCCAGTTCAGCTTCACCACCACCGATGAACTCGAACCCTTTTTCGGCGTGCTTGGCCAGGAGCGCGCCGTAGAGGCGCTGCAGTTCGGCGTTGCGATGCCCCGTCCGGGCTACAACGTCTATGTGATGGGCGAGCCGGGGACCGGGCGCTTCTCGTTCGTGCGGCGCTACCTCAAGGCGGAAGGCAAGCGGCTCGAGACGCGGCCGACTGGCTGTACATCAACAACTTCGACGAGCCCCGCGAGCCGAAGGCTCTCAGGCTCGAGCCAGGTACGGCGGGCCAGCTCATCGCCGACATCAATCAGTTGATCGACAACCTGCTCGCGACCTTTCCTGCGGTGTTCGAGCACCCGAGCTTCCAGCAGAAGAAGAGCGCGATCGATCGCGCATTCAACCAGCGTTACGACAAGGCGCTGGATGTGATCGAAAAGCTCGCGCTGGAAAAGGAGATCGCGCTGTACCGCGACAGCACCAACATCGCCTTTACGCCGATGAAGGACGGCAAGTCGATGGACGAGGCGGAGTTCGCCCAGTTGCCGGAGATCGAGCGCGAGCGCTATCACGATGACATTTCCGCGCTCGAGGTTCGCCTCAACGAGGAACTGGCCAGTCTGCCCCAGTGGAAGCGTGAGTCCAGCAACCAGTTGCGCCAGCTGAATGAGGAGACCATCAATCAGTCGCTGCAGCCGTTGATCGCACCGCTGGCGGAGAAGTACGCGGGCAATCAGGGCATCGAGGATTATCTGCGAGCGGTGCAGGGCAACCTGCTGCGCACCGTGATCGAACAGCTGGTTGACGAGAACCGGCCGGAAGCACAAAACCGCCAGCTGCTCGAAGAGCAGTATTCGCCGAGCCTGATCGTTGGTCACGGCACCAATGGTGGGGCTCCGGTGGTGTTCGAGCCGCACCCGACCTTCGACAACCTGTTCGGCCGCATCGAATACAACACCGACCAGGGCGCGCTGTACACCAGCTATCGCCAGTTGCGCCCCGGTGCGCTGCATCGCGCCAACGGTGGCTTCCTTATGCTCGAGGCCGAAAAGCTGCTCAGCGAGCCCTTCGTCTGGGATGCGCTCAAGCGCGCCTTGCAGTCGCGGAAGCTGAAGATGGAGTCGCCGCTGGCCGAACTCGGCCGGCTGGCGACCGTGACGCTGACGCCGGAAGTGATTCCGCTGAACGTCAAGGTCATCATCATCGGCTCGCGCCAGCTGTATTACACGCTGCAGGACCTGGATCCGGACTTCCAGGAGATGTTTCGCGTGCTGGTCGACTTCGACGAGGACATACCGCTGGCCGAGGACAGCCTCGAGCAGTTCGCCCAGTTGCTCAAGACGCGGACGTCCGAAGAAGACATGGCGCCGCTGACGGCTGCGGCTGTCGCGCGCCTGGCCACCTATAGCGCACGGCTGGCCGAGCATCAGGGGCGTCTGTCGGCGCGCATCGGCGATCTGTTCCAGTTGGTCAGCGAGGCGGATTCATCCGTCAGCTGGCCAAGGACGAGGTGACCGACGTCGCCATATCGAGCGCGCCCTGAAGGCCAAGGAGACCCGCACGGGCCGGGTGTCGGCCCGCATTCTCGAGGATATTCTCGCGGGCGTGATCCTCATCGACACCGAGGGCGCCGCGATCGGTAAATGCAACGGCTTGACCGTGCTGGAGGTTGGCGATTCGGCATTCGGCATGCCGGCACGGATCTCCGCGACGGTCTACCCGGGCGGTTCGGGGATCGTCGACATCGAGCGCGAGGTCAACCTCGGCCAGCCGATCCACTCCAAGGGGGTGATGATCCTCACCGGCTACCTCGGCAGCCGCTACGCGCAGGAGTTTCCGCTGGAAATCTCCGCAAGCATCGCGCTCGAGCAGTCCTACGGCTATGTCGATGGTGACAGCGCCTCGCTGGGCGAGTGCTGTGCGCTGATCTCGGCGCTGTCACGCACACCGCTCAAGCAGTGCTTCGCCATTACCGGCTCGATCAACCAGTTCGGCGAAGTGCAGGCCGTGGGTGGCGTGAACGAGAAGATCGAGGGCTTCTTCAGGCTCTGCGAGGCGCGTGGCCTGTCGGGCGAGCAGGGGGTCATCATTCCCTTCGCCAACGTTTCCACGCTGATGCTCGACGAGCGCGTGCTCGAGGCGGTGCGCAGCAATCGCTTCCACGTATACGCGGTTCGGCATGTCGATGAGGCGCTTTCGCTGCTCGTTGGCGAAGCGGTAGGCGTAGCCGATGACAAGGGGCGCTTCACCCCGGGCAGCGTCAATGCGCGTGTGGTCGAGCGGCTGCGGGAGATTGCCGAGATCGAGTTGGAGGAAGACGAAAAGCCCGAGGCAGGTAAGCTCGATCCGGCAGCGGAAGGCTCATCGTAGCGAGGTGATGGCGGCGTAAACGGAACGATCGGTGAGCCCACTTGTCTGTGGATTAGGAGTATTTGCTGCTCTTGATCCATGCTGATGTAGAGCTTCCGAGGAAAAAGCCGGTCGCCTGTTCCGCAGTCGCTAGGCAGCCGGCCGGTCGCGAGGACCGCCGCCATGTCGCACGCGCTTTGCTTGAATCGCCAATGCCTGGGTCTGGTGACCCGTATCGAATGCATCATTCGCCCGGTTGCCGGGGGCAATGGGCTCTGGACGCTGCTCTGCGCGGCGGGGCTGTCCGGTTCGCAGCCAACTGCGATCCGGGTTCAGGGGCCGTTTCGCGGGCACCGGATGGCCGAGTCGGTGCTCGAGGCCATCGTCAGCAACCTGCGCAGCCAGGGCTATGAGGAAGCTGCCGACCCGGCCATCTGGCAACTCCACATGCAGGCCGAACTGCGCAAGGTAAACGCCGATCAGGCTCGCTTCCTCAGCGGTTGGGAAACCCGTCCATAGCCATCGGCGTATGGCCTCGTCGGGCTGCCCTCGAGGTAGGGGTGTCGAGCTTGTCTGCCAGTTGGCGCTGCGTATACTCGCCGGCAGCCGTCTGACCTGTAGTGGAATCTCATGGAACGCTTTTTCGAGAACGCGATGTACGCAGCGCGCTGGCTGCTTGCTCCCATCTATTTCGGCCTGGCGCTTGCGCTGCTGGCGCTGACCATCAAATTTTTCCAGGAGATCTGGCACATACTGCCTAGCGTGCTCGCGCTGAGCGAAGGTGACCTGATCCTCAAGCTGCTGTCGCTGATCGACATGGCGTTGGTCGGTGGCTTGCTGGTGATGGTGATGATCTCCGGCTACGAGAATTTCGTTTCGCAACTGGACATCGACGAGGGCAAGGAGAAGCTCGATTGGCTGGGCAAAATGGACTCCGGCTCGCTGAAGATGAAGGTTGCGGCCTCCATCGTGGCGATCTCTTCGATCCATCTGCTGCGGATGTTCATGGATGCGCAGCAGCTCGATGGCGACAAGCTCATGTGGTACGTCATCATTCACCTGACCTTTGTCGTCTCGGCGTTCGCGATGGGGTACCTGGACAAGCTCACCAAGCATTGAATCGTGCATGACGCCCCGACGCATGCCTGGAGGTGATCGGATGCAACTGTCGCAACTCATCGAACTGGCCCAGGCGGGCGCCGTCGAATCGCTGGAGCTGATTTCACTGGAAGGTGGCTTCTATCTGCTGGAAATTCGCGAAGTCGGTGGTGTCCGGCATCGCCTGCGTGACGAAGCGGAGCGCGTCTGGCATGTGCGTTCGGTCGAGCACGCGCGTGATCTGCTACGCGACATGCCGGAAGTGCCCTTCTACCTGTTGCATGCATCGGCGCACGAAGAAATGTGCGGCCTTCCGGCAACGGCTGGTGAGCCGCTCAGGGTCCCTCTCAGCATGCGCTCGGCCTGGTAGCGGTGAGGTCGGGCCGGGGCGACTGTGCTAGTCTGCCGGCCCTTTTCATCTGCAAGCGGAGCCGGCATGACCGATCTCGAACTGAATACCGACGAAACCCGTGTGAGCTATGGCATTGGCCGTCAGCTGGGTGACCAGCTGCGTGACAATCCACCTCCGGGTATCAGCATCGATGCGGTGATCGCCGGCATTCGCGATGCCTTCGCCAACGCCGCGAGCCGTGTCGATGCGGCCGAGCTGAGCGCCAGCTTTGCCGTGATCCGCGAGCGCATGCAGGCCGAGGCCCGGCAGAAGGCCGAGGCGGCGGCCGAAGAGGGGCGCGCCTACCTGGGCGAGAATGCCAAGCGCGAAGGCGTTGTCGTGTTGTCTTCCGGTCTGCAGTACGAGGTGCTCACCGAGGGCTCGGGCGCCCGCCCGACGCGCGAGGACAGCGTGCGGACGCACTACCACGGTACGCTGATCGACGGCACCGTGTTCGACAGCTCCTACCAGCGTGGCCAACCGGCAGAGTTCCCGGTCGGTGGCGTGATTGCAGGCTGGACCGAGGCGCTGCAACTGATGAACGCTGGCAGCAAGTGGCGTCTCTACGTGCCCAGCGAGCTGGCATATGGCGCGCAGGCCGTGGGTAGCATCCCGCCTCACAGTGTGCTGGTCTTCGATGTCGAACTGCTCGAAGTGCTCTGAAGCCGCGCGCCGCGTTCAGGATTTCAGGGCGCGGGCGTAGCAGAACAGGAACAGGTTGCGCACCTGTTCCTTCAGCGCGCAGGCTCTGTCGTGCTGAGCTCCTGGATCGTCAGATCGCCCTGGGCGCAGAGCTCCTCCAGTGCCTCGCCTTCCAGTTGCGCGCAGACCGCGCCGGTCGCGCGGTCGAGGATTCTCACATAAGGCTCCGGCCGATCAAGCCAGGCATCGATCAGGTAGGTCATGGCGTCGCCTCCACAATTAGATTTCGATAATGAGAATAATTATCGTTTTCTAAATTGCAAGCGCGAAATGTCCCCGGCCATCGGCGTGCCGGTGTGCTGGTGCTTTGCGATGTATCAGTGGGTCCGGGCTACGGCGAACTGGGCGAGTTCGATGAGTGCGTCCCGGTAGCGGTTGTGCGGGATCGGCTCGAGGCTGGCGATCGCGCGCTCGGCATGCTGCCGAGCCAGCTGCGCGGTGTAGCCGAGCGCACCAGAGGATTCGACGGCCTCACGGATGTGCTCGAGATCCTCGATGCCGCCTTTCTGGATGGCGCGGCGTACCAGGCTGGCCTGGGCTTCGGTGCCCTCGCGCATGGTATAGATCAACGGCAGGGTCGGTTTGCCTTCGGCGAGGTCGTCGCCGACGTTCTTGCCGAGGGTTTGGGCGTCGCCCTGGTAATCCAGCAGATCGTCGACCAGTTGGAAGGCGATGCCCAGGTGGTCGCCGAAGACGCGTAGCGCTTCGCGCTGCTCGTGCGTCGCCCCCGCCAGGGTGGCGGCGCTGTGCGTCGAGGCCTCGAAAAGCATCGCGGTCTTGCCGCGAATGACTTCCATGTAGATTTCCTCGGTGGTGCTGGCATCACGCACCTTGGATAGCTGCAGTACCTCGCCCTCGCAATGACCCGGGTCGCCTGGGAAATGATCTGCATGACCGGCATCGAGCCGAGTTCGACCATCATCTCGAAGGAGCGGGCGTAAAGAAAGTCGCCGACCAGAACGCTGGGCGCGTTGCCCCACAGTGCATTGGCGGTCGAGCGGCCGCGACGCATGCCGGACATGTCCACCACGTCGTCGTGCAGCAGCGTCGAGGTGTGCAGGAATTCGATGATCGCCGCGAGCAGGCGCAACTGGTCGCCCTGATGCCCGAGTGCGCTACCGCTGAGCAGGACCAGAAGTGGGCGCAGGCGCTTGCCACCGGCCGAGGTGATATAGTCCCCGATCTTTTCTACCAGGGGCACGCGAGACGTCAGCTGCTTGCGGATAATGCCGTCAACGGCAGCGAAATCGTCCGCTACGACTTGGTAGAAGGCCTGGGGTTGCATCGGGGGCTCCTCGGAGATTGCGCGGCATGCTATGAGCCGGGTCGGGGGCTGTCAAGGCAGCTAATATCGGGCCTTGCGTGGGCTCTCCTGCGTGCGTACAATCGCGGACCCTGAACTTTCCCCTGGGCATTTCCCTGCCTTACGCAATTGCACGGGCGTCCCTTCCGGCCCCATGCACCATGCCAGCCAATACCTCCTCTTATAAAGCGCTGGGTGAGCAGGATTAACGGAGATACACAGATGTACGCAGTTATCGTTACCGGCGGCAAGCAATACAAGGTTGCCGAAGGTGAGTTCCTCAAGATCGAAAAGCTCGAGATTCCGACTGGCGAGGCTGTCACTTTTGACCGCGTTCTGCTGGTCGGTAACGGCGAAGACGTGAAGATCGGCGCTCCGGTAGTGGAGGGTGCCAAGGTTACCGCTGAGGTGGTTGCCCAGGGCCGTCACGACAAGGTGAGCATCATCAAGTTCCGTCGCCGTAAGCACCACATGAAGCGTCAGGGCCACCGTCAGTGGTTCACTGAGGTCAAAATCACCGGTATCCAGGGCTAACAGGGCCTGGATCCCTACACAGGAGTATTGAACTCATGGCACACAAAAAAGCTGGCGGTTCTACCCGCAACGGTCGCGATTCCGAAAGTAAACGCCTTGGCGTGAAGATGTTCGGTGGTCAGGTCATCAAGGCTGGCAACATCATCGTGCGTCAGCGTGGCACCCAGTTCCACCCGGGCGTCGGTGTCGGCATCGGTAAGGATCACACGCTCTTCGCCAAGGTCGAAGGTGTGGTCAAGTTCGAAGTGAAGGGCGCTTTTGGCCGTCGCTACGTGAGCGTCGTCGCGGCCTAATCGCGGCGTTGCTGGAAAAGCCCTGTCATGCGACGGGGCTTTTTTGTTTGTATTTCCGAAGGTCGGCTCGAGCATCTGTAGGGTGTCGTGCCGCCTGGTATCTGTTTCTTTCGGCCCGTCCGGTGGCGGGAGGCGTTCCAATGAAATTCGTCGATGAAGTATCGATCCACGTAAAGGCCGGCGACGGCGGCAACGGCATGATGAGCTTCGTCGCGAAAAGTTTATCGAGAAGGGTGGTCCCAACGGGGGCGACGGTGGCGATGGCGGTTCGGTCTATCTCGAGGCCGATGAAAACCTCAATACGCTGGTCGACTACCGTTATACCCGCCGCTTCACTGCGCCGAACGGCCAGAAGGGTGGTAGCACGGACTGCACCGGAGCCAAGGGGGACGATCTGATCCTGCCGGTGCCGGTGGGGACCACCGTGATCGATGCGGCAACGCAGGAAATCATGGGCGACCTGACCAAGGCCGGGCAGCGTCTGTTGGTTGCCCAGGGCGGTTGGCATGGCCTGGGTAACACCCGCTTCAAGTCCAGTACCAATCGCGCGCCACGGCAGACCACGCCGGGTAAGCCGGGTGAGGCGCGTGACCTTAAGCTGGAGCTCAAGGTGCTGGCCGACGTCGGTCTTCTTGGCCTGCCGAATGCCGGCAAGAGCACGTTCATTCGCTCGGTTTCGGCGGCCAAGCCCAAGGTGGCGGATTATCCGTTCACCACGCTGGTGCCAAACCTTGGTGTCGTCAGCGTGGGGCGCTTCAAGAACTTTGTCATTGCGGATATTCCCGGGTTGATCGAAGGGGCATCCGAGGGCGCAGGGTTGGGAATCCGCTTTCTCAAGCACCTGGCGCGTACGCGTTTGCTGCTGCATCTGGTAGATATCGCACCGGTCGATGGTAGCGACCCGGCGGATGCCGCTGAAACCATCATAGGGGAGCTCGAGAAGTTCAGTCCGGCGTTGACCCAGCGCGACCGCTGGTTGGTGCTGAACAAGGCTGACCAGCTGCTCGATGATGAGCGCGAAGCGCGAGTGAGCAGCGTGGTCGAGCGTCTCGACTGGAAGGGGCCGGTGTTCGTCATCTCTGCCCTGGAGCGCGAGGGAACCGAGGCGCTCAGTCAGGCGATCATGCGTTATCTGGATGAGCGCGCGCTGCGTATGGCCGAAGAGCGGCTTACGCCGAGCAGCTTGCCGAGCTGGATCGTCAGATCGAGGACGAGGCGCGGGCTCGCCTGCAGGAGCTCGACGACCAGCGGGCGCTGCGTCGCGCCGGCGTGAAGGCGGTCGACGAGGTCGATGACGATGACTTCGACGATGATGACGATGACGAGGATGGCGCGAGATCTTCTACGTGCGCTGAAGAGGGTGAGCGCTGCTTCATGCGGTTCTGTGTGGGGCGCTTCCGGAGCTGAATGTTTGCCGTCTGGGGAAGGCATGAAATGCGGGACAAGGTGAGCGGCGCGCGGCGCTGGGTGGTGAAGATCGGCAGCGCCCTGTTGACGGCTGATGGTCGGGGCCTGGATCTTCTACGTGCGCTGAAGAGGGTGAGCGCTGCTTCATGCGGTTCTGTGTGGGGCGCTTCCGGAGCTGAATGTTTGCCGTCTGGGGAAGGCATGAAA
>LZQQ01000148.1_pt1 | contig 11937 bp, 11 predicted proteins | sample 768581 | NCBI WGS metagenome assembly LZQQ01 (sample SAMN05207185, study PRJNA324510) | oil field metagenome | isolation source: sample BH-FW-20 from oil reservoir | place: India: Bombay High | collected 2015-11-25 | reverse complement strand
GGTTGATGCCGCCGCCGTCGTCGGCGAGCGTCAGGACGATGTCGCCGCCTTCGCGGCCGAGGTCCAGGCGAATGGTGCCCTGCGCCGGCTTGCCGATGCCGCCGCCGTCGTCGGCGAGCGTCAGGACGATGTCGCCGCCTTCGCGGCCGAGGTCCAGGCGAATGGTGCCCTGCGCCGGCTTGCCGCTGGCCTGGCGCCGCTCGACCGATTCGATGCCATGGTCGACGGCGTTGCGCAGCATGTGCTCCAGGGGGCGACGATGCGCTCGAGCACGGTGCGGTCCATTTCGCCCTCGCGTTGCCGACGACGAACTCCACCTGCTTGCCGAGCTCGCCGGCCACCTGGCGGACGATACGGCGCAGGCGTGGCACCAGGCGATCGAAGGGCACCATGCGCGTGCGCATCAGGCCTTCCTGCAATTCGGTGTTCACCCGCGCTGCTGCAGCAGCAGGGTTTCGGCGTCGCGGTTGCGTGCGGCCAGGGTTTCCTTCAGATCCAGCAGGTCGGAAGCGGACTCGAACAGCGCTCGCGACAGTTGCTGCAGCTGCGAATGGCGGTCCATTTCCAGCGGGTCGAAGTCCTCGTAACCGGCCCGCTCGGCTTCGGCCTGATAGCGGCTGAGAATCTGTGCCTGCGTTTCGGTATCGAGACGACGCAGCTGATCGCGGACACGCTCGATCGTCGCCTCCATCTCGCTCAGGGTGAAGCCGACGTCGCTGACCTGCTGCTCGACGCGCCCCCGGAAGATCGAGGTTTCACCGGCGAGGTTGACCAGGCCTTCGAGCAGATCGGCCGGGACCTTGACCAGCTCCTGCGGTGCCCGCCGGGCCGCCGCGTCAAGCGCAGCCTCCTGGGCGCGGCGCACGAACGGCAAGACCTTCGCCGGCGCATTGTTCGCGACCGGCTGGGCGCTGGCCGCGACGATCGGCGTGCTCGGCTGCACCGGCCGCACGTCGTCGGCGACAGGCACCGGCGCAGGCTCGGCAGGTTCGGGAGCAGGCGCCGACAGGCTGTCACCCTGCAGGCGGGCACGCAGGTCCTCGACGGCCTGCAGCATGGTGTCGTAGCGCCCTTGGGCATCGTCCAGCCGGCCGGCCGGAACGGCTTCGCCCTGCGGGACCTCGCCGAGCAACTGCTCGAGATCGTGCGCCATGTCGCCCAGTGCGGTCTGTCCGGCAAGCCGGGCACCGCCCTTGAGGGTATGCAGGATACGCAGCATGTCGGCCAGCGCCGCCCGGTCCTCGCCGGAGCCGCTCAACCGGTTGAGAGCGCCGTCCAGCTCTTCAAGCAGGTCGGTCGCCTCCTCCACGAAGATGTCGAGAATTTCCGACTCGACGTCATCCTGCCGCGGTTCGGCATGGCTTTTCAGCGAAACGGAGGCCGGCTGCTCCAGTTGCTGCGCAGGATTGACGCGAAACTGCCGGATCATGTCGATCAGGGCGCTGCCATCGGGCAGCGGACGACGGGCCTGCAGCGCCTCGAGCATGTCGGCGAGCCGGTCGTGGCAGGTCTGCAACAACGAGAAGAGTTGCGGGCCCGGGCGCAAGCGACCACCGCAGAGGCCTTCGTAGAGGCTCTCGAGTTCATGGGCAAGGTCGCCGATCGGCGCGATCTCGGCCATCCGCGCGCCACCCTTGAGCGTATGCAGGTCACGCTGCAGTGCCTCGACCTCGATGCTGTTGCCGACGTCGTCCATCCAGCGCTGCAGGGCCGCCCCCGCACTCTCGATGATATCCAGCCCTTCCTCGAGGAAGATTTCCACCAGCTCTGGGTCGCGATCGCCCCAGGAGTCCGGCCCGTCTTCGGCCTCGGCCGCCATGACCTGCGCCGCTTCGTCCGGCTTGGCGATCTCAGGCACGGGCTCGGGTTCGGCCGGCAACCAGGCCTCAGGCTGCGGTTGCTCGCCTGCGACGACCTCGACGGATTCCACCTCGGTTCCGAGAGCGGATTCCGGCTCGATCAGCCAGTTTTCGTTGGCCAGTTCGACGGACTCCGCAGCCTTCTCATCCGTGGATTCGGTTTCGACAGGCGTCCGGTCGGATGTCGGCATCGAGTCGAACGAAGCAGCCGGGGGCTCCTCGAGCTCGGCGTCGGGCGCTGTAACTCGCTCAGGTCGGCAGTCGCGGCCGAACGTCCCGTACGAAAGGCCACGATCGCGGCGATGAGCGCGCCGGCCGGCGCCATCGGCTGCCCGTGCTGCAACTGCTCGAGCTGGACAGCCAGATGGTCGTGGCTGCGCTGCAGCAGCGCGCCGAGTTCCACCGAACCGCTGTAACGGCGATCCACCAGCCTTCGTAGAGCGATTCGAGTTCGTGCGCGAGATCTCCGATGGGGCGGATCTCGGCCATGCGCGCGCCGCCCTTGAGGGTGTGCAGGTCACGCTGCAATCCGGACAGCGCGAGTTGGTCCTGCGGGTCGTTCAGCCAACGCTCCAGCGCCTGGCCGGCGCTGTCGAGAAGATCGACCGCCTCGTCGAGGAAGATCTCTACCATCTCGCCGTCGAGGCCTTCGCAATCGAACGGCGGCTCTTCGGGGGCGACCGAGGGCCCTGTCGCCGATGCCGGTGCATCGCGCACTTCGGCGATCGGCGGAACCGGTACCGGTACCGGAGCGGCAGCCGGCTCCAACGGAGCACCGGGCGCGTCGATCGACGCCTCCGGCGCCTGGAAGGTCGCGCCCTCGCCGCGCGTCAGGTCGGCCAGCAATGCCTCGAGTCGGCGCACGGTCTCCGGCGACTCGCTGACCTGCAGGCCGGCGGCGACCTGGTCCATCATCGCCACCAGCGCCTCGTGTCCCTGCTCGACTTCTTCGAAAAACCGCTGGCTGACGGTCAGGTGGCCGTCCTGGGCGACGGTGTACAGACTCAGAAGCGCCTGACACAGCGCGTCGATCTGCGGCAGATTGGCCATCTGCGCACCGAGCCCGAGCGTGGTCAGTTCCTCGAGCAGCGCGGTCAGCTCCTGGCGCTCGGCGGGATGCTCGCGCCAGCTATGCAGCAGGTCTTCGGCATCCAGCAGAATGTTCATGCCCTCGGACAGGAACAGCGAAATCATTCGCGGGTCGCGCCCCTCGCCCCGCTCGCCGGCGCTACGGTCACCCAGCTCGCGCAGCTTGCCCTGATGCAGCGCCTGCACGTCGGCGAGGAACGCCTCGCTTCCGTCGATGCCTTTCAGCGGCGCGTTGTCGAGATTCTCCAGGCCTTCCCGGAACAGCTGCTCGGCGCGGTGCAGCAGCTGGGCGCAGGGAAGATCGATCTCGACGTGATGCGTCTTGAATTCCTTGAGCATCTTCTCCAGCGGCATGGCGATCTCGGCCATGGGAAGGATGCCCGCCATGTGCGCACTGCCCTTGAGCGTGTGCAGCGCGCGCTGCAGCGCGTCGGTGACCGGCTGGGGAAGGCGCTGGGCGCAATCGGCCAGGAAGCCACCAGCGTGTCCAGATGATGCTCGGCTTCGTTGCGGAAGATCTCCAGCAGCTGCGGATCGAGCGATTCGATCGTCTCCACGGCCGAACCGGAGGCAACCGGCTCGTTAGCCACGGGGCTTTCACCGACCGGCCCTACCGCGGGCGCGGCCACTTCGGACGCGGCCGCCGGCAGCTGGCCCTTGGCATACAGGTGCGCGGTGGCGGCAAGACGATCCACGTCGTCGCGCTGGCGCTGGGCCTTGGCGGCGTACTCGTCGACCAGCTCCGGCATCAGGTCGACGACCGCCTGCACCACCTGCTGCACCGGGGCGCTCGCTTCGATGCTGCGATCGAGCACGCGGTTGAGCAGGTTCTCGATCGACCAGGCGAGTTCGCCGATGATCAGCGCGCGGACCATGCGGCCGCTGCCCTTGAGCGTATGGAAGGCACGACGGACCTCGGTCAGCGCCTCCTTGTCCTGTGAGTCGCCAACCCAGCGCGGCAGGAATTCATGGATGGTCTCGAGCACTTCACCGGCTTCTTCGATGAAGACCTCGGCCAATTCCTCGTCCACCGGCTCCTCGTCGGCGGGAGGTGGAAGCAGGCTCTCCGGCACATCGAGCGCGGGCGGGTTGATCGCCCGGACGGGGGCCGCCATGACCTCGGCGAGACCCTGGACCGCCGCCGCTTCGGCGCCTGTATCGGCCGTTTCCTGCATGGGCGGCAGCTCGACTTCGGGCAGCTCAAGCTCGATCATTTCCGCTTCGCTGAGCGGTTCCAGGGCGAGCGGCTCCGCGGCATCCTCGCCGACATCGTACGCACCGTCCTCTTCAGCAGGCAGGTCCTCAACCGCCAGCTCGAACTCGACGCTCTGCGATGCTGCCGGCTCCTCGACCAGCGACCATTCCCGGATGTCGGGGCCGACGTCGCCACCGGTGTTTCCGGCTCCGATTCGCTCGGGATGAGTGACAGGTAATCGATCGGTTCGTCGGGCTCCAGCGCGTCCGACTCCCGGAAGCCCCAGTCATCGCGCTCGGCGTGCGCCTGGTCCTCTTCCCGAACCTGTGCTACCGGCGAGGGTTCGAGCGCCTCGAGGCTCGTCGGCAGATCGGCGGCGTCCGCCAGCGGCAGGTCGGGCAGCGCTGCCGCCTCGGCCTGGGGCCTGATCGGATAGCCGAGCGTGTCGAGACTCTCCTCGGCGACGTCGAGGATCAGATCGCCCTGACTGGCGTGATCCTCGCCGAGCCGCTCGAGGTAGTACTCCACGCTGGTGATGGCGTCGGCCAGGGTGTCGAGGCTCTGCCAGTCCGGTACCGCCTTGCGCGCCAGCAGCTGCTCCTGGATGTAGCGGTTGCAGGCATCCAGCAGGCCCGCCGAGCGTTCCAGGGGGATCATTTCCAGACCGCCCCGGGCCTGGGTCAGCAGTTCGGGCACGCGCGCCAGGTGGTCGTGATTCCACTGCGAGGCGATGAATTCGATGATCGCATCCTTCGCCTGCTCCAGCGCCGTGCGCGCTTCCTTGATGACCAGACGATGGATCTGCGCCACGTCGGTGGTCGGCAGATGCGCCTCCTCCGTGATGCGCTCGTCCTGCCCGCCCCCGGCCATGCCGGCAAGGGTCGCCTCGACGTAGAGCAGTGCGCCGGCGACGTCCATCAGCACCGCGTCGGTCGCTCGCCCTGGCCGGCGAGCAATCCCTGGACCACCGCCAACTGGTCGAGCACGATCCGGCGGGGCTGGCCGAAGCCGAGCATCGCCAGCGTATCGGCGATCTGCTTCAGCGGCGCGACCAGGGCGTTGAGCTCGTTCAGCCCTTTGCGATCGCTGCGCACGAACAGGTCGAGGCTGTCCTTGACCCGCACCAGCTCCTCGCAGAGCGCCATGACCACCGAACGCATGGCGCTGCGGTCCGGTCCGGCAAGCTGGGCCCGTTCCTCGTCGACCAGGCGCTCGTCCGGCAGGGCGTCGTCCAGCCGATAGCGTTGCTTGAGTGCAGTGATACGCGGTGTCTGCGCGGGTGCTTGGCGACGTAGAACAAAAGGTTCTTGGTCAGCTCGTCGGTGGCCGGCTGGTTGAAGCCCTCGGCGCCCTGCTCGACCAGGCGCTTGAGCTCGCGATCGACCTGTCGCAGCAGCGTGCGAACGGACGAGCCGTTGACGATGGCGCCGCTCGCCATGCCTTCGATCAAGCCGGACGCGATCTGCCACAGGGCACCGAGGGGCGCATCGCGGGAGAGGGTTTCCAGGCGCCCGAACACCCGGGCCATGTAGCCCAGGTTGGTCGGCAGATCCTGGTTGCGGATGACGCCGACCAGTGCGACCTGGAGCATCTGCCGCAGCTTGCGCAACAGGGTCGCAGTTCGTTCGTCCGCAGCAGCGCCAGCGACGCATCGTTCAGCGCCGGCTGGCGATCGGTCAGGTCGGGCGCGAACAGGCTGGTCTCCGACAGCAGCTTCTCGCCGCGAGCGGCACGCAGGTCGTTCAGTAGCGGCAGCACGACCATCGGCAGATCGCGCCGGGCGCCCTGGATGCGCTCGAGGTAGGTCGGCAGCTGCAGGATCGCCTGCATCAGCACTTCGAGCGCTTCGTTGCGGTTGGCCACGCGTTCGTCGAGCAGCGCTCGCGCGAGCTGCTCCATCTCTTCGGCAAGCAGGGCGGCACCGTAGAACTCCACCATCTGCAGCGTGCCGTGGACCTGATGGATATAGGTCAGGCAGAAGCGCACCCGCGTGGAGTCCTCGGGATTCTCGACGTAGGCTTCCAGCGCCTGCCGCGCCTGACGAAGCGTTTCGGCAATCTCGCCTTTCACCCACTCCAGGGCGACATAGTCATGCCGATCACCCATAGCGACTCCGCTCATACACTCTTCCGCATGAAGGCCAGAACCTCGTCGTTAGCAACCGGAACCAGATCCGGATGCCGCCAACCCGAAACTTCTCCTACCCCGACCACGAGCAAGCCCCCTGGTGCGAGCCGCTCCGCCAACCGATTGAGAATGTCGCGGCGGCGCCAACGGCGGAAGTAGATCAGCAGGTTCTGGCAGAAAATGACGTCCATACCCGAAATCGGTGCGCCGGCCAGTTCCAACACATTCAGCCGGGCGAAACAGACACGCTCGGCGATTTCCGGGGCGATCCGATAATGACCGTCCGGCTGACGGAGCAGATGGCGCTCCCGCAGCTCGGCCGGCAGCTGGACCAACCGGTGCTCGGCGAACACGCCGGCACGTGCGCGGCTCAGTGCGCTGAGGCTGATATCGGTGGCGGTGACGCCGTAACCGGCCTCGTCCATGCCTGCATGGCTCAACGCCTGGCTGGCACAGATCGCCATCGAATACGCCTCTTCCCCGGTCGAGCAACCCACGCTCCACAGCGAGACCGGCCGCCGCGCCCGACAGGCTTCCACCAGATGATCATGCAGGCACTGGAACGACGGGAGGTGCCGAAAGAAGCGCGTTTCCTGGACGGTCAGACGATCCATCAGCGCCGACCATTCCACCGCCCCTCGCACCCCGGAAGTCACCTGGCGGTAGTAGCTGTCATAGTCCTCGACGCCGACTTCGCGCATCCGGGCAGTCAGGCTCGCCTGCAGAAGCACTCTGCGTCGCTCGGAGAACACGAGCCCGGTGCGCTCCTCGACGAGCGTCTGCCAGTCGTGGAACTCCGCCGGCGTCAAATCGGCCAAGGCTTCAGTGCCCAGGCGCCAACTGCCTGCATGGCCAGCCCCTCACTCATGATTTACGGCGACTGCCGGAACAGCCGCCGCGCTCCTCGTCTCAGGCCTGTTCCTGCTTTTCCGGCAGGGTGAAGCCCGACACCGATCGACGCATCTCGCTCGCCATCTTGGCGAGGTTACCGATGCTCTTGGCGGTCGCCGTGGTACCGGCGGAGGTCTGCGAAGTGATCTCCTGGATCACGTTCATGGTGTTGGAAATATGACCGGCGGACGAAGCCTGCTGACGCGCCGCGTTGGAAATGTTCTGGATCAGCGCGGCGAGGGTCTTGGATACCTTCTCGATCTCTTCCAGCGCGACACCGGCATCCTGCGCCAGGCGGGCACCACGCACCACTTCGGTGGTGGTCTGTTCCATCGAGATGACCGCCTCGTTGGTGTCGGTCTGAATCGTCTTGACCAGTGCCTCGATCTGCTTGGTCGCCGCGGACGAACGCTCTGCAAGGCGCTGGACTTCGTCGGCAACCACCGCGAAGCCTCGACCCGCGTCGCCGGCCATGGACGCCTGGATGGCGGCGTTCAATGCGAGGATGTTGGTCTGGTCGGCGATGTCGTTGATCAGGCCCACGATGTCACCGATCTCCTGCGAGGACTCGCCGAGGCGCTTGATTCGCTTGGAGGTGTCCTGGATCTGCTCGCGGATGTTGTCCATGCCGGTGATGGTGTTGTGCACCACCTCGTTGCCCTTGTTGGCGATGGCTACCGAGCGCTCGGCTACCGCGGAGGATTCGGAGGCGTTCGCCGATACCTGGTCAATGGACACGGCCATCTCGTTGATCGCCGCGGAGGCACCGGCGATTTCCTGCGCCTGGTGCTCCGACGCTTCGGCCAGATGCATCGCCGTGGCCTGGGTTTCCTGGGTGGCGCCCGCCACCTGCACGGCGGTCTGGTTGATCGTATCGACCAGGTCGCGCAGTTGGTCGATGGAGTAGTTGATCGAGTCGGCGATCGCACCGGTGAAGTCTTCGGTCACGGTGGCGGCCACGGTGAGGTCACCATCGGCGAGGTCGGCGATCTCGTCGAGCAGCCGGAGAATCGCTGCCTGGTTGCGCTCGTTCTTCTCAGCGGTCTCGCTGAGGCGGCTGCGCGTGTCGCGCACCATCACCAGACCGATGAGGATGATCGAGGCGAGGGCCATGGCGCCAAGCAGGTAGCCGGCAATGGTATTGATGTAACGGCCTTCGGCACGGTCGGCCAAACCCACCGCCAGTTCGGAGGTATTGTCCAGCAGGCTCTGGGATACGTCGAAGATGGTGTTCGCCGATTCACGCACCTGGAACAGTTCGGGCGAGGTCTCCAGGATCTCGTCCACCGCGCCGGCCACGAACTCGAACAGTTCGGCGATTTCGGCGAGACGATCGAGCGCCTCCGGATCGGTCACCGCCATGATGCCCATGGCCTGGTTGCCCTCGCGCATGGCGCTCAGCACGCGACCGAACAGGCTCGCGTCGCGACCGAACATGTCGGCGGCCTGAACCGAGTCCTGGTCACCGGCCAGCACCTTGTTCACCGAGCCGAGGATACGTTCGGCGAGCAGCGACTGGCGCTGGGCGACCGATACCTGGGAAGCCGGCGCACCACTCTCGAGGAGGATGTCGACCACCTCTTCGTACTCGACCTGCAGCTGCGGCACGGTCTCGGCGAGGGTCTGCGCCACCTCGTGCAGGGACAGGACGGTCTGCTCGCTGCCGGTGATGGCGTCGGTGTTCTTGCGCAGCGTCTCCCAGTCCAGCTGAACCGCGGCAAGCGTCCGGGCGACGTCCCAGTCCTGCCGGCCGAAGGAGAGCTTCGCCTGCAGCGAGTCGCTCGCCGCCGGCAGGCCGATGCTCGGATCGCCGTTGACCAGATAACCCCAGCGCTCTTCGAAGTCGTTGCGAGCCTCCCTCAGCGAGGCGAACGCCAGCGGTGTGCCGGCGGCCGCTTCCACGGCGTTCTTCGCGATACGCTGCGACAGCACCCGAAGCTCGCCGGCGTGGCTGATGTACTCGTTGTCGTAGTTGGACTGGGTGTTCACGAACGCGAAGTTCGCGAACAGCAGCACCATCGAAGCGACAAGCACCACAAAGAGACCGGCGATCAGCTTGTTGCTGCGGAACCCGGTCATCAGCGCTTTGAAGTTTACAGTTCTAGTCATTATGCGGCCCCCGCCTGGACCATCCCTTCAGCTACCACAATCCAAACAGGCCGGCGTACCGGCCCACGAGTCAACAAGCCACGTCCAGGAACTCTCGAGCCCCGGCCAGCGCATGCGGCTGAAAACCAGCCACGGCCGTTCGCGCAGGAATACGCCATGGATGAAAGGAGCAATCGCCGCCTCCATGGGGGGCGGCGTTTCCGAATAGGATTCGATGGGGAAATGCTGCATTCCGAACACTTCATCCACCGTCAGGCCGGCAAAGACGTCCTGATGTTCCATCACCAGAATCCGTCGCTGCTTGCGCAGCGCGGACAGCTCGAAACCGAAGTAGCCGCACAGGTCCATGATCGGCAACAGGCGGCCACGCACGTTGGCGACGCCCTTGACCCAGGTTTTCACGCCTGGGAGCAGGGTGTAGCGCGGTTCGTGCAGGACTTCGGCCACTTCCCCCATGGGCGCCACGAAATAGCGCTCGCCCATACGAAAACCGATGCCGCCCCATGTCTGTATCGCCTCCTGCTGTGACGGCAGGCCGGCGGCGAGGGCTCGGCATCGGTTGTCTATTTCCAGCAGACGCTGGAAAGGCGTTGGTTGGTCCGACATGCTGCCTGCCGCTCCTTCGTGCGCTTAGGCTGTATTCCCCGGCTCAGCCAGCCAACACGGCATTGAGCGTTTGCAGCAATGTCGCTTCATCCACCGGCTTGGTCAGGTAGTCCTTGGCCCCCTGACGCTTGCCCCAGACTTTATCGGTTTCCTGGTCCTTGGTGGTCACAATGATCACCGGAATGTGACTGGTTTCCGCATCTTTGGTCAGTTGGCGGGTGGCCTGGAAACCATTGAGCCCCGGCATGACGATGTCCATCAGGACCGCATCGGGTTTCTCCTGACGGGCGATCGCCACCCCATCAGCGCCGTTTTCCGCCTTGAGCACCTGATGACCATGCTTTTCCAGCATGGCGGTCAGCTTGTACATCTCGGTCGGGGAATCATCAACAATCAGAACGCGAGCCATGTTTTCTCCCTAGCTAGGCATCACCGCAACGGAAATCCGGATTCAGGAAGCTTGTTCGACTGGTGCGAAATCCGGCACATGCGCCTTGATCGCTCCCAGCAGCTCCTCTTTGCTGAACGGTTTTGTCAGATATTGGTCGGAACCGACGATGCGCCCCTTGGCCTTGTCGAACAGGCCATCCTTGGAGGAAAGCATGATCACAGGCGTCGACTTGAAGGCGCTGTTGTTCTTGATCAGGGCGCAGGTCTGGTAGCCGTCGAGCCGCGGCATCATGATATCGACGAAGATGATGTTGGGATGGGTATCGGCGATCTTGGCGAGCGCGTCGAAGCCGTCCACAGCCGTGATGACTTCGCATCCAACCTTCTTAAGTAGCGTTTCCGCGGTCCGACGAATCGTTTTCGAGTCGTCGATCACCATGACCTTCAAGCCCTCGGAGTGCTGTTCCATTTCGCCCTACCATCGCCTCGGTGAGTCGTAGTTTATCGTTATGCCAGTGCGCCAGAGGCCCTGCCACCGATGGGCTGCACCCAATCGCCGGGCCTTTTTAGCACACTCTTCTCAAAACAGGCTATCGAGCCTAGACCCCGGAGGATTCGCTTGACCCGACCTCCGTCGGCGGCCAATCTGCCCGGATGTTTCTAGCCCGGCAGCCAGGCTGCCTTTTCCGTCGGAGATTACCTCATGAGCGTTCGCGTCGGGATCATCATGGACCCTATCGCGCAGATCACCTTCAAGAAGGACAGCTCGCTGGCCATGCTGCTCGCGGCCCAGGCTCGCAACTGGTCGCTGATGTACATGGAACAACGTGACCTTTACCAGCTCGGCGGACAGGCTCGCGCCCGCATGCGCCCACTGCAGGTGTTCAATGACCCGGCGCACTGGTTCGAGCTGGGGGAAGAAACCGATGCGGCACTCGCCGACCTCGACGTCATCCTCATGCGCAAGGATCCGCCGTTCAACAGCGAATACGTCTATGCCACCTATCTCCTGGAGCTGGCCGAGCACGCCGGCACGCTGGTGGTGAACCGCCCGCAGAGCCTGCGCGACTGCAACGAGAAGTTCTTCGCCACCCAGTTTCCCGAGTGCATGCCGCCTACGCTGGTCAGCCGCCGTGCCGACATTCTGCGCGAGTTCGCCAGTGCGCAGCGTGACATCATTCTCAAACCCCTGGACGAAATGGGCGGCGCGTCCATCTTCCGCCATCGCGAAGGCGACCCGAACCTCTCGGTGATCCTCGAGACCCTGACCGCGCATGGCACCCGGCAGATCATGGCGCAGCGCTACGTCCCGGCCATCAAGGACGGCGACAAGCGCATCCTCATGATCGATGGCGAGCCGGTTCCCTACTGCCTGGCCCGCATACCGCGGTCGGCGAGACGCGCGGCAACCTGGCCGCCGGCGGGCGCGGGGTGGCCCAGCCGCTCTCAGCGCGCGACCGGGAAATCGCGGCGATGATCGGCCGGAACTGCGGCGGCGCAGCCTGCTGTTCGTCGGACTGGACGTGATCGGCGACTACCTCACCGAAATCAATATCACCAGCCCGACCTGCATCGGCGAGACGCGCGGCAACCTGGCCGCCGGCGGGCGCGGGGTGGCCCAGCCGCTCTCAGCGCGCGACCGGGAAATCGCGGCGATGATCGGCCGGAACT
>LZQQ01000147.1_pt1 | contig 11986 bp, 13 predicted proteins | sample 768581 | NCBI WGS metagenome assembly LZQQ01 (sample SAMN05207185, study PRJNA324510) | oil field metagenome | isolation source: sample BH-FW-20 from oil reservoir | place: India: Bombay High | collected 2015-11-25 | reverse complement strand
CCTGGGCCGGCGCCTGGGCGGCGGTGGCGCCGGCCTCCAGCTTGCCGAGCAGCTCGCCGCTGAGCACGGTGTCGCCTTCGTTCTTGACGATTTCGGACAGCACGCCGTCCGCTTCGGCCAGCACTTCCATCACTACCTTGTCGGTCTCGATGTCGACGATCAGTTCGTCACGCTTGACGGCTTCGCCGGGCTTCTTGTGCCAGGTGGCTACGGTGCCGTCGGCGACCGATTCGGGGAAGGTAGGAGCTTTGATCTCGATGGCCATTATCAGGGGTCCTTTTGACTCTGTTTCTATGCCGGGGCCGCACAGGCGCGGCCACCGGACATGAATGGATTAAACGGTGAACGCGTCCTGCAGGAGCTTTTCCTGTTGCTCGGCATGCATGGAGGCATAACCGACCGCCGGTGCGGCGGAAGCGTCGCGGCCGGCATACTCGAGGAACAGGCCCTTCTTGTGAGCGCTGGCGACACGCCGCATGTGATGCTGGCTCGGATACCAGGCGCCCTGGTTCATCGGCTCTTCCTGACACCAGACGATGTGCTGCAGGTTCTGATACGGCGCGAGGGCCTCGGCCAGATCGTCTTCCGGGAACGGGTACAGCTGCTCGATGCGGATGATCGCCGTGTCGTCCCGCCCTTCGTTGCGGCGCTTGTCCAGCAGATCGTAGTAGACCTTGCCGCTGCACAGGACTACCCGGTCGACCTTGGCCGGATCGAGCTGATCCACTTCGCCGATGACCGTCTGGAACGAACCCTGGGTCAGGTCCTCGAGCGTCGAGATCGCCTGCTTGTGACGCAGCAGCGACTTGGGCGTCAGCGCCACCAGCGGCTTGCGCAGCGGGCGGATCACCTGGCGGCGCAGCATGTGGTAGACCTGAGCCGGCGTGGTCGGCACGCAGACCTGGATGTTGTGCTCGGCGCACAGCTGCAGGTAGCGCTCCAGGCGCGCGGAGGAATGCTCCGGGCCCTGCCCTTCGTAGCCGTGCGGCAGCAGCATGGTCAGGCCGCAGAGACGGCCCCACTTGTGCTCGCCGCTGGTGATGAACTGGTCGATCACCACCTGGGCGCCGTTGGCGAAGTCACCGAACTGCGCTTCCCAGACCACCAGTGCATTCGGCGTGGTGGTCGCGTAGCCGTACTCGAAGGCCAGCACCGCCTCCTCGGAGAGGAAGGAATCGTACAGATCGAAGCGCGGCTGCCCCTCGAACAGGTGCTGCAGCGGCAGATAGGTGCTGCCGTCCTTCTGGTTGTGCAGCGCCGCATGGCGGTGCGAGAAGGTGCCGCGGCCGACGTCCTGACCGGTGATGCGGATCGGATGCCCCTCGAACAGCAGAGTGGCGTAGGCCATGGTCTCGGCATAGCCCCAGTTGATCGGCAGCGCGCCGACGCCCATCTTCTGGCGGTCTTCGAGGATCTTGGTGACCTGCCGCTGCACCACGAAGCCTTCCGGGATCTCCAGCAGCTTGGCGGACAGTTCCTGCAGCGTCTTCAGGTCGAAGCGGGTGTCGTGACGTGCGGTCCAGGCGTGGCCGAGGTACGGGCGCCAGTCGACGAACAACTCCTTGTTCGGCTCCTTCACCAGGCTCTTGACCACGTGCAGGCCGTTGTCCAGCGCATCGCGGTACTCGTCGACCCGTGCCTGCACCTGATCGGTCGACAGCACGCCGCCCTTGATCAGGTTGTCCGCGTACTGCTCGCGGGTGGTCGGGTGCTTGGCGATCTTCTGGTACATCAGCGGCTGGGTGCCGCTCGGCTCGTCCGCTTCGTTGTGACCGCGGCGGCGGTAGCACACCAGGTCGATCACCACGTCGCGCTTGAACTGCATGCGGTAGTCGACCGCCAGCTGGGTGACGAACAGCACCGCTTCCGGGTCGTCGCCGTTCACGTGGAAGATCGGCGCCTGGATCATCTTGGCCACGTCGGTGGCGTATTCGGTCGAGCGCGCATCTTCCTGGCGGCTGGTGGTGAAGCCGACCTGGTTGTTGATCACGATGCGGATGGTGCCGCCCGTGCGATAGCCGCGCGTCTGCGACATCTGGAAGGTTTCCATCACCACGCCCTGGCCGGCGAAGGCCGCGTCGCCGTGGATGGTCACCGGCAGCACCTTGTCGCCGACCGGATCGGCACGACGGTCCTGGCGCGCGCGCACCGAACCCTCGACCACCGGGGAGACGATTTCCAGGTGCGACGGGTTGAACGCCAGCGCGAGGTGCACTTCCCCGCCGCGGGTCATCACGTTCGAGGAGAACCCCTGGTGGTACTTCACGTCGCCGGAGCTCAGGCCTTCGACCTTCTTGCCCTCGAACTCGTCGAAGAGGTCGCGCGGGTTCTTGCCGAAGGTGTTGACCAGCACGTTGAGGCGGCCGCGGTGGGCCATGCCGATCACCACTTCCTTGGTGCCGTAGGAACCGGTGCGCTGGATCACCTCGTCCAGCAGCGGGATCAGGCTCTCGCCGCCTTCCAGGCCGAAACGCTTGGTGCCCGGGTACTTGGTGCCGAGGTACTTTTCCAGGCCCTCGGCCGCGGTCAGGCGCTCGAGCAGGTGGCTCTTGACCTCCGCCGAGTAGGTCGGACGGCCACGCACGCTTTCCAGGCGCTGCTGGAACCAGCTGCGCTGCTCGGAATCGACGATGTGCGTGTATTCAGCGCCGATGGTGCGGCAATATGTCTCTTGCAGCGCCTGATGGATCTCGCGCAAGGTAGCCTCGTCCTTGCCGAAGGCCAGGTCGCCCGTGCGGAATACGGTATCGAAATCGGCGTCGGTCAGCCCGTAGTGGTTGATCGAGAGATCAGCCGGCACCGGACGCTGCTGCAGCCCGAGGGGGTCGAGCTGAGCAGCCTGATGACCACGCATGCGGTAGGCCTGGATCAGGCGCAGAACTTCGACCTGCTTCTTCTCGTGCTCACTGCTGACGCTACCGGCCGAAACCGGCTGCGCGCGGCGCTGGTTCTTGGCGAGCAGGACGAAGTGATCGCGAATGGTCGAATGCGACACGTCGGTCGCCGTGCTGCCGTCGGCAGGCAGCTTCTGGAAGTAGGTGCGCCACTCCTCTGGCACAGCGTTCGGGTCGTGCAGGTAAAGCTCGTAGAGCTCTTCCACATAGGCAGCGTTACCACCGGACAGGTGTGCGCTGTTCCACATGCGCTGCATTACGCTTTCTTGCATGCTCGGTCACCCTCGATAAGGGGACACCACCGGCAACGTTTGCAGGTGCCTTCCTAAGTTCTGGCAGCGACTCAGGTAAAGCCACTCCAACCGCACTGGTAGCCCGGGTAATGACCCGGGTGCCCCTGCTGGTCATCAATTTCGATGCGCAGCCCCGCTTTTTGGGCGAAGGCTGCGGCTAAAACTACGGCGCCTGGAATGCTCCGGCGCCGCAGGTGTCACGGTGCAGCAGTTACGGTGTCAAGCCAAGCTGGCGCATGGTCTGACACGTCCATCAGGTACCACTCTGCAGCAGCATGTTCCGGACATGACCGATGGCCTTGGTCGGGTTCAATCCCTTCGGGCACACGCTCACGCAGTTCATGATGCCCCGGCAGCGGAACACGCTGAACGGATCGTCCATCGACGCCAGACGCTCTTCGGTCTTGGTGTCGCGGCTGTCGGCCAGGAAGCGGTAGGCCTGCAGCAGCGCAGCGGGGCCGAGGAACTTGTCCGGGTTCCACCAGAACGACGGGCAGCTGGTCGAGCAGCATGCGCAGAGGATGCACTCGTACAGACCGTCGAGCTTTTCCCGGTCCTCCGGCGTCTGAAGACGTTCGATAGCCGGCGGCGGTGTATCGTTCAGCAGGTACGGGCGAACTTTCTCGTACTGCTTGTAGAAGATGCCCATATCGACCACCAGGTCACGAATGACCGGCAGGCCGGGCAGCGGGCGAATCACCAGCTTGTTGTTCTTCACCACGGACGACAGCGCCGTGATGCAGGCCAGGCCGTTCTTGCCGTTGATGTTCATGCCGTCGGAGCCACAGACCCCCTCACGGCAGGAGCGACGATAGGAGAACCCCTGATCCTGCTCCTTGATCAGCGCCAGCACGTCAAGAACCATCAGGTCTTTACCGTCGGTATCGACCTGGAACTCCTGCATGAACGGCTTTTCGTCCTGTTCGGGGTTATAGCGATAAACACTGACTTGCAACATATCGGTGACCCTTAATAAGTCCGAACCTTGGGCTCGAATGCCGGAACCGTCTTCGGAGCGAAGTTCACGGCACGCTTGGCTACGCGCTTCTCACCCGGGAAGTAGAGGGTGTGGCACAGCCAGTTCTCTCGTCACGCTCTTCGAAGTCTTCGCGAGCGTGCGCGCCACGGGATTCCTTGCGGGTCTCGGCGGCGATGGCGGTGGCCTCGGCCACCTCGAGCAGGTTCTGCAGTTCGAGCGCTTCGATGCGCGCGGTGTTGAATGCCTGGCTCTTGTCGGCGATCTTCACGTTGGCGATGCGCTCACGCAGCGAGGCCAGCTGAGCGATGCCCTTCTGCATGTACTCGCCGGTGCGGAACACGCCGAAGTAGTTCTGCATGCAGCTCTGCAGTTCCTTGCGCAGCGGTGCGACGTCTTCGCCATCGGTACGGCCGTTGAGGCCGGCCAGGCGGCCGAGCGCCACGTCCAGGTCGGTTTCGCTGGCGTTGCGATACTCGATGCCTTCCTTGAGCGCCTTCTCCAGGTGCAAGCCGGCGGCACGGCCGAACACCACCAGGTCGAGCAGCGAGTTGCCGCCCAGGCGGTTGGCGCCGTGAACGGAAACGCAGGCGACTTCGCCGACCGCGAACAGGCCTCGATGATCTGGTCGTTGCCGCTGGCGTCTTGGGTGATCGCCTGACCATGGATGTTGGTGGCGATGCCACCCATCATGTAATGGCAGGTCGGGATGACCGGGATCGGCGCCACGACCGGGTCGACGTGGGCGAAGGTCTTGGACAGTTCGCAGATGCCCGGCAGGCGGCTGTGCAGCACTTCCTCGCCGAGGTGGTCGAGCTTGAGCAGCACGTGATCCTTGTCGGGACCCACGCCGTTGCCGGCGATCACTTCCTTGACCATGGAACGCGCAACCACGTCGCGACCGGCGAGATCCTTGGCGTTCGGCGCGTAGCGCTCCATGAAACGCTCGCCGTGGGCGTTGATCAGGTAGCCACCCTCGCCGCGGCAACCTTCGGTCACCAGCACGCCGGCGCCGGCGATGCCGGTCGGGTGGAACTGCCACATCTCGATGTCCTGGACCGGCACGCCAGCACGCAGCGCCATGCCGGCACCGTCACCGGTGTTGATCAGCGCGTTGGTGGTGGAGGCGTAGATCCGTCCGGCGCCGCCGGTGGCCAGCACCGTGGCCTTGGAGCGGATGTAGACGGTCTCGCCGTTCTCGATGCAGATGGCGATGATGCCGACGATGGCGCCATCCTGGTTCTTCACCAGGTCCACCGCGTACCACTCGTTGAGGAACACGGTGTTGTTCTTCATGTTGCCCTGGTAGAGCGTGTGCAGCAGCGCGTGACCGGTCCGGTCGGCCGCCGCGCAGGTGCGCGCCGCCTGGCCGCCCTTGCCGAAGTCCTTCGACTGGCCGCCGAACGGGCGCTGGTAGATGCGGCCCTGCTCGGTACGGGAGAACGGCAGGCCCATGTGCTCGAGCTCGAAGACCGCTTCCGGGCCGACCGAGCACATGTATTCGATTGCGTCCTGGTCGCCGATGTAGTCCGACCCCTTTACGGTGTCGTACATGTGCCAGCGCCAGTCGTCGTTCGGGTCCGCCGAAGCGATGGCACAGGTGATGCCGCCCTGGGCCGATACGGTGTGCGAGCGGGTCGGGAACACCTTGGTGACGACCGCCGTCTTGTGGCCGGACTGGGCCAGTTGGAGGGCAGCGCGCATGCCGGCGCCACCGCCACCGACGATGATGGCGTCGAAGGAAAGCGTACGGATATTAGCCATTACTCAGAAACCCCAAAGAATCTGCACACCCCAGACGAAGAACGCGAACATCGCGATGCCGCAGATTGCCTGGAAGAGAAAACGTACGGCGGTGGCCCATTTGCCGATCGCCATGTTGGTCAGATAGTCGGTCGAGATGGTCCACATGCCGACCCAGGCGTGCACCGCGAGTGCGACGAGGGCGAGCAGGCTGAAGATCCGCATCCAGCTGCTGGAGAACAGGCCGTGCCACTGTGCGTAGTCGAGCCCCGGATTGACGACCAGGTAACCAAGCAGAAAAAGGAAGTAGACCGCCAGCACCACGGCGGAAACGCGCTGCGCCATCCAGTCGTAGAGACCCGAGCGCGAGAAATTCGTGACGTTGGTTACCATACCCAGACTCCAGCCAGAACAATCAGGACCGCCGAAACGACGAGGACGATCTTCGAACCCAGCTTGCCGCCTTGCAGCGTCTCGCCATGGCCGGTGTCCATGATCAGGTGGCGGATGCCGGCCACCAGGTGATACAGCAGTGCGGACAGCAGCGCCCAGATCACCAGCTTGACCAGCGGACTGCCCAGATAGGCCTGGACCGTCGCGAACCCTTCTTCGGAAGAGAGCGAGGTATCCAGCGCCAGCAGGAGCAAGGCAATACCGAGGAAAAGGATGACCCCCGACACACGGTGAAGGATCGATGTGTAGGCAGTGATGGGGAGCTTGATGGTCCTAAGGTCTAGGTTTACAGGTCGTTGGCTTTTCACGGCTTTTTCACACTTGAGAGCCCCGAGACGCTGGGCAAAGTTGTTGGGAAGAGCACCTTGCGGCACCCGCTACCCACGAGTGACAGCCTTTTGATTATCGGCGCTAGAGGCCCCTGGCGGTCGGTCGCCGAGTATAGACAGTTAGGTGGCTAATGACAATGTGGTGAAGTGCCACCAAAGGTTGATTGCAGCCACTGTTTATATAGCTGGAATATCCGCCCTTGCGCCCCTTGCAGACGCTCTGCGAAGGCCCTGGCGGCACCCCCTGTGGCAAATTGACTTTGAGATTTATGTCTCTATAGTGATGCGGGCCCTGCGTGGGGGGCTGTTGATGATTCCAAGCATAAACAGGAGGCCGTACATGGCTGACAAGAAAGCGCAGTTGATCATCGAGGGCGCAGCCCCCGTCGAACTGCCTGTTTTAACCGGCACCGTAGGGCCTGATGTAATCGACGTGAGAGGCTGACCGCCACGGGTCACTTCACTTTCGATCCTGGATTCATGTCGACCGCCTCCTGCGAGTCGAAGATCACCTACATCGATGGGGACAAGGGCGTGCTGCTGCACCGCGGCTATCCCATCGAGCAGCTCGCCGAGAAATCCGACTACCTCGAGACCTGTTACCTGCTGCTCAACGGCGAACTGCCGGATGCCCAGCAGAAGGAAGCCTTCGTCAGCTCGATCAAGAACCACACCATGGTTCACGAGCAGCTCAAGACCTTCCTCAACGGTTTCCGCCGCGACGCCCACCCGATGGCGATCATGTGCGGCGTGGTCGGCGCCCTCTCCGCCTTCTATCACGACTCGCTCGACATCAATGACCCCCACCATCGCGACATCTCCGCGATGCGCCTGGTCGCCAAGATGCCGACCATGGCCGCGATGGTCTACAAGTACTCCATGGGCCAGCCCATGATGTACCCGCGCAACGACCTCGATTACGCGGAAAACTTCCTTCACATGATGTTCAACACCCCGTGCGAGATCAAACCGATCAGCCCGGTGCTGGCCAAGGCGATGGACCGTATCTTCATCCTCCACGCCGACCACGAGCAGAACGCTTCCACCTCGACCGTCCGCCTGGCCGGTTCCTCCGGCGCCAACCCGTTCGCCTGCATCGCCGCCGGCATCGCCGCGCTCTGGGGCCCCGCTCACGGCGGCGCCAACGAAGCGGTGCTGAACATGCTGGACGAGATCGGCGATGTCTCGAACATCGAGAAATTTGTCGCCAAGGCCAAAGACAAGGACGACCCGTTCAAGCTGATGGGCTTCGGTCACCGCGTCTACAAGAACTTCGATCCGCGCGCCAAGGTCATGAAGCAGACCTGCGACGAGGTGCTCGCCGAGCTGGGCATCAACGACCCGCAGCTCGAACTGGCGATGAAGCTCGAGGAGATCGCGCGCAACGACCCGTACTTCGTCGAGCGCAACCTGTACCCGAACGTCGATTTCTACTCCGGCATCATCCTGAAGGCGATCGGCATTCCGACCAGCATGTTCACCGTGATCTTTGCCCTCGCCCGTACCGTCGGCTGGATCTCGCACTGGAAGGAAATGCTCTCCGGCCCCTACAAGATCGGCCGCCCGCGCCAGCTGTACACCGGCCCGACCCAGCGCGACCTGCCGCGCTGAAACCCGGGCAACGAAAAAAGGCTACCGATGGGTAGCCTTTTTATTGGACCATTGACAGCCGCCATTCGCCTGCATGCAAGCCGGCCCCTCACCCCAGCCCTCTCCCCAAGGAAAAGGCGAAACCCTGTACCGGAGCCATCCCCTCTCCCTCCGGGAGAGGGTCAGGGTGAGGGAAAACAGCCCTGCTCCCTAACCTCACCGCCAACCCGGTATATAAAAGGAACAGGTCGCTCCAGCTGTATCAGCAGGCAACCGCCGGCTCGCCCGAGGTCGCCTCCTCCAGCCAGCCCAGCAGCCGGATCGCCGCATCGGGGCTGTCGCCACAGACCTCCGGGTCCGCCCGGAACGCGCTACAGACCGCCGGCCGCTCCGGCATCCCGAACAGGGCGCAAAGCTGATGCGCCGTCAGGTGAATGCAGCGCACCCCGCTGGCTTGCCTCCGGGCATGCCGGGAATGGGCGTGGAAATGGACGGCGCGATGCAGCAGGCACCACAACCAGGGCGACACTTCATGGGTAATCGAAGCCTCAGCGTACGGTTGGCGCGCATGATAATGGGACGGCGACGGTGCTGCACCGGTGCGTCGTCGAAGATGTCGGACGGCATGATGCCGCCAGCCCGCCGAGCCACTCCTCTCCACGCGGATGACGCCTCCGCGCGGCTTCGGCATACTTGTCGCCCCCTTTTTCAAAGTCTTGGAACCTGCGCATGTTCAAGGTCAACGAATACTTCGACGGCACCGTGAAATCCATCGCTTTCGACATGGAAGCCGGCCCGGCGACCATCGGCGTCATGGCGCCCGGTGAATACGAGTTCGGCACCAGCCAGAAGGAAATCATGCACGTCGTCAGCGGCCGTCTCGATGTACTGCTGCCTGGCAGCGACACCTGGGAAACCTTCGAGACCGGCAGCGAGTTCACCGTCGCGGCGAACAGCAAGTTCAAGCTGAAGGTAGCGCGCGACACCGCCTACCTCTGCGAATATCGCTGATACGCCGGGGCTGGGGGACGACGACGGTTTCGCCCCGGCCGGTTCACCCGCCGAACGTTTGCAGGGCGTTCAGAAAGGCGTCCTCGTCCATCACCCTGACACCCAGTTCCGAGCCTTCGCCAGCTTCGAGCCCGCCCCCGGCCCGGCCACCACGCAGCTGGTCTTCGCCGACACCGAGCCGGACACCTTCGCACCCAGCGCTTCCAGGCGCGCCTTCGCCTCGTCGCGCGTCATGGTCTCCAGGGTGCCGGTCAGCACCCAGGTCTGACCGCTCAACGGCAGGCCCGCCGCCACCTTGCGCTCGCTTTCCCAGTGCATGCCGAACGCGCGCAGCTGCGCTTCCACGGCGCGCGCGTAGGCCGCCTGTTCGGGGTTGTCGAAGTAGTCGCGCAGCGCCCGGGCGGCCTTCTCGTTGAGTCGCTCGACCTGGCGCAGATCCAGCAGTCCGCCGCGATGATCGCCTCCAGCGAACCGAAGCGCGCCGCCAGGCGCTGGGCGCCGGTGCTGGCGATGAAGGGAATGTTCAGCTTGTCGAGCAGGTCCGCCAGCGTGGCGGTGGCGGCGAATTCCGGGTGCAGCTCGGTCTCGCCCTGCAACTCGATGCCTCGCTCGAGCAGTTGGCGGATGACCTGCCGGTTGTGGTCGTCCTGGAAGAAGCTGTGGATCTCGTGCGCCACTTCCAGGCCGACGTCGGGCAGGTAGGTCAGCACCTCCGGCAGCGCCTCCTGGATACGCGCCAGCGTCCCCAGCGCGCGGGCGAGCAGCTTGGCGGTTTCCTCGCCGACGTCGGGAATGCCCAGTGCATAGATGAAGCGCGCCAGCGTCGGGCGTTTGCTCGCCCCGATGGCGCCCAGCAGATTGCGGGTGGAAATCTCGGCGAAGCTTCCAGGCCGAGCACCTGCTCGTGGGTCAGCGCGTAGAGGTCGGCCGGCGAGTTCACCAACCCTCGATCGACCAGCTGTTCGACGATCTTGTCGCCGAGCCCGTCGATGTCCATCGCCCGGCGAGAGACGAAATGGATGATCGCCTGCTTGAGCTGCGCCTGGCAGGCCAGGCGCCCGACGCAGCGGTAGATCGAGCCTTCGCTGATCGTCTCGCGGCCCTTGCCACGCTTGACCAGTTGCGTGCGCTCAACGTCGGAGCCGCACACCGGGCACTGCTCCGGCACGTGCACCGGCCGGGCATCGGCAGGCCGGCGTTCGGCGACCACGCCGAGGATCTGCGGAATCACGTCGCCGGCGCGGCGGACGATGACGGTATCGCCGATCATCACGCGAGCCGCGCCACCTCGTCCATGTTGTGCAGGGTGGCGTTGGACACGGTCACGCCAGCTACCTGCACCGGCCGGAGCCGCGCCACCGGGGTGATGGCGCCGGTGCGGCCGACCTGGAACTCGACGCCGAGCAGCTCGGTGATCTCCTCGCGCGCGGGAAACTTGTGGGCGATCGCCCAGCGCGGCTCGCGGGCGCGGAAGCCGAGCTCACGCTGCTGGGCGGTGGCGTTGACCTTGAATACCACGCCGTCGATCTCGTACGGCAGACTGTCGCGCTTCTCGCCAATGGCGCGGTAGTAATCCAGGCATTCGCCCACACCGCACGCAAGCTTCAGTTCCCGGCTGATGGGCAAGCCCCAGCCCTTCAGGGCGTTCAGAATGCCGATGTGAGTGTCCGGCAACCCGCCGTCGCTGCGCCCGACGCCGTAGGCGCAGAGCTCAAGCGGGCGCGACGCGGTGATGCGCGGATCGAGCTGGCGCAGGCTACCGGCCGCGGCGTTGCGCGGATTCGCGAAGGTCTTGCCGCCGGCCTCGAGCTGCCGGGCGTTGAGCGCCTCGAACCCGGCCTTGGTCATGTAGATCTCGCCGCGCACCTCCAGCACCGGCGGCCAGCCCTCGCCGTGCAGCCTGAGCGGGATGTTGCGCACCGTGCGCACGTTGGCAGTGATGTCCTCGCCGACGCTGCCGTCGCCGCGCGTCGCGCCGCGCACCAGGTGGCCGTTCTCGTACAGCAGGCTGACCGCCAGGCCGTCGAGCTTGGGTTCGCAGCTGTACTCGATGGACACGCCCTCGGCGAACAGGTCGCCGGCGGCAGGTCCAGGCCTTCGCGCACCCGCCGGTCGAAGTCGAGCAGTTCCTGCTCCTCGAAGGCGTTGCCCAGGCTGAGCATGGGCACTTCGTGCCGTACCTGGCCGAAGGCCGCGAGCGCCTCGCCGCCGACCCGCTGGGTCGGGGATTCGGGCGTGACCAGCTCGGGATGCTCCGCCTCGAGCGCCCTCAGCTCCTGGAACAGGCGATCGTATTCCGCATCCGGCACGCTGGGTTCGTCCAGCACGTAGTAGCGGTAGTTGTGTGCATCGATCTCGCTGCGAAGTGCCGCGATGCGTTCGGCGGCGGTCTGGGCAGAAGGCATGGTGGGGCGCCAATACAAGGACCGGGCAGGCTTCACGGCGCCCGGTCGGTGGGGGACGGTTACAGCCGCGAATTGTAGCCTGACGCGCCAGGGGTTTGGCGGTTTGCCCACCGGGTGAATGGCGCTGACTTCGCTGTGTGGAGGTTCCCGACTGTTCCGAGTTCGTTCGGGCAGGCGGGCCTGCCCGGTCGCCGCGGGGGCGCGCCTCCCACAGCAGGGTGGCATTGCTTCGCTTTCGGGAGGCCCGACCTCGGGGCGATTGCGCTGGGTTTCGGGCAGGCCCGGCCTGCCC
>LZQQ01000146.1_pt1 | contig 12050 bp, 13 predicted proteins | sample 768581 | NCBI WGS metagenome assembly LZQQ01 (sample SAMN05207185, study PRJNA324510) | oil field metagenome | isolation source: sample BH-FW-20 from oil reservoir | place: India: Bombay High | collected 2015-11-25 | reverse complement strand
TATGAACGATTACCTGACCAAACCGATAGATGTATCGCAGTTGAAGCGGTTATTGAATGTTTGGGGTACGGCCAATCAGCGATTGCCGGGGTTTGAGTAAAAACGCCAGCCGCTGGGCGTTTTCAGTATTTAGTTGGCGTGTTGATAATCCTGCAAGATTTGAAACCAGTCGTCGAATAGCGCCGGTGTGGTCGCGGCCACAGCGGAACGCTTGACCACTTCCGACACCAAAACGGTTTCGCCCGTCAAGGTGGCGCTTTTGCCGCCGGCTTCATTCAAAATCAGCCAGCCGGCGGCGTAATCCCAGATGTTTTGGGCGCCGTGGCAATAAAGTTGACCGCGTCCTGCGGCGACCCAACACCAATCCAGTGCCACGGAACCGATACTGCGCTGCGACGCATAAGGCGGTTTTAATACCAGCTCGGTTGACAACGGCGCCTGCAATCGTTTGAAATCGACGAGTCCGATGCACTTCTTCAATTCCGTTTTGGCGGTTTGCGCGATAAGCGCGCGGTCGTTCAATTCCGCGCCCTGGCCTTTGCGCGCCGCAAACAGCTCGTCACGGTCCGGATCGTACACCATGCCCAATTTGACATCACCTTGGATAATCAAGGCCAGCGAGACGCTGTAAACCGGAATGTCGCTGGCGAAGTTGCTGGTGCCATCGACCGGGTCGAGAATCCAGCAACCGTTATCGGAGGCGAGGGCGTCTTTTTGCTCTTGAGCCGAAGATTCCTCGCCCAAAAAGGTGAATTGCGGCCAGTGTTCGTTCAGGAAGCTTCGGTGGCTTTTTGCATTTCGGTATCGGCTTCGGTCAACACCGAACCGTCGGCTTTGGTGGATGCATCCACATGGCGGAAACGCGGCAGAACTTCCTGCTGGGCCAGTTGTTTAATGCCGTTTTCAGTGTTTGCCAGGCTGTCGTTTTCGAAAATAAAAGACATAACTTTCCTTGGTTATTTGAAGCGCAGTGTCGGGTCGACCTGCGTCAGTTTGACTTTTTCGATGGCGTGCTTAGAGGTTTCGGTCACTTCCAGAATGTAGTTGTCGACCTTCAAGCAGGTGCCGACTTCCGGCAAGGTTTCCAGTTCTTCCTGAATTAAACCGTTGAGGGTTTTCGGGCCGTCGGTCGGCAAGTCGACTGGTAAGTTTTATTCAGGTCACGAATGAATTCCGACGCATCGAAGGTGATGGAACCGTCCTGGTGCATCGCCACTTTGGTAAAAGCTTTTTCGCGGGTGTCGGTGCTGAATTTCCCAACGATTTCTTCCAACAAATCTTCCAGCGTCAGCAGGCCTTGCAGGTTGCCGTATTCGTCCACAATCAGCGCCATGTGGCGCTTATGCTTATTGAAGCTGGACAACTGGATGTTCAAGGTCGTGGTTTCCGGAATGAAATAGCCCGGACGCGTCGCCTTGATGATGTCCTTCAGTGACAGGTCAGGTTTGGTCAATAACGGCAGCGCTTTACGCAGGTTGATGACGCCCAGTAAATCCTCGTCCATGTTTTCGCGGTACACCGGAATGCGTGTGAACGGCGATTTGAGGATGGTTTTAACGATTTCTTCCATTGGCTGACTGACGTCAATGGCATAGATATCTTGCTTCGGAATCATCACGTCTTCCACGGTAATGCTTTCCAATTGCATGATGCCGTTGAGCATGGTGCGGTATTGTTTCGGCAATCGCCCGGTGGCTTCGTTGATCAGAGTTTGCAGTTCTTCACGGCTCAACGCATGATCGTCGTCTTCTCGGTCGGACACTTTAACGCCGAACAGGCGCAGGAAATTGTTGGCGAAAAAATTCACCATCCAGACCAGCGGCGACAGCACTTTCAATAACGGTTCTAGAAAATAAGCCGCTGGATAGGCGATTTTTTCCGGGTAAAGCGCGGCCAGAGTTTTCGGGGCCACTTCGGAGAAGACCAGAATGACCAGTGTCAATAGTCCGGCGGCCAAAGCAATACCGGCTTCGCCGATCAGGCGCATGGCGATGATGGTGGCGACGGACGACGCGAAAATGTTTACGAAGTTGTTGCCGAGCAAAATAACGCCCAGCAGGCGATCTGGCGATTCGAGCAAACGCTGAACCTTGATGGCGCCTTTATGGCCTTCTTTGACTTTGTGTTTCAGGCGGTATTTGTTCAGCGCCATCATTCCGGTTTCGGAACTTGAAAAGAGCGCGGACAGGATGATGAGTAAGATTAGGATCCCGAAGAGGACCGAAATGGGAATACTGTTCAAGATGATTCTTTTGGGTAGTTAATCGAAAGGAAATTATAGCGATTCTGAAAGGGATTCGCCATGACATTTTTGCGACAGGGATGCGTGATGTTTTTGCGGCTCGAAAGCCGAGCTTATCCCGGCTGAAAACGGTTCAGCCTTTGGCGTGCATCATGAAGTTCAGAACGATTTCCGTGCCGATGTAACTTAGAATGAGCAGGAAATACGCCCAGATGGTGTAATAAGCCGCTTTCTGGCCGCGCCAACCGAACTGGAAGTGGCCGAAAATCAACAGGCCGTAGGTCAACCAGGCCAGGATGGCGAAGAAGGTTTTGTGCACCAGATGTTGCGCGAAAATGTCTTCCATAAAGAAGACGCCGCTCAAAAGCGCGAAGCTCAAGAAAATGAATCCGATAATGACCAGCTGAATCAAGGTTTTTTCCATGATTTGCAGCGGGGGCAGGTTTTTAAAGACAATGCTCAATTGGCGTTTTTGGAACCGTCTTTCCTGAATGGCGTACAAGGTGGCTTGCGCCGCCGCCAGTCCCATGATGCTGTAAGCGGTGATGGAAATCAGGATGTGGCTGCCCAGTGCCAACGGCAATGGCTGGAGCGTGGTGCCGGTGAACGGGAGTAGGGTTGTCAATGCCGCCAACGGGAAGATGAAAATGCCGAGGTTTTCGGTGGCTTTATTGATATTGGTGATCAGCAAAATCACCACGGCAATCCATGAAATCAACGATAATCCGGTACCGAAGCGGAACATCAGCATGCCGTCGCTGAACAAGTGGCCGGAGAAGGAAATCAAGTGCACGACGGCAGCCAAGGCGGCGATCAGCAATAGCTTGTGACGGTTGAAGTTCGCCGCTTCGCTCTCGTCACTTTTAAAGCGCTGCCATAGAATATGGGTGGCATACAGATAGAGCAGACTGGAAAAAAGTGCGATGAAAACGCTGATGGCCATTCTAATCCTTCCGGTTTTGAACGATAGCCGGGTAGCGGTTTTGGCTGAAAAAATCCAATGAAAATCCCGTGCTATCTTAGATATTTGGTGACTAAAGCCGTATAATATCGAAAATCAGAATTAAATGAAACGAAATTCCGCACAATTCCTTAAAGCACAACGCCTTCGAATGCATCGGGGCGGGCGAATGGAATCCGGTTGGCGCGAACTTCGTATAGGGAATGACTATGTTTGATAATCTATCGGATCGCCTGGCCAAATCGTTTAAAGCGATTACCGGTCAGGGACGTTTAACGGAATCCAATATCAAGGACGCGTTGCGTGATGTGCGTCGTGCCTTGTTGGAAGCGGATGTCGCCTTGCCGGTGGTGAAAAGTTTCATCGACAAGGTTCAGGAAAGAGCCATCGGTCAGGAAGTGTCCACCAGCCTGAATCCGGGCCAGGCGTTCATCAAAATCGTTCGTGAACAACTGACCGAAGTCATGGGGCTGGAAGCCGCGCCGCTGAACTTCAATGTCGAACCGCCGGCGGTCATTATGATGGCCGGTTTGCAAGGGGCGGGTAAAACCACCTCGGTCGGCAAGCTGGCGCGCTGGTTGAAAGAACGTGAGAAGAAAAAGGTCATGGTGGTGTCGGCCGACGTGTACCGTCCCGCGGCCATCAAGCAGCTGGAAACACTGGCGGAACAAATTGATGTAATTTTCTATCCGTCTTCCGCCGATCAGGATCCGGTCGATATCGCCAATAATGCTCGTGCGGAAGCGCGTAAACAATTTGTGGATGTATTGATTCTGGATACCGCCGGTCGCTTGCACATCGACAACGACATGATGCAGGAAATCCAGCGTTTGCATTCGGCGGTCAAGCCGGTGGAAACCTTGTTTGTGGTGGATGCCATGACCGGTCAGGATGCCGCTAACACGGCCAAAGCCTTTGACGATGCGTTGCCGTTGACCGGCGTGATTCTGACCAAAACCGACGGGGATGCCCGTGGTGGTGCGGCGCTGTCGATCCGTGAAATCACCGGCAAGCCGATTAAATTCATCGGGGCCGGTGAAAAGACCGAGGCGTTGGAGCCGTTCCACCCGGATCGTATGGCCGGGCGGATTCTTGGCATGGGCGATGTGCTCAGCTTGATCGAAGAAGCCGAAACCAAAATCGATCAGAAAAAAGCCGCCAAGTTTGCCAAAAAATCCAGAAGTCGGGCCAATTCGATTTGGAAGACTTTCTGGAACAATTGCAGCAAATCAACAAAATGGGTGGCGTCGGCGGTTTGATGGGCAAGTTGCCGGGCATGGGGCAGTTGAAGGATCAAATCAACGATCAGGCGATGGAAAAGGACTTCAAGCGCCTGGAAGCTATTATCTTCTCCATGACGCCGCAGGAGCGTGCGCATCCGGCCATCATCAAAGGCTCGCGTAAGAAACGTATTGCCTCCGGTTCCGGTACCACTGTGCAGGACATCAATAAGTTGATGAAGCAGTTCACGCAAATGCAGAAGATGATGAAAAAAGTCTCCAAAGGCGGCATGAAAAACATGATGCGCGGCATGGCCGGTAAAATGCCGCCGGGCATGGGCGGAATGTTGCCACCGGGCATGCGTTAAGCCTTTTCGGAGGTTGTGACACCAATATAAAAAACCGCCAGGCCTGGCGGTTTTTTTATGTCTGAAACGTCGCCTCGGGTTTAACCGGTTTGCTTGGACTGTTTTCGAGCGTGCTTGACGGCGTACATTTTTTCGTCGGCGGCGTTCAGCAAACTGTCGGCGTCATGGCCGTCTTCACCGTAACAGCTGTAACCGACACTGGCGCGAACCTCAATGCGGTTCTGTTTGATCTGCATCGGTTTTTCAATCACTTCTTCGATGCGCTGGATGATGTGTTCAATGTCGGCACGGGTCAATTGCCCGCTGAGTAAAATGGCGAATTCGTCACCTCCCAATCGGAATAGCACGTCATTGGATCGCAGCAGGTGCTGAACGCGCTTGACGATGATTTTCAAGACTTCGTCTCCGGTCTGGTGTCCGTATTCATCATTAATGGGTTTGAACCCGTCCAAGTCGATGAAGATGAACGCCGCGTCCTGATTGTGCTTGAAGGCTTCTTTGGTGATATTGTCCAGCGAGGTACGGTTGTAAGCGCCGGTGAGTTGGTCGAAATAAGCCTGGGATAAGAGCGCTTGTCGCTGTTTGTAGCGGTTCAAGGTGTTCTGGTACATCAAGAACAGGCTGACGGCGCTCAATATGATTAGCAGCCCGGCAATCAATACATAACGGGCGCGTATGGAACCGATGGCTTCATTCATGGTGTCTTTGGGAAGATAGGTCACTAGTTTCCAGTTATTGAATTCCGGCGTGAATGCGGTCAGGGAAAAGGTTTGATTGAGTTTTTCGTTGGCGTGTTTGATGCTCTCGAAATCAATCGTTTCATAATTGAAGATGCCTTCCGGGTGTTCTAGGCGGCCACTTTTTTGATTAGAGATCAATTCCCAGACGTCCGGAAAGGATTTGCTGAAATTGGTGTCTTTACGTTCCGGGAACATAAAGCCCCATTCCAGGTCGGGGCGGGGAGCCTTAATCCAGTAACCGGCATGGTTCAACAGCATCAGCTGGACATTGCCTTCGCTGTACTTGCTGAGGACATTGATCAGTTCCTGCGCCAGGTAATTGACGATGATAACGGACGTAATCTGGTTGTTGTGGTCATACACTGGTGTGGCGAAGCGCATCATGGGCTTGTACGGACGTTCGATTTGGCCGTGCTCGATATTGAGGTCAATCGGGCTGATGTAAACATGGCCTTTCGGCACCTCCAGCGCTTCCTGGTAATAATAACGATGCCGTTTGTCCTGCAATTGGTTTTGCGGCACGGCATAAGGGCCTTCTTCGGTGTGGTTGATGCGGATTTGTTCCATGCCGGTGGGGCCAAGCACGCGAAGTTGGTCGTAAATCGGTTTGATGGAGGAGATGTTTTCCAATAATTGCTTGGTTTGCAGCATGGCCACGCCCGGCGAATTTTCCAGATAGGCTTGATGCATTTTTGCAATGAACAAGGTGTCTTGAATAACGTCACTGACCAAGTAAACCAATTCTTCCAAAATCACGTCCAGCTTGGATGGTGAGATGGATTCGGTGGAGTGGATGAAAACCTGTCTGTCTTTTTGGTAATAATGCCAGGACAAGCTTGTGATGGCGATGACCAACGCGGCCATGCCGAGCAACAGGCCGCGTTGGATGCGTCGCAGGTTGCTTTGTTCGGCTTTGGTTTGCCGTGAAATGATGAGATGAGATTTCATACGAAAATATACGTGCAACCGATTGTTTTATTGTTGTTTTTTTTGTGTCTATCAAACTTTATTATACCGCCGAACCGGTGCGGCGGTTTGGGTATTTCCGGTCAGGCCTGGTGGTTATTGATCTTTCAGGCTGATAATCGGCCAGTTACGCTCTTGAGCGTAAGATGCCAAGGTCTCGTCGCAATCCACCGCCACCGGATTTTCCACAATATCCAGCAGCGGGATGTCGTTTTGCGAATCGGAATAGAAGAAGCTGCCGGATAGGTTATGGTGGTTGCAAATCAGCCACTCGTTCAAACGGGTGACTTTGCCGCCCTGGAAAGACGGCGTGCCCGCCACTTCGCCGGTGTAGCGATTGTCTTTCATCTCCGGGTCGGTGCCGATCAGGTTTTCAATGCCGTAGAGTTCGGCAATCGGCCGGGTCACGAAACTGTTGGTCGCGGTGATGATGAGCAAGGTGTCGCCTTTGGCGCGGTGCTCGTCCACCAGAGATTGGGCTTTAGGTTGATAGATCGGACGGATGAAACTTTCCATAAATTCATCGTGCCAGGCATTCAAGGTCGTCATATCATGCTTTGAAAGCGGTTCCAGCGAAAAATGCTGATAGGCCATGATATCGAGGGTGCCGTTTTTATAATCCTCATAGAACTGGTCGTTCCGGGTTTCGTAATAGGTTTTGTCCACTACGCCTTTTTCGACCAGAAATTTTCCCCAAAGATAGTCGCTGTCGCCATTGATGAGTGTGTGATCCAGGTCAAAGATTGCTAAAGCCATAATTTTATTCAGTTTATTTCGATTAAAAAAGAAGCGCCATTTTAGCCTATTTAGGCGTTTATTCCGAAGAAAAACACGATTCATTTTATGAAAAAACGCTTTCGTTCAGGATGGGATTGGGGTGTGCCTGGACGTCTTTTCGACATTTTACGGACAAAGCTTTGTGAAAAGAGATTGAAACAAAAGGCGTTTTCTTGCAATAATTAACGGTATTGTATATTGAAAAATAAAAAGAATACCAAAGGGTCAACCGTGATTGATGAAGAGGGATACCGCTTAAATGTAGGTATCATTATCGTAAATAAGGAAGGGAAGCTGTTTTGGGGAAAACGCATGCACCAGGAAGCTTGGCAGTTTCCGCAGGGCGGCGTGCGTGAGCACGAAACGCCGCAACAAGCCGTTTTCCGTGAATTGAAAGAAGAGGTCGGTCTGGAACCGTCCGATGTCCGTGTATTGGGGCGCACGCAGGATTGGTTGTCGTACGATTTACCGAAACACCTGATTCGTCATTACAGCCAACCGGTGTGTATCGGCCAAAAGCAAATCTGGTTTTTGCTCGGCATGCTGAGTGAAGAAGAGAAAATCGATTTGAACACTCATGAAACGCCGGAGTTCGAAGGCTGGAGTTGGGTGGATTATTGGTTGCCGGTTCAGAATGTGGTGGAATTCAAACAGTCGGTTTATCAGCAGGCGCTGACCGAATTGGAAGAACACCTCAATAAATTCTGGATTAAAGAACACGCCTGATTCCGAATCGGCGCCTCCAATCGCGTCGATTTTCCCGCCTTTTTGTTCCCGTCCCGGGAAGATTGCCATTACGTTTTCGCATTTTAAATCAAAATATTAACGACATTCCATCACCCGATAAGTGGCGAAAGGGCGCTTAAAGCGCATCCTTCGTTAGGAAAACTAGGTAAAAAATGTTATGATGCCAGCGCATTTAATTTGAACTAGTGTAGTGTAATAGCTACGCCATAGGGAGACGTACGTCCCCAAACCTGAAAAGTTCAGACGTTTTGGAAATACTAAGTAGCTGGAAACCAAAATGGATTTGTTGGCGGTAGACGTAAGAACTACGTTCTACTGAATGGCTTCAGGAAAACCCAGCCCCTGAAGCAGGTTTGAACCAACCAAAGAGGTTAATTTTTTATGAACGATAAGTTCGTTGATCAAGATCCACAAGAAACACAAGAGTGGATCGATGCATTAGAGGCGGTCGTCTCTTTCGAAGGCTCCGACAAGGCGCAACACATCATTGGCTCCTTGATCGAAAAAGCCCGTGTCCACGGAATCGACATTCCTTATTCCGCAAACACCCCTTACATCAACACCATTGCACCGGAAGAGCAAAGCAACTATCCGGGTGACGTTGGCCTGGAACGTAAACTCCGCGCCTTATTGCGCTGGAATGCCATGGCGATGGTGACGCGTGCGAACAAAACCACCAGTGTCGGGGGGCATATCGCGTCTTATGCATCCAGCTGTACTTTGTATGAAGTCGGGATGAACCACTTCTTCAAAGGGCCAAAACACGAACAAGGTGCCGATATGGTGTTCTTCCAAGGGCACACCGCACCGGGATGTACGCACGTTCGTTTATGGAAGGGCGTCTGGATGTGGATCAACTGCATAACTTTCGTCAGGAAGTCGACGGCAACGGCTTATCGTCTTACCCTCACCCTTGGTTGATGCAGGATTACTGGCAGTTCCCAACCGTTTCCATGGGCTTGGGGCCTTTGATGGCCATTTACCAAGCACGTTTCATGAAATACATGCAAGCACGCGGCTTGTCCGAAACCCAAGGCCGTAAAGTCTGGGCGTTCCTGGGCGACGGTGAAATGGACGAACCGGAATCCCGTGGTGCTTTGCAGTTGGCCAAGCGTGAGAAGCTGGACAACCTTATTTTCGTCATCAACTGTAACCTACAGCGTTTGGATGGCCCGGTTCGTGGTAATGACAAAATCATTCAGGAACTGGAAGGCGTTTTCCGTGGCGCCGGTTGGAACGTCATCAAAGTGATTTGGGGCTCCGGCTGGGATCGTTTGCTGGCAAAAGACACCACCGGTAAACTGATCGAGCGTATGGGCGAAGTCGTGGACGGTGAGTACCAGGCTTACAAAGCTAAAGACGGTGCTTTCGTGCGCGAACATTTTTTCGGTAAATATCCGGAAACCGCCGAACTGGTCAAAGATATGACCGACGACGAAATCTTCCGTCTGACGCGCGGTGGTCATTCGCCACGTAAGATTTACAACGCTTACAAGCGCGCCACCGAAACACAAGGACAACCAACGGTCATCCTGGCGAAAACCATTAAAGGTTACGGGATGGGCAAATACGGTGAAGCGGCCAACACCGCTCACCAACAGAAAAAACTGGATTTGGAAGGGCTGAAATACTTCCGTGACCGTTCTCGTGCCGGTTCCGACGAAGAACTGGAAAAGACATTCCGTTCCACCGTCCGGACGAAAACTCCGACATCATCAAATACATGAAAGAACGCCGTGAAGCGTTGGGTGGCGAACTGCCAGCGCGTCAAGACAATGCCGAGCCTTTACCGGTTCCAGAATTGTCTGCGTTCAAAATGCTGACCGAAGGCACGGAAGATCGTGAAATGTCCACGACCATGGCATTCGTTCGTATCATCTCCATCCTGTTGCGTGACAAGAAAATCGGCCCACGTTGTGTGCCGATTATTCCGGACGAAGCACGTACTTTCGGGATGGAAGGCCTGTTCCGTCAAGTCGGTATCTATGACCCGGCTGGACAGCTTTACGAACCAATGGATTCCGACCAATTGATGTGGTACAAGGAAGCCGCCAACGGGCAAGTATTCCAAGAAGGGATTAACGAAGCCGGCGCCATGTCCAACTGGATCGCGGCGGCCACCGCTTACGCCAACTACGGTGTGAGCATGGTGCCTTTCTACATTTATTATTCCATGTTCGGTTATCAGCGTATCGGTGACTTGGCTTGGGCCGCCGGGGATTCCCGTGCACGTGGTTTCTTGATGGGCGGGACTGCCGGTCGTACCACGTTGGAAGGCGAAGGCTTGCAGCACCAGGACGGTCATAACCTGATTCAATTCGACCAAGTGCCGAACTGTACTTTCTTACGACCCGACCTTCGCTTATGAAATGGCGGTCATCATCCGTGACGGTATTCGTCGTATGTTCCACGATAAGGAAGACGTTTACTACTACATCACGTGCATGAACGAAAACTACTCGCACCCGGCCATGCCGGAAGGGTCGGAAGAAGGCATCCTGAAAGGGCTGTACTCCTTCAAGAAATCCGATGCGAAGCACAAAAACAAAGTACAACTTATGGGCTCCGGCACCATCTTCCGCGAAGTCATCGCGGCGGCGGAAATGCTGGAATCCGAATGGGATGTCGCCGCGGATATCTGGGCGGCCCCAAGTTTCAACCTGTTGCGTCGCGACGGTATTGAAACCGCACGCTGGAATGCGTTGCACCCGACCGAGACACAAAAACTGTCTTACTGTGAAGCCACTTTATCTGGTTCGGAAGGACCATTTATTGCGGCAACCGACTATATTCGCGATTACCCGAACCGTATTCGTGAATATGTTCCAGGTGAGTTCTATGTATTAGGGACCGACGGCTTCGGACGTTCCGATACACGTGAACAACTGCGCAAGTTTTTCGAAGTGGACCGCTACTACGTTGTAGTGGAATCTTTGAAAGCGTTGGCCGATGCTGGCAGCATCAAGCCGGAAGTTGTTCAGAAAGCAATTGAGAAATACGGGATTGATAGTGAAAAACCTTACCCGGTTCATGCTTGATTACACGTGTCGTTAAGACATGGGTCGTGAAAACGGCCTAAAGAATTCACATTCGGTTCGCTCACGGCGAGCCGAATCCAAAAGGAATAAAAAATGGCTACACAGCAAATTAATATCCCGGATATAGGTGATTTTGATTCCGTCGAAGTCATCGAAGTATTGGTTGCCGAAGGGGATGTGGTCGCGGTGGACGATTCTCTGGTAACGTTGGAATCGGACAAAGCCACCATGGAAATCCCATCTCCAGTCAGTGGTAAAGTGACCAAAGTCACGGTCAAAGTTGGCGATAGTGTCGCGGAAGGCGATTACATTCTAGACATCGAAGCCGATGAAGCGTCGGCGGAAGAAGCACCGAAAGCCGACGCGAAAAAAGAAGAGCCTGCTAAAGAAGCGCCTAAAGAGCTCCAAAGGCCGCCGCACCGGCGGAAAAGCCAGCGCCACAAGAAACCAAAGCACCAGCGCCTAATGTGCCGCCTGTGCCGAAGCCGGTTAATGCTCAGTCAATGGGCGCGGCTTATCACGCGTCGCCATCGGTGCGTGCTTTCGCGCGTAAGTTGGGCGTGGACCTGAATGCCGTCACCGGCACCGGGCCAAAAGGCGTATCCAGCAAAACGACGTCGAAGCCATGATCAAATCGGTCATGCAAGGTTCGGCGGCGGCTTCCGGCCAGCCACAAGGCGGGCGCGGGCATTCCATCCGTTCCGGAAATCGATTTCAGCCAATTCGGCGAAACCGAAACCGTCGAACTGGGTCGCATCAAGAAAATCTCCGGTAAGTTCCTGCAAACCTCTTGGTTGAATGTACCGCACGTCACACAGTTTGACGAAAGCGACATCACCGAGATGGATGCCTTCCGTAAGAGCATGAAAGCGCAGGCCGAAAAAGCTGGCGTGATTTCAGCCAATTCGGCGAAACCGAAACCGTCGAACTGGGTCGCATCAAGAAAATCTCCGGTAAGTTCCTGCAAACCTCTTGGTTGAATGTACCGCAC
>LZQQ01000145.1_pt1 | contig 12261 bp, 13 predicted proteins | sample 768581 | NCBI WGS metagenome assembly LZQQ01 (sample SAMN05207185, study PRJNA324510) | oil field metagenome | isolation source: sample BH-FW-20 from oil reservoir | place: India: Bombay High | collected 2015-11-25 | reverse complement strand
AGGCTTGAAGGCTTGAAGGCTTGAAGGCTTGAAGGCTTGAAGGCTTGAAGGCTTGAAGGCTTGAAGGCTTGAAGGCTTGAAGGCTTGAAGGCTTGAAGGTTGGACGGGTTTGGCCACGCAGGTTCAACACCGTTCGGCTTTTCGTTCAGCCTTCCAGCCTCCAACCTCCCAGCCCGTTTCTGCCCAGTCCGCCCCTATTGAGGTTTCTATGTCCCGCCCCTCCCCCGTCATACCCGGCTTCGGGCTGACGCTGGGCTACACCCTGGTGTACCTCAGCCTCCTGGTGCTGATTCCCCTGGGTGCGCTGTTCATCAAGAGCACCGAGCTCACCTGGGAGCAGTTCGTCGCCATCGTCAGCGCGCCGCGCGTACTCGCCGCGCTGAAGCTGTCCTTCGGCGCGGCGCTGGCGGCCGCCCTGCTCAATGGCGTGATCGGTACGCTGCTGGCCTGGGTGCTGGTGCGCTACCGCTTCCCCGGACGCAAGGTGATCGAGGCGATGATCGACCTGCCCTTCGCCCTGCCCACGGCGGTGGCCGGCATCGCCCTGACCGCGCTCTACGCGCCGAATGGGCCGATCGGCCAGTTCGCCACCGAACTCGGCTTCAAGATCGCCTACAGCCCGCTCGGCATCGCCCTGGCGCTGACCTTCGTCACCCTGCCGTTCGTGGTGCGCACGCTGCAGCCGGTGCTGGCGGACATTCCGCGCGAGGTCGAGGAAGCCGCCGCCTGCCTCGCGCGCGGCCCTGGCAGATCGCCCGCCACGTGCTGCTGCCGGCGCTGCTGCCGGCCTGCTGACGCTCGCGCTGCTCGCCGCGCGTCGCGAGTACGGCTCGGTGATCTTCATCGCCGGCAACATGCCGGGTAAGACCGAGATCCTGCCGCTCTTGATCATGGTCAAGCTGGACCAGTACGACTACGCCGGCGCCACCGCCATCGGGGTGCTGATGCTGGTGGTCTCGTTCGTCCTGCTACTCGTCATCAACCTGCTGCAGCGCCGTATCGCGCGTGGCTGAGGAGGCCTCCATGAATACCGCTACCCTCGCCGCCGCGGGCGTCTCTCGCACCCGCCGCGGCGCCCCCTGGGGTCGACGCCTGCTGATCCTGGCCGCCTGGCTGGTGTTCGTCCTGTTCCTGCTGCTGCCGCTGCTGATCGTGATCAACGAGGCGCTCAAGCAGGGCTTTGGCACCTTCTTCGCCGCCATCCTCGAGCCCGACGCGGTGGCCGCGCTGAAGCTGACGCTGATCGCGGTCGGCATCTCGGTGCCGCTGAACCTGGTGTTCGGCGTCGCCGCCGCCTGGTGCGTGAGCAAGTACGAGTTCCGCGGCAAGAGCATCCTGGTCACGCTGATCGACCTGCCGTTCTCGGTGTCGCCGGTGATCGCCGGCCTGATCTACGTGCTGCTGTTCGGCGCCCAGGGCTGGTTCGGCCCCTGGCTGATGGACCGCGACATCCAGATCGTCTTCGCCGTGCCCGGCATCGTGCTGGCGACCCTGTTCGTCACCGTGCCCTTCGTCGCCCGCGAGCTGATCCCGCTGATGCAGGAACAGGGTACCCAGGAAGAGGAAGCCGCGCGCCTGCTCGGCGCCAGCGGCTGGCAGATGTTCTGGCATGTCACCCTGCCGAACATCCGCTGGGGCCTGATCTACGGCGTGGTGCTCTGCACCGCCCGGGCGATGGGCGAGTTCGGCGCGGTGTCGGTGGTCTCCGGACACATCCGTGGGCTGACCAACACCCTGCCGCTGCACGTCGAGATTCTCTACAACGAATACAACCACGTCGCCGCCTTCAGCGTCGCCAGCCTGCTGCTGGCCCTGGCGCTGCTGATCCTGCTGCTCAAGCAGTGGAGCGAGGCCCGCATCGACCGTCTGAAAGCCGCCGCGGCGCAGGAGTGAAGCCATGAGTATCGAGATTCGCCAGGTCAACAAGCGCTTCGGCACCTTCCAGGCGCTCAAGGACATCGATCTGACCATCGAAAGCGGCGAGCTGGTCGCCCTGCTCGGCCCCTCCGGCTGCGGCAAGACCACCCTGCTGCGCATCATCGCCGGGCTGGAAGTGCCGGATACCGGGCGCATCGCCTTCCACGGCGAGGACGTCTCGGGCCGCGAGGTGCGCGAGCGCAACGTCGGCTTCGTGTTCCAGCACTACGCGCTGTTCCGCCACATGACAGTCTTCGACAACGTCGCCTTCGGCCTGCGCATGAAGCCGCGCCGGCAGCGCCCGAGCGAAGCGGTGATCGCCGGGAAGGTGCACGAGCTGCTGAACCTGGTGCAGTTGGACTGGATCGCCGATCGCTACCCCGAGCAACTCTCCGGCGGCCAGCGCCAGCGCATCGCCCTGGCCCGCGCACTAGCGTGGAGCCCCGCGTGCTGCTGCTCGACGAGCCCTTCGGCGCGCTGGACGCAAGGTGCGCAAGGAGCTGCGCCGCTGGCTGGCGCGGCTGCACGAGGAGGTGCACCTGACCTCGGTGTTCGTCACCCATGACCAGGAGGAGGCGATGGAGGTGGCCGACCGCATCGTGGTGATGAACAAGGGCGTGATCGAGCAGATCGGCACGCCCGGGGAGGTCTACGCCAACCCGGCCAGCGAATTCGTCTACCACTTCCTGGGCGACGCCAACCGGCTCGACGTGGCCGGCCGGGCGGTGCTGTTCCGCCCCCACGAGATCTCGCTGTCGCGCCAGGCCGAAACCGACCACCTGCCCGCCGAGGTCCGCGACATCCGACCGCTGGGCGCGCTGACCCGGGTGACGCTGAAGGTACCCGGCCAGGACGATCCGATCGAAGCGGAGGTGGCCAAGAACCACGTCACCCTGGCCGGCCTGAGCCGTGGCGAGACGCTCTATTTCAGGCCGAACGCCGAGCAGCCGGAGCCATGGGCGGAGCGCAGGCTTTGATCCGGTGTCTCAGGGCGCCGCGCGCACCGAGTGTGGTGAGCGACCTGGTGGGCTGAAGCGGAGCGCCGCCCGGCCCACCCTACGGTGCTCGGCGTGCAGCGCGGCGAAGCCCGATATGCCGGCGCCCCCGTCAGGCCCGCACCGTCTCAGGGTCCGCTGGCTGGGTCTGGTGGGCTGAAGCCCACCCTACGGGCGAGGGTTCACCAGGGTGGGCTTCAGCCACCAATGGCTCAAGCCCCGCGCCACAAGCCTCAGACCAGCACGCCCTGGCTGCGCAGGTAGTCGTCGTAGCTGCCGGAGAAGTCGGTCACGCCGTCTTCCGACAGTTCGATGATGCGCGTGGCCAGCGAGGATACGAACTCGCGGTCGTGGCTGACGAAGATCAGCGTGCCCGGGTAATTCTCCAGCGCCAGGTTGAGCGCCTCGATCGATTCCATGTCCAGGTGGTTGGTCGGCTCGTCCATCACCAGCACGTTGGGCTTCTGCAGGATCAGCTTGCCGAACAGCATGCGGCCCTGCTCGCCGCCGGAGATCACCTTCACCGACTTGCCGATGTCGTCGTTGGAGAACAGCATGCGGCCGAGGGTGCCGCGCACCAGCTGCTCGCCGCCGCCGGTCCACTGCCCCATCCAGTCGAACAGGGTCATGTCCGCCTCGAAGTCCTCGGCGTGGTCCTGGGCGAAGTAGCCGACCTCGGCGCTTTCGGTCCACTTCACCTCGCCGCTCATGGCCGGCATGTCGCCGACCAGGGTGCGCAGCAGGGTGGTCTTGCCGATGCCGTTCGGGCCGATGATCGCCACCCGCTCGCCGGCCTCGATCTGCATGCCCAGGCGCTTGAACAGCGCCACGCCGTCGTAGCCCTGGCTGACGTTCTCCAGTGTCACCGCCTGGCGGTGCAGCTTCTTGGTCTGCTCGAAGCGAATGAACGGGCTGACGCGGCTGGACGGCTTGACCTCCTCGAGCTGGATCTTGTCGATCTGCCTGGCGCGGCTGGTGGCCTGCTTGGCCTTGGAGGCATTGGCCGAGAAGCGGCTGACGAAGGTCTGCAGCTCGGCGATCTGCGCCTTCTTCTTGGCGTTGTCCGAGAGCAGGCGCTCGCGGGCCTGGGTCGCTGCGGTCATGTACTCGTCGTAGTTGCCCGGGAACAGGCGCAGCTCGCCGTAGTCCAGGTCGGCCATGTGCGTGCAGACGCTGTTCAGGAAGTGGCGGTCGTGGGAAATGATGATCATGGTGGAGTTGCGCGCGGTGAGCACGCCTTCCAGCCAGCGGATGGTGTTGATGTCCAGGTGGTTGGTCGGCTCGTCGAGCAGCAGCACCTCGGGATCGGAGAACAGCGCCTGGGCCAGCAGCACGCGCAGTTTCCAGCCGGGCGCCACCGCGCTCATCGGGCCGAAGTGCTGGTCCAGCGGAATGCCCAGGCCCAGCAGCAGCTCGCCGGCACGCGACTCGGCGGTGTAGCCGTCGAACTCGGCGAACTCGACTTCCAGCTCGGCGACCTTCATGCCGTCCTCTTCGCTCATTTCCGGTAGCGAATAGATGCGGTCGCGCTCGGCCTTCACCGCCCACAGTTCGGTGTGGCCCATGATCACCGTGTCGATCACGCTGAAGTCTTCATAGGCGAACTGGTCCTGGCGCAGCTTGCCCAGACGCACGTTGGGTTCGAGCATCACCTGCCCGGCCGAAGGCTCCAGCTCGCCGCCGAGGATCTTCATGAAGGTGGACTTGCCGCTGCCGTTGGCGCCGATCAGGCCGTAGCGGTTGCCGTTGCCGAACTTGACGGAAACGTTCTCGAACAGCGGCTTGGCGCCGAACTGCATGGTGATGTTGGCGGTGGAAATCAAGAGCTTTGTCCTGCGGGCGTATGTGCGGTGAATGGCCTTGCGCCCTCTCCCGTACCCGCCATTCCGATCCTGGCGGGTCGCTTTTCGAGCTCGCTCCGGTCGGAGACCGGGCTCGCCCAGCGGCAGTGGGTTGAGAGCGACATCTGGACGCGATGCCGGCTGACGGACGATGAACGCGGGGTTCACGCCGCCATCGGGCAGGTGGTTGCGTAGGCGTGTCGGGCGTCGTGTTGCCGGCGCTCGCGGATGCGCGGGTATCCGGCGCGGCCTGAAGCGCGTAATGGTAACACCCGGCTCGCCGCTTCACAGCCGGCCCTTGTCTGGCGAAAGGACCAACGGCTTCGAAAAGCCGAGGCGTTAGCCGATGTCGGAGCGCGGAGCCGTCGGGAACGGGCGCGGCCTCCCACAGGATTCGGCAAGCGCCGCTTGTTTTGTGGGAGGCTCGACCTCGGGGCGATACCCCTGCGATCTCGACCGCACACGGACGTAGGGTGGAAAACCGCGAAGCGTTTTCCACCGTGCTCCGGGGGCTCCCGGTCGATCACGGCGAGCCCGGCATCGGCCCCACCGGACGCGTGGATGAGGCTTCGCCGTCATCCACCCTACGGTCAAGACCGATATCAGCTGCTGATGGTGTCACGCAGAAAGGCTATCAATGCCTGCCAGGCCTCCTGGGGGTTGTGCCTGCGGCTCCACACCAGCCCGACATCCATGGACGGCACCTCGTCGCTGATCGGGCGACGGGCGATGCGCTGCCCCTCCAGCGACCAGGGGCGGTAGACCAGGTCGGACAGGATGGTCACGCCCTGCCCCGCTGCCACCAGGCTGCGCACGGCCTCGATGGAGCGGCTCTGCAGGCAGACTTGTGGCCTCAGCGCATGGCGGCTCCAGAAGCGCTCCACCGTGGTCAGGTGTTCGTCCATGTCCAGCAGCAGGTATGGCTGCGTGGCGATCTCGGCCAGGGAGACGCGCTCCTGCTGGACCAGCGGATGCTCCTGGCTGGCCCAGAACTGGCGGACGGAACGCAGGAGGGTTTCGCATTGCAGGTCCGGATGGGCGGACAGGTTGCTGGCCAGCATGAGGGCGAAATCCAGACGGCCGGCCAGCAGGGCGTCTTCCGTCTCCTGGCGTTCCCGCTCGATGCAGACGACCTCGAGCTGCGGGAATTTCCGTCGCACGCCCGGCAGCAAGCGCGGCATCAGGTAGGCGCTGACGGTTTCCGTCAGGCCGATCCGCACCGTCCCCTGTACGCCGACCGGCACCGTGCGCACGTCGTCCACGGCCTCCTCCAGGCTGCGGACGATGCGCTGCGCGTTGTGCAGGAAGCGCAGGCCCTCGGTCGTCAGGCGGACTCCAGCGGCCTGGCGGGTGAACAGCGGCAGGCCCAGCACCTTTTCCAGCGCTTGCAGCGAGGCGGTCATGGCCGACTGCGACACGTGGCAGCGCAGCGCTGCGCGGGACACCTGGCCAGTCTCGGCCAGCGCGATGAAATGCTGGAGTTGTCGGATCGTCGGCTGCATCGGATCTTTCGATAATGCTTTTTCCAAAATTTGAATTTGGAATATCGCATTCGCGCGTCTTAGATTCCAGACCCATGTCATTTCGAACTGCATGGTTTCTTCCTTGGTGCTAAAACCGGGTTACTGCACGCTCTGCCGCTCGCGCTGCGGCACGCTCAACGTGGTCGAGAACGATCGGCTCGTCGCCGTGCAGCCCAATCCCGAACACCCCACCGGCGCCTCCATGTGCCTGAAAGGCAAGGCCGCCCCGGAGCTGGTGGACAGCGCCGAGCGGCTGCTCCATCCCATGCGCAGGACCAGGCCGAAGGGCGATGCCGACCCCGGCTGGGTACGCATCTCCTGGGACGAGGCACTGGACGAGATCGCCGGGCGCATGGCCGACATCAAGGCCCGTTGCGGCGCCGAGGCCTTCGCGTTCAGCGTGACCACGCCGAGCGGCACGCCGCTGAGCGACAGCATCGACTGGATCGAGCGGCTGATCCGCCGCTATGGCAGCCCCAACACCAGCTATGCCACCGAGATCTGCAACTGGCACAAGGATTTCGCCCACGCCTTCACCTTCGGCTGCGGCATCCCCGTGCCGGACTACCGGAATGCCGGCCTGATCCTGCTCTGGGGCCACAACCCCAGCAACACCTGGCTCGCCCAGGCCCAGGCGATTGCCGAGGGCCGCCAGAACGGCGCGAGGCTGCTGGTGATCGACCCCCGCGAAACGGCGCTGGCCCGCGAGGCGGATGTCTGGCTGCGGGTCAGGCCGGGCGCCGATGCGGCGCTGGCCATGGGCCTGGCGAACCTGCTGATGGCGTCCGGGCGCTTCGATCTCGGGTTCATCGAGCGCTGGTCGAACGCCGGGCTGCTGGTACGCGAGGACAACGGCCGCTTCCTGCGCGCACACGACCTGGAAGCCTCGGCGGATGGTGCGCCGGTCGCCTGGGACGAGACGACCGGCGGCCCGCGGGCGATGCCGAGGGTCACCGAGGAGGTGCCGTCCCTGCGCGTCGCCCTGCGAGGCCGCTTCACGATCATGACCCGAACCGGCGAGGTCGCCTGCCGGCCGGCGTTCGACCTGTACCGCGAAGCCTGCTCGGCCTTCACGCCCGGCCTGACGGCGGAGCTGACCTGGGTGCCGGAGACCGATCTACAGCGCGCCGCCGACCTGATCGCCGAGGCCGGCAGCGTGGCCTATCACGCCTGGTCGGGCATCGGGCAGCAGCGCAACGCCAGCCAGACGGAACGCGCCATCGCCTGCCTCTACGCACTGACCGGCAGCTTCGATGCGCCGGGCGGCAACCGGCAGCTGGGCAAGGCCCCGGTCCGCGCGGTCAGCGGCCTGGACCTGATCGACCCGGTGCAGCAGGCCAAGCGCTGGGACTGGACCGGCGCCCGCTGGGGCCGCCCGCGCAAGGCTGGATCATGGCCCGCGACCTGTACCGGGCGATCCTGCAGGGCGAGCCCTACCGGATCGAGGGCCTGCTGGCCTTCGGCAGCAACCCGCTGAGTTCCCAGGCCGATGCGGCCCTGGGCATGCAGGCGCTGGAAAAGCTGGGCTTCTATGCCCACTGCGACCTCTTCATCAACCCCACGGCCCGTTACGCCGACATCCTGCTGCCGGTGAACACGCCCTGGGAACGCGAAGGGCTGCGCATCGGCTTCGAAATCTCCGAGCAGGCGCAGGAGCATGTGCAGTTGCGCCAGCGGATGGTCAGCTCCCGCGGCGAAGCCCGTTCGGACAACGACATCGTCTTCGCCCTGGCCAACCGCCTGGGCATGGCCGACGACTTCTTCGGCGGCACCCTTGAGCAGGGCTGGGACGCCATGCTCGAGCCGCTCGGCCTGAGCGTCAGGCAGCTGCGCGAGCGCCCGGAAGGCATACGCGTGCCGCTGCGGCACGACCCGTTCAAATATCGCCGGCAGGGTTTCGCCACCCCCACGGGGCGGGTGGAACTGTACTCCGAACGGCTGCTGGAGCACGGCTATCCGCCCTTGCCGACGGCGACCCCGCCGGCCGCCGAGGATGCGCGTTTCCCCTTGCTGCTCACCTCGGCGAAGAACGGCTATTTCTGCCACAGCCAGCACCGCCACCTGGCCAGCCTGCGGCGCAAGGCGCTGGCGCCGACGCTGACGATCTCCACCGAGCTGGCCCGCGAAAAGGGCATCGCCGAGCACGACTGGGTGAGCGTCCGCACGGCCACGGGCAGCGCCCGCTTCCAGGCCCGGCTCGATGAGCGCCTGCATCCGCGCGTCCTGGTCGGCGAGTTCGGCTGGTGGCAGGGCAACCAGGCCCTGGGGCTCGACGAAACGCCACTGCTCGGCGACGACAACATGCACTACAACGGGCTGGTCAGCGCCGCGCAGGCCGACCCCCTGAGCGGCTCCGTGCCGCTGCGCGACCTGGCCTGCGACCTGCGCCGGGAGGCGCCGCCGGATCGGGTGCCGGCGCGCTGGAGCGGTTTCCGCGAATTCATCGTCGCCGAACGCCATGAGGAAGCGGAGGGCGTGACCAGCGTCTGCCTGCGCGCCGCCGATGGCGGCCTGCTGCCGGACTACCGCCCCGGGCAGCACGTCACCGTGCGTATCCATACCACCGCCCACGGCGAACAGACCCGCGCCTATTCGTTGACCGGCGCGGCCGTCGACCCGGCGCGGCGGCTGTATCGCATCGCGGTGCGGCACGTCCGGGGCCAGGATGCGGATGGCCAGCCCTGGTCGGGCAAGGCGTCGTCGCACGTCAACCGGGCACTGGCCGTCGGCGACCGGGTCGAGGTGCAGGCGCCCAGCGGCACCTTCCTGATCCCGGCCCGCGCGCAGCGGCCGCTGGTCTTCCATGCCGGCGGGATCGGCATCACCCCGTTCATCAGCGCCCTGGAAACGGCTGCGAAGCTGGGGTTCGACGGCGACATCCTGCTGCTCTACGGCAACCGCCAGGGCGCCGCGCATGCCTTCAGGCATCGTCTACGGGCGCTCGGCCAGCGCTGCCCGGGCTGCGTGTGGTCGACGTCTACAGCGCGCCGGGGCCGGACGATCGCCAGGGCGTCGATTATCAGGTGCACGGCAACGTCACCCGCACGCTGGTGCCGGATGCCTTCTTCGCCAGGCGCGCGCTGCACTACCTGTGCGGGCCCGAGGCGATGATGGAGGCGATCATCGCCGAGCTGGAAGCCGCGGGCGTGCCGAGGTTCGACATCTTCAAGGAAACCTTCCGCTCGCCGGCCGCCCCGCCGAGCGGTGGCGCCCGCTTTGCCGTGACGTTCGCCCGCAGCGGGCAGACCCACGAATGGAACAACGAGGCCGGATCGTTACTGACATTCGCCGAGCGGCTGGGAATCCAGCTGCCGAGCGGGTGCAGGGTCGGCCAATGCGAGAGCTGCGCGGTCCGCGTGCTGGAGGGCAGGTCGTCCATCTGCACGGCCAGGACCCTGAAGACGCTCGCCTGTGCCTGAGCTGTCAGGCGATACCTGCCACAACGCTGACGCTGGATGCCTAGAGGGTGGCCTTACCGAGACCAGGGACCGCCAGACACCGGCGTCATCAACAGGAAGGCCATGGAGCCGAGGCGCCGCCGGGCGCTCGCCCGGTTCCGAGACCGACAAAGCGCCCCGCATGTGGCGGGGCAAGCCTGAAAATGGGGGGTAGGTCATGAGCATCGAAGTCACAGCAAGCAGGCATGTGCCACAAGAATCCGGGCGCCTGGAAAGGATCGCCGTCAGCGTCAGCAACTGGTCGGAGAAATGGTTTCCCGACGCCTATGTGTTCGCCGCACTGGCGGTGATCATCGTGGCCCTCGGCACCTGGGCCATGGGGGCACCGGCGGCCGCGGTCGCGCAGGGTTTCGGCGACGGTTTCTGGACCCTGATCCCGTTCACCATGCAGATGGCGGTGGTAGCCATTTCCGGCTACATCGTCGCCGTCTCGCCACCGGCCTCCCGACTGATCGACGCCCTCGGCCGGATGCCGAAGACGGCGCGCGGCGCGGTGGTCCTTATCGCCACCGTGAGCCTGGTATCCACGCTGTTCAACTGGGCCATCAGCCTGATCTTCAGCGGCCTGCTGGCGCGCGCCGTGGCCCGTCGCAGCGACCTGCGCGTCGACTATCGCGCCATGGGCGCGGCGGCCTACATGGGCATGGGCGCATCTGGGCACTGGGCATCAGCTCCGCGCCGGCCCAACTGATGGCCAACCCGGCGAGCCTGCCCAGCGGCCTGCTGGAGATCACCGGGGTGCTGCCGTTCACCGAAACCATCTTCCTCTGGCAGTCGATCGTCATGACCCTGGCGCTGCTGCTGATCTCGGTCCTGGTCTGCTACTACTCAGCGCCGACCGGCGAGCACATCAAGACGGCGCAGGACCTCGGCGTGAACCTGCACGACTCGGACATCGAGGTGCAGAAGCCCAGCCGCCCGGGCGAATGGCTGGAATATTCGCCGCTGATCACCCTGGCGATCGTGGCCATCAGCGGCGTCTGGCTGTTCGGCGAGTTCACCGGCAAGGACCCGCTGCTGGCCATCTCCAGCCTCAACACCTACAACTTCCTGTTCCTGACCCTCGGCATGCTGCTGTGCTGGCGGCCGATCCGCTTCATCAAGGCGTTTTACAAGGCGGTGCCCTCGGTGGGCGGGGTGCTGATCCAGTTCCCGCTCTACGGCGGCATCGCCTTCATGATGACCAAGGTGACCAACGCCGAAGGGGAAACGCTTTCGCACCTGCTCGCCTCCGGCTTCGTCGCCATCGCCACCCAGGAAACCTTCTCGGTGGTCATGGGCATCTATTCGGCGGTACTGGGGTTCTTCATCCCCTCCGGCGGCGGCAAGTGGCTGATCGAGGCGCCCTACGTGATGCAGGCGGCCAACGACCTGCAGGTGCACCTGGCTGGGCGGTGCAGGTCTACAACGCCGCCGAGGCGCTGCCGAACCTGATCAACCCGTTCTGGATGCTGCCCCTGCTGGGCGTGCTGGGGCTCAAGGCGCGCGACATCGTCGGCTTCACCTTCACCCAGTTGCTGGTGCACACGCCGCTGGTCCTGTTCCTGCTGTGGATCTTCGCCGGCACCCTGGCCTACGTCCCGCCGGTGATGCCGGGCTCCTGATGCCCTGCGCCCCATGCAGGCAACTGCATGGGGCGCTGATTCACGCTTATCTTCAATGAAATCGAGCCTTGACGACATGCAGATCCACACAGCGCAGCAAACCGCCGACCTCCTGCCATTCGACGCCCTGGTCGGCGCCCTGCGGACGGCCGCCAGGGAATACGCCGAAGGCGCGATCACCAGCCCCGAGCGCATGGTCGTGCCCCTCGGCAAGGACGGCGTCATGCTGAGCATGCCGGCGGTCGCCGGCGACATCGCCATCCACAAGCTGGTCAATGTCCAGCCCACCAACGTGGCGCGGGGGCTGCCCACCATCCACGGCCAGGTGGCCGCCTTCGACAGCGCGACCGGGCGCCCCCTATTCACCCTGGACGGGCCGGTGGTGACCGGCCGGCGCACCGCCGCGGTGTCGATGCTGGGCATCGAGACGCTGCTGCCGACGCGGCCGAAGACCTTCCTCGTCATCGGCACCGGCACCCAGGCCGTGCATCACGTGCAGGCGATACGGGCGCTCCACCCCACTGCGATCGTCTGGGTCCGCTCCCGGAGCACGGCCAAGGCGCACGAGTTCTGCGCCCTGTACGGCGGCGAGCGGGCGAACCTGTTCGCCTGCCCGGCGGACAGGCTTCCGGACGCGGTCGACGTGGTCATCACCGTGACCACCAGCAAGCGCGCGGTCTACGACGAGGCTGCGCTGGCCGGACGGCTGATCGTGGCGGTCGGCGCGTTCACCCCCTCGTCTGGTCCGCTCCCGGAGCACGCAGCGCACGAGTCTGCGCCCTGTACGGCGGCGAGCGGCGAACCTGTTCGCTGCCCGGCGGACAGCTTCCGGACGCGGTCGACGTGGTCATCACCGTGACCACCAGCAAGCGCGCGGTCTACGACGAGGCTGCGCTGGCCGGACGGCTGATCGTGGCGGTCGG
>LZQQ01000144.1_pt1 | contig 12265 bp, 11 predicted proteins | sample 768581 | NCBI WGS metagenome assembly LZQQ01 (sample SAMN05207185, study PRJNA324510) | oil field metagenome | isolation source: sample BH-FW-20 from oil reservoir | place: India: Bombay High | collected 2015-11-25 | reverse complement strand
AGGCCCGGCGAGAACGCCTTGGACAGGCTGCTCATGTAGATCACCCGGCCGCTGGCGTCGCTCGCCTTGAGCGCCGGCTGGGCGTGGTGGTCGAGGTTGAATTCGGCGTCGTAGTCGTCCTCGATCACCACCTGGTCGTGCTGGCGGATCTGCCGCAGCAGCTCGGTGCGCCGCGCCGGGCTCATGCTGACGCCGGTCGGCACCTGGTGGCCGGGGGTGACGTAGAGGTAGTCGCAGCCGTGCAGGCGCGGGTCGACCACCAGGCCCTGCTCGTCCACCGGCTGCAGCTGCACCTCGGCGCCGCGCAGCTCGAACAGGCTCAGCGCGTCGCGAAAGCCTGGGTTCTCCATCGCCACCCGCACGCCCTTGCCCATCAGCAGGGTCGCCAGCAGGTAGAGCGCGTTCTGCGAGCCGAGGGTGACCAGGATTTCGTCGGAGCGGGCCCAGATGCCGCGCTTGGGCAGCACGCGGGTGCGCAGCTGCTCGACCAGCATCTCGTCGTCACGGTCGAAGCGGTCGTTCATCCACAGCTGGTCGCGGTCGCCGCGCAGCACGCCGCGCGAGACCTCGCGCCAGCGCTCCAGCGGAAACAGCTCGCGGATCGGCTGGCCATAGACGAAGGGATAGGGGTAGCGCGTCCAGTTGCTCGGGCGCAGCACGCCGTGTTTCAGGCTGGGCTGCATCTTCAGCCGCGCGCCCCAATCCGGTGCGCGCTCGCCCGGGGCGTCGCTGGACGGATCGCTCTTGTGCGCCGGGGTCATGCGCAGCATGGCGGTGGCCGGCTCGCCCGAGCGGTAGTCCGGGTGCAGGTAGTAGCCGCTGCGCGGCCGGCTGACCAGGTAGCCGTTGTCCAGCAGGCTCTCGTAGACCAGCGCCACGGTGTTGCGCGACACCGCCAGCTGTTGCGAGAGCTTGCGGCACGACGGCAGCGGTTCGTCGGCCGGGAAGCCGCCGCTGAGAATCGCCGAGACCAGCGTCTCGCGCAGCTGCTCCTGCAGGCCTCGCTGCCGATCGAAGTCCAGGTGGATGTAGTGGTCGATCATGGCGCTGTCCGTTCACGGGGCACGTGAGGTGGACGAAGCAAGGACTGCGCCAGCGTCCGTCCCGCCGCAGCGGCTGGCCAGTCGAATGGGCGCAACTGCACCTATCGCGTCGGCGAAGGCGCTCCCTATGGTGAAGACAAGCCACCGCTCAGCCTTCTGACGCCCGGCTGGTCCCTCGTCGAACTGGAGCAATGACATGAAGCACTCAAGCAAGGATTCGGTTTCCGCCAAGCCGCTCGGCCTGCTGCGCACGCTGGCGCTGGCCGGCTGCGTGTTCTCCGTCACCCTCGGCAGCGCCCAGGCGACCGGGCTGGACGAGGTCAAGCAGCGCGGCTACATGACGGTCGCCACCGAGGACGACTACGCGCCCTTCAACTACATCGTCGACGGCAAGCCCGAGGGCTTCCACAAGGAGCTGCTCGAGGACCTGAAGGCCTACGCCAAGGAGCAGGGCTTCGACGTGCGCCAGGAGATCCTGCCTTGGACCGGCCTGCTCGCGGCCGTCTCCTCCGGCCAGTACGACGCCGCCTTCACCGGCGCGCTGGTGACCGACGACCGCCTGCGGGTGTTCGACTTCGCCCCGCCCTTCGCCTCGGCCCAGCACTTCTTCGCCAAGCGCAAGGGCGACGACCGCATCACCGACCAGGTCGCCAGCCTGTGCGGCAAGACCGTCGGCGTGCAGGCCGGCAGCGCCCTGCTGGCGCGCTGCCGGAGTTGAAGAAGATGATGCAGGAGGCCGACTGCACCATCGGCGAGGTGGTCGAGTACCAGTCCTACCCCGAGGCCTACGCCGACCTGGCCAACGGCCGCCTGGACTACGTGATCAACGCGCTGATCTCGGTGAACGACCTGATCAGACCCGCGGCGACACCTTCGAGAAGGGCTTCGCGGTCTCGGGCTACGGCTTCGGCGCCTGGCCGGTGTCCAAGCGCAGCCCCGAGATCCTGGAGTTCTTCACCGGCTTCATGAACCAGATCCGCGACAGCGGCCGCCTGGCCGAGCTGCAGACCAAGTGGTTCGGCGAGGCCTTCCCGGAGCTGCCGACGGAGCCGATCAAGAGCGTCGAGCAGTTCCACGAGCTGGCCGGCATCGAGTAACCCCGCGTTTCCCGCGCCGCCCGGCAACCGGGCGGCGTCACCTGGCCCCAGCCTTGCAAGCGTATCGTTCGGAACGACTCTGCACTTCCGACCGATCACCGCCTCGTACCAGCCATCCCCCGTGTAAGGAAGCCGGCATGAACGGACAAGCCTGGTTACTGCTGCTCGACGGCGCCTGGACGACCCTGTGGATCTCCGGCACCGCCATCGCCATCGGCGTGGTGCTCGGCCTCGGCGTCGCCCTGCTGCGCATGGCACGCATCCCCTTCCTCGACCAGCTGCTGGTGGTCTACGTCAGCCTGGCCCGCGCCACGCCGCTGGTGACGCTGGTGCTGTTCATCTTCCTCAGCGCCCCGACCCTGGGCCTGAACCTCGACCGCAACACCGCGGCGATCCTGGCGCTGACGTTCAACACCGCGGCCTTCAACACCGAGGTGTGGCGCGCCGCCTTTCTCAGCTTCTCGCGCGAGCAGCGCGAGGCGGCGCTGGCCTGCGGCATGACCGACCGCCTGTTCTTCCGCCGCATCATGCTGCCGCAGATGGTCACCACCAGCCTGCCGGGGCTGGTCAACGAGATGTCCTTCATCATCAAGAGCAGCCCGGCGATCGCGGTGATCGGCATCGTCGACCTGACCCGGGTGACCAACCGCATCACCGCGGTGACCTACGAGCCGCTGCCGCCGATTCTCGCCGCCGGGCTCTTGTACATGCTGATCGTCGGGGTGCTGATCAAGCTCCAGGCGATCGCCGAACGCAAGGCCAACCGGCTGGCGATGTGAGGAGTACGTCATGAGCGAATGGGCGATCGTCTGGGAGGCGCGCGGCGCGATCCTCGACGGCTTCTACAACACGCTGATCCTGTTCGGCCTGTCGGTCACCCTGGCCTTCGTCCTCGGCTGCGCCTTCGCCTACTGGCTGGAGATGCGCAACCCGCTGACCCTGGCGCTGCGCGGCTTCATCAACTGCATGCGCATGCTGCCGTTCCTGATCCTCGCCTACCTGCTGTACTACGGCCTGCCGAGCCTGGGCCTGCGGCTGAACGCCTGGACCGCCGGGCTGATCGCACTGGTCGTCTACTACGGCGCCTACTTCGGCGAGGTGCTGCGCGGCGCCCGCCTGGTGCTCCCGGAGGGCCAGGTGGAGGCGGCCAAGGCGCACGGCTTCACCGGCTTCAAGGTGTTCCGCCGCATCGTCCTGCCGCAGCTGATCATCAAGACCCGCCCGCTGATGGGCAACCTGCTGATCCTGTGCCTGAAGGACACCGCCTTTCTCACCATCATCACCGTGCAGGAGCTGACCGCCGCGGCCAACTCGGTGCAGTCCACCTACTTCGTGCCGATGGAGGCCTTCGTGGTGGTCATCCTGCTCTACTGGCTCATCAGCATCTGCCTGGAACTGGCGCTCAAGTGGGCCGCCGGTTCGGCGCCAAGCGAGGATTCGAACATGTCTGACGTCCCGGCCGTGCGTATCGAGCGCCTGTCGAAGAGCTTCGGCGGCGTGGAAGTGCTGCGCGACATCGAGCTGACCGTGAACAAGGGCGAGGTGGTCAGCGTGCTCGGCTCCTCCGGCTCGGGCAAGTCGACCCTGCTGCGCTGCATCAACTGGCTGGAGGAGCCGGACCGCGGCAGCATCCATATCGCTGGCCAGCGCATCGGCATCGATGCCAGCGGCAGGAAGATGCGCAACAAGGAGCTGGCGGCGCTGCGCGCGCGTACCGGCATGGTGTTCCAGGGCTTCAACCTGTGGCCGCACCTGACCGTGCTGCACAACGTCATGGAGTCGCCGGTGCAGGTCAAGGGCATGCCCAAGGACGAGGCGCGGCGCATCGCCCTGGAGCTGCTGGAGAAGGTCGGCATGGTGGAAAAGGCCGATGCCTACCCCTACACCCTCTCCGGCGGGCAGAAGCAGCGCGTGGCCATCGCCCGGGCGCTGGCCATGAGCCCGGAGGTGATCCTGTTCGACGAACCCACCTCGGCGCTCGACCCCGAGCGGGTCGGCGAGGTGCTGCAGGTGATGAAGAACCTCTCCGCCGAGGGCTACACCATGATCGTGGTGACCCACGAAATGGAATTCGCCCGCGCCGTCTCCGACCAGGTGGTGTTCCTCGAGAAGGGCCTGCTGATCGAAAAGTCCGACCCCGAGACCTTCTTCACCAACCCGGCGTCCGAGCGGGTGCGGCGCTTTCTCGAACTGGCCTGATCGGCACCTGGCCCTCATCCGGCCCTGCGGCCCACCTTCTCCCGGCGGGAGAAGGGAAAAGCACGGCACAGCCTGTAGCCTAGCAATCCCCCTGTAGGAGCAGGCTCTGCCTGCGACGGCCCCACACGATGCGACGATCCGTCGCCAAAAACGCCCCTCTCCCTCCGGAAGAAGCTGATCCCCCCTGACCCACCCGACCGGCGCAACTGGCTGCTGCCCTCGCCGGCCAGGCGCAGTAAGCTCCCCGGGTTGGCCGCACTGGCCCGCCCACCCGAACAGACAAGAGGTCCCTCATGAACAACGTGGTCTTCATCACTGGTGCGACGTCCGGCTTCGGCCGCGCCACTGCGCGCCGTTTCGCCGAAGCCGGCTGGTCGCTGGTGCTCACCGGTCGCCGCCTGGAACGGCTGGAAGCACTGAAGGAAGAGCTGTCGGCCAAGGTGCCGGTGCACATCGCCGCGCTCGACGTGCGCGACGCCGAAGCGGTACGGCAGGTGGTCGCCGGACTGCCCGAGGCTTCGCCCGGGTCCGCACCCTGGTGAACAACGCCGGCCTGGCGCTGGCCCCGGAACCCGCGCAGAAGGTCGCGCTGGAAGACTGGCACACCATGATCGACACCAACGTCACCGGCCTGGTCAACGTCACCCACGCGCTGCTGCCAACGCTGATCGCCACCGGCCAGGGCGCCAGCATCGTCAGCATCGGCTCGGTGGCCGGCCACTGGCCCTACCCGGGCGGCCACGTCTATGGCGCCACCAAGGCCTTCGTCGAGCAGTTCAGCTACAACCTCCGCTGCGACCTGCTGGGCACCGGCGTACGCGTCACCGATATCGCCCCGGGCATGGCCGAGACCGAATTCACCCTGGTCCGCACCAAGGGCAACCAGGAAGCCTCGGACAAGCTCTACCGCGGCACCACCCCGCTGACCGCCGAAGACATCGCCGAGCAGATCTTCTACGTCGCCACCCTGCCCGATCACATCAACATCAACCGCCTGGAAGTGATGCCGACCCGCCAGGCCTGGTCGCCGTTCAACATCGATCGCGACAAGTAAGGGCTTCGGACTCCTTCCCCTCTTCCCCAGGAGAGGGGCCAGGGGTGAGGGAACCCGGACGACCGCATGGCTCCGACCAGTGCGGTGGTTCAATTCCCTCGGACACCTCGATAGGTGGAAAATCCACTGAAACGAGGAGTCATTCATGAGCCGTAAACGTCGATCCTTCGATGTCAGCTTCAAGCTGCAAGTCGTCCAGATGATCAAGGATCAGGGCCTGAGCGTTGCGCAGGTCTGTCGAGACATGAACCTGGGGGAAACGGCTGTGCGCCGTTGGCTCCAACAGTATGAGGCCGAGCTCTCGGGGCAACCTGGAATCGGCAAGCCTTTGACGCCGGAGCAGCAACGAATCCGCCAGCTTGAGGCGGAGCTTCGCCAACTGAAGCAGGACAACGAACTGCTAAAAAAGGCCTCGGCCTTCTTTGCCCGAGAACTGAAGTGATTCACCGATTGATCGCTCAGCAGCAAAAGAAGGCCGGGACCACACGGCTGTGCCGGCTGCTGGGTGTCAGTCGGTCGGGCTACTACGCCGCGCAGCGCCGTCAAGTGCGCCCAGTTCAGAGCTGCCCGGTGGCGACCTCCTTGAAAGCCTGTTCATGAACTGCGGGCGTACCTACGGCAGTCGCCGCCTACAGGCCGCGCTCAACGCCGAGGGGATACCAGTGGGGCGCTACCGCGTGCGGCGGCTGATGCGCGAGCACCGGCTTCGGCCGGTCTGGAAGCGCAAGTTCGTGCACACGACCAACAGCAAGCATGACCTGCCGATCGCCTCCAATCTCCTGGCGCGCCAATTCAATCCGCCGGTGGCGAACCAGGCCTGGGTCGCGGATATCACCTACATCCGAACCCGCCGGGGATGGCTTTACCTGGCCGCAGTAATGGACCTGTACTCGCGCAAGATCGTCGGCTGGGCGATGGCGCCGAACATGCCGGCGGATCTGGTCTGCTCGGCCCTGCAGATGGCGATTGCCCAACGGCAGCCGCCTGCCGGCCTGGTGGTGCATTCGGATCGCGGCAGTCAGTACGCCAGCGAAGCTTATCGTACGCTGCTCAGCCGACATGGCCTGCTCCTGAGCATGAGTCGCAAAGGAAACTGCTGGGACAATGCCGTGATGGAGCGATTCTTCCTGAACCTGAAAATGGAGCGGGTCTGGCAAGCTGACTATGCCAACCAGGCCGAGGCCATGGCCGACATCGCCGACTATATCGTCGGTTTCTACAACAACGTGCGCCTGCACTCCAGCCTGGGCTACATGCCGCCCACCCGCTATGAGCGCAGGCCACCCATACAACCTATCGCAGTGTCCGAAATTATTTGACCACCACACTCACCCCGGCCCTCTCCGAGGGAGAGGGGATGGTATGGCGGTTGCCCGCGACCTAGTGCATGCCGGTTCGCGGTCGAGACCACAGGTTCGTGCTACCTCGGCACACCGCAGATTGCAGGGTGCGCCGTGGGCTCCATGCCCTGGTCGCAGGCAGAGCCTGCTCTACGGAGTGTTCGTCGAAGCGGCAGGCTGCGCCGCGAGCTACGTGAGTGAAATTCATGCAAACGGCGCCTTGATCAAAGGTTATACAGCCTTTGCTATCATTCGCGCCTTTCGATCCGCTGTTCAGGTAGTCCGATGTCCACCAGCCATACCGATCGCCAAGCCCGTCTCCAGGCCCTCCAGCAAGCGCTGCGCGAGCGCATCCTGATCCTCGACGGCGGCATGGGCACCATGATCCAGAGCTATCGGCTGGAGGAAGCGGACTATCGCGGCGAACGCTTCGCCGACTGGCCGCAGGATGTCAAGGGCAACAACGACCTGCTGCTGCTGACCCGCCCCCAGGTGATCGCCGAAATCGAGCGCGCCTACCTCGACGCCGCGCCGACATCCTCGAGACCAACACCTTCAACGCCACCCGCGTGTCCCAGGCCGACTACGGCATGGAAGAGATCGTCTACGAACTCAACCTGGCCGGCGCCCGCGTCGCCCGTGAAGTGGCCGATGCCAAGACTGCCGAGACGCCCGACCGCCCGCGCTTCGTCGCCGGCGTGCTCGGCCCGACCAGCCGAACCTGCTCGATCTCCCCGGACGTCAACAATCCGGGCTACCGCAACGTCACCTTCGACGAACTGGTAGAGAACTACACCGAGGCGACCCGCGGGCTGATCGAGGGCGGCGCGGACCTGATCCTGATCGAGACGATCTTCGACACGCTCAACGCCAAGGCGGCGATCTTCGCCGTGCAGGGCGTCTACGAGGAACTGGCCGTCGAATTGCCGATCATGATCTCCGGCACCATCACCGACGCATCGGGCCGCACCCTCTCGGGACAGACCACCGAGGCCTTCTGGAACTCGGTGCGCCATGCCAGGCCGATCTCCGTGGGCCTGAACTGCGCCCTCGGCGCCAAGGACCTGCGGCCCTACCTGGAAGAACTGGCCAACAAGGCCGACACCCATGTCTCGGCCCACCCCAACGCCGGCCTGCCCAACGCCTTCGGCGAGTACGACGAGACGCCGGCGGAAATGGCGGCCGTGATTGAGGAGTTCGCTTCGGCAGGCTTCCTGAACATCATCGGCGGCTGCTGCGGCACCACGCCGGCGCACATCCGGGCCATCGCCGAAGCCGTGGCCAAGTACCGGCCGCGCGCCATCCCGGACATCCCCCGTGCCTGCCGCCTGTCGGGTCTGGAGCCCTTCACCATCGACCGCAGCTCGCTGTTCGTGAACGTCGGCGAGCGCACCAACATCACCGGCTCCGCCCGCTTCGCCCGGCTGATCCGCGAGGAAAACTACACCGAGGCCCTCGAGGTCGCCCTGCAGCAGGTGGAAGCCGGCGCCCAGGTGATCGACATCAACATGGACGAGGGGATGCTGGACTCGAAGGCGGCCATGGTCACCTTCCTCAACCTGATCGCCTCCGAGCCGGACATCTCCCGCGTACCGATCATGATCGACTCCTCCAAGTGGGAGGTGATCGAGGCGGGCCTGAAATGCATCCAGGGCAAAGGCATCGTCAACTCGATCTCCATGAAGGAAGGCGTCGAGGCCTTCAAGCACCACGCCCGCCTGTGCAAGCGCTACGGCGCCGCCGTGGTGGTCATGGCCTTCGACGAGGTCGGCCAGGCCGACACCGCCGCGCGCAAGCGGGAAATCTGCCAGCGCTCCTATGACATCCTGGTCGACGAAGTGGACTTCCCGCCGGAAGACATCATCTTCGACCCGAACATCTTCGCCGTGGCCACCGGCATCGAGGAGCACAACAACTACGCGGTCGACTTCATCGAGGCCTGCGCCTACATCCGCGAGCACCTCCCCTACGCCCTCTCCTCCGGGGGCGTGTCCAACGTGTCCTTCTCGTTCCGCGGCAACAACCCGGTGCGCGAGGCGATCCACTCGGTATTCCTGTTCCACGCGATCAAGGCGGGCCTGACCATGGGCATCGTCAACGCCGGGCAGCTGGAAATCTACGACGAGATTCCCAAGGATCTGCGCGACAGGGTCGAGGACGTGGTGCTCAACCGCCACCCCGGCGCCACCGAGGCGCTGCTGGCGGTCGCCGACCAGTACAAGGGCGACGGCGCCGCCAAGGAAGTGGAAAACGAGGAATGGCGTTCGCTGCCGGTGGACAAGCGCCTGGAACACGCGCTGGTCAAGGGCATCACCACCTTCATCGTCGAGGACACCGAAGAGGCGCGCCAGCAGAGCACGCGCCCGATCGAGGTGATCGAGGGCCCGCTGATGGCCGGCATGAACGTGGTCGGCGACCTGTTCGGCGCCGGCAAGATGTTCCTCCCGCAGGTGGTCAAGTCGGCCCGGGTGATGAAGCAGGCCGTGGCCCACCTGATCCCCTTCATCGAGGCCGAGAAAGGCGACAAGCCGGAAGCCAAGGGCAAGATTCTCATGGCCACGGTCAAGGGCGACGTGCACGACATCGGCAAGAACATCGTCGGCGTGGTGCTCGGCTGCAACGGCTATGACGTGGTCGACCTGGGCGTGATGGTGCCGGCCGAGAAGATCCTGCAGACCGCCCGCGACGAGAAGTGCGACATCATCGGCCTGTCCGGGCTGATCACCCCGTCGCTGGACGAGATGGTCCACGTCGCCAGAGAAATGCAGCGCCAGGGCTTCACGCTGCCGCTGATGATCGGCGGCGCCACCACCTCCAAGGCGCACACCGCGGTGAAGATCGAGCCGCAGTACCGCAACGACGCGGTGGTCTACGTCACCGACGCCTCGCGCGCGGTGGGCGTGGCCACCCAGCTGCTGTCGAAGGAACTCAAGGCCGGCTTCGTCGACAGGACCCGCAGCGAGTACGCCGTGGTCCGCGAGCGCACCGCCAACCGCAGCGCACGCACCGAGCGCCTGAGCTACGCGCAGGCCGTGGCCAACAAGCCGGCCTTCGACTGGGCCGGCTACCAGCCGCCGAAGCCGAGCTTCATCGGCACCCGTGTGCTCGAGGACATCGACCTCGAGGTGCTGGCAGGCTACATCGATTGGACGCCCTTCTTCATCTCCTGGGACCTGGCCGGCAAGTACCCGCGCATCCTCGAGGACGAAGTGGTCGGCGAAGCCGCCACCGCGCTGTTCGAAGACGCCCAGGCGATGCTGCGCAAGCTGATCGACGAGAAACTCATCCGCGCCCGCGCCGTGTTCGGCTTCTGGCCGGCCAACCAGGTCGGAGACGACGACCTGGAAGTCTATGGCGAGACCGGCGAGAAGCTCGCCACCCTGCACCACCTGCGCCAGCAGACCATCAAGCCCGACGGCAAGCCCAACCTGAGCCTCGCCGACTTCGTCGCGCCCAGGGCCTCGGGCAAGACCGACTACGTCGGCGGCTTCATCACCACCGCCGGCATCGGTGCCGAAGAGGTGGCCAAGGCTTATGAAGCCAAGGGCGACGACTACAGCGCGATCATGGTCAAGGCGCTGGCCGACCGCCTCGCCGAAGCCTGCGCCGAATGGCTGCACGAACGCGTGCGCAAGGAATACTGGGGCTACGCGGCGGACGAGACGCTGGACAACGAGGCGCTGATCCGCGAGCAGTACAAGGGCATCCGCCGGCGCCGGGCTACCCGGCCTGCCCTGACCACACCGAGAAGGCCACCCTGTTCGCCCTGCTCGACCCCGAGGCCGAGGAAGGCAAGGCCGGACGCAGCGGCGTGTTCCTCACCGAGCACTACGCGATGTTCCCCGCCGCCGCCGTCAGCGGCTGGTACTTCGCCCATCCCGAGGCGCAGTATTTTGCCGTCGGCAAGATCGACAGGGACCAGGTGGAGTCCTACACCGCCCGCAAGGGCCAGGAAATGTCGGTCACCGAACGCTGCTGGCGCCGAATCTGGGATATGAGGCCTGATGTCAGGCCTTTGACGGCCAGGCCGACGCTCCGGTAGAAAGTTGACTCGCAGCCCTGGTTTCCACGGAACGCCTGGAGGTCTCGTGAATATCCCCGAAAGCGACTGGAAAAAACTGCGCGAACTGAAACCTGTCGCCCTCGACCGCCTGTGTGCACGCATCCTGGCGGAATGCGTGGGCATCGCCTCGAACGACAGCGAAACGGCTCACCAACGCTACCTGCAGATGTATCGCGTGCTGCACGAACGGAATAGGGAACTGGCCAGGGTATTCGACGACATAAGACGCTCGACCGCCCTCAACGTCCTCGCAGGCATGTACCGTCTCGAACTCGTAGAAGAAAATGAATTCAGCCGCTTTACCGATGAAACCCGAGCACTGGTGCTGCGCAGGGTGAACTAGACTAGATAGCCAGTACTGGGCTTTGGCCTTTTCTTATGGATGTGCGTAGATGCGCGGCACTTCCCGACAGCCGCGTGCACCGGCTGCATATCGTCACGCATTGAGCCCAAACAACCCCCTCTCCCTTAGGGAGAGGCCGGGCGAGCTTGCACGCCTCCCTCATCCGGCCCTGCGGCCACCTTCTCCCACAGGGAGAAAGGCACGGCGCGCCACCGCGCCTCACATCGCCGCGCCATGTTCGCGCGTCCCCATTCGGTTCGTTTGTTCACGCCAAAATGGAGTCGAATGATAGTTAGCGTCCAAAGCCAGTGATTCTGGAAATCATATGAAGATCAAACGAATCGTCTCCAACATTTCGGCGCCCGAACCATCGGCGGTGGATGAGTTCTATCGGGTCATTCTTGGCCTCGAGCTGGTGATGGATCATGGCTGGATTCGCACGTACGCCGGTCCCGCCAAGATGGCGGTACAGGTCAGCTTCGCCAGCGAAGGTGGCTCCGGTACACCAGTGCCTGACCTGTCCATCGAGGTGGACGATCTTGATGAGGCATTGCGCCGTGTACAGGACGGCAAGATCCCCGTGGAGTATGGCCCCGCTAGCGAGCCGTGGGGTGTTCGCCGGTTTTATGTCAGGGACCCGCTTGGCAAACTCATCAACATTCTTCAGCACCAGTAGTCGGATGCGACCTAGCAAATCATTCGAGTCGACGCCGCTTCGAACCCAGAATCCGCGAAACGACTGGAGGTTTGGTGAATTCCAGGGAGAGGGAAAAGTCCGCCGCTCCGATGGACACCTGTAGGAGCAGGCTCTGCCTGCGACCACCTGCACCTTCGCCCACCGGGGCTCTGCGGCGCACCGGAGTAGCACACCCCTGTGGGTCTCGACCGCGAACGAGCCTGCACGGCGTCATCAACCGACACCGAACCATCCCCTCTCCCTCGGAGAGGGCCGGGGTGAGGGCGCCTGTGCAAGGCTGTCGTGGTCAAGTTTGGTGGACACCGGGATAGGGGATTTCAGGCGGTGGCCTTTCGTAGTCGGTCGGTGATTGGTAGCCGAGAAAGGAGTGCAGCCGGTGTGTGTTGTAGAAGCCGACGATGTAGTGAGTGATGTCAGCCATGGCCTCGG
>LZQQ01000143.1_pt1 | contig 12289 bp, 14 predicted proteins | sample 768581 | NCBI WGS metagenome assembly LZQQ01 (sample SAMN05207185, study PRJNA324510) | oil field metagenome | isolation source: sample BH-FW-20 from oil reservoir | place: India: Bombay High | collected 2015-11-25 | reverse complement strand
GCCCGGCGGTGAATGGGTGGGCCGAAGCGGAGCGCCGCCCGGTTCACCCAGCGGCAGGCATGCGCGCGCCGTTTACGGCTATCCTGGGGTAACGGCATATGCCGCAAGATCAGCGGTTTACGGCGACAATCGAAAATGGCGCTCAGCTTCCGGTCGCTGTGTGCTCGATCACATTCGGGCGCATCGACATTCACCGGGCGCTTGTTATAGTTGGCCGCTGCTGACTTCTTGCCTTCACATCCTGCGTCGAGGATGAACGCGTGACCGAATACAAAGCTTTCCGCGTCGATCTGGCCGACGGCATCGCCCAGGTGGCGATCGACCGGCCGGACAAGCTCAACGCCATGAACGCCGACTTCTGGCGCGAGATCGTCGAGATCTTCCGCTGGGTCGACGAGACCGACGCGGTGCGGGTCGTCGTGCTGTCGGGCGAGGGCAAGCACTTCTCTTCCGGCATCGACCTGCAGATGCTCGCCCAGGCGGCCGCCGAAATGGGGCCGGACGTCGGCCGCAACGCCGAGCGGCTGCGGCGCAAGATCCACAGCCTGCAAGCCTCCCTGAACGCCGTGGACCACTGCCGCAAACCGGTGCTGGCGGCGATCCAGGGCTACTGCCTGGGGGGCGCCATCGATCTCGTCTCGGCCTGTGACATGCGCTACAGCACCCGTGATGCGCGCTTCTCCATCAAGGAGATCGACATGGGCATGGCCGCCGACGTCGGCACGCTGCAGCGGCTGCCGCGCCTGATCGGCGACGGCATGATGCGCGAGCTGGCCTACACCGGGCGGATGGTGGAAGGGGACGAGGCCTGCCGCATCGGCCTGGTCAACCGCACCTTCGACGACCAGGCCGCGCTGATGCAGGGCGTTCAGGCGCTGGCCCGCGAGATCGCCGGCAAATCGCCGCTGGCGATCCGGGGCACCAAGCAGATGATCCGCTACATGCGCGATCACCGCGTCGACGACGGGCTGGAGTACGTGGCGACCTGGAACGCCGCCATGCTGCAGGCCCCGGACCTCAAGGTGGCGATGGCAGCCCACCTCGGCAGGCAGACGCCGGAATTCGACGACTGATGCCCTACGATAACGCTGCGCGGGAGGCGCACTAGGCATGGTTACTGGAGCCACATCGCTGGGCATGGTGCGCGACGAACTGTTCGCGACCATGGGAGAAGCCGAGCAGAGCCTCGAACACTTCATCCTCGACCGCAACAATGGCAGCCTGCTGCAACAGGCCGTGGAGGGCCTGCAGCAGGTGCGCGGCACGCTCGCCCTGATCGAACTGACCGGTGCCGAACTGCTGGCGCAGGAAATCCTGCAGCTGGCGACGGACATCCCGGTGGGCGCCGGCGAGGAGCGCGACGGCCAGCTGCGGCGGTGAGCAACGCGCTCTACGTGCTCGGCCGCTATCTGGAAAGCGTCGACGCCAGCCGCCAGGAAATGCCCGAGGTGCTGCTGCCGGCGTCAACACGCTGCGCATGAGCAGCGGCCAGGCGCCGCTGCCGGAGAGCTTCTTCTTCAGCGTTCGCCTCGACCAGGCCCGGCCGCCGGTCACCGTGGCCGAGCGCGATCCCGCCGCGCGCGCCACCGAGGCCCGCCGCCTGCGGCAGATGTACCAGGTCGGGCTGCTCGGCTTCATCCGCGAAGAGAACCTGCAGGCGAGCCTGAAGCTGATGGGCGCGCGCCCTGGGGCGCCTCGACCAACTGCTGGCCAACACCCCGGCGCGCCTGTGCTGGTCGGCGCGGCCGCGTGGAGGCGCAGACGGACGGCCAGCTGCTGCCGCGTCGCTCGCGCAAGCAGATGTTCTCGCGCCTGGATCGGGAACTCCGCCAGCTGATCGGCAACCCCGGCCACGAAGCGCCGCGCGGTCTGCTCAAGGAACTGCTCTACATCGTCGCGCTGGCCGACACCTCCGGCCCGGCGGCCAGCGAGGTGCGCGGCGTATTCAGCCTGTCGCCGCTGCCGTTCACCGACCATCTGCTGGAAGAGGAATACCAGCGCCTGGCCGGCCCGGGCCAGGCGGTCATGCGTTCGCTGTCCTCGGCGATCCGCGAGGAACTGACCAGCCTGAAGGACCTGTTGGACCTCATCGAACGGGGCGCGGCGCCGGCCGACGGCTTCTCCAGCCTGCACAGCCTGCTCGGCAAGCTGGCCAAGACGCTCGGCATGGTCGGCCTGTCGTCGGCCGCCAACACGCTGCAGGTGCAGCTGTCCACCGTGTCCGGCTGGAGCCACGAGCAACCGCCGGCGCCCCTGCAGCTGCAGAAGCTGGCCGATGCGGTGCTGTACGTGGAAAGCATGGTGGCCAACCTGGAGCGGGGCGAGCGCCGCGACGCGCGCCCGCAGGAAGCGCGTGCCGGGCCTTGAGGGCGAGGCCCTTCGCCAACCACCAGCTGACCGAAGCGCGCATCGTGGTGCTCGACGAGGCGGCAGCGGGGCTCGCGCTGGCCAAGCGGGCGATCACCGCCTATCTGGAATCCAGCGGCGAAAGGCTGCACCTGGCCAACGTGCCGTTCAGCCTGCAGGCGGTCCGCGGCGGGCTCTGGTTCCTCGAGCAGCCGCGCGCTGCGGAACTCATCGGCGCCTGCGCCGACTACATCCAGAAACAGATGGTGGAAGGTGCGCAGATGCCCTCCGAACAGATGCTGGAAACCCTCGCCGATGCGCTGACCAGCCTCGAGTACTACCTCGAGGGCGGCGCGGCGCTGCGCCATGACCAGTCCCGCTCGAGCGTGCTGGACCTGGCTGCCGAGAGCGTCAGGGCGCTGGGTATGCCGGTGGCCGCCTGATGAGCCTGCGCTGGCAGGCCGCCGTCCTCGACCCGGCGAAGGCGGGTGGCTGGGCGGTGGTGCACTGCCGGCAGCAATTCCTTTCCGATCCCAACGGCGTGCTGTTCCCGCGCGACTGGCTCAGGCGGCTGGAGCTGCCCGTGGCCAGCGAGCATGGCCTCGGTTATTTCGACGGCGACCCCGTCTACCTGCTGGAGCTGACCGACACCGCCGAGGTGCCGGGGGCACACTGGCAGGGTCTGCGCCAGTTCATGCTGCAGACGCCCGACAACGACCTGTTCCGGATGCTCGGCTATGCGGCGCAGATCGGCACCTGGGCCAGCCAGCATCGCTTCTGCGGCCGCTGCGGCGGGCCCATGACCCAGCACCCCGGCGAGCGTGCCATGCACTGTGCCGCCTGCGGGCTGCACCAGTACCCGCGGATTTCGCCGAGCATGATCGTGCTGGTCACCCGCGGCGACGAGCTGCTGCTGGCGCGCTCGCCGCGCTTCGCGCCTGGCGTCTACAGCACGCTGGCCGGCTTCGTCGAGCCGGGCGAATCGGTGGAGCAGTGCGTCGAGCGCGAGGTGCGCGAGGAAGTCGGCGTCGCCGTGCGCGACCTGCGCTACCGGGCCAGCCAGGGCTGGCCGTTTCCGCACTCGCTGATGCTCGGCTTCCACGCCACCTACGACAGCGGCGAGATCGTTCCGCAGCCCGAGGAAATCGAGGACGCGCGCTGGTTCGGCCTGGACGCCTGCCGGCCCTGCCTCCGCCGCGCTCGATCGCCCGCTACCTCATCGAAAGCTACCTGGCCGAGCGCCAGGGTCGCGAGCCGCCGCAGCTGCACGTCTGAACGCCGCTCAGCGATACAGCTGCTCCACCAGCCCCCGATAGCGGCGATAGACCTGCTCGTAGGCCTGCACGGCGCTGTCCTGCGGCCAGGTCTGGGTCTCTTCCGCCAGCGCCACGCAGCGTTCGCAAAGTTTCGCCAGGCTGGCCGCCGGGTCCTGGCCACGCGCATGGCACCAGGCGGCCTGGAGCGCCGCGCCGAGCGCGCCGGCCTCGGCATGGCGGGTGCAGATCACCGGCGTGGCCATGACGTCGGCGATCATCTGTCGCCACCGGGCGTTCTTCGCGCCGCCGCCGACCAGGCGGATGCGCTCGCTGGCGATGCCGCTTTCGCGCAGCAGGTCGAGCCCGTAGCGCAGGCCGAAAGTCACGCCTTCCAGCACCGCCCGGCACAGGTTCGGCCGGGTCAGGTTTTCCAGGGTCATGCCATGCAGGCTGCCGCTCGCCTGTGGCAGCGGCGGGACCCGCTCGCCGTTGAAGAAGGGCAGCAGGGTTAGGCCGGCGCTGCGATCGGCGCTTGCTCCACCTGGGCGTCGAAATCGGCGAAGTCGAGCTGCAGCAGGTTGCGGATCGCGGCGTTGGCGTTGGTCAGGTTCATGGTGCAGATCAGCGACAGCCAGCCGCCGCTGGAGGAGCAGAAGGTGGCGACCGCCGGGTGCGGGCTGATCCGCGGCTCGGCCGAGTAGGCGTAAAGGGTGCCCGAGGTGCCGAGGCTCATGGTGATGGCGCCGGGCTCGATGTTGCCGGTGCCGATGGCGCCCATCATGTTGTCGCCTCCGCCGCTGGCGACCGCTACCCACGGGCGCAGGCCGAGCCGTCCGGCGGCCTCGGGTCGCAGCCGGCCGACCGCATCCGAGGCCTCGACCAGAATGGGCAGGGCGCGCTCCAGGCCACCGCCGGGGTCGATGTGGCGCAGCAGCTCCAGGTCCCAGCGGCGCGTCGCACATCGAAATAGCCGGTGCCCGAGGCGTCGCCGTATTCGGTCCGGCATTCGCCGGTCAGCCAGTGGTTGAGGTAGTCGTGCGGCAGCAGGATGTGGGCGATGCGTTCGAACAGCCGGGGATGATGGCGCCGGGTCCAGAGCAGCTTGGACAGGGTGTAGCCGGGCGCGAGGGCGACGCCGAGCCGCTCCAGCGAGCCCTCGGCACCGCCCAGCCAGGCCAGCAGTTCGTCGTTCTCGGCGGCCGACTCGGTGTCGCACCAGAGCTTGGCCGGCCGCCAGCGGGGTGCCGTCTGCATCGAGCAGCACGAGCCCGTGCTGTTGCGCGGACACGCCGATCGCCTCGATGGCCGCGCCCTCGATGCGGCCGCGGCGATGGCTTCCCGGCTCGCCGCGACCAGCGCCTCGATCCACTGCGGCGCATCCTGCTCGCGGCGCCGTGGCGCCGCTGATCAACGTGTGGGAGGCCGCGCCCTCGCCGAGCACCCGCCCGCGCGCCGCGTCGAGGACCAGCGCCTTGGTGCCCTGGGTGCCGCAGTCGATGCCGAGGAACATGCTGCCGCCCTCAGTTGCCGAGCACGGCCCGGAGCGCGCCTGCGACGCCGTCGCGGCGCAGGCGTTCGAGGTTGCGCTCGAACGCCTCGACGAAGGCTCGTGAACGCGGAATCACCCGGCCGAAGATTTCCTCACGGCCGAGCAGCCGTTCGGTCAGGCGCTCGTCATCCTCACCAGCGCCTGGCAGAAGGTCGCCCGCGGGTCGGGAATCGCATAGCGCTCGCCATGCTCGTCGACGCCCTTGAGGTACAGCGCCCAGGCGGCTACCACCAGCGCACCACGCTCCAGCGGCGCCTCGTCGGCGATCAGTCGCTCGAGGGTCGGCACGGTGAACTTGGAAAATTTCGACGAGCGTCGGAGCACACCCGTTCCAGCTGGTCGGCGATCGCTCGGTTGGAGAAGCGCCGGATCAGCGTGTCCTTGTAGTCGTCGAGGTCGATGCCGGGCACCGGTGCCAGCTGCGGCGTCACATCGCGGTCCATGTACTGGCGCAGGTAGGCGATGAACAGCGGGTCCTCCAGGGTCTCGTGGACATAGCGGTAGCCGCGCAGCCAGCCGAGGTAGGTGAGGGCGAGGTGGCTGCCGTTGAGCAGCCGGATCTTCATCTCCTCGTAGGGCGTGACGTCCTCGGTGAACTGTACGCCGACCTTTTCCCAGGCCGGGCGGCCGGCGACGAAGCGGTCTTCCAGCACCCACTGCACGAACGGCTCGCAAACCACCGGCCAGGCGTCCTCGACGCCGTGCTCGCGGGCCAGCGCCTCGCGGTGCGCGGTGCTGGTCATGGGCGTGATGCGGTCGACCATCGCATTGGGAAAGCTCACCTCGCGCTCGATCCAGGCGGCCAGCGGTTCGGTCGCGCAGGTGGGCGAAGGACAGCAAGGCCTTGCGCGTCACCTCGCCGTTGTGCGGAAGGTTGTCGCAGGACATTACCGTGAACGGCGCCGTGCCGGCCGCGCGACGCCGCGCCAGGGCCTCGCAGACAGGCCGAAGACGCTGATCGGCGCCTGCGGCTGGGCCAGGTCATGCTGGATTTCCGGCAGGTCGGCGCGGAATGCACCGGTGGCGTCGTCAATGCAGTAGCCGCCTTCGGTGATGGTCAGCGAGACGATGCGGATCGCCGGATCGGCCAGCTGCGCCACCACCGTTTCCGGCGAATCGTCCACCAGCAGCATGTCGCGCAGGGCGCCGATGACGCGCACCTCGGTGTCCGGCCGGTCGTCCAGTTCCACCAGCGTGTAGAGGTGATCCTGCGCCGCCAGCGCATCGCGCATGGCACGTTCGGGGGCGCGCGTGCCGATCCCGCAGATGCCCCAGTCGAGCCCTTCGCCGGTGTTCATCAGGGCATCGGTGTAGGCCGCCTGGTGGGCGCGGTGGAAGCCGCCGACGCCGATGTGCGCGATGCCCGGGCGCACCCGCGACAGGTCGTAGCCGGGGCGCGCCACGCGTGCGGGCAGGTCGTTGAGATGCGGGCGATTCAACTTCATCGTCGGTACTCGCTCTGGTCGGCGGAATTCAGGCGACCTGTTGCAGCGGCTGGCCGATGGCCTGCCCGTCGCGGTCGAAGAGGTGGCAGTGGTCGACGTCCAGCGACAGGCGCAGCGCTCGCCGTAGCGCGGCGAGAAATCGCCGCGGATACGCACGGTCAGCGGCTCGCCGGAGTCGGTGCGCACATGGCAGTAGGTGTCGCTGCCGAGCCGTTCGCTGACGTCGGCGGTCACCTCCATCAGGCAGGGGCCGGTTTCGCTGCGGTTCAGGTGCTCCGGGCGGATGCCGAGGGTCACCGGATCGCCGACGGCCAGCGCCGCGCCGCCCAGCGGCAGCACCAGGCGCAGCCGGCATCGACTTCCACGGCGCAGCCGTCTGCGTTCACCGCGCCGACCCGGCCCTTGAGAAAACCCATCCTCGGTGTGCCGATGAAGGCGGCGACGAACATGTTCGCCGGGCTGTGGTAGAGCGTCATCGGCGAGCCCACCTGTTCGATGCGGCCGCCATTGAGCACCACCACCTTGTCGGCCAGGGTCATGGCCTCGACCTGGTCGTGGGTCACGTAGATCATGGTGGCCTTCAGCTCCTGGTGCAGGCGCGCCAGTTCCAGGCGCATCTGCACGCGCAGCGCGGCGTCGAGGTTCGATAGCGGTTCGTCGAAGAGGAATATCCTGGGGTTGCGCACGATCGCCCGGCCGATCGCCACCCGTTGGCGCTGGCCGCCTGACAGCTGGCGCGGCTTGCGTTCGAGCAGCGGACCGAGCTCGAGGATGCGCGCGGCGTCCTCCACCTTGCGGGCGATCTCCTGCTTGTCGGCGCGGGCCAGCTCGAGGGCGAAGGACAGGTTGCGGCGCACGCTCATGTGCGGGTAGAGCGCGTAGGTCTGGAACACCATGGCCAGGTCGCGCGCGGCCGGCGGCAGGTCGGTGATGTCGCGGCCGTCGAGTTCGATCTGCCCGCCGCTGACGTCCTCCAGCCCGGCGATCAGCCGCAGCAGGGTCGACTTGCCGCAGCCGGAGGGCCCGACGAATACCACGAACTCGCGGTCGCGGATGTCCAAGTCGATGCCCTTGATGATCTCCAGGCCGTCGAAGCCCTTGGTCAGGTTGCGGATCTTCAGTTCAGCCATGTCGGGTCTCCGAGGGAATGGGCCGGCGGCGCACGCTCACTTCACCGCGCCGAAGGACAGGCCGCGCACCAGCTGCTTCTGGCTGATCCAGCCGAAGATCAGGATGGGCGCGCAGGCGAGCGTCGAGACCGCCGAAAGCTTTGCCCAGAACAGGCCTTCGGGGCTCGAGTAGGAGGCGATCAGCACGCTCAGCGGGGCGGCGTTGGACGATGTCAGGTTCAGCGACCAGAATGCCTCGTTCCAGCACAGGATCACCGACAGCAGCACGGTGGAGGCCAGGCCGCCGCGGGCGATCGGCAGCAGCACCTGGACGATCTCCTGCAGCGTGCTGGCGCCGTCCATGCGCGCCGCTTCGAGGATGTCGCGGGGAATGTCGCGAAAATAGGTGTAGATCATCCAGACCATGATCGGCAGGTTGATCAGGGTGTAGATCACGATCAGCACGGTGCGGGTGTCGAGCAGCCCGAACTGCTTGGCCAGCAGGTAGATCGGCACCAGCACGCCCACCGGCGGGAGCATCTTGGTCGACAGCATCCAGAGCAGGGTGCCTTTGGTCCGGCGGGTCTCGAAGAACGCCATGGAATAGGCCGCCGGCACCGCGATCAACATGCCCAGCGCGGTGGCGCCGAAGGCGATGAACACCGAGTTCCAGGCGTACTTGAAGTAGCCGCTGCGGTCCTGGATGTGCAGGTAGTTTTCCAGCGTCGGGGTGAAGACGAACTGCGGCGGCGTGGCGAAGGCCTCGAGCTCGGTCTTGAAGCTGGTCAGCAGCATCCACAGGATCGGGAAGAACAGCAGCAGCGCCAGCGCCCAGGACAGGGTGCCGGTCAGTACCGTGGTGAGGCGACGGCTTTGCTTGAGCGTGAGCATCGAGGGGCCCTCAGTACTTTTCCGTCAGGTTCTTGCCGAGCATGCGCACCAGCACGATGGCGGCGATGTTGGCGATCACCACCGCGATCAGGCCGCCGGCCGAGGCCATGCCGACGTCGAATTGCAGCAGCGCCTGGTTGTAGATCAGGTAGGCGAGGTTGGTGGAGGCGTAGCCAGGGCCGCCGCTGGTGGTGGTGAAGATTTCGGCGAACACGGAGAGCAGGAAGATCGTCTCGATCATCACCACCACGGCGATCGGCCGCGCCAGGTGCGGCAGCGTCAGGTGCCAGAAGATCGCCAGCGGCCCGGCACCGTCCAGCCGTGCGGCTTCCTTCTGCTCCTGGTCGAGCGACTGCATGGCGGTCATCAGGATCAGGATCGCGAACGGCAGCCATTGCCAGGAGACGATGATGATGACCGACAGCAGCGGGTACTCGGCCAGCCAGTCGATCGGGCGGGCGCCGAAGAACTTCCACAGCGCGGCGAGGATTCCGGAAACCGGGTGGAACAGCAGGTTCTTCCAGATCAGCGCGCTGACCGTGGGCATGATGAAGAATGGCGAGATCAGCAACACCCGCACCAGGCCGCGGCCGGGGAATTCCGCCGCCTCCAGCAGGGCGGCGATCAGTACGCCGAGCACCACGCTGATCAGCAGCACGCTGCCGACCAGCAGCAGGGTGTTGAGCATGCCCGGAACGAAGCCGGCATCGGTGAGGAAGTAGTAGAAGTTCTCGAACCCGACGAAATCGTTGTCGCCCGGGTACAGCAGGTTGTAGCGGATGGTCGAGAAGTAGACGGTCATCGCCAGCGGTACCAGCATCCAGAGCAGCAACAGCGCGACCGAGGGGCTGACCAGGAACCAGCCGGGCCCGAGCCGGCGCATGGCACGGGCCGCCCGCGCCGCAGCGCCGTGGTGCGGGGAGCGGTAGGGAGGGTGGTGGTGTTCATCTCGGCAACTCCGATCCGGCCCGTTCCCTGGGCGAGCATGAGCGGGTGAGGTCCGGCCGTTCGCGTGTCCGGGTGGTACAGGCGCAGCGGCTCACTTCGGGTAGCCGGCGCGCTTCATCTCCCGGGCGGTGCTCTGCTGGGCGGCGGCGAGCATCTGCTCGACCGGCATCTGCCCGGTCAGGGCCGCGGAGAACATCTTGCCGACCTGGGTGCCGATCGCCTGGAACTCGGGGATGGTCACCAGCTGGATGCCGATGTAGGGCACCGGCTTGGCCGAGGGGTTGGCCGGGTCGACCTGCTTGAGCGACTCCAGCGTCACCTCGGCGAAGGGTGCCGCCTGCATGTAGGCCTCGCTGTAGGTGGAGGCGCGGGTGCCCGGCGGGACGTTGGCCACGCCGTCGGTCTCGGCGACCAGCGAGGCGTAGGCCTGCGACGTGGCCCAGGTGACGAAGGCCATGGCCGCGTCCTTCTGCTTGGAGGTGGTGGGGATGGCCAGCGCCCAGGAATACAGCCAGGCCGAGCCCTTCTCGGTGGTCTCGTGCGGGGCGAAGGTGAAACCGACCGAGTCGGCCACCTTGCTCTGCGACGGATCGCTGACGAAGGAGCCGGCAACGGTGGCATCGACCCAGATCGCGCACTTGCCGCTGTTGAACAGCGCCAGGTTCTCGTTGAAACCGTTGCTCGAGGCGCCAGGCGGGCCGTAGCTGGAGAGGGTGTCGACGTAGAACTGCGTCGCCTTGCGCCATTCGGGGCTGGTGAATTCGGGCATCCACTGCTCGTCGAACCAGCGCGCGCCGAATGCGTTGGCGATGGTGGTGACCAGGGCCATGTTCTCGCCCCAGCCGGCCTTGCCGCGCAGGCAGATGCCGTACTGCTCCTGCTCGGGCTTGTGCAGCTTGCCGGCCATCTCGGCGATCTGCGTCCAGGTGGGGCGTTCGGGCATGTCCAGGCCGGCCTGCTCGAGCAGGTCGGTGCGGTAGTAGGTCATCGAGCTCTCGCCGTAGAAGGGCAGGGCGTAGAGCGTGCCGTCGACCGACAGCCCTCGCGCACCGAAGGGAAGACGTCGTCGACGGCATAGTCGGCGGCAGGTCGGTCATCGGCGCCAGCCAGCCCTTCTCACCCCACAGCGAGGCCTCGTACATGCCGATGGTGAGCACGTCGAACTGGCCGCTCTGGGTGGCGATGTCGGTGGTCAGGCGCTGGCGCAGCACGTTCTCCTCGAGCACCACCCATTCCAGGTCGATGTCGGGGTGCTGCTGCTCGAACGTCTGCGACAGGCGCTGCATGCGGATCATGTCGGCGTTGTTGACGGTGGCGATGGTGACCGTCTCGGCGGCCTGCGCGAAGCCCGCCAGGGCGAGGCAGCCGGTGCCGATGAGCGCGTTGCTGATCTTCATTGTCGGACTCCTCTTCCGCGCCCGCTGCGGCGGAAGCTCTTATTGTTGTTTTCGCATGCCCTTGGGCGTGCGTTCGGGAGCATTACAGCCCCGCCGGCGCACGCCGACAAAGCCCTGGAGGCACTGCGATCGATACTTTCTTGCAGTCCTGCAGATTGGCGCACAGTGGAGCAGGGCGCATGGCGTGCGGCCGGGCGCCGGGCTGTCCGGTTTCTTGACGGCGCAAAGCGTATTAGCCGGCGCGGTTCTGCTCGGTGAGGCGCTCCATCGCCAGGCGGCGGTAGCGCGAGGGCGTCATGCCCTTGAGCTGCTGGAAGCGCCGGTTGAAGTTCGACAGGTTGTTGAAGCCCGACTCGAAGCAGACGTCGGTGACCGGCTTGTCGCTGTCGACCAGCAGTTCGCAGGACTTGCTGATCCGCAGGCTGTTGACGAACTCCACGTAGCAGCGCCCGGTGGCGCGCTTGAAGAAGCGCGAGAAGTAGGTCGCTTCATGCCCAGGTGCGAGGCCACTTCCTCCAGCGGCAGCTCGCGCATGTAGTGGGCGAAGATGTAGTTCACCGCCAGGTTGGTGCGATCGACGTGCAGGTCGTCGCCGAGCTGCACCGCGGTCGCGCCCGAGAGCAGCTGGTAGTCGTCGCAGGCAGCGAGCAGCTCCAGCATGATCAGGAAGTAGCCGAGCCGGGTCATGCCCTGCGAGTCGGCCACCTGCTGCATCAGCTGGCGGGCGCGGCGGATGGTGCGGGGGCAGCGGAACTCGATGCCGTAGCGCGAGCGTTCGAGCATCGGCGCCAGCTGGCGCAGCTCGGAGAACACCCCGCTGGCGGCCTGCAGCAGCTCGTCGGTGAAGTTGACCAGCATGTCGCGCTTGCGCACCACCTCGCCCTCGTCCACCTGGCTGATCCAGTTGTGCGGCAGGTGCGGGCCGGTGAGAAACAGGCTGTCGGGTGCGAAATTGCCGACATAGTCGCCGATGAAGACCTTGCCGGAGCTGGCGACGATCAGGTGCAGCTCGTATTCCTTGTGGTTGTGCCAGCGCACCAGCGGGCAGGGGAAGCCGTGCTCGCGATAGATGAGGGACTGGCCGTCGTGGTCGTCCATCAGCTCGTAGGAAGGGTCGGTGTTTCTTGTTGTTCTGTGGTTGTGCACGGTGGTCGTTCCGTCGATGGCTGGATCGCGCCAGCGGGACTGTACGAAAGGCCGGGCGGCAGGGTCTAGCGGCGCCGGCGACAGGCCGGGGACCGTCGTGGCGGCGGGGCAGGTCCGGGCCGGTGCGTGAGCAGGTCACGCTGGCGGCGGCGATGGCGACGCCCAGCATGGCGGCCGAGATCGGCGCGGCTCAGGCTGCCCA
>LZQQ01000142.1_pt1 | contig 12300 bp, 9 predicted proteins | sample 768581 | NCBI WGS metagenome assembly LZQQ01 (sample SAMN05207185, study PRJNA324510) | oil field metagenome | isolation source: sample BH-FW-20 from oil reservoir | place: India: Bombay High | collected 2015-11-25 | reverse complement strand
TCCTGTCTGTAAACATTTATAACGTATTGTTATAAAAGCACTTTTGGGGGTACTTTTGGGTATCTGAGTGCGAAAAATTTAAAATGGTGCGAAATTATAATTCAGTTTTCCTGTCTGTAAACATTTATAACGTATTGTTATAAAAGCACTTTTGGGGGTACTTTTGGGTATCTGAGTGCGAAAAATTTAAAATGGTGCGAAATTATACTTTTTTAGCGGCTTGAACGCAATGTCTCGGACCGGCTTTCCCGGAGAAATGTTGTGGGCCGACAAAAGGATGAGGCGGGTGAGTCGAACGGCTTTGTCAGGGGTGAAAACGGCCAGGCCTGGCGTTTTCATCAGGCTTATTACCCTTTGTCGATCAAGGATGTTCCCGTCATTTCCTCTGGTTTTTCCAGCCCCATCATGTCAAATAGGGTTGGGATGACGTCGCACAGGGCGCCGCCGGTTTTCAGTGGGTAGTTTTTATCCCCGACATAAACCAGTGGCACCGGGAAAGTCGTGTGTGACGTCACCGGTTTGCCGGTTTCTTCGTTGAACAACATTTCCATATTGCCATGGTCGGCCGTGACAATGGCTTCGCCACCGGCTTCTTTGAGGGTGGCGAGAATTTCGCCCAACGCTTCGTCAACCGCTTCGGCGGCTTTCACGCAGGCGTCGAAGTTACCAGTATGCCCGACCATGTCCGGATTGGCAATGTTGCAAATGAACGTGTCGTATTGACCGCTTTTGATGGCTTCGATCAATTTGGCTTTCACTTCCGGCAAACTCATTTCCGGTTGCAGGTCGTAAGTGGCGACTTTCGGCGAGTTGATCAGGATGCGATCTTCGCCGTCGTTCGGCTCTTCCACGCCGCCGTTGAAGAAGAAGGTGACGTGGGCGTATTTTTCGGTTTCGGCAATGCGTAGCTGTTTCAAGCCTTGCTTGGCGACGTATTCCCCGAAAGTGTTACGCAGCTTGGTCGGGCGGTAGGCAATCAAAGCGCCGAATTTTTCAAAATTCTTTTTGTATTCGGTCAAGGTGACGAACGCGGACAGAACCGGTGTATTGCAACGGTGGAAATCTTCGAAGTCGTCGAAGATGAACGCTTTGGTCAGCTGGCGGGCGCGGTCCGAGCGGAAATTCATGAAAATAATCGAGTCGCCGTCTTTGACGCGGACGCGTTTACCGTCTTCTTTTCGTGGAATGGCGGTGGCCAGAATGAATTCATCGGTTTCGCCGCGCGCATAGGCCATTTCCACCGCTTCTTTGGCGGTTTTGGCTTCGTGTTCGCTGATGCCGCAGGCGACGACGTCGTAGGTTTGTTTGACGCGATCCCAACGGTTGTCGCGATCCAGTGCGTAGTAGCGACCGGTTACCGAAGCGATTTGGCCGCCGCCCAACTCCTGCATGAAGTTTTCCAGTTCTTCAATGTACTGGATGGCGCTTTTCGGAGCGGTGTCGCGGCCTCGGTGAAGACGTGCACATAAATGTCCGCGCCACGCTCATGAGCCATCTGCACGCTGGCTTTGATGTGATTGATGTGCGAATGCACGCCGCCGTCCGACAAGAGGCCAAGGATGTGAACCTTGCGCTTGCGGTCAATGGCGGAATCGATGGCTTTCAATAAAGCGTTGTTTTGGAAGAAACGACCGTCATCGATGTCTTTCTGGATGCGGGTCAGCTCCTGATACACCACGCGCCCGGCGCCAAGGTTCATGTGGCCGACTTCCGAGTTCCCCATTTGCCCTTCCGGCAGGCCGACCGCCAGGCCGGAGGTGTTGATCAGGGTGTGGTGGTATTGTTTGAGCAGGTTATCCCAGTTCGGGGTGCTGGCTTGTGCAATGGCGTTGTGCTGCGTCGCTTCACGATGACCCCAGCCATCCAAGATGATCAATCCCGTTGGTCTGTGTTCGATTTGCACTTTGTCTGTCATGGTGTTTCCTTTTGAGAAGAATATTTGCGGTTCGGGTAGGTTGGCCGCAAAAGCAAATAAAATTTTAAAATGTCATTTATTGTAACCAGTTTCACTGTTAAAATCATTAGCTTTGAATTTTGGCTGATGTTATTTAAGGGAATATGAAGGAATATGAATGTTTATTGAATTTGTGCAAGAGCAAATTTTTCTGTTCATCGCATTGGGCGTGATTGTCGCCATGTTGTTCTACAGTTATTTCGGTGACAAAGTGTCGGGTTATAAGAGTGTGAATGCCGACGAAGCGGTTCGTTTGTATAACTCGGGTGCTTGGGTGTTGGATGTGCGCAGTGATGCGGAATTCAAGACCGGTTACATCGGCGAAGCGGAAAATATTCCCTCCACGGAAGTGGCGAAAAAAATGGATGCGGTTTTGCCGCATAAGGACGAACCGGTGCTGGTGTACTGCCAATCCGGTATGCGTTCGGCTTCCGTGGCCAAACAATTGGTGAAACAAGGTTTTAAAGAAGTGAATAACCTGAGCGGCGGGATTTTGTCCTGGAAAAACGCCGGGTTGCCTTTGAATAAGCCGGTTTCTAAAAAAAAACTAAAAAGAGAAAAAAAGTGAGTTCGAAAATGACCGGAAGTCGTCGTTTACGCAACCCAAACCTGCCCGTTCTGCACCATGGCGAGAAATCTCCTGGAAGGTAAAGGGGTGGAATATCAATTGATCGATGTCGGTAACGACCGTGCCATGTGGCCGAGTTGCAAGCCAAGACCGGTCGTAACACTGTGCCTCAGGTGTTTGTTGGCGAACATCACGTCGGCGGCTTTGACGATTTGTCGGCTGCAGACAATTCCGGAGAGCTGGATAAGCTTTTGGCCGGATAATCCAGAATTCAGATTAACCTTGTTAAGGAAAGAACATGGCAGAACAACAGGAAAACAGTTTCCATCCAAAAATTTACACGCGTAACATTTCATTTGAATCACCGAATGCGCCGGAGATTTTCACGCAAGAGTTTCAGCCACAGTTGGATGTGGATTTGAATGTTGAGACCTCCTCGCTGGAAGACGGCGTGTATCATGCCGTGGTGCGTGTCACGGCGACCACAAAAGTGGACGATAAGACCGCATTTTTGTGTGAAGTCGAACAGGCCGGTATTTTCAGTATTGTCGGTTTTGATGAAGGCGAGTTGAATTATTTGCTGGGAACGCAATGCCCGAATACGTTGTTCCCTTATGCGCGTGAAGCGATTTCCGAAATGGTCACGCGCGGCGGTTTCCCGCAGTTGTTGTTGGAACCAGTGAATTTCGATGCGATGTACGCCAGCCACTTGCAGCAGCAAGAGACGCAGCAGTAAAGTTTCTATCCCTGATTTGAAGGTCTCATGACGTCGAACGCTTCTCAACAACGTATTGCGGTGCTCGGAGCTGGCGCCTGGGGTTCGGCCTTGGCCATTCATTTGGCCAAGAATGGACACGATATTCAGCTTTGGGAACACGACCCAAAACGCGCAGGGTTGTTGCAAAAACACCGCGAAAACGAGCGTTATCTTAAAGGAATCGCGTTTCCGGAGCGTTTGACTGTGACCAGTGATTTGGCCGAAGCCTTGCATTCGGCGGATGCGGTTCTGCTGGTGGTGCCGAGTCATGTGTTTCGCGAAGTGCTGCATCACGTCGCCGAAGTGCGTGATTTGAATCAAGCGCCAGTGCATTTCGCTTGGGCGACCAAAGGCTTTGAGCCGGGCAGCAGTTTGATGTTGCACCAGATCGTCGAGCAGGAATTGCGCAACCGTTTCCCGGTGGCGGTTTGTCCGGTCCGACGTTTGCCGATGAAGTGGCGCGCGGTTTACCGACGGCGATGGTCAGTGCCTCGGCCGACACCTCCGAAGCGCAGTTCTGGGCGGATGCCTTTCATTGTGATACGTTTCGTATGTACACCCAGTCCGATATTGTCGGAGTGGAAGTGGGCGGCGCCTATAAAAATATTATGGCGATTGCGACCGGGTTGTCGGATGGGCTTCAGCTGGGGGCCAATGCGCGTGCCGCGCTCATTGGACGCGGCATGAAGGAGATGATGCGTTTCGGCGCGGCCTTGGGCGCGGAGCCGGAAACCTTGATGGGGTTGTCAGGCCTGGGCGATTTGGTCTTAACCTGTACCGATAATTTATCCCGTAACCGCCGTTTTGGGTTGCGCATGGCGCAGTCGGGCTTGTCGTCGGAGGCCGTGATTGACGAAATCGGTCAGGTAGTGGAGGGCGTCAAAGCCGCCAAAGCGGTGAAGCGAATTGCGGAACAGCACGGGTTGGATTTGCCGATTATGGAGCAGGTCTATCGCATTATCACCGGCGAAAAAACCGTGCAAGAAGCGGTGAGTGCGTTGATGCACCGCGATGGGCGTTCCGAAACCGAGCATTTTTAAGCCGGTTTGCAATTTGGCATCGGCACCAAAACCACCAGGTCTGGTGGTTTTTTCGGTTCAGTGGGCGGGTAAACCCATATCAAAGTCGAGCTGGCGCCAGGCCTCATAAGCCATGACGGAAACCGCATTGGCCAGATTCAAGCTGCGGCCACCCGGTATCATTGGGATGGTGAGTCGCTGTTCGGCGGGCAGGCTTTTCAATACGTCGGCAGGCAAGCCGCGGCTTTCCGGACCGAATAAAAAGGCATCGCCGTTTTCAAAGCTTGGTTCGGTATAATAACGGTCGGTTTTGGTCGTCAGCGCGAACACCCGATTCGGTTGTAAGTTTGCGAGGCAGGCGTCGAGCGAAGCGTGTTCATGTAGGTTGGCCAGTTCGGCATAATCCAAACCGGCGCGGCGGACTTTCTTTTCGCTGAGGTCGAAGGCATAGGGTTGAATCAAATGCAAGTGCGCGCCCATATTGGCGCTGAGTCGAATCAGCGCGCCGGTGTTTTGAGGAATTTCCGGTTCATAGAGAATAATGTGAATCATAATTTAATGTAATGGTGAAAAACTTGGTTGATTTGTCGGTTGATTTAAAAGGTATTCGGTTTGCAAACCGGTGGCGATGGCTTCCGGTAATGCCGGTTACGGTTTCGAGTACCAAGCGGTGTCCGGTTTTTCCAATCGCGATGTGGGGGCCGTCTTTCTCAAAGGCACCACCTTGGAGCCGAAGCTCGGCAACAAACCGGAGCGCGTCATGGAATCGCCTTGCGGGTTGCTGAATTCCATCGGTTTGCAAAACCCGGGCGCGCATGCCGTGATTGCAGATTATCTACCAAAGCTCGATTTAAGCCAAACACAATTTATCATTAATGTGTCCGGCTCTTCGGTGGAGGAGTATGCGGAAGTGGTGCGTTTGTTCGATCAAACCGATTTGCCGGCCATCGAGGTGAATATTTCGTGTCCGAATGTGAAAAAGGCGGTGCGGCCTTCGGGGACGATCCGGAGATGGCCGCGCGCGTGGTCGAAGCCTGTCGGGTCAGTACAAGCAAACCGTTGATTGTGAAGTTGTCGCCGAACCAGACCGATATTGCCGAAGGTGCGCGCCGGGTGATTGATGCCGGTGCGGATATTCTCTCGGCCATTAATACGATGATGGGGATGCAAATCGATATTGATTCCGCCACGCCGACATTGGGTAATAACCAAGGCGGGCTTTCCGGCCCGGCGATTAAGCCGATTGCCTTATTAAAAAGTGCATCAGGTCTATCAAGTGGCCAAGCAATATGACGTGCCGATTATCGGTTTGGGTGGAATTGCCTCGGCGGAAGACGCGATTGAATTCATTCTGGCGGGAGCGTCGATGGTAGCCATCGGCACCGCCATCGCCAAAGATCCGTTGCTGGTGAAAAAAGTGTCGAAAGGCGTGGAGCGATATATGAAGCGTCACAGCTATGCCTCGGTCAACGAGATGACGGGCCGCTTGACGCTGAACACCGATACCGTTTTGTGCGGGTAAAACACAACCGAATATAGAAAAATAAACAGTGATTTTGAATAGAAAGATTGAGATGAAAACAGTAGAAGAACAATTAGCGATTATCAAACGGGGCGCCGAAGAGATTCTGGTCGAGAAAGAATTGGTGGAAAAGTTGGAGTCGGGCAAGCCGTTGAAGGTGAAAGCCGGGTTTGACCCGACGGCACCGGATTTGCACTTAGGGCATACGGTGTTGATTAACAAACTGAAGCAGTTTCAGGATTTAGGGCATGAAATTTTGTTCCTGATCGGTGACTTCACCGCCATGATTGGTGACCCGACCGGCAAAAGCGCGACACGCCCGCCGTTGTCGGAAGACGATGTGCTGCGCAATGCCGAAACCTATAAAGAGCAGGTGTTCAAGATTTTGGATCCGGCCAAAACCCAAGTCGTATTCAACTCCGAATGGATGTCGAAGCTGACCGCGGCCGACATGATTAAACTGGCGGGGACCACGACGGTGGCGCGCATGTTGGAACGTAACGATTTTGGTGACCGTTATGCATCCAATACGCCGATTGCGATTCACGAATTTTTGTATCCGTTGGTGCAAGGGTATGATTCCGTTGCGATGGATGCGGACATCGAGTTGGGTGGAACCGACCAGAAGTTCAATTTGTTGATGGGGCGTACCCTGCAACAGCATTACGGTAAAAGTGCTCAGTGCACGTTGACGATGCCGATTTGGAGGGCTTGGACGGCGTGCAAAAAATGTCTAAGTCCTTGGGGAACTATATTGGTATCAAAGATGCCCCGAATGATATGTTCGGTAAGGTGATGTCGATTTCCGATGAATTGATGTGGCGTTATTTTGAGCTTTTGTCGTTTGAGACCTTGGAAACCATTGCCGGTTATCAGCAGGCGGTGAAAGACGGCGAAAATCCGCGCAACATTAAAATCAAGTTGGCGTTGGAGTTGATTGAGCGTTTCCATGATAAAGAAAGTGCTGAAGCCGCTTTGAAAGATTTTGAGACTCGTTTCTCCAAAAACGCCATTCCGGATGATATGCCGGAATTCACGTTTCACGACGTTATGCCGTTGGCGAATGTATTGAAAGAGGCCGGTTTGGTCGCTTCAACTTCCGACGGGCATCGTATGGTGAAACAAGGTGCGGTCAAGTTGAATGGCGAAAAAGTGTCCGATAGCCGGGCGCCGGTTGAAAATTGCGAAGGCCAAGTCTATCAAGTGGGTAAACGAAAATTTGCCCGAATCACCGTTCAGGCTTAAGCGAAAACCGCTGTCTTAAAAACCGCCAGGCCTGGCGGTTTTTTTATTTTAAAGAGCTCGAAAACGACAAGTACTTTGATATTAAACGGGAAATCGAATAATTGTTAAAGATGGCCTGAAATTTTTTTCAAAAAAGATGCAAAAAGCTATTGCAAAAAACTGGAGAGGCTATAGAATACGCATCTCTTTCACGGAGACGCCAAAACAACCCTGTAAAGGGAGTTGAATTGAGCGGAAACGGGGAAGAAAAAAAGCGTAAAAAAAGCTTGACGGAAACAAAATCAAGCGCCTATAATACGCGGCTTACCGAGACAGGGTGCAGCGCACTGAGTTGAGGAAAAGCAAGACCAAGAGTTCTTTAAAAATCAGGTAATTCAGAGATAATTTATGTGGAAGTTGCTTAGGTAAGTGGCTGTCCAAAAATAAATATCTCGACAACTATGTATATGGTTAATCACATTTATGTGAAACATGTACCTGTTAATTTCGAGTGTTTAATTCGTGCAGAGAAGCACACAAAAAAATCGAGTAAAAAGATTAAACTGAAGAGTTTGATCCTGGCTCAGAATGAACGCTGGCGGCAGGCCTAACACATGCAAGTCGAACGGAAACGACAAGAACAAACTCTTCGGAGGGCGATCTTGGGCGTCGAGTGGCGGACGGGTGAGTAACGCGTGGGAATCTACCCTTTAGTTGGGGACAACATATGGAAACGTATGCTAATACCGAATATGCTCTACGGAGTAAAGGTGGCCTCTACTTGTAAGCTATCGCTAAAGGATGAGCCCGCGTTAGATTAGCTAGTTGGTGGGGTAAAGGCCTACCAAGGCGACGATCTATAGCTGGTTTGAGAGGATGATCAGCCACACTGGGACTGAGACACGGCCCAGACTCCTACGGGAGGCAGCAGTGGGGAATATTGCACAATGAGGGAAACCTTGATGCAGCCATGCCGCGTGTGTGAAGAAGGCCCGAGGGTTGTAAAGCACTTTCAATTGTGAGGAAAGGTTAGTCGCTAATATCGGCTAGCTGTGACGTTAACTTTAGAAGAAGCACCGGCTAACTCTGTGCCAGCAGCCGCGGTAATACAGAGGGTGCAAGCGTTATTCGGAATTACTGGGCGTAAAGCGCGCGTAGGCGGACTGTTAAGTCGGTTGTGAAAGCCCTGGGCTCAACCTAGGAATTGCATCCGATACTGGCAATCTAGAGTTTAGGAGAGGGAAGTGGAATTCCTGGTGTAGCAGTGAAATGCGTAGATATCAGGAGGAACATCAGTGGCGAAGGCGACTTCCTGGCCTAAAACTGACGCTGAGGTGCGAAAGCGTGGGTAGCGAACGGGATTAGATACCCCGGTAGTCCACGCCGTAAACGATGTCAACTAGCTGTTGGCCTTATTAAAAAGGTTAGTAGCGTAGCTAACGCGCTAAGTTGACCGCCTGGGGAGTACGGTCGCAAGATTAAAACTCAAAGGAATTGACGGGGGCCCGCACAAGCGGTGGAGCATGTGGTTTAATTCGATGCAACGCGAAGAACCTTACCATCCCTTGACATCCTGCGAACTTTCTAGAGATAGATTGGTGCCTTCGGGAACGCAGTGACAGGTGCTGCATGGCTGTCGTCAGCTCGTGTCGTGAGATGTTGGGTTAAGTCCCGCAACGAGCGCAACCCTTATCTTTAGTTGCTACCATTTAGTTGAGAACTCTAAAGAGACTGCCGGTGATAAACCGGAGGAAGGCGGGGACGACGTCAAGTCATCATGGCCCTTATGGGATGGGCTACACACGTGCTACAATGGGGGGTACAAAGAGCAGCTAGCTGGCGACAGTGCGCGAATCTCATAAAACCTCTCGTAGTCCGGATCGGAGTCTGCAACTCGACTCCGTGAAGTCGGAATCGCTAGTAATCGTGAATCAGAATGTCACGGTGAATACGTTCCCGGGCCTTGTACACACCGCCCGTCACACCATGGGAGTGGGTTGCAAAAGAAGTGGGTAGTCTAACCTTCGGGAGGGCGCTCACCACTTTGTGATTCATGACTGGGGTGAAGTCGTAACAAGGTAGCCCTAGCGGAAGCTGGGGCTGGATCACCTCCTTTAAGACAAAGACGGCCGCGAGCCTAAGTTAGCTTTCACATAAATTGTCTCTGAATTACTGAGAAAAACGAGAACGACCTGGGTCTGTAGCTCAGTTGGTTAGAGCGCACCCCTGATAAGGGTGAGGTCGGTGGTTCAAATCCACCCAGACCCACCAATGAATGGGGCTATAGCTCAGCTGGGAGAGCGCCTGCCTTGCACGCAGGAGGTCTGCGGTTCGATCCCGCATAGCTCCACCACTACACCTGTGAATAGGTTCTGCTTTAACTAAAAGACGAAGCAGAGGTTATTCACAGTCGTATTGGTGACAATAGACTGAAAAGTAGATCTTTAACAATTAGGAAAAATCTCTAAGTGACTGTCGAGCGTCACGTTTGGTTTAACAATTTTAAAAAGTTAAATTGAAAGGACGCACGACAGTGTAGTTAGAAACATACAGAATACCGACATATTCTGTATGACCGGCATTCAAGCAACTCCAACAGCTTGAATGCCAAGGTAACAATGTATCTTAAAGAGTTCAAACACACGCAAGTGTGATGATACAAACTCAAGCGAGAACATGTCAGCGTAAAACTTTAGTCATTGCAGCGAAATAGGCTTTGATTGAGACATGGTTTTTTATGTATTTAAAAGATGATGGATCAACACAAAAGGTCAAGGTTATTTTTGAGTTGTATAGTTAAGTGACTAAGCGTACACGGTGGATGCCTAGGCGGTAGAAGGCGACGAAGGACGTAGTAACTTGCGATAAGCCACGGGGAGTTAGTAAACAAGCTTTGATCCGTGGATTTCCGAATGGGAAAACCCATCCTTTATGGATATCCCCTTGTGGGAGGCTAACCCGGAGAACTGAAACATCTAAGTACCCGGAGGAAAAGAAATCAACCGAGATTCCCCAAGTAGCGGCGAGCGAACGGGGACCAGCCCTAAAGCATTTATTAAGATAGCAGAACAGTCTGGAAAGTCTGACGATACAAGGTGATAGTCCTGTATGCGAAATCTTATTAAGTGTTATTCGAGTAGGACGGAACACGTGAAATTCTGTCTGAACATGGGGGGACCACCCTCCAAGGCTAAATACTCTCTACCGACCGATAGTGAACCAGTACCGTGAGGGAAAGGCGAAAAGAACCCCTGGAGGGGAGTGAAATAGAACCTGAAACCGTGTACGTACAAGCAGTAGGAGCCCTTCGGGGTGACTGCGTACCTTTTGTATAATGGGTCAGCGACTTACGTTATGTTGCGAGGTTAACTGAATAAGGGAGCCGAAGGGAAACCGAGTCTTAAATGGGCGACTAGTAGCATGGCGTAGACCCGAAACCGGGCGATCTATCCATGGCCAGGTTGAAGGTGCCGTAACAGGTACTGGAGGACCGAACCCACGTATGTTGAAAAATGCGGGGATGAGCTGTGGATCGGAGTGAAAGGCTAATCAAGCCCGGAGATAGCTGGTTCTCCTCGAAATCTATTTAGGTAGAGCCTCATGTCTCACTGCTGGGGGTAGAGCACTGTTATGGTCTAGCGGGCCGTCAAGGCTTAGCAGCCCATTGCAAACTCCGAATACCAGCAAGTGCAATCATGGGAGACAGACTGCGGGTGCTAACGTCCGTAGTCAAGAGGGAAACAACCCAGACCACCAGCTAAGGTCCCTAAACACTACTCAGTGGGAAAGGATGTGGGAAGGCTTAGACAGTCAGGAGGTTGGCTTAGAAGCAGCCACCCTTTAAAGAAAGCGTAATAGCTCACTGATCGAGTCGGCCTGCGCCGAAGATTTAACGGGGCTAAGTAGTGTACCGAAGCTGTGGATGCCATTTATGGCATGGTAGAGGAGCGTCGTGTAAGCCTGCGAAGGGATGTTGTAAAGCATCCTGGAGGTATCACGAGTGCGAATGCTGACATGAGTAGCGATAAAGGGAGTGAAAAGCTCCCTCGCCGAAAGACCAAGGTTTCCTACGCAACGTTAATCGACGTAGGGTTAGTCGACCCCTAAGACGAGGCCGAGAGGCGTAGTCGATGGGAAGCAGGTTAATATTCCTGCACTTTTTATAACTGCGATGGAGGGACGGAGAAGGCTAAACTAGCTTGCTGATGGTTGCAAGTTTAAGGTAGTAGGCAGAGATCTTAGGCAAATCCGGGATCTTAATGCTGAGAACTGATGACGAGTCCTCTTTTGGACGAAGTAGTTGATGCCATGCTTCCAAGAAAAGCTTCTAAGCTTCAGGTTATAAAGAATCGTACCCCAAACCAACACAGGTGGTCAGGATGAGAATTCCAAGGCGCTTGAGAGAACTCGGGTGAAGGAACTAGGCAAAATAACACCGTAACTTCGGGAGAAGGTGTGCCCCTGCCGGTGATGAGACTTGCTCTCTAAGCTAGTGGGGGTTGCAGAGACCAGGTGGCTGCAACTGTTTACTAAAAACATAGCACTGTGCAAAATCGAAAGATGACGTATACGGTGTGACGCCTGCCCGGTGCCGGAAGGTTAATTGATGGGGTTAGCTTAGGCGAAGCTCTTGATCGAAGCCCCGGTAAACGGCGGCCGTAACTATAACGGTCCTAAGGTAGCGAAATTCCTTGTCGGGTAAGTTCCGACCTGCACGAATGGCGTAATGATGGCCACACTGTCTCCACCCGAGACTCAGCGAAATTGAACTCGCAGTTAAGATGCTGCGTACCCGCGGCTAGACGGAAAGACCCCGTGAACCTTTACTACAGCTTTGCACTGGACTTTGATACTATCTGTGTAGGATAGGTGGGAGGCTTTGAAGCAGTGACGCCAGTCATTGTGGAGCCATCCTTGAAATACCACCCTGATATTATTGAGGTTCTAACCTAGGGCAGTGAATCCTGCTCAGGGACAGTGTATGGTGGGTAGTTTGACTGGGGCGGTCTCCTCCCAAAGTGTAACGGAGGAGCGCGAAGGTACCCTCAGCACGGTCGGACATCGTGCAATGAGCGCAAGAGTAAAAGGGTGCTTGACTGCGAGACAGACACGTCGAGCAGGTGCGAAAGCAGGTTCTAGTGATCCGGTGGTTCTGTGTGGAAGGGCCATCGCTCAACGGATAAAAGGTACTCCGGGGATAACAGGCTGATACCGCCCAAGAGTTCATATCGACGGCGGTGTTTGGCACCTCGATGT
>LZQQ01000141.1_pt1 | contig 12328 bp, 13 predicted proteins | sample 768581 | NCBI WGS metagenome assembly LZQQ01 (sample SAMN05207185, study PRJNA324510) | oil field metagenome | isolation source: sample BH-FW-20 from oil reservoir | place: India: Bombay High | collected 2015-11-25 | reverse complement strand
GCGAGGAGCTGCTGCCGGCCAGCGGCACCGGCGGGCTGGTGCGCGAGCGGATCTTCGGCGGCGTGGAAAAGCCGGTGTTCACCACCGCCCACGGGCAGAACCACCTGGTCACCCTGGCCGAGGTGATGGCCATGTACCTGCTGGTCTGGTCGCCGACGCCCTGGGCGCTGGTGGAGATGCCGATGCCGCCGCTGGAGCCGGAGCTGGCGGCCCGCTTCGCCCGCGAGACCGAGTGCCTGACGGCGTTCCGCACGGGCCTGCCACGGGTGGCGCGGGCGCTGGCGCAGATGCCGTCGCTGATGATCTTCGACGACCACGACATCACCGACGACTGGAACCTGTCGGCGCGCTGGGAGCAGACCGCCTACGGCCATCCGTTCTCCCGCCGCATCATCGGCAACGCGCTGGTGGCCTACCTGCTGTGCCAGGGCTGGGGCAACGAGCCCGAGCGGTTCGAGGCGCTGCTCGACGAGGTGCAGGCGCTCACCGCCCGGCCGGACGCCGCCGGCCACCTGGACTGCGCCGCCCAGGACGTCCTGATCGACCGGGTGCTGGCCCATGACGGCTGGGGCTATACGCTGGACACCCAGCCGCCGCTGCTGGTGCTCGACACCCGTACGCGGCGCTGGCGCAGCGAGCGCAATCTCGGTCGGCCGTCCGGCCTGATGGACTGGGAGGCGCTGAGCGAGCTGCAGCAGGCGCTGCTCGACCGCCGGGCGGCGCTGATCGTGTCGCCGGCGCCGATGTTCGGGGTCAAGCTGATCGAAGCGATCCAGCGGGTGTTCACCTGGGCCGGCCACCCCTTGCTGGTGGATGCGGAGAACTGGATGGCGCACCGCGGCGCGGCGCGGGTGATGCTCAACATCTTCCGCCATTCGCGCACGCCCGGGCGCTACGTGGTGCTGTCCGGCGACGTGCACTACTCGTTCGTCTACCAGGTGAGCATCCGCGGCCGGGACGGCGGCCCGCAGATCTGGCAGGTGACCAGCAGCGGGGTGAAGAACGAATTCCCGCAGCGCCTGCTGGACTGGCTGGACAGGCTCAACCGCTGGCTCTACGCGCCTGGTCGCCGCTCAACTGGCTGACCACCCGGCGTCGCTGGGAGGTTGTGCCGCGCGTGCCGGACCGTCGCCAGCACGGCGAGCGGCTGTGGAACGGCGCGGGCATCGGCCTGCTCGAGCTGGACGAGGAAGCGCGCCCAGGCGCATCCGCCAGCTCAACGCCGACGGCTCGCCGGCGACCGAGTTCCTCCTGGAGGACGAGGCCTGATCAGACCACGCCGAACACGTGCTTGAGGTAGCTGACGAAGGCCGGGTCGCGGCACATGGTCTTGCCCGGCGAGTCGGAGATCTTCGCCACCGGCTGGCCGTTGCAGGCGGTCATCTTGATCACCATGTTGGTCGGCTCGACGCCCGGCAGGTCGCAGGTCAGGTAGGTACCGATGCCGAAGCTGGTCTGGATACGGCCTTCCAGCGCCCGGTGGATGCCGAGCGCCTTCTCGAAATCCAGCGCGTCGGAGAATACCAGGCGCCGCGAGGCGGGGTCGATGTTCAGCCGGCGGTAGTGGGCGATGGCCTTTTCCGCCCATTCGACCGGGTCCCCGGAGTCGTGGCGCAGGCCGTCGAAGAGCTTGGCGAAGAACAGGTCGAAGTCGCGCAGGAAGGCATCCATGGTGATGCAGTCGGTCAGCGCCACGCCGAGCGCTCCCCGGTACTCGCGGACCCAGCAGTCCAGCGCGGCGCTCTGGCTGTCGATCAGCCGCGGCCCCAGCTGCTGGTGCGCCATCAGCCACTCGTGGGCCATGGTGCCCATCGGCTTGACCCCGTGGGTACGCGCCAGGTGCACGTTGCTGGTGCCGATGAAGCAGCCGGGAAAGTCGCGCTTCAGCCAGTCCACCACCGCCGCCTGCACGGCCGAGGAGAAGCGCCGGCGGGTGCCGAAGTCGGCGAGCCGGAAAGTCTTCAGTTCCTGCGCTGTGGCCTGCTGGCGCAGCCACCGGCATTTCTCGTCGAAGCGCTCGCGGGCCTGCTCGAGCCGCGCCTGCGGGTAACGGGCGCGGTTGCGCACCTCGCTGATGATCGCCAGCAGTGGCACCTCGAACAGGATCACGTGCAGCCAGGGGCCCTTCAGGCGGATGGCCAGTTCGCCGTCCTCGACCGCCAGGTGCAGGTAGCTCAGGTCGAAGCGGAACAGCCGGAGGAAGCGGATGAAGTCTGGCTGCATGTAGGGAATGCGCTCGAGGAAGGCCTGTTCCTCGGCGCTCAGGCGCAGCCCGGCGAGAGCGTCGAGCTGCTCGCGGATGGCCTCCAGGTGTGTGCTGAGGTCTTCGCCGGTGCGGCTGCGGAACGCCCACTCGACCTCCGCGTTGGGGTAGTGATGCAGCACCGCCTGCATCATCGTCAGCTTGTAGAAATCGGTGTCCAGCAGGCTGGCGACGATGGCGTCGCCGAAGGCGCTGCCGCGCATGGGCGTTCCGTTCATGGGCTGGGCTCAGGCACCGCCGATGCCCTGGATCACCTTGCCGCTGCCACCGCAGGTCGCGCACGGCCGGCCGCCCTCGGCGCGGCCACTGCCGGCGCAGTCGGGGCAGATATTCTCGCCGGTGCCAGGAGTGCCTGCGGGCGCCTGGTCGCCGGGATTCATTTCGTTGCTATCGTTATCGCTCATATGCAACGGCCGGTTATATGAAGAAAGGTTGATCGAATATTAACTATTCAAGCGGAGGGTGCGTGCAAGTTTAACTATGCCGCTTCGCTTAGTTTGCCTGGATGACAGGCAATAAAAAAGGCAGGGAACTACCTATCCCTGCCTTTTCTTTATGCCAGGCGTCAGCTCTTGCGGCCGCCGCCATGGCTGTGTTGGCCGCCCTTGCGGCCGGCTTCAGACGCTTTTTCGCGGTCGTTGGCGAAGTTGCCTCCGCTGTTGTGGCCTCCCTTGCGACCCGCTTCGGAGGCCTTCTCGCGATCGTTGGCGAAGTTGCCGGGGTTGTTGTTAGCCATGTCTGTTCTCCTCGTTTGATAGAGAGTCGAGGCCGGCTATATATCGCCAGCCTTCATGATTACAGAGCGCCACGTCTTCATTGGAGTTCAGGCAGTTGGCGAAACGCCTGACGAATGGTTGCCGTATCGGTCAAGAGCAACTTTGGGCATGTTTGCAGTGCACCCTTCGTGCCTGCGAGAACGCCGTCCGGCTGCCGCTCTCTAATGAAAGGGACACACCGTGGAGAGGCAGCCATGCAGAACTATCACATCGTTCACGACGGCAATCGCTGGGTACTCAGGGAGGAGGGCGACAACCGCGCACTGATCGAGGCCGACACCCAGGACGAGATCGTTCGCGAGACCCGCGACTACATGAAGCTGCGGGTCGCTCGGTGAAGATCCACGGGCGCGACGGCACCATTCAGGACGAGCGGACCTACCCGCGCGACCAGGACCCGCGGGCAAGCAAGGGGTGAGGATCCACTGGTCGGCGCAGTCGCGCACTGGATCAGTCAGGCCAGGTGGCACAGCTCCCTCACCCCAGCCCTCTCCCGGTGGGAGAGGGGGCTATCCGGCGTTAAATCGCGGCATCGTGCGGCCGCATTCGGAGCAAGACCTCGGAGACCCCTGCGGTTTATTGCCGGGCCGCCGGCCGGCGCCGGAGCCTTTCCCTTCTCCCTAGGGACAAGGGGCCCGCAGGCCGGATGAGGACGCGGGTGGGTCAGTCGAGGGTTTCGATGCGCAGGCTGTTGGTGGTGCCGGGTTGCCCGAGCGGTACGCCGGCGGTGATGACCACGGTGTCGCCGGTTCTCGCCATGCGTTGCGCACGGGCCAGTTCCAGGGCGTTGCGGCAGATGGCTTCCATGTCCTGCAGGCGCGGGTTGACCACCGAGTAGACGCCCCAGGCGAGGGTCAGCCTGCGCGCCGTGGCCAGGTCCGGCGTCAGGCTGAGGATCGGCGCGCTCGGCCGCTCGCGGGAGGCGCGCAGGCTGGAGCTGCCGGATTCGGTGTAGTTGACCAGCGCCGCCACCGGCAGGATGCCGCTGACCCGGCGCACCGCGCAGCTGATCGCATCGGCACCGTGGCTTCGGCCTGCGGGCGGGCGACGTCGAGCTGGGCCTGGTAGTCCGGGCCGCTTTCAACCTGGCGGATTATCTTGCTCATGATACTTACCGCCTCGAACGGGTATTCGCCCGAGGCGGTCTCGGCCGAAAGCATCACCGCGTCGGCACCCTCGGCCACCGCATTGGCTACGTCGGTGACCTCGGCGCGGGTCGGCGCCGGCGAGAAGCGCATCGACTCGAGCATCTGCGTGGCCACCACCACCGGCCGGCCGAGCTGGCGGCAGGCGCGCACGATCTGCTTCTGGATGCGCGGCACGTTCTCGGCCGGTACCTCCACGCCGAGGTCGCCGCGCGCCACCATGATGGCGTCGCAGAGGCGCGCGATGGCTTCCAGTTCGCGCACCGCCGAGGGCTTCTCGATCTTCGCCATCAGGCTGGCGCGGTCGCCGATCAGTTCGCGCGCTTCGGCGATGTCCTGCGGGCGCTGGACGAACGACAGCGCCACCCAGTCGACCCCGAGTTCGAGGCCGAAGGACAGGTCGCGGCGATCCTTGTCGGTCAGCGGGCTGAGTTCCAGCACCGCCTCGGGCACGTTGACGCCCTTGCGGTCGGACAGCTCGCCGCCGACCAGCACGCGGGTGTCGATGGCCTCGGCATGGTTGGCCACCACTTCCAGACACAGCTTGCCGTCGTCGAGCAGCAGGCTCATGCCCGGGCGCAGCGCGGCGATGATCTCCGGATGCGGCAGGTTGACCCGGCGGGCATCGCCGGGCGTCGGGTCCAGGTCCAGGCGCAGCGCCTGGTCGCGGACCAACTGCACCCTGCCTTCGGCGAGCGGCCGACGCGCAGCTTCGGCCCTGCAGGTCCATCAGCACGCCGATCGGGCGGCCGAGTTCCGCTTCGACCTGGCGTACCCAGCCGTGGCGCTCGGCATGGTCGGCGTGATCGCCGTGGCTGAAGTTCAGGCGGAACAGGTCGGCCCCGGCGTCCACCAGCCGGCGGATGTCCTCGGGACCGGTGATGGCCGGGCCGAGGGTGGCGAGAATCTTGACTTTCTTGTCATTGGTCATCGGTATGCCTGTCGAGAACGAGAATGGCGCGGAAGTCGTTGACGTTGGTGCGCGTCGGCCCGGTGACGATCAGGTCGTCGAGGGCGGCGAAGAAGCCGTAGCCGTCGTTGTCGGCCAGGCGCTCGGCGGCGTCGATGCCCTGCTCGGCAGCGCGGGCGAGGGAATCCGGGGTCATGAGCGCGCCGGCGTTGTCTTCCGAGCCGTCGATGCGTCGGTGTCGCCGGCCAGCGCGTAGACGCCCGGCAGGCCATCGAGCGCGGCGGTCAGCCCGAGGAGGAACTCGGCGTTGCGTCCGCCGCGGCCGTTGCCGCGCACGGTGACGGTGGTTTCGCCGCCGGAGAGGATCACGCAGGGCGGCTCCACCGGCTGGCCGTGCAGGGCGATCTGCCGGGCAATGCCGGCGTGCACCTTGGCCACCTCGCGCGCCTCGCCTTCCAGGTCACCGAGGATCAGCGGCGTCAGCCCGGCGGCGCGGACCTTCTCGGCCGCCGCGTCGAGCGACTGCTGCGGGCGGGCGATGAGCTGGAAGTGGCTGCGCGACAGGCAGGGTCGCCCGGCTTGACGGTTTCCGAGCGCGGGTCGTCGAGCCAGGCGCGGACGTTCTCCGGCACCTCGATGCCGTAGCGGGTGAGGATCTCCAGCGCCTGCGCCGAGGTGGTCGGGTCGGCCACCGTGGGGCCGGAGGCAATCACCGTGGCCTGGTCGCCCGGCACGTCGGAAATGGCGTAGGTGTAGACGGTGGCCGGCCAGCAGGCCTTGGCCAGGCGCCCGCCCTTGATCGCCGAGAGGTGCTTGCGCACGCAGTTCATCTCGCCGATGTGCGCCCCGGACCTGAGCAGCGCCTTGTTGATCGCCTGCTTGTCGGCCAGGCTGATACCGTCGGCCGGCAGCGCCAGCAGCGAGGAGCCGCCGCCGGAAAGCAGGAAGATCACCCGGTCGCTTTCCTCGAGGTCGCTGACCAGCTCCAGCACGGCGCCGGGCGACGCGCTCGCCGGCGTCGTCCGGGACCGGGTGCGCGGCCTCGACCACCTCGATGCGCCCGCAGTCGGCGCCGTGCTCGTAGCGGGTCACCACCAGCCCCGACAGCTCGCCCTCCCAGGCTTCCTCGATGGCCTGCGCCATGGCCGCGGCGCCTTGCCGGCGCCGATGACGATGGCCCGGCCGCTGCGGTCGGCCGGCAACTGGTCGGCCAGCACCTGGCGCGGGTGGGCCGCCGCGATGGCGGTGTCGAACAGCTCGCGCAGCAGGATCTTGGGATCGATGGACATGATGGTGAAGCTCCTGAACGGTCTCTGGGATAGGCCGATTGCAGACGGCAACGCTCGGCAATGCAAGCGTTAAGGCACCTGCGCGGCAGAAACTCGCACGCGTTCCGCGCAGACACCGGGTATTGGATCGATCAACCCGGCAGTCGGGCCGTGACTCCTCCTGCCGGGCGGTCGAAAGGGGGTGGGGCGCGGCGCGGCGGCGAAGCCGGCTCTGCGTGGTTCCGCGCCCCGTCCTCTCCATGAAGGAAAGGGGAACTCGTGGCTGGCGGGCCGCCGCCCTTCCCGCGTCTGTCTGCCGGAAGTTGCGGGAAGGGCGCGCCCATCGAGCCGCGGGTGACGGGTACTGCCGGTTCGGCCGACGGTAAAAAGTCGAAGCCGGCAGGGCCCGCCGCCCGCATCCTGTCGCGGCCTACTCGCCGCGGATGTTGAAGTTGGCCATGTGCTCCAGGCCCTTGATCAGCGCCGAGTGGTCCCAGCCGCTGCCACCCAGCGCGGCGCAGGTGCTGAACACCTGCTGGGCGCTGGCGGTGTTGGGCAGGTTCAGGCCCAGCTCGCGGGCGCCGGAGAGCGCCAGGTTGAGGTCCTTCTGGTGCAGGGCGATGCGGAAGCCCGGGTCGAAGGTGCCCTTGATCATGCGCTCGCCGTGCACCTCGAGAATCTTCGAACCGGCGAACCCGCCCATCAGCGCCTCGCGCACGCGGGCCGGGTCGGCGCCGTTCTTCGCGGCGAACAGCAGCGCCTCGGCCACCGCCTGGATGTTCAGCGCGACGATGATCTGGTTGGCCACCTTGGCGGTCTGGCCGGCGCCGCTGTCGCCGACCAGGGTGATGTTCTTGCCCATCGCCTGGAACAGCGGCAGGCGCGGGCGAAGGTCGCTTCGTCGCCGCCGACCATGATCGACAGGGTCGCGGCCTTGGCGCCGACCTCGCCGCCGGACACCGGGGCGTCCAGGTACTGCGCGCCGCTGGCCTTGATCCTCTCGGCGAACTGCTTGGTCGCAGTCGGCGAGATGGAGCTCATGTCGATCACCACCTTGCCGCTGCCGACGCCGGCGGCGATGCCGTCCTCGCGGAACAGCACGTCCTCGACCTGCGGCGTGTCGGGGACCATGACGATGATGAATTCGGCTTCCTGCGCCACTTCGCGCGGGTTGTCCAGGGCGACCGCGCCCTTGTCCAGCAGCTCGGCCGGCGCCGCGTCGTGGTGCGTGGACAGGAACAGGCCGTGGCCGGCGGCGATCAGGTTGAGGCCATGGGCTTGCCCATGATGCCGGTGCCGATGAATCCGATTTTTGCCATGGGAATTCTCCTTTCGATCCGGTGCGTGGGGTCAGTTCAGACGGCGTTGTGGGCTTTCATCCAGCCGAGCCCGGCGGCGGTGGTGGTCGCCGGCTTGTACTCGCAGCCGACCCAGCCCTGGTAGCCGATACGGTCGAGGTGCTGGAACAGGAAACGGTAGTTGATCTCGCCGGTGCCGGGCTCGTTGCGGCCGGGGTTGTCGGCCAGCTGCACGTGGTTGATCAGCGGCAGGTGGCTCTCCATGGTCCGCGCCAGGTCACCTTCCATGATCTGCATGTGGTAGATGTCGTACTGCAGGAACAGGTTGGCGCTGCCCACCTTGTCACGGATCTCCAGCGCCTGGCCGGTGGTGTTGAGGAAGAAGCGCGGGATGTCGCGGGTGTTGATCATCTCCATGACCAGCCGGATGCCGGCGGCCTCGAGCCGGTCGGCGGCGTAGCGCAGGTTCTCGATGAAGGTCATTTCCAGCGCACCCAGGTCGGCGCCCTTGGGTGCGATCCCGGCCAGGCAGTTGACCTGGGTGTTGCCGAGCACCCTGCGTAGGCGATGGCCTTGTCCACGCCGGCGCGGAATTCCTCGGTGCGCTGCGGATCGCAGGCGATGCCGCGGTCGCCGTTGGCCCAGTCGCCGGCCGGCAGGTTGAACAGCACCTGGGTCAGCCCGTTGGCGTCCAGCCGCGCCTTGAGTTCCTCGGCCGGGTAATCGTAGGGGAACAGGTACTCGACGCCGCTGAAGCCGGCCTCGGCGGCGGCGGCGAAGCGGTCGAGGAAGTCCAGCTCGGTGAACAGCATCGACAGGTTGGCGGCAAAGCGGGGCATGGGTGTTTCTCCTGATCTGTACGGATCGTTGTGTTGTGTTGTTGTGTTGCGGTGGATGTGCTTCGCGACATCCACCCAACGGTTGCTCGGCGGTTGTTCCGGCGTAGGGTGGATAACGCCGCTTGCGGCTTATCCACCTGAACATGGTCAGTCCAGCAGCCCGACCGCGGTCGGCGCGTCCTCGCGGCCCTGCGCCAGCGGCTCGAACTCGTTGATGGCGTCGATCTCGGTGCCCATGGCGATGTTGGTCACCCGCTCGAGGATCACCTCGATCACCACCGGCACCTGGTGCACGGCCATCCAGGCCCGCGCCTGCTCGATCGCCGGGCGCAGGTCTTCCTGGCGGAAGACCCGCAGCGCCTTGCAGCCAAGGCCCTCGACCACGGCGACGTGATCGACGCCGTAGCCCTCCATGCCCTGCTGGTGGGCGTTGATGTTCTCGAAGCCGAGCTGCACGCAGTAGTCCATGTCGAAGTTGCGCTGCGCCTGGCGGATCAGGCCGAGGTAGGCGTTGTTCACCAGGATGTGGATGTAGGGCAGCTTGAACTGCGCGCCCACCGCCAGCTCCTCGATCATGAACTGGAAGTCGTAGTCGCCCGACAGCGCCACCACCTTGCGCGCCGGGTCCGCGGCAACCACACCGAGCGCCGCCGGAATGGTCCAGCCGAGCGGGCCGGCCTGGCCGCAGTTGATCCAGTTGCGCGGCTGGTAGACATGCAGGAACTGCGCGGCGGCGATCTGCGACAAGCCGATGGTGCTGACGTAGCAGGTGTCCTTGCCGAAGGCGTTGTTCATGCACTGGTAGACGCGCTGCGGCTTCATCGGCACCTCGTCGAAGTGCGTCTTGCGCAGCAGGGTGCGCTTGCGCTCCTGGCAATCGGCGGCCCAGGCGCGGCGGTCCGGCAGGCGGCCGGCAGCCTTGCGCTCGCGGGCCACCTCGACGAACAGCTCCAGCGCGGCGCGGGCGTCGGAGACGATGCCGTAGTCCGGCGCGAAGACGCGGCCGATCTGGGTCGGCTCGATGTCCACGTGCACGAAGGTGCGGCCCTTGGTGTAGACCTCGACCGAGCCGGTGTGGCGGTTGGCCCAGCGGTTGCCGATGCCGAGCACGAAGTCCGAGGCCAGCATCGTCGCGTTGCCGTAGCGATGGCTGGTCTGCAGGCCGCACATGCCGGCCATCAGCGGGTGGTCGTCGGGAATGCTGCCCCAACCCATCAGGGTCGGGATCACCGGCACGCCGAGTGTTTCGGCGAAGGCCACCAGCAGTTGCTCGGCGGCAGCGTTGATGATCCCGCCGCCGGCGACGATCAGCGGCCGCTCGGCGGCGCACAGCATGTCGATGGCCTTCTCGATCTGAGCGCGGGTGGCGGCCGGCTTGTACACCGGCAACGGCTCGTAGGTCTCGACGTCGAATTCGATCTCGGCCATCTGCACGTCGAACGGCAGGTCGATCAGCACCGGGCCGGGGCGGCCGGAACGCATCAGGTGGAAGGCCTGCTGGAACACGCGCGGCACCAGCGCCGGCTCGCGCACGGTGACGGCCCACTTGGTCACCGGCTTGGCGATGGACTCGATGTCGACCGCCTGGAAGTCTTCCTTGTGCAGACGCGCGCGCGGTGCCTGGCCGGTGATGCAGAGGATCGGGATGGAATCGGCCCAGGCCGAGTACAGGCCGGTGATCATGTCGGTACCGGCCGGGCCCGAGGTGCCGATGCACACGCCGATGTTGCCCGGCGCGGCGCGGGTGTAGCCCTCGGCCATGTGCGAGGCGCCCTCGACGTGGCGGGCGAGGATATGGCGAATGCCGCCGTCGGCGCGCAGGGCCGAATACAGCGGGTTGATCGCCGCACCCGGAATGCCGAAGGCGGTGTCGATGCCTTCCTTGCGCATTACCGCTACGGCGGCATCGATTGCTCTCATGCGGGCCATGGGAATCCTCCTAGATTTTTTATTCGATAGTTTTTCTAGCTGGGCCAAGCATGACAGTCCGCCCGGTCGGGCGGAATCGGCGAAATTTGATTTCTCTCGATACTCTGGGTATCGAATGCGAGAGGGCGGGCGTTCGCCGGGCGGACCCTCATCCGGCCCTGCGGGCCACCTTCTCCCGGGGGAGAAGGGAAGGCGTGGCGCAGTCTGCAACTACGTCGAACACCTGTAGGAGCAGGCTCTGCCTGCGACCCAGGCGCTGCCGGGCATCCAGCAATGACTTCAGCGGCTCCTGGGCCCGGCCTGCGCCGGGGCGACGGCGACTTCGTCCGTGGTCTCGACCGCGAAGGCGCCTGCACGGCACTTCGACCAACGCCAATCCAACCCCCTCTCCCTCCGGGAGAGGGCTGGGGTGAGGGCGGGTGTGCACGAGCCCCAGACTACGGCCCTGCGGTCCATCATCTCGCGGACGAAGAAGGAAGAAGCACGGGCGACCGACGGCATAGCGGCTCGAGCGCCATCACCTCGGCGCAGGCCGGTACCCAGGTGGCGGGCAGGGCGGTTGGCATGGTCAACTGGGCGCCGGCCTGCACCCCGTATCAGGCCGCGCCTGCCTTGTCGGCGGGGAAGTCTTCCTCGAAGTGCTCTCGTTCACCGCGCTCACCGCTGTCGCGCCGGCGCAGTTCATCCTTGCGCAGCTCGACCCGGCGGATCTTGCCGGACAGGGTCTTCGGCAGTTCGTCGACGAATTCCAGCCGGCGCACGCGCTTGTAGGGCGCCAGGTGCCCGCGGGCGAAGGCGAAGATGTCCTCGGCCAGCGCGGCGTCCGCTGCCGGCCTGGGCGAGGATGACGAACGCTTGGGCACGCACAGGCGCACCGGTCGGGGCTCGGGACGATGGCCACCTCCACCACGGCGGGGTGCTCGATGAGCACGCTCTCCAGCTCGAACGGGCTGATGCGGTAGTCCGAGGACTTGAACACGTCGTCTGCGCGCCCGACGAAGGTGATGTAGCCGTCGGCGTCGCGCACTGCGGTGTCGCCGGTGCGGTAATGGCCGTCGCGCATGACCTCGGCGGTCTTTTCCGGGCTGTCCTCGTAGCAGGCCATCAGCCCCAGCGGGCGCGGCTCGATGCGCAGCGCCACCTCGCCTTCGTCGGCCGGGTGGCCGTCCGGGTCGAGCAGCACCACCTGGTAGCCCGGCAGCGGCCGGCCCATCGAGCCGGGCTTGACCGGCTGGCCGGGCGTGTTGCCGACCTGCGCGGTGGTTTCGGTCTGGCCGTAGCCGTCGCGCAGGGTCAGGCCCCAGGCCTGCTGGATGCGCTCGATGATCTCCGGGTTGAGCGGCTCGCCGGCACCGATCACCTCGCGCAGGCGCAGCCGGTTGCGGTAGGCGGCCAGGTCTTCCTGGACGAGCATGCGCCAGACCGTCGGCGGCGCGCAGAGGCTGGTCACGCCGTGCTGCTCCAGCGTGTCCAGCAGGGCCTGGCAGGAGAAGCGCGCGACGTTCTGGATGAAGATGCAGGCACCGGCGTTCCAGGGCGAGAAGAAGCAGCTCCAGGCGTGCTTGGCCCAGCCCGGCGAAGAGATGTTCAGGTGCAGGTCGCCCGGCTGCAGGCCGAGCCAGTACATGGTCGACAGGCTGCCGACCGGGTAGCTCTGGTGGCTGTGCAGCACCAGCTTGGGCTTGGAGGTGGTGCCGGAGGTGAAATAGAGCAGCAGCGGGTCGGTGGCCAGCGTCTCGCGTCCGGGATGAACGCTCGGACTCACGGTCGGCATCGGCGTAGTTCGTCCAGCCGGCGACCGGCTCTGGTGGCTGTGCAGCACCAGCTTGGGCTTGGAGGTGGTGCCGGAGGTGAAATAGAGCAGCAGCGGGTCGGTGGCCAGCGTCTCGCGTCCGGGATG
>LZQQ01000140.1_pt1 | contig 12403 bp, 15 predicted proteins | sample 768581 | NCBI WGS metagenome assembly LZQQ01 (sample SAMN05207185, study PRJNA324510) | oil field metagenome | isolation source: sample BH-FW-20 from oil reservoir | place: India: Bombay High | collected 2015-11-25 | reverse complement strand
CTGATCAAGGAAGGCAAGCGGGCGGAGGCCGAGCAGCGCTCGACGCCCTCGTCGGGCAACGCAACAAGGACCCGGACGTCTGGTATCAGGTGGCGGAGAACATCGACCTGCTGATCAAGGAAGGCAAGCGGGCGGAGGCCGAGCAGCGCTCGACGCCCTCGTCGGGCAACGCAACAAGGACCCGGACGTCTGGTATCAGGTGGCGGAGATTCGCGGGCTGACCGGCAACATCGTCGGCCTGCACGAGGCGCGCGCGGAATATTTCTCGCTGGTGGGCGACTACGACCAGGCGATCCAGCAACTGGACTTCGCCAGCGTCGGGCAAGCAACTTCCAGGTTTCCGCGCGCATCGACGCACGCCAGAAGCAGCTGATGGAAGAGAAGCGCATGGTCGACCAGATGCTGCGCTGAGTCGGCGAGCGGGCGCTCGCCGCAGCCTCAGGCGTTGCCGGCCAGCTTCAGGCGCGCCGCCTGGGTGAAGTCGAGCATCCGCTTGAGCGGCCGGACCGCCCGCGGGACGAGGGCCGGGTCCACCTGGATCTCGTTGCTGCCGGTGCGCAGGCAGTCGAGCGTTCGCTCCAGCGTGTTCATCGCCATCCACGGGCAGTGCGCGCAGCTTCGGCAGGCCGCCCCGTTCCCGGCGGTGGGTGCTCGATGAACTGCTTGTCCGGACACAGCTGCTGCATCTTGTAGAAGATGCGCGGTCGGTCGCGACGATGAAGGTGGAATTGGGCAGCGTTTGCGCCGCTTGATCATCTGGCTGGTCGAGCCGACCGCGTCGGCCAGTTCGATGACCGTCTCCGGCGACTCCGGATGCACCAGCACCGCGGCATCGGGATACAACGCTTTCAGGTCGGCCAATTGCTTGGCCTTGAACTCCTCGTGGACGATGCAGGCGCCGTCCCAGATCAGCATGTCGCACCGGTCTCGCGCTGGATGTAGCGCCCCAGGTGGCGGTCCGGACCCCAGATGATCGTTTCGCCGTTGTCCACCAGGCTCTCGACGATCTCCAGCGCGCAGCTGGAGGTCACCACCCAGTCGGCCCGGGCCTTCACCGCCGCCGAGGTGTTGGCATAGACCACCACCGTACGCTCGGGGTGCTGGTCGCAGAAGGCGGAGAACTCCTCCACCGGGCAGCCGAGGTCGAGCGAACAGGTCGCCTCCAGCGTCGGCATCAGCACACGCTTTTCCGGGTTGAGGATCTTGGCGGTCTCGCCCATGAAGCGCACGCCCGCGACTACCACGGTGCGCGCCGGATGCTGGTTGCCGAAGCGGGCCATTTCCAGCGAGTCGGACACGCAACCGCCGGTCTCCTCGGCGAGCGCCTGGATCACCGGATCGGTATAGAAGTGGGCGACCAGGACGGCATCCTCACGCTCGAGCTCCTCGGCGATTTCGCGGCGCAACTGCGCTTCGCGTTCGGGCGTGAGCGGAATGGGCTGTCTGGCAGCCAGATGGGCCTGGACAAGGATGCGCTCGGTATCTGCGACATGGTACGACCTGCTGGCGCGACGCGCGCGAAACTACGGATATCGGCCTCTGCCGGGCTCGTTCGAGCGTCGTGACGGGACGTTGCGACGGCTCGCATGGGGCTGGAGGCCGGATACTAGCCCATGGTGCGCCGGACTGAAAAGCAATGCAGGCCCCTGGCCGGCTCGGGGCCTGCGGGCTCCACGAGCAGCGGCACAGCCGCTCGAGACGAAAAAAACCGGACGCCTCGCGGCTCCGGTTTTCTTCTGCATTCAGCGAATTATGGTGGGTCGTGTAGGATTCGAACCTACGACCAATTGGTTAAAAGCCAACTGCTCTACCGACTGAGCTAACGACCCAACGCGAAGCGCATGATACTGATTTTATTGGCTAAATCAATACGTTCCGACAAATAAAATCAGACATAGCGGGTCGGGTCGGCGATTCCCGCATCGGCAAAGCCCCTGGCACGCAGGCGGCAGCTGTCGCAGCGCCCGCAGGCTCGGCCGTCTTCGTCGGCCTGGTAGCAGGACACCGTCAACCCATAGTCGACGCCCAGCCCCACGCCCGCCTGGATGATCTGCGCCTTGCTCAAGGTCTGCAGTGGCGCCTGGATCCTGAACCCCTGCCCTTCGACACCGGCCTTGGTGGCGAGGTTGGCCACCTGCTCGAAGGCCTGGATGAACTCGGGCCGGCAATCCGGGTAGCCGGAATAATCCACCGCATTGACCCCGATGAAGATGTCCCGCGCACCGATCACCTCGGCCCAGCCGAGGGCCAGCGCCAGGAACACGGTATTGCGCGCCGGCACGTAGGTCACCGGGATGCCCTGGGTCTCATGATCCGGGACGGGGATGCTCGTGTCGGTGAGCGCCGAGCCGCCGATGTCGTCCAGCGTCAGCCCCACGACCTTGTGCCGAACCGCGCCGAGCTGGTGGGCGATGCGCTCGGCGGCCTGCAGTTCGGCCCGATGGCGCTGGCCATAGTCGAAGCTCAGGGTATGGCAGGCATAACCCTCGGCACGCGCCATCGCGACGACAGTGGCCGAATCCAGGCCGCCGGAAAGCAGGATGACCGCCTTCTTTTCGTTCACGGGTATACCTCTGGCTGCGGTAAGAGGTCCGCCCCGTCCGGACGCACGGCGCATCGGAAGCCGGCGCAGCGCTCCGCGTTGCGAGGGAGGACGGTTACTGACGGCTCAGCTGACGCTGCGCAAGCTGGGCGGCGGAGCTGTTGGGGTACTGGGAGACGACCTGCTGCAGAATGCCCTGGGCCTTGTCGCGATTGCCCAGGCGCTGCTCGACGTCGGCCAGCTTGTAGAGCGAATCCGGCACCTTGTTGTGGTCCGGATAGGACTGGCTGACGCGGGCGAAGGCCTGGCCGGCGGCCTGGAGGTCGCCCTTGGCGAGGTTCACCTCGCCGAGCCAGTACTGGGCATTGCCGGCGTACTGGCTGTCGGGATAACGGCGCAGGAAGGCGGTGAAGGCCTGGCTGGCCTTGTCGAAGTCCTTGGCCTTGATCAGGTCGAAGGCCGCGTCGTAGTACAGCTTTTCCTTCGCCGGATCGGCCGACTCGCTGCCGGCCTGGGCGGCGGGCGCGGGCGGCGTCGGGGTGCCGCCGGCATCGATGGCGCCGACAGCGGGGGAATTCTGGCTGCTCGAAGCGCCGGAGGGCGGCGGATTCGTCGAAAGACGTCGATCCAGATCCTGGTAACGCTCGAGGCTCTCGCGCCTCAGGCGCTCGATCTCGTTCTGCTGGACTTCCACCAAGCCACGCAGCTCGGTGATTTCTTCCTGCAACTGCTGCAACTGCATGAACAGCATGCCTTCTGCCGACGCCGGGGTACTGGCCCCGCCGCCGGCATAGGCACCTGCACTGCCGCCGCCAGCGCCTGCCCGCCAGCGGAAGGGCTCTGGGTACCGTAACCGGCACCGGAGTCGCTCTCGATGATGGGCGCCTGTGCCCAGGCTGCGCAGGGCAGGCTGAGCGCGAGGATGGCGAGGAGGCGGCGGCAGTTCATGGCGACTTACTTGCGCAGTTCGACGCGGCGGTTCTGGGCCCAGGACTGCTCGTCGTTGCCCATGGCGACCGGACGCTCTTCGCCGTAGGAGACCAGTTCCAGCTGAGCCGGGGAAACACCCTGCAGCACCAGGTAGCGCTGCACGGCCTGAGCACGACGCTCGCCCAGGGCCATGTTGTACTCGCGGGTGCCGCGCTCGTCGGCGTGGCTTCCAGCACGACGCGGGCGCCGTTGGCCTTCAGGTCGCGAGCATGGACGTCCAGGGCACGCATGGCTTCCGGCTTGAGGTCGGAGCTGTCGTACTCGAAGTAGAAGGTGGTGATGGCGCGCAGAGCGGCTTCTTCGCTCGCGGAACCGTCCAGCGTACCGGTGCTGGCGCCATAGCCGGCATTCGGATCGATCGCAGCGCCCGAGCCTTCGCCGGAATCGTCGCCGCCCTTGGAGGAACAGCCCACGGCAACGGCCATGGCCAGCGCCAGCGCGGTGAACTTACCGAATTTCAGCATTTCCATCATGTGACTCCTAATAACCCCAGGTGTGTTTTTGGTTTGATTCAAGTGACGCCGCGTCAGTTCAGGTAGGGGGACCAGGATGGCTCTCGGACTTCGCCTTGAGCGGTAGGAAGTGGGAGCCTCACTCGGCCGTTGGTGGACACGAGCATCAAGACTCCCCGGCCCTGCTGGCGGGTGGCGTAGATTAGCATGGTGCCATTAGGCGCAACAGTGGGCGACTCGTCGAGACTGGTCTCGGAAGTATCTTCACGTTACCGCGCTGAAGATCCTGGGCCGCCACGCGGAATACGGTGTAGCCCTCCTGGCGATGGACCATCACCAGGGTCTTCTCGTCGGCCGACAGCTTCGGGTTGGCGTTGTAGTTGCCGACGAAGGTGACGCGCTCCACGGCCCCGCTGGCGATGTTCAATTTGTAGATCTGCGGCTTGCCGGCGCGGTCGGAGGTGAAGTAGATCGTCTGGCCGTCACGCCCCCAGAAGGGTTCGGTGTCGATGGCGAAATGGTTGGTCACGCGCTGCAGCTGGCGGCTCGCCAGGTTCATCACGTAGATCTCGGGGTTGCCGTCCTTGGACAGGACGAAGGCCAGGCGGTTGCCGTCGGGCGACCAGGCCGGCGCGCCGTTGAGGCCTTCGAAGTTGGTGATCTGCTCGCGGCGCCCGGTGTCGACGTACTGGATGAAGATGCGCGGCTTGCGCTGTTCGAACGAGACGTAGGCGATGCGCTTGCCGTCAGGCGAGTACGACGGCGACAGGATGGGCTCGCGCGACTGCAGCAGGGTCACCGCACGGGCGCCGTCGTAGTCCGAGCGCTGCAGGGTGTAGCGGGTGTTGCTGGTGCCCAGACGCTCGACGGTGACGTACAGCAGCCGCGTGGAGAACGCGCCCTTGATGCCTGTCAGCGATTCGAAGGCTTGGTCGGCGGCGTAGTGCGCCATGTCGCGCAACTGGTCCTGCGAACCGCTGACCGTGCCGTTCATGACCTGCTGCTCGGTGGCCACGTTGAACACCGCGAACTGCACCTGCAGGCGCCCGCCGGACGGCTGGATGCTGCCGACCATCAGGTACTGCGCCCCCAGCGCGCGCCAGTCGCGATAGATGATCTCGCTGGCGCGGGTCGGCAGGCTGATCATGTTCTGCCGCGGAATCGGCTGGAAGAAACCGGAGTTGCGCATGTCGTTGCCGATGATCTCGGACATGTCCTCCGGCAGCACGGTGCCGCCCTGCCAGCCGAACGGCACGACGGCGATCGGGACGGCGCGGTCGTTGCCGCCGGAAATGATCAACGGGTCGGCCGCCTGCGCGGAACCGGCGATCAGGGCCAGCCCGAGCAGGACGATGCGGATCAGTGTGTTCACAGACTCAGGTCCTCTGGTTTGAAGATGACGCGCCGCTGACGATACAAGCGATCGAAGGTGGCGCGATCGAGTTGCTGCATTTCTGCGATACGGCCCACGCTGCGGACAGCGGCGACCGCGGAATTGTCGAAAGGCTTGTCGCCACTGGAGCGGGTCACGCTGGCGTTGGTGATGGTACCGTCGGGCAGCATTTCGATCAGCACCTCGACGGTCATGCCGTTGCGTGCCGAGGGGGGTCTGCGCCACTGCTCGCTCACCAGACGCACGATGAGATCGTCGAGGTTGCCCGCCACCTGATCGCCGACCTCGTCGGCCAGCGCCTGCTGGTAACCGGTGTCTTCGGACAGCAGCTCGGCCAGCGCCTGCGCCTTCTTGTCCTCGACCGCCTTGCGTTGTGCCTCCTCTGCAGCGGCCTTCTTCTTCGCCGCTTCGGCTGCCGCCTTCTTCTTGGCCGCCTCTTCGGCAGCTGCCTTTTTCTTCGCCGCCTCGGCCGCCGCCTTTTTCTTCGCTTCTTCCGCGGCCTTCTGCTTGGCTGCGGCCTCTTCGGCGGCTTTCTTCTTTGCCTCCTCGGCCGCTTTCTGCTTGGCCGCGGCCGCCTCGGCTGCCTTCTTCTTGGCGATCTCGGCCTGCTTCTGCTGCTCGGCGCGCTTGGCTTCTTCGGCCTTCTTCGCCACAGCCGCCGCCTGCTCGGCCTTTCGAGCCTCGGCCGCTCTCTTTTGTTCCGCGGCCTTTTGTTCCGCGGCCTTGCGCTCGGCTTCGCGCGCCGCGGCCAGGCGCTCCTGCTCCGCGCGCTTCTGCTCGAGCTGCTCGGTTTCGTGAGTCGGCGCCGAGGTCTTCTGCTGCTCGCCGGCGATCTTCTGGTTGGTCTGGGTGGTGGCCTGGCTCTGCGACTTGAGCTGGTAGAGGGTCGCCTGCACCACCGGACGGGCCGGCGGCAGCTCGGGGGTCATGGCGAAGCTGACGAACAGCAGGCCGAAGATGATCACGTGCAGACCGACCGCCAGCACGGTCGGCCAGAACAGGCTCTGCGAGGAAGAGCGCTCTTCGCGTTGCATCAGGGGGCCTCGGTGATGAGTCCGACGTTGCCCACGTCGGCCTGCTGCAGCCCGCCCATTACGGCCATCACGGAGCCGTAGTCGACCGCCTTGTCGCCGCGCACGAAGACCTGGATCTGCTTACCCTGCGAGCGGTTCTGCGCCACGATGGCGCGCGCCGCCTGCACCAGTTGTTCCAGCGACACCGCGGTTTCCTGCTGCGTCTCGACGTCCACCTCGGTGCCGACGTTCCAGTAGTAGGTCTTGTCCGCCTTGATCGAGATGGTGAGGATCTGCGCGTCGTTGTCCTGCGGCAGCACGTCGCTGCTGACCTGCGGCAGATCGACCTTGACGCCCTGGTTGAGCATGGGCGCGGTCACCATGAAGATGACCAGCAGCACCAGCATCACGTCGATGTAGGGCACCACGTTCATCTCGGCGACGGGTTTGCGTCTGTTGCGGATTCTGGCCATGGGCCACTGCCTCAATCGTCGGAAGTGTGCACTTTGCGGTGGAGGATCGCCTGGAACTCGTCGGCGAAGGTGTAGTAGCGGCCGATCAGCAGCTCGCCGCGCGCGGCGAAACGGTTGTAGGCGATGACCGCGGGGATCGCGGCGAACAGGCCGATGGCGGTGGCGATCAGCGCCTCGGCGATGCCCGGCGCCACGGTGGCGAGCGTCGCCTGCTGCACCTGGGCCAGCCCGCGGAAGGAGTTCATGATCCCCCAGACGGTGCCGAACAGGCCGATGTAGGGCTGGTGGAACCGACCGTGGCGAGGAACGGCAGGCTGGTCTCCAGCTTCTCCTCCTCACGCGAGATGGCCACGCGCATGGCGCGGTTGACGCCGTCCATGACCGCATCCGGGTCGACGCCCGGCTGCTGGCGCAGGCGGGAGAATTCCTTGAAGCCGGCGCGGAAGATCTGTTCGACACCCGAATCCGGATCCGGATTGCTGCCGGCCTGGCGATACAGCTTGGACAGGTCGATGCCCGACCAGAAGCGCTCCTCGAAGGCGTCGAGCGCGCGCTTGGCGGCGCGCAACATGTTGCCGCGCTGGAAAATCAGAATCCACGAGGTGACCGATGCGGCCACCAGCAGCAGCATGACCAGCTGAACCACGAAGCTGGCGTTGCTGACCAGGCTCCACATGGACATGTGATCGACGTTGGCTTCCACGCTTACTCTCCTGCAGGGGATAGACCCGAGCCCGCGAAGGCCGCACGCAGCGCCGCCGGCATCGCTCGGGGTTTGAGACTGTCGGTACGTACACAGGCCACGGTGAAGTGGCCGTCGCAAAGCAGCGCATCGTCCGCCGCCCGCCGCACCTGCTGATGAAAACGCAGGCTGGCACGATTGAGCTCCACCAGTTCCGCGGTCACCAGCAGTTCGTCGTCCAGGCGCGCCGGCGCGTGATAGCGGGCCTCGCTCGAATGCACGACGAACAGCAGGTTCTCGCCGACCAGCTGCGACTGGGCGAAACCCAGGTGCCGCAGGCGCTCGGTGCGAGCCCGTTCCATGAACTTGAGGTAATTGACGTAGTAGACGATGCCTCCGGCATCGGTGTCTTCGTAATACACGCGACACCGGTGGACGAACGGCTCAGCTTGGGTTTGCGCGCGCATACTCTAGTGCCAGCCCCGGTGCTTGCCAATTGGGAGAGGTAACAATATTTATTTGCCTCACGACTCGTCGGGGCCGAACAGGTCACCGGAAGCGCCGTCCGTACCCGCGGCGGCCAGCCGCCGCGGCAGGTTCAGGCCGAAGTGCAGGTAGGCGTGACGGGTCACCACGCGCCCGCGCGGCGTGCGCATCATGTAGCCCTGCTGGATCAGGTAAGGCTCGAGCACGTCCTCGATGGTGTGGCGCTCCTCGCTGATCGCCGCGGCGAGGCTGTCGACGCCCACCGGGCCACCGTCGAATTTCTCGATCAGCGTCAGCAGCAGCCGGCGGTCCTGATGATCGAAGCCGCGCTCGTCGACGTCGAGCATGTTCAGCGCCTGGTCGGCGATCGGGCGGGTGATCTCGCCGCGGCCGCGCACCTCGGCGAAGTCGCGCACGCGGCGCAGCAGGCGATTGGCGATACGCGGCGTGCCGCGGGCGCGCCGGGCGATCTCGAAGGCGCCTCGGGCTCGATCGGCAGGCCGAGGATGCCGGCCGAACGGCTGACGATGGTCGCCAGGTCCTCGGTGGAGTAGAACTCCAGGCGCTGCACGATACCGAAGCGGTCGCGCAGCGGGTTGGTCAGCATGCCGGCGCGGGTGGTGGCGCCGATCAGCGTGAACGGCGGCAGGTCGAGCTTGATCGAGCGCGCAGCCGGCCCCTCGCCGATCATGATGTCGAGCTGGAAGTCCTCCATCGCCGGATAGAGCACCTCCTCGACGATGGGCGAGAGCCGGTGGATTTCGTCGACGAACAGCACGTCGCCGGCCTCGAGGTTGGTCAGCAGCGCGGCCAGGTCGCCGGGGCGCTCGAGCACCGGCCCCGAGGTGCTCTTGATGGACACGCCCATTTCCGTGGCGATGATGTTCGCCAGCGTGGTCTTGCCGAGGCCGGGCGGGCCGAAGATGAGGGTGTGGTCCAGCGCCTCGCCGCGCCCCTTGGCCGCCCGGATGAACAGGTCCATTTGCTCGCGTACGCCGGGTTGGCCGATGTACTCGGCGAGCTTGAGGGGACGGATCGCGCGGTCCAGCTGATCGTCGCGATCACGCGGGGAGGCGGTGATGATTCGGTCGGCTTCGATCACTTAGACCATTCCCTTGAGTGCGCGGCGGATGAGTTCCTCGCTGCTCAGACCTTCTTCCTGTACGGCGGACACTGCGCGGCTGGCCTCCTGGGGCTTGAATCCGAGCGCGATAAGGGCGCTGACGGCGTCGCTTTCGGCGCTTGAGACTGCCACACCCGAGCGGGGTTCCACCACCAGCGGGGCGATGGACGGCATGGTTTCCCAGGCCTTGAAGCGATCCTTGAGCTCGACCAGCAGGCGCTCGGCGGTCTTCTTGCCGACCCCGGGGACCTTCACCAGCGCCGAGGTGTCCTGCGCCTGCACGCAACGCACCAGCTCGTCCACCTCGAGCCCGGACATCAGCGCCAGCGCCAGCTTCGGCCCGACGCCATTGAGCCGGATCAGCTCGCGGAACAGCTCGCGCTCGCGCTTCTCGGCGAACCCGTACAGCAGGTGCGCGTCCTCGCGAACCACCAGGTGGGTATGCAGGGTGACCGGCTCGCCCACCGAGGGCAGCGATAAAGAGTCGTCATCGGCACTTCGACTTCATAGCCGATGCCGTTCACGTCGAGAATCAGGTACGGCGGTTGCTTTTCCGCCAGGTTGCCACGCAAGCGTCCAATCACGAAGGTATTGCCTCTTCAGCCAAGGGCCGAATTCTGAGGCAATGCGCCGGCGCCGAACAGCGTTTCGGCAGCTTCTACAGCCTCAACCGCCCGCCGCGCCTTCTGGCGCCGAGCAGCCCGTGGGGAATCAGGCTCTGCCGATGGTGGGCGTGGCAGAGCGCGATGGCCAGCGCGTCCGAGGCATCGATCTGCGGTTTCTGCACCAGCTTGAGCAGGTGCATGACCATCATCAGCACCTGCTGCTTGTCGGCGCCGCCGGTACCGGCGATCGCCTGCTTGACCTGGGACGCGGTGTATTCGGAAATCTCCAGGCCCTGCTCGGCGGCGGCGACGATCGCCGCGCCGCGCGCTTGGCCGAGCTTGAGCGCCGAATCCGGGTTGCGCGCCATGAACACCTGCTCGATGCCCATGGTCACCGGCCATGCAGCGGATCACCTCGCAGATACCGCGGTAGACCGCCTGCAGCCGCTCGTGCATCTCGCCGCTGCCGGTGCGGATGCAGCCGGAGGCGACGTACTCGCAGCCGCGCCCGGTATCGCGCACCACGCCGTAGCCGGTGATGCGCGAGCCGGGGTCGATTCCCAAAATCAGCGTCATGCCCATGGCCGTGCTGTCTATTTATCCAGTGAGCGAGTATACGGGGATAGCCATGAGCTGCGCTACCGGCGGGTGCCGGATTCTTCGGCACGAGCGACTTCCAGGAAAAAACCGAAGCAGAAAACAATGAGCGAGTAAGCAGCGAGCACTAGTTCTGATGAGTTCTCTCGTGGCACAGGAACGAAAAATAAAGAATCAGCAGTAAGGGCCATATCACCATGACGAACGAGCCAATGCTGAAGGAGCCGATATCGAGAAACACCTCGTTCTTGCGCCAGATGGTATTGAGCACATCCTTCGGCGGTTGGCCGGTAGGGATGTGCGCGGTGCGAGGTAGTCGTCGCGGGAGAACAGGCCTTTGCGGCTGGTGCCGGCTTCGGGTTGGCTCATGCGGAATCCTTGGGTTGCAGATACTCGGTGCCGTCCAGGCGGTGGGGCGTGGCGCGATCCAATTCCGGAGTCGGGTCGTCGGCTCGTAGCTCGATCACCTCGCCGTCGGTTAGCAGCCCGCTGGGGCCAAGGGTGTAGGCGAGCCCGCGCGGGTCGCCGATCACGTTCTCCAGGCCGGCCAGCAGGGCCACCGGGCTGTGGTAGCGCAAGCGCAGCGAGGCACGGGTCAGCGGGCGGGCGAAGGCGCCGCTCAGGCGCAGGCCCTGGCCTTCTCCCGCCGGTATCCAGGTGCAGCGGCTGCCGCCGAGCCAGGTGGCGCCCAGGTCGGTCGGCGTTCCCTGGATACCTTCGCCGAATATCCTGGCGCTGGCCGGGGTGGGATTGCCGATCAGGGCCAGTTCCAGTTGCACGCTGTCGGGATCGGCTCCCGGCAGGTCGAGGGTCAGGGCGGCGATGCGTCCTGGGTAACGGTATCGCCCGCGGTACCGGCGATCCGCACGCTTTCTGTCCGCAGGCCCAGCCTCGGTTTATACAGCAGGGCAAGCAACTGCTCGAATTCGGCTACCTGCTGTTGTGCAGCCAGGCTTTCGCGCTTGTAGGCACGGCCACAGAAATACCGGCCATATCACCATCACGGCTGAGCCAATGCTGTAGTCGCCAATATCGAGAAACACCTCGTTCTTGCGCCAGATGGTATTGAGCACGTCCCTGGGCGGTTGCCCGGTGGGCACGGCGGGTGGTGCGAGGTAGTCGTCGCGGAAGAACAGGCCGTTGCGGCTGGTACCGGCTTCGGGTTGGCTCATGCGGTGGCCTGTTCGGCAGCCAGTTCGGCTCGCGCTCGGCGATGGCTCGCTCCAGTTCGGGGGAGCGCTTGACCCATTGTTCGCGGTAGGGGCTGGGACCACTCGACGATGGCGGGGGCAACTCAGGTCGGGAGGGGGAGAGAGTTTTTTCCGCTCGATCAGGTCGATAAGCAGGGTGTTGAATACGATCAGGCCGCAGAACCCTTCCCATAGCAACGCTAGAAACCATCCCTTGCGCTGGGCCGTTTCGATCAGGTCGTCGATAATAAGTAGCCCATATCCCCTTGCTGCGATTAAGGCGATAGGTATTGTCGGATATGGCGTGCGGGCCGATCTCCATATAGCTGCGCATGCACTCCCATAGGCGCATGGCGGTGGTGCCGCCACCACAACTGAAGCCCAAGGTGAAATGCCTGTCTGCCTCCCTGGCATTCGGATCGGGATTGATGAAACCGACCACCAGCAGCCCCTGGGTGGTCTTGCCATGCTGGCCAACCGAGGACACGACGGTGGCAGCGGCGGTCACCTGTTCCCAGGGAACGATCCAGTAGCTGCCATCCTTCTGCGGCACGCAGACTTCGCGGCGCTGGCGGTTGAAGCGTACAGGAAGGGGCACGGGTTGGGTCAGGCTATGAAGCAAAATCAGGATGGGGATGCCACAAAAGCACATGAATCCAAACCAATAGAACAGATCAAGGGTCGTGTACCAGCCCATCCAGATAAATAGCAGCAGCAACGGCCAAATAATCATGACGAACGAACCAATGCTGTAGGAGCCGATATCGAGAAACACCTCGTTCTTGCGCCAGATGGTATTGAGCACATCCCTGGGCGGCTGGCCGGTGGGGATATGCGGTGGGGCCAGGTAATCGTCG
>LZQQ01000139.1_pt1 | contig 12435 bp, 12 predicted proteins | sample 768581 | NCBI WGS metagenome assembly LZQQ01 (sample SAMN05207185, study PRJNA324510) | oil field metagenome | isolation source: sample BH-FW-20 from oil reservoir | place: India: Bombay High | collected 2015-11-25 | reverse complement strand
TGACCAGATCCTGGTCGCGGCACACTTGGCCGATGCTCAGGCCTTGCTCTCGGATCATCTTGACGACTTCGAGCTTGAAGCTGCTGTCGAATTTTCTACGTGCGCGTGATGCCATGTCTTGCTAAGTCCTCGTTGGGATGATCATCCCCTATCGAGGTGTCCACGAGAAGTAGACCACTACAGCCTGCCCAGCCAACCCCAAAAGCTCGCCCCGAGGTCGGGCCTCCCACTGCCAAGCCCAGCCCCGCGGCCACACCTGACCTCTTGTGGGAGGCGCGCCCTCGCGGCGACAGGCAGGCACCGCCTGCCCAGGCCTGGTTGCAGCCGCCCTATATCTCCGAAGCGTTAGCTCAAGAGCCCAGCGGTTGGACATGGAGTTCGACACCGAGCGCACGGAGTACTTTTACAACCGTATCGAAGCGCGGTTTCGCGCCAGGAGAGAATGCCTTGTACAGGCTTTCACGGCCGAGGCCCGTCTCCTTGGCGATCTGAGACATACCACGGGCTTTGGTGACATGCCCTATCGCGCGGAGCAGTTCATCGACGTCGCCGTCAGCAAGTACCTGCGACAGGTACTCAGCGATCGCTTCCTCATTATCGAGGTAATCGGCCATGTCGAAATCAAGCAGAGTCAGCTTGTTCATGATCAAACCTCTTTCGCCATTTTCTGCGCTTTACGGATATCAGCTTGCTGGGTCGATTTGTCCCCACCAGCCAGCAATACAATGACTACCTCACCCCGTCTCGTGAAATACAGGCGGTAGCCGGGCCCGACGTCCACTCGTAGTTCCGAAACCCCTTTTCCAACCGACTTCACGTCTCCCAGGTTGCCACGCTCGGCCCGTTCAATTCGGCGCGCGATAGCAATCTTGGCGCGCAAGTCCTTCAGGGAGGAATGCCATTCTGCAAAGCTGGTTGTTTGCCTAATGAGGTAGCTCATGCATCTGATCGTATCCCGCAGGATACAGATTGCAAGGCTTTACAAGCACAGTTACCCCGTGGGAGGCACTCCCCGCTACGGCGACAGGGCAGGCGCAGCCTGCCCGGCCCAACCCAAAAGCTCGCCCCGAGGTCGGGCCTCCCACAGTCAAACCCGTCCCCCGCAGTCACACCGGACCTTCTCTTGTGGGAGGCGCGCCCCCGCGGCGATCAGGCAGGCACAGCCTGCCCACGACAGCTTTCAGCCAGAAGTCAAGCGAAACGCCCTGTTCAAACTCTGCTCAACGTGCTACAACCAGCCACGGATCGAATGATCTAGCCGCTTGAAAAAGAAGGGAAAACCATGACCAAGTCGGAGTTGATCGAGCGTATTGTCACCCAGCAAGGCATGCTGTCTTCGAAGGATGTGGAGCTGGCTATCAAGACCATGCTGGAGCAGATGTCACAGGCGCTGGCCACCGGTGAGCGGATCGAGATCCGCGGCTTCGGTAGCTTTTCGTTGCATTACCGCGCGCCCCGCGTCGGCCGAAATCCTAAGACGGGCGAGTCCGTTCGTCTGGATGGCAAGTTCGTCCCGCATTTCAAGCCGGGCAAGGAACTGCGCGATCGTGTGAATGAAGAATGAGAACTGTGTGGAATTCTTTCGAGGCTGGCTTGTCCAACGTGCTTGCCGCATACGGTCTTGGCATCGAAAGGACTTCCCGTGACCAGCATCCCTCCGCCGTACACCCAGCCAGCCACGGATGAAATAGATCTGGTTGAGCTCTTCCAGGCACTCTGGAAGCAGAAATTCCTCATAGCGGGCATTGCGGTAGCCGTTACCCTGATTGCCGCGCTCTATGCCGTTCTGGCGACTCCCTACTACAAGACGGCATCGTACCTACGGCCGGCGACCGCAGCAGCTCGATGTCCTCAATGAAACTGGCCTCTACGAGCTGACGCCCGAAGATGCGCTGAAGCGTGTCGCCTCAGGCCTGTCCTCCTATGACAACCGCCTGAGTTTCTTCCGCAACAACCAAGCCCTGTTTGAGGGAATGGGGCGCGGCAGCGGGACGCTCGAGCAATCGTTCGCCGATTTCAATCAGGAATCGTTCGAGATGCTGTATCCGGACCCCAAGCGTGGGGGAGACCAGATCGGTTATGTAGGCCTGGCGCTGACCTACCCCAAAGGCATGCAGGGCGTAGATATCGTTAACGGCTTCGTTGACTACGTGATCGAACGGGAACGGCAAGGCGTCGCCAGGGACCTCGAGGCTCTGATCGCCAACCGCCTGGCGGGCCTCGACCGGAGGATGGCGGCAGCTCGCGCCAGCTACGAAACCGCCAAGGAGTCGCAGATCGCGCTGCTGATGGAGGAGGACTCGCTCAGACGAGCGCAATTGATGGACGAGCTCGCCGCGATTCGGGAGGAGCTCAAGCTCCGCCGCGAGCACCGCATCCAGCAATTGAACGAAGCGATCTCCATCGCCGAGTCATTGGGCATCAAGAAGCCGACCAGCCCCTATGCGATGAGCAACGGTGAGCCGGGCGCCTCGGTCGTACGAACCGATATCACGATCCAGGAGGTGCCCCTTTATTTCATGGGTTCGGAGGCGCTGAGCGCTGAGCGTGCTGCGCTGCAGGCCCGCGAAACGGACGATTTCGCCGAGCCCCGCATAGCCGAGATCGAAAAAGAGCTGGCGATGCTCGAAAACAACCCCGAGGTGGAAATCCTCAAGCAGCGCCAGCAGGAAGATCTCTATCTCCAGGAACTGGCAAGCTGGCGCGAAGAGGCGGCACGCCTTCGAGGCATCACCGTGGATACGGAGCACCTCCAATTGGTGCGCCTCGACCAGCCAGCGCTTGAGCCGCTTTCGCCGGTAAAGCCAAGGAAACTGATGATCGTTGCGCTCGGGCTGGTACTAGGCAGCATGCTAGGTGTGTTCATCGCTCTGGTCCGCAGCCTGTCCATTCGAAGAGCATCACCGTTGGCACCCGTCAGGGAATAAGGCGATCTCGCGGGGCCATGAGCTGAACCGGCCCAAGGGAGCCGTTCATCACCTGACCTGCCAGCAACATTCAAAAGCCAAACTACCTACTTGCATTATGTGATGGGAGTAGCAAAATGCTGGCCCCAAGAAAGGCCGGCAAGACGGTAGGTTCTGTCGTTCCTCCGCCCTTTCTCCATTGCAAAGGGATTTGCCGTGAACGCAGTAACTTCTCCCCAAGTCCTCGTTCGGGAAGTGTCCTCGGACGAAATCGATCTCGTCGAGCTTGGTGCGGCGCTTTGGAAGCAGCGGCTTCTGATCGCCGGCATTACCTTGCTCGTGGGCGCCATCGGCGCGGTCTACGCTTTCCTGGCGCCTCGCCATTACAGCGTACAAAGCGTGTTGAGGCCCGCAGCCATCAAGGACCTCGATGAGCTCAACCACACCGGCGTCTACGAGCTGTCACCTGGACAGGCCCTAGCCAAGGTCGCAGCCGCGCTGGACTCCTATGAGAACCGCCTGAACTATTTCAGCGACAAGCGAGAGCTCCTTGAGCCCCTGACGCGGGAGGGGCGCGCTTTCGAGCAGACGTTCGAGGCCTTCAACGACTCGGCGTTCAGGATGTTGCGGCCCGACCCCAGGCAGCAAGAGGCCGGCACGCCTTTCGTCGGGCTACAGCTGACGTACCCTGAAAACATCGATGGTGTCGAAGTCCTCAACGGATTCGTCGCCTATTCGATCGAAGCGGTCCGCCGCCAGATAGCCGCTGACCTGAACACGCTGATCAACAACCGGCTGGGTCAGCTGGATCGAAGAATCGAAGCGGCTCGAGCCAGCTACGAGGCGAGCAAGGAAATCAAGATCGCCAAATTGAGCGAGGCGGACAGCCTCAAGCGTGCCTTGCTCGAAGACGAACTCAAGGCCTTGAGACAGGAATTGAAAGCCCGCCGCGAGAACCGTATCCAGCAGCTCGACGAAGCCATCAGGATCGCCAAGGCGCTTGCCATCACCAAGCCCACCACCCCGTCATCCCTGGGAGAGAGTGAGCGAAGCGTGCAGGGGAGCGTCGTCCGCACCGAGATCAACAACCAGCAGATCCCACTTTATTTCATGGGAAGCGATGCGCTTAAGGCAGAGCGCGACGCGCTGTCGCAGCGTTCGTCCGACGACTTCACAGAGCCACGCATCGCCCAGATCGACAAAGAACTGCAACTGCTCGAGCACAACCGCGAGATCGAGGTGCTGGAAAGCCGGGAACGTGAGGACCTGTTCCTCAAGGGGCTGGCCGCATGGCGAGAAGAGGCCGCACGGCTGCGGGGCATTTCCGTCGACGCGTCCGATCTGAACCTGGTTACGGTCGACCAACGGGCCATCGAGCCCATGCAGCCGGTCAAGCCGAAGGCCGCGATGATCGTCGTGCTCGCCCTGCTGCTGGGTGCGATGCTCGCGATTTTCGTCGCACTCATAAGAAGTCTGGCAACGCGTCGCGTACAATCCCCGATTTAGTCGAGCGCGCCTCCGTTCATCAATGCGGAGGTATCGGCATTTGATTGAACAGGGGCCATGGATATGCCGGCTTCACGAGCCACCCTCGCCAATGGACTGACAGCCAACTTCCCAACCATCGAGCACCACGGCGCCACCGACGGCGTGACGGGCTCCTGCCACCAGCTGCACATGGACGAGCGCTCCAGCGTGCTGATCGACTGCGGCCTGTTCCAGGGCGCGGAAGCCTCCTCCGGCGGCCGCGCTGGTGCCGATCGGCTGGACATCGAGTTCCCCATCGATACCGTCAAGGCGCTGATCGCCACCCACGTACATATCGACCACGTGGGCCGCATTCCCTATCTGCTGGCCGCCGGCTTCGACGGGCCCATCCTGTGCAGCGAGCCCTCCGCGAAGCTCCTGCCGATCGTCCTCGAGGATGCCTTCAAGCTCGGTTTCAGCCGCGACCAGAAAAAGGTCGAGCAATATATCTCGCTCATCGAGCAGCGCATCATCGCCCTGCCTTACAAGCACTGGTTCACCCTGGCGGACACCGACGAACTCCATGCCCGCATCCGGCTGCAGCGCGCCGGCCATATCCTCGGCTCCGCATACGTAGAGATCGACCTCAAGTACCCCAGGACAGGCGCGTCCAAGCGCATCGTGTTTTCCGGCGACCTAGGCGCACCTCATGCGCCCATCCTGGTTCCGCCCAAGCCTCCTTATCGAGCGGACATCGTGGTGCTGGAAAGCACCTACGGCGACCGCCTGCACGAGGATCGGCGCACCCGCCGCAAGCGCCTGGAGGTGGTCATCGCCCAAGCACTAGAAGACAACGGCACGGTGCTCATCCCCGCGTTTAGCGTCGGCCGTACGCAGGAACTGCTGTACGAACTGGAAGACATCATCTATCGCGCCACACATCCCAACTCATCCACCAACCATCCCCTCTCCCCCCGGGGAGAGGGCTAGGGTGAGGGGCGAAACAAACGAAACCAGCCACCCCGAAGTCGACTGGCCCCACCTCCCGGTCATCCTCGACTCACCGCTGGCTACCCGCTTTACCCAGGCCTACCGAGAACTGAAGCCCTTCTGGAACGAAGAGGCACTTGCGCGCGTCAAAGCCGGCCGCCGCCCGCTATCCTTCGAGCAACTGATCGCGATCGACAACCACGCCGACCACCTGCGGATCGTCAAGCACCTGGTGGACACCGCCCGACCGGCAATCGTCATCGCGGGCAATGGCATGTGCTCCAGCGGGCGCATCGTCAACTACCTGAAGGCCATGCTCGGCGACAAGAGACACAACGTGCTGTTCGTGGGCTACCAGGCCAAGGGCACGCCCGGGCACGCGATCCAGACCTTCGGGCCCAAGGGCGGCTATGTGGATCTGGAGGGAGAGCGGTTGGATATTCGTGCCGGAGTCACAAGTATTGGCGGGTACTCGGCGCATGGGGACCAGAAGGATCTGGTCGGATTCATCACCCGGATGCGGGAGTGGCCGAGTGAGATACGGATTGTGCATGGTAGCCAGAGCGCCAAAGCGGCTCTTTCAACGGAGCTAAGGTTATGGACTGAATTCAAATTCAAAGGAACAAAAATAACGGTGGCCGTCACTATTCCTTCATCTGAAAAAACAGAATGATTAATATAAAACTAACCCGTGGATCTTCTGCTTTTCGTGGCGCAATACCTCCGGCAGAGATGATATTTTTAATTTTTATTTTTGGGATTATAATACATATAAAATTCATTATGTATTTTTGGGTGCTTCATTAGTGGTTATTGGTTATGGAGCCAATAGTGATCTTTTTACTCATGGCATCGCGTCAGAAAACATTTATATTGGCTTGATTTATTATGCCACCTTTATGTTTGGCGCTATGGCAGGGGCTCGAGGGAGCACTTACTGTCAGTCAGAGTATAAAGAAATGATTGATAATTTGCATATTGCGGCTGGTGGGATGCTGCTGGTCGCTGTGATGTTTTTCAATGTCAATGCATTAATGGCTTCCTTGATAGTGGCTTCACTCTATGGGGCCTCTCGAAAAAAACCTTCCCCATACTCTTTCTAATACTATTTTTAATATTCTTGGAAGGGGTGCTTGACGAGCTGAAAAGAGATTCATATTTGCCGATTGTCTGGGTCGCATCTTATATTTTGGGAGTTATTTTCTTTAAAGGCGGAATTTCCGGGTTGCGCTTTCTAATAACATTTCCAACTTTTGTCGTTTTAGCTGCGTTGTCTTTGTACCTTGGAAAATATACAGCCAATGGGCTTTTGGTTAGGCTAGTTGAGCAAGTTGCTCCATCAATATGGGGCAATGCATCATTCTCTCTTGCTTCCTATTTCGATGTTAATGGAGCATTGTCTGGCGCACCATTGCATCGCGTCGTATTAATGGAAAATGGGACGTGGGGGCCCCAATTCCAAGTTTCCTATCTTTTTCGCAGACAAGGACTTGCCCTCCTTCCGATATATTTTTTAATAAGCTTTATGTTTGGTATGTTTTTGCGCTGGTTGCTTTTGTCCTTTAATGCCTATTCTGCTATACGATCCGTTCTTAGTATGTATGGTCTAGTGTATTTGTCTACTGGTTTGCTGACGGAAAAGCCTCAGCTTCCAACTCCTATATTTATTGTTTTAGTAGGTGCGTTAATATTCGAAACGATGATTAGAGCTTTTTTTAGGAAAACAAAAGCTGCGGTAGGTTAGTTAGAGATGAGAACGGAAAAAGAGAGATAGATAGCGCTAGTGCATTTAGGTTTTGGTTGCTTTTTTTCGCTGCCTTTTATTGGGAATAGAGCGATTCGAAAAAGCAAAGGGTGTACTTTGGGGAGGCCATGGCTGGATTCTAGACAAAATATGTCGGGAGGTTTCTGCGGCTAGGGCGCAATCCCAGGGATTGCCTACCCTTGTGGCTACGGAAGAACTTTTTTATGTAATAGCATTGCGCTCTTTTATTTTAGGAGACCGAACTAGGAAATTTCACCTTTATTTCACTCATCCCAAAGAAATATTTTTACCCATAGCGCTGCGGAAGTTGCTTTTGAAACGCGTAGAGGTTGTTTTTATACAATCTTTGGCGCACAAATCGTACCTTCAAAGCTTCCTGCCAAGTGATTGCAAATTTATTGAAACATGGGGTGCTGTTGACAAGCAGGAAATTCGGATGGCTTTTGCTAAAACCATTCGCCCTTGCAAGAAAATACAGTTCATTACGGTCGGCCGTTATTATAAAAGGAAAAATGCTGAAATCTTATCTCTATGTGCAGATGCGCACCCTGAAGTCGATTTTTTAATCATCGGAGAAAATTGGCCTAAAAATATAACGGATAGATTGAATGTGAGATCTATAGAACATGTTGAGTCCGTGTATCCATATATATTAGAGTCGGTGGCTCTGATCGCGCCGGGCTCTATTGAGGGTGGTCCCTATCCACTTTTAGAGGCTGCTGCATGCGGGGTACCCGTAATTGCATATCGTACGGGTATTGTTGAGTCGCCAAATTGGAATTATCAAGCGACATATAGATTTGATTCCGCTTCCGAGCTTATGGCTATCGTGGAATTCTTCAAACATTCAGATCTCCAATGTCAGCCTTATGATATTGATGATTGGGGTCGGTTTTCGCAGCGCTTCGTAAACTTGGATGAATATTAATGGAGGGGGCAGGGTATGGATCGAGTAAATTTTTATATAGGAACGTCACAAGAAACGCAGCTTCCATATGAGTTATTGAGCAGAAGCATATCAACTCATTGCAAGGGCGCTAAGATTTTTCCTTGCCCGGTATATGCCTCGGCGACGAGCGATAAGTGGTCAACGCCATTTTCTTTCAATAGACTTGCCATTCCTTTTCACAGTGAGTTTAATAAGGCGGACATATCTATATATATTGATAGCGATATGTTGGTTTTGGGCGGCCTTGAAGAAATGATTGATATTGCTATGCAATATCAGATTTCTATATGTAAGCATGTTGGTTTTAGAGGTACATCATCCGTGATGACATTCAATTCAAAACGCCTAAATAAGGAGGAATTCCATCGTGCTATCGATGAACAGATTAAAAATGGCGTTAAATCAGTTGATGATGTGGTTCTTTCTTTGAGGCCTTCGATTAGCATTCCCTCTACTTTTAACTCGCTAGATTGGGTTGATGAAAACACTAAGATTGTGCATTTTACATATATGCCAACTCAGCCGTGGATTAATAAAAAAAGTAGGTACTTTAATTTTTATAAAGATCATCTTCGCGAGGCTATTATGGCTGAGGGGAAAGAGAGCCTCTTAGCCAAAACTTTGGCAGCGGCAATAAATGAGTTCTATGTCCACCCGGCTTTGGCTGAGTTAGTAAGCAGTGATTTGCCAGTTAGACGCGCTTCTTTTTTTATTCCTTACTGGATTGGATTAAGCGGCAGGGTTGTTCCTCAAACACTGTATAGATTTTATCGTTTTTTGGAAAGTATTTCTGGGAAAAGAAAAGTTGCGCCGAGTAAAAGATATTTATTCAATAAAATTATTGTTGAATCTGCTTGCGAGGAGGCAGGCGGGTAATGACCTCTTCATACAGGGAGGCTCGGTAGGAGAGTTGGCCTTTGGTATATGGCCTTTTCGAGCGTCTAATTTTATACGCCGCGCAGTGGCCTTTTTTAATCTAAAACTTGATAAAAGCCAGCACGATGATTTTTCGTTTCAAGAATTGCGAAATGAAATTAAAGCGCTAAGGGAAATTCCAAGCATCAATATGGCTGAGCTAGAGAAATTGGCGCATGAAAAGAAGCTAATTTTTATTGCTCAAAATTTAAATGAATATTTTTGCGTTAAATGCGAGTGTCGTTTATTAAACACTTTGGCAGGTTGTTGTGACGTAATCGTATTGCATCCCATATTGAATGGAAAACCTCAAAAAAATATAAAAACTTTTCTAATATAGTCTTTGGTATGCGAGAAATTCCGTTGGATACGGAAGGTGATTCGATCTATATATCATTATTTTCGACTGCCTTGTTGGGCGATGCAATCCGGAGCAGAGCTTTAAGACTTGTACCTGGTCAGCAGGCCTGCCTTTGTGCTACGTGCCTGCGTAATAGGCGGCAGCTAAATATATGAATCCGATTGTAATAAGGCATCTATTCTTTAAAGGGCTGCTGCAAGCCTCCGGGTTTGCTTATCCGATTGTCGCAGCTTTGACTGCATCGCCGCACGCTACCAGTTTAGTATATATTTTTACTGCTGTTGTTATTATAGATGGAACATTCCAAAAAGTTTCGGAAAAAAATATAACTTCTCCGGGCATCATTCGCTATGATCTGGCATTTATATTCAGCGTTGCGTTTTTTGGAATAATTAGTGGTTGGGGATGGACTGCGCTGTTGGGGAGTTGGCTTGGCGCATCTTATATAGTTGTTATTGTCTTTGTGGCTGTCTGTGGCAGAGTGGCTGGATTCGCCATGGATATATACTATAAAGTTCTGCTGGCCCTTCGATTGCTGCTTTATTTGCCTTTACTTTTCCCGGGAGGAGCTCCCGACTTTTTGTTTGAGCAAGCGTTCAAAGCTTCTGGATGGGTTGTGCTTGGAGGATGTGCATTGCTCACGGTAGCTCTAATTTCAGAAAATAAAAATATGCTCTTATGGTGTTTGACAGCAGCTGTTCCAGTTGTCACGCGCCGTATTGACCTATTAGTGTTAGGTGTAATTGGGGCGCAGGATATGCTTTTGAATTCGCGCCTCACCTATTCTTTAGCGGCTATTCCTCTTGCTTTTATTGGTAATATAAGGTTAATCCTTGGTAGGCGAGCTTCATTTTCTATTATGCTTGTGGTCTTTGTTTTATTTGCGCTGGGGTGTTTTTTTATAGGATTTTACTTGGATAAAATATTTATCCCTGTGTTTGTTTTGTTGTGTATGGCAAATATTATTTATTTGTTATATGTTGAGCGTTTTCAGTATGGGTGTATTGAGCGCAACATGCCGGGGCTGTTATTAAAGAATAATATATTTTATTTTTTGTTGGTTTTTTCTGTTAATTTGTTTTGCGTTCTTGTGGGGGCGCCCATAGGGGGAATCGGGGAGCTGCTTGCTATCATTTTGCTTTCAATTTTGGTGCGTTTTTCCTATGCAAAGCGATAAAGAATTAAAATATATCTCTACACTATTAGATGTGGAGGAACTGTTCGTTAAAAGAGGATGTAAAGATAAATTAAAATATTCGCATTTTCTGATAAAGAACTATGATATTTCAGGGTTTTGGTTTCGCAGGGGGCTTATTTTGCCCCCTCCCCAAGATGGTAGACCTCTGGCTGGATTTCGAGGTGCTTTTTGGCTTGTGTTGTTTTTGCCGTTAATAATTTTGTGTACTCTTTTTTTAGACTGAAGACTTCGTGCTGCTCTTCGGTAATAGTGGTGCCTTCTCGTGGGTGGCCGATTAAATATCCCGGTTTACTACCTTTGTTGCGGTTTTTGTTTTTTCATCGAAACAAAAGCCGGACAGTGTAAATTGGATGGCTGCTGCGGTTGATATCCAGCGGCAGCATGGAGCTGCAAAAATAATATCTTTTCCTGTTTTTCTTTTGCATTTTGTTTTTTTAATAAGAGTGCTTGCCTGCCTCATCTGTCTAAAGGCGATGTGTTGGCGCTTCGTGAAGGCCTTGTTTCATTTTATTGTCAGGAAGTTCTGCTGAATCTTTTTTCCTACAGCCGCGTCGGTTGGGGGCGGCTCGCCTATGAAGATGTTCTTTGGTGTTTTGATAAGTTAGAAAAGATTCCAATAAGTAGTCTGGCTGGTAAAACAAAATACGAGCAGTGCTCGATTCAAAAAGATAATCTGGAAGGAAAAATTATATTTATTGGCCAAATACCTAGTGATAAATCTATTAGGCAGTGTTATAGGTTTAGCTATATTTCAGCGCTGTACAATTTCAAGCGGCTTGCAGATAGGCTACGTTTGAAGCCAGTAGTCAAGATACATCCATTATTGGGCGGAAGGCGTAGGGCGGAATTGAAACATGAGTGTGAGAGGCTTGGTTTTGAATTTATAGAAGATGATATCCGATGGATTGTGAGGGAGGCTAAAATTGCCACAGTCTGTAGTGGTGTTGGTATTGAAGCCTTAAGTGTAGGAAATATTCCTTATGTATTAGGCGAGCCTTCTTATGCTGATTATTGTTATAGGGTTCGTTTTGCTATGGATGAGATTTATATTTTTGAGCCAGACTTGCCGCAGTCCGATTTTTTCTCCCGTTTAAGGAGTGTGCTTTTAAATGATTTATAGACGCAGAATAGACTACTTGGGCGCGAGGTCTAGTGCTATTTTGGATTTTTGCCGGGATAAAGTGGTTTTCCATTTTGGCGCTGCAGATTGGCCCGACACCCTTGGAAAGGGGGCTAAAGGTAATCTTTTGCACCAAAAACTTTCCGAGATTAGCTCAAAGCTTTATGGTGCAGACTTAGAGCCGGCAGGTGTCCAGTGGCTGGCCCAAAATGGATATGAGGTTTCTCGAATAGATATATGCCGAGATGACTTTCATTTGCCTTCGGATGTTCAGGTTGTAATATTCGGAGAAATTATCGAGCATTTGGATGATGTTGGTGCGGCCCTCTGGCGCTTGCACAAAGGTATGCCTGATGCTGCCAAAATTGTGACGACCACGCCGAACGCTTTTTATGGGCAAAACTTCTTCAATGGGGTGATGGGGGTGGAGAATCAGCATCCTGACCATGTATGTTTATTCTCGCCAGTCACTTTGGTATCTTCTTTTGAGCGGGCCGGTTTTAAGTGTGAGCAGCTTGCCACTTGTAAGCTGGATCGTGGTGGGAAGGGGAAGATTTCCCAAAGATTTTGGAGTGCAGCAGCGTCCTTTTTCCCATCATTGGGCGAAACGATATACGCGGTATTTTCAAAGAAATAATCTTTCTAGTGTTTCCTGAATTGCATATGAAAAAACGCGCGCTCATCACCGGTATCACGGGTCAGGACGGCTCTTACCTGGCGGAACTGCTGCTGGAGAAGGGCTATGAAGTGCACGGCATCAAGCG
>LZQQ01000138.1_pt1 | contig 12486 bp, 15 predicted proteins | sample 768581 | NCBI WGS metagenome assembly LZQQ01 (sample SAMN05207185, study PRJNA324510) | oil field metagenome | isolation source: sample BH-FW-20 from oil reservoir | place: India: Bombay High | collected 2015-11-25 | reverse complement strand
TGCGGCGAGGCCTCCGACAGGCCGCGGCCGCGCACGTCGATCACGTAGACGTCGAAATGGCGCCCCCAGTCGCTCGGCGACGAAGCCCCAGGTCACCGCCGGCTGGTGATGCCGGGCACCAGGATGATCGGCAGGCCCTGGCCGCCGTAGCGCAGGTAGTGCTGGCGAATGCCGTTGGCCTGGATGTTGGCGCCGTACAGGTAGTGGCTCATGGGTCGCTCCTCAATAGGCGCCGGAGAGCAGCGCGCCGGCGCCCGGAACGATGGGCTCCAGGTTCAATGCCTTGAGCATCGCGTAGGTGGTGGCGATGGCCGCGGTGAGCACCGGCTTGCCGGTCTGGGCTTCCACCTTGGCGACGGCGCCGAGCGAGGGCATTTGCACGCAGGCGGAGAGCACGATGCGTCGACGCCATCAGGTTCAGGTCGGCGACGATGCCCGGCAGGTTCGCCGGATCGTGGCGGGCGACGGCGAGGTTGTCGGGATCTCGAGGGCGTGCCAGACCTTCACCTCGATGCCTTCGTGCTGGATGTAGTCCACCACCAGCTCGGTCAGCGGCTTCATGTAGGGCGCGACCAGGGCGATGCGCCGGGCGCCGAGTACCTTGAGCCCGTCGACCAGGGCGCCGGCGCTGGTGATCACCGGAGCTTCGGCGTCGTTGTCGCGGGTCACCCGGGTCAGGCGTGCCTGGGACTCGCGGTGATAGCCGCGGCCCATGCTCATGATCGCCACCAGGCAGGCATAGCCGAGCACGTCGACGCGGGCGTCGGACAGCTCCGCGGCACAGCGGTCGGACTCGGCGTCCATCGCCGCCAGCTCCTCCTTCTTCACGTGCTTCATTCGCATGCGGCTGGAGTGGAAGGTGAAACGCTCGGGCCGGATCAATTGGCGGGCGGCGAGCATCGCCGGGATTTCGGTTTCCATGGTGGTGTTGGAGCTCGGCACGATCTGGCCGATGCGATAGAGCTTCTGCATGTCGTTCTCCTAGGCCGTCACGGGCTCGGCTTCGAAACGATCGCGGCAGGTGGTGGCGTCGTACTCGTAGATCCACTCGGCGCGAATGCCGACCGCGTTGGGGTTTTTCGCCTGTTCCTGCTGGTAGGCCAGGTCGCGTTGGCGCAGCTCTTCGGGCGAGGACAGGTGGTAGGTGCGGCCGCGCTCGCGCGCCTGCAGCTGGACCATGGAGGTACGCGGACGGCGTTCGGCCTCGTACGCCTCCAGCGCGGCGGGCACGTCATCGCCGAAGTGGACCAGCGCCTGGGCCAGCACGTAGCCGTCCTCGATGGCATGGCCGCGCCCTGGGAGAGGAACGGCAGCATGGGATGCGCCGCATCGCCCAGCAGCGTGGCGTGGCCGCTGGACCAGCGGGCCATGGGGTCGTGGTCGAACAGGCCCCACTTGTAGGTCTGGGTCGGATCGGTGCGTTCGAAGAGCTGGATCAGGTTGGTGTGCCAGCCGGCGTAGGCGGCCAGCAGCTCCTCGGTCGAGCTCGGCTCGGTCCAGGACTCCTTCACCCACTCCTCGCTCTCGGCCACGGCGACGATGTTCACCGCCTTGCCGCCCTTGACGTAGTAGGTCACCACGTGAGCCTTGGGGCCCATCCAGAAGGAGGCGTCGGGGCTGACGAAGGGCAAGGGGTGCTGCTCCACCGGCACCAGGGCACGCCAGCACATGTGGCCGGTGAACTGCGGCTCGTCGTCACCCCAGAGGGCACCGCGGACGGCCGAATGAATGCCGTCGGCACCGACGATGAGATCGGCTCGAAGCTCGATCCATCGGAGAACAGGGCCACGGCCGAATGCTCGTTGCGGACCACGCCCGTGCACTGCACGCCGAAGGTCACGCATTCGGCCGGGATGTCCTGCGAGAGAATCCCGTGCAGGTCCGCCCGGTGCACGTGGAAGAACTCGGCGCCGTAGACGTTCGGGCAGTTCTCCTTCAGCGGCGTGCGAAACAGCTCGTTGGCGGTCTCCCAGTTGCGACCGACCATGGCTTCCGGCAGGAAGCCGATGCGTTGCAACCCGGCCTCCAGCCCCAGCACCTTGAGAACCTTGACGGCATTGGGCGTCATCTGCACGCCGGCCCCCACTTCACCGAAGGCCTGGGCACGCTCGAACAGGTGATAGTCGATGCCCTGTTTCTGCAGGGCGCGCGCCAGGGCCACGCCACCGATTCCGGCCCCGATAATGCCTACACGCAGCTTGTGGCTCATACTCACTCCTTACTGATTGACCAATTAATTTCCAGCGGAAGCCTTGCCGCCGCCGATACACGTCCCGCTCAGGCGCCCAGGTAGGCGTTGAGCACGTCCGGGTCCTGCAACAGGTTGGCGGCCGAATCGCTGGTGCTGATCCGGCCGGTTTCCACGACATAGGCCCGCGAGGCCACCGACAGGGCGTTGTAGACGTTCTGTTCGACGATCATCACGGTCACCCCGTGGGCGTTGATTTCCTGCACCACCGCGAACACCTCGTCCGCCATCTTCGGCGACAGCCCCAGGCTGGGCTCGTCCAGCAGCATCAGGCGCGGCTCGGACATCAGCGCGCGGGCGATGGCCAGCATCTGCTGCTCGCCGCCGCTCAGGGTGCCGGCCAGCTGCTTCTGCCGCTCGCGCAGGCGGGGGAAACGGTGGAAGGCCATGCCGATGCGCTCCTCGACCTCGGCATGGGTACGGCACAGGAAGCCGCCCAGCATCAGGTTCTCCTTCACCGTCATGGCCGGCCAGATGTGCCGCTCTTCCGGGCAGTGGGCGATGCCCTGGGCCACCACCCGGTCGGCGTTCCAGCCGGTGATGGCCTTGCCTTCCCAGACGATCGAGCCTGCCGTGGGCTTGAGCAGCCGGAAATGGCGCGCAGCGTGGTGCTCTTGCCGGCGCCGTTGGCCCCGATCAGCGCGACGATCTCGCCCTTGCCGACCTCGAGGTCGATGCCGTGCAGCGCGGCGGTCTTGCCGTAGGCCACGTGCAGGCCGCTGATGTGCAGAAGAGGACTGGTGTTCTGATTCATGCGCGTGCCTTCCCGAGATAGGCCTCGACGACCTGCGGATTGCCTTGCACCTGGGCGGGCGTGCCTTCGGCGAGTTTCTGGCCGAAATTCATCACCACCAGGCGATCGCAAATGCCCATCACCAGGCCCATGTTGTGTTCGACGATGACGATCGATTGAACCTGCGTCTGCCGCAGCTGCCTGAGCGTCTCGCCGAAGGCCAGCGCTTCCTGGCTGTTCAACCCGGCGGCGGGCTCGTCCAGCATCAGCAGGGTCGGCTTCGCGGCGAGGGCGACACCGACCTCCAGCAGGCGCAGCTCGCCGCAGGACAGCACGTGGGCCGGCGTGTTGAGGCGCCTGGCCAGGCCCATCGTCTCGACGATCTGCGCGGCGCTGTCCCGCACGGCCTGCTCGGCCTGGCGGACATGGGCACGCGGGAAGAAGGTGTCCAGCAGGGACTGCCTGGCGCCGAGGTAATGCCCAGCCAGGATATTCTCGAAGACCGTCAGCGACTTGAGCACGTTGGTCTTCTGGAAGCTGCGCACCAGGCCCTTCTGGGCGATGGCGTAGGGCTTGCGGCCGGTAATGTCTTCGCCCTGGAACATCACCCGGCCCGCCGACGGCGTATAGAAGCCGGTGATCAGATTGAAGCAGGTCGTCTTGCCGGCGCCGTTGGGGCCGATCAGGCCAAAGATCTCGCCGGGCTTCACCTCGAAGTTCATGGCCTGCACCGCCTTGAGCCCGCCGAACGTCTTTTCCAGGCCATGTACGGACAGCAAGGGCGTCGGAAGGGCTTGCACCTGGCTCATGCGGCACCTCCCTGCGGCTGAACGCGCGGCGCGCTGCCTGGCGCCTCGCCCTCTTCCTCGCGCCGCTCACGACGCAGGGTCAGAAAGCCCATCAGCCCCTTGGGCAGGAACAGCACCACCAGCATCACGATCAGGCCGAAGATCGACATCCGCAATTCCTGGGCCTCGCGCAGGTACTCTTCCATCAGCGTCACCAGCAGCGCGCCCACCAACGGGCCGAGCAGCGTGCCTTTGCCGCCGATGAGCACCATGATGATCATGGTGGCCATGAAGCTGAAGCGGAACACGTCGCGCCGACGAAGGAGATGTAATGCGCGTAGAACCCGCCGGCGAGCCCGGCGAGGAAGGCCCCGAGCACGAACGCGCGCATGGCGTAGGCGAACGGCTGGATGCCGACCGACTGGGCCACGTAGCGGTTCTCCCGCACCGTCACCGCGGCGCGCCCTGTGTTCGAGTAGACGAAGCGATAGGCCAGGTACAGCGCCACGCCGGCGATCGCCAGGGCGATATAGAAGTAGAAGCGCTTGGCGAACAGCGTCGAAGCGCTGGCCAGGATTTCCGGCTGAACGACGCCGGCGATTCCCATGGGCCCGTTGGTCACGCTCACCCAGTTGTTGGCGACGATGCGCAGCACTTCGGCGAATGCCAGGGTGATGATGACGAAATAGGGACCTTGCAGGCGCAGCGTGATGGCGCCGATCAGCGAGCCCAGCCCGGCGGAAAGCAGGCCGGCCAGCGGCACGGTGGCCCACATCGGCAGGCCATAGCGGGTCGAAAGGATCGCCGCGGCATAGGCCCCCAACCCCAGGAAGGCCGTGTGCCCGAGGGAGAACTCGCCAACGTAGCCGACGATCAGGTTCAGGCTGCTGGCCAGCACGGCGTAGAACAGCACTATGATGCCGATGTGCAGCAGGTACTGGTCGGTCACCAGCAGCGGAAACACCGCCGCCAGCGCCGCCAGAATCAGTAGGGAATTGCGTTCGAGTTTCATGTCACGCCCTCTCCGCGCGGGCCGAGAACAGCCCGTAGGGTTTGAAGATCAGCGTCAGGATCACGATGATGAAGCCGATGATGTCCACCATCCCGGTGGAGACGTAGCCGCCCCAAAAGGCCTCGGCGACGCCCAGCAGCAGGCCGCCGACGATGGCGCCGGCGAAGCTGCCCATGCCGCCGAGGATGACCACCACGAAGGCCTTCAGGCTGACGATGCCGCCGACGGTGACCTGTGCCGAATAGATCGCCCCGAGCAACATGCCGGAGGAGGCCGCCAGCACCGAGCCGAGGGCGAAGGTGCTGGCGTAGACGCGCGCGGTTTTGATACCCGCCAGCTGTGCGGCCATCGGGTCCTGGAAGGTGGCGCGCATGGCGCGGCCGAGTTTGGTCTGCTTGATCAGCAGGTGCGCGGCGAGGATGAGCGCCGCGCACACCGCCACGGCGAAGATGCGCATTTCGGTCAGCACCACCGGCCCGAGGAACACCGGCGCATTCGGCAGCGGGCCGGCGATCTTCTGTGGCGCGGTGCCGGCGAGCAGCAACGCCGAGTTGGCCAGGAAGATCGACAGGCCGATGGTGAGCAGGATGCCGGGCTCCTCACCCTGGCCACGGACGCGCTCGATCAGCACGCGATCGACGAGCCAGCCGAAGGTGGCCATCACCACCGCTACCAGCACCAGGCCCGAGAAGAAATCCAGCACCAGGCGCGTAGTGACGAACCATCCCAGCACACCGCCGAGCATGTAGAACTCGCCGTGGGCGAAGTTCACCACGCGCATGAGTCCGAAGATCAGCGTCAGCCCCAGCGCCGACAGCGCGTAGAAGGTGCCCGTCACCAGGCCGTTGGCGAAGAATTGCAGAAACAGGTCCACGCCTCACTCTCCTTCGGCGGCGAGCGCCATCGGGGCCTCGACGGAGGTGGTGGCGACCACCTTGGGCTGCCCGCCGCTGATCTGCACCAGAGCCGCGCTGAAGCCATAGGCCTGGCCGTTGGCGGTGAACTGGTAGCGGCCGTTGGGTGCCTGGTAATCGGTCGCCTTCAGGGCCTCGCGAATCTTCTCCGCCTCGGTCGAGCCGGCGCGCTCGATGGCGTCCATCAGGATGTTGGTGGCGTTGTAGCCGGCCGCCGCATACTTGTCGGGCAGCTGCTTGTATTGCGCTTGGTAGGCCTGGACGAACTGCTCGTTGCGCTCGCCCGGCAGCGAGGCGACGTAGGGCACGGCGGCATAGATGCCCTCGGCCGCGTCGCCCACCAGGTTGATGAAGTCGGCCGTGGCCCAGGAACCGACGCCGAATACCTTCATGTCGATACCGAATTCCTTGAGCTGCTTGACCAGGATCGAACCATCCTGGGTTTCCGCGGCGATGAACACGCCATCCGCGCCGGAGGTCCGCAGCTTGGCCAGCAGGGTGTAGAAGTCAGTGGCGCCGTGGTCGAAGTACTCGGTCATGGCCGTCTCGACGCCGTGGGCGGACAGGTCGCGGGTGAATTCCTCGACCCCGCCGCGGCCCAGTCGTCATTCACGCCGATGTAGGCGACCTTCGTGAGCTTGAGGTTATCGGCCAGGATCTTGGCGAAGGCCTTGGCCAGCAAGGCATCGGTCTCGGCGGAGCGGAAGAAATAGGGGTTGTTCTTCTCGGTCAGGTCGGCCTTGGAAGACACCCCGGTCAGCAGCGGCAGCTTGTACTTCTGTGCGACCGGCATGACCGCCGCGGTGGCCGAGCTGCAGAAAGCGCCGGAAAGCGCGACGACCTTGTCCTTCTGGATCAGCTTTTCGGCGGCGTTGACCGAGTTGGCGGGGCTGCACTGACCGTCCTCGATCACCAGCCGGACTTGCCTGCCGAGCACGCCGCCAGCCTTGTTGCGTTCCGCTACCGCCAGTTTGGAGCCGTTGACGTCGGCCGTTCCGTTGTAGGCCACCGAGCCCGTCAGAGGCTGGATCACGCCGATCCTGATGTCCTCGGCCAGGGCCGAAGCCGACCCGAGCACCGTTGCCGCTATCACCTGAGCACAAATCAACGCACGCATCGCTTTTTCTCCTGAAAGCATTTTTTGTCTGGCTCGCCCGGGAGGCGGGCCCTTGTAGGCAGCTAAAACAGGGAGGCGGCACACAGCCTCGGTTTTAGAGTAGGTGTAGTTATTAATTAATCAACTGGTAAATTAATTAGCAGCTAGCGTGCCAAGCGAGCGGGTGCCCGGTCCGCCTGGGATTACGCGAGGTCGAGCTCGCGCCCAGGCCAGAAACCCGCATGCTAATGGGGCGCCTACGGCGCCCGGCGCCCTGGATCGGGGCGTTTTGCGCGGGCCTGCTCGGGACGGCGCTTCGCTTCAGCCCACCAGACATATCGAGGTCTCGTCCGGCGCCGAGCCGGTTCGCGACCAAGGTCGCTCCTACAACCGGTGCCCTCATGCCCTGGCGACCGCGGAGTGAGCCAGAGGGTTGTCGGGAACGGCGCGGCCAAGATTCGGCTGGCACCGCCTGCTTTTTGTGGGAGGCATACCTCGGGGCGATACGCCCGTGAGAGCGTTCTTGAGCGCAACAAGCCCACCCAGAACGCCGGGCCGGCTCGCGACCAGATTGCCTGCCTCGGCCACAACGGGCGTCACAGACATGCGCCGGCAGCGAACACAATCGCTAAACGGTGCTCTATCTTGTGCGACGAGGCGCCAGCATCCTGGCGCCCATGACAGGACGAAAACGATGAGCGAAGACATCGGAAAACTCGTTTTGCGGGTCGGCACCGGCGTGCTGATTCTGCTGCACGGCATCTTCAAGCTGCAGAACGGCGTCGACGGGGTGGCTGGCATGCTCACGGCCCATGGGCTGCCGTCGATGCTGGCCTATGGGGTCTACCTCGGCGAGGTGGTGGCGCCGGTGCTGGTGATCATCGGCCTGTACACCCGCATCGCGCCGTGGTCATGGCCGGCAACATGGTGGTGGCGTTCGCCCTGGCGCACATGGCACAGCTTTTCTCGATCGGCCGATGGGGGCTGGGCGCTGGAGCTGCAGGGCATGTACCTGTTCGCCTCGATCGCCATCGCGCTGCTCGGCGCCGGCCGGCTCGGCGTCGGCGGCACCGCCGGGCGTTACAACTGACGCCGGCGCGCGTCTGACCGCCCGGCATGCGCCGGGCCATCCGCTCCCCCAAGGACCGACCATGGCCGCAAAGCCCAACCCTTCCACGCAGCAGAAGCACCTCGCGGTACTGATCGACGCGGACAACGCGCCCGCGGCCATCGTCGACGGGCTCTTCGAGGAAATCGCCAAGTACGGCATCGCCAGCGTCAAGCGCATCTATGGCGACTGGACCAAGCCGAACCTCGGCGGCTGGAAGAAGGTCCTGCTGGACTATTCGATCCAGCCCATGCAGCAGTTCGCCTACACCAGCGGCAAGAACGCGACCGACAGCGCGCTGATCATCGACGCGATGGACCTGCTCTACACCGGGCGCTTCGATGGCTTCTGCCTGGTCTCCAGCGACAGCGATTTCACCCGCCTGGCCAGCCGCCTGCGTGAAGCCGGCCTGGAGGTGATCGGCTTCGGCGAACAGAAAACACCGGAGCCCTTCAGGCGGGCGTGCGACCGCTTCGTCTACACCGAGATCCTGCGCGCGGACGCCGAGCCGGCCGAGGCCGAAGCAGCGCAGGCGCCTGCGGAGACACCGGCACCGACCGCGCCAGCCAGGCCCGAGGCGCCTCGCCGGCGAAACCGGTGAGGCCGCAGAAGGCGCCCGTCGCCTTCCTCGCCAAGGTGATTGACGACATCTCCGACGAGGACGGCTGGAGCCAGCTGGGCACGCTCGGTCAGAGCATCAGCAAGCTGCGCTCGGACTTCGATGCCCGCCTGTACGGCTACAAGAAGCTCAGCGACCTGATCCGCGCCCACGCCGGCCAGTTCGAACTGGAGGAACGCGGCGCCACGGCGTCGGGTGGCAAGTCGCTCTACGTGCGCAACCGCCGAGGCGCCCGGTAGAGAAAGGCTTCGTGGTCAAGACCGCTCCCACGGCGGGCAGCGCTTTTCCCTTCTCCCCCCGGGAGAGGTGGCCCGCAGGGCCGGATGAGGGAAGCCTGGCCAGGCTCTTCCCACCGGTCCGGTGCGCATGGCGCTTTCTGCGAGCCGGGCGATTTCCTGTGGGAGACCCGACCTCGGGGCGAATGCTTCTGCCCTGTCGCCGCGAGGGCGCGCCTCCCCACAGGGAACAGGACGCGCCGTGCAGGCTTTTCTCCCCCCGGGAGAAGGTGGCCCGCAGGGCCGGATGAGAGCCTGGCCAGGCTCTTCCCACCGGCCCCGGTGCGCATGGCGCCTTCTGCGAGCCGGGCGATTTCCTGTGGGAGGCCCGACCTCGGGGCGAGCTCTTCTGCCCTGTCGCCGCGAGGGCGCGCCTCCCACAGGGAACAGGACGCGCCGTGCAGGCTTTTCCCTTCTCCCCCGGGAGAAGGTGGCCCGCAGGGCCGGATGAGGGCTGGACCGAATGGGCAACGGTGGAGGGCGACCTCGGGCGAGCTCAGACCCTCGCCCGCACCTGCCGCGGGCTGATGCCGAACTGGCGCTTGAAGGCCGTGGCGAAGTTGGCGGCGCTGGTGTAGCCGGCGCGCCAGGCGGCCTCGGCGACGCTGGCGCCTTCGCGCTCCAGCGCCTCGCGCGCCTGCAGCAGCTTGCGCCGGCGCTGGTACTCGAACAGCGTCATGCCCTTGAGCGCGCGGAACTGCCGCTGCAGGGTGTTGGCGTTGCTGCCAACCTCCCGGGCGATGCGGTCGAGCGCCCAGTCGTCCGCCTCACCGCTGTCGAGCAGCGCCAGCAGCCGCTGCATGCGCCGATGCTCGTGGGGGGCGCAGGCCCTGCGGGCTCGGCTGGGTGCCGGCCAGCGCCGCCAGCGCCTCGCCGGCAATGTCCAGGGCCCGGCTTTCCAGATACAGGCGCTGCAGCAGCGGGTCGTAGCCCGGCGGATGGAGCAGCTGTTCGGCCAGGGTCAGCAGGCGCGCCGAGGGCGCCCAGCGGCGTGGCTGCAGGTGCTGCGGGAGAAAGCCTGGATGACTCCGCGGTCCTGTTGGTCGTCCAGCCCGCCGGCGTCGAACCAGTCCGGCGTCAGGCTCACCACCAGCTTGCGGATATGCTGCCGCGGCGCGCCTGGCGGCGGAACAGCACCGGCTCGGTCATCGCCACCGCCATGCCCTGCGGCATCTGCTGCGGCCCTTCCGCGCCCAGGCTTAATGAGCGCTCGCCATAGCAGACGCTGCTGCGCCCCTCGAGGAAGAGCGCGAAGCTCATCCGCGGGCCGACCTCGTTCTCGGTGACGAAATCCTGCAATTCGTTGCAATCCGAGCAGTGCAGCGACAGTCCGTCGCGCAGCCGCAGCCATTGCAGCCGGCCCTCAAACAGCCGGTCGTCGCAGCAGTTGCCTTGCGTGAGCAGCCGCAGCCCGGGCGGGCTCAGCTCGGGCAGGTCGTCGCGGTGAATGACGTGATCCGGCTCGCACATGTCCTTTCCCCCGTCTCGCACTCGAGAAGCGGCTGGCGCAAAGCAATTGTTCGCTCGGGCAAAGGTTTCGCCGCAGCCGCAGTGGCAGACTACGCGCCGACCGGAATTGTTGCAAATCATTATCATTTTGATAGGCCGCTGGCACCGGCCCGCCACAGCCTGCCGCACAGGAGCTCACGCATGGACAGAACGCACCGCACCCGCCCCCTGAGCATCGGCCGCCTCATGCTGCTCGGCCTGCTGGCGCCCTTCCCGCTGAGCGCGCTGGCGCAGAGCGTCGCCCCGCAGGACGAACCGCTCGAACTGGAGGCCATCACCGTCGAGGGCAACCGCCTGTACGACATGCCGCCTTCGGAGCAGACCGGCGGCTACACCGTGGACGCCGCGACGGTCGGCACCAAGACACCCGCCGCGCTGCGCGACATCCCGCAGTCGATCACCGTGTACACCGACAACTACATCAAGGATCGCAACTTCGTGAACCTCGATGACCTGGCCAAGTACACCGCCGGGTTGCGCACCCTGACCAACGACAGCGGGCGCTCGTCCATCTATGCGCGCGGCTACGAGTACGACGAATTCAACATCGATGGGCTACCCGGCCCGATGGCCAGCATCCACGGCACCGTGCCGTCGCTTTCGCCTTTCGACCGGGTCGAAATCATGCGTGGCCCGTCCGGGCTGTTCAACAGCACCAGCGAGATGGGCGGTATCGTCAATATGGTGCGCAAGCGCCCCACCGATGAGTTCCAAGGCAGTCTGACCGGCCGCTACGGCACCTGGGACCAGAGCTATCTTGAAGCCGATCTTAGCGGCCCTCTGGACGAAGCTGGGCGGGTCCGAGGCCGCATGGTTGCGTCACGTGCCGACACCAATGGCGAGGTGGACTACAACGAAAACACCGGCGAGAGCTTTTACGGTGCGCTGGACATGGACTTGACCGACGCCACCACACTGTCGTTCGGGCTGATCCACCAGACCAAGGACATCGCCCCGCACAACGGCTACCCCACCGACGCCGCGGGCAACCTGCTGGAATGGAGCCACTCGACCTTCCTCGGCGCCGACTGGAACGACTTCGATGGCCGCACCACCGACGCCATCGCCGAGCTGACCCATCGCTTCGATACCGGTGGCTACGGCCGCGTTGCGGTACGCGGCTCCAAGCGCGACACCAACTACCTGTACGCGTACACCGGCGGAGCGGTCAGCCCCAACGGCGACGCCCGTCTGGTCGCCACCGGGCGAGACTTCCAGCAAGACACCCTGTCCGTCGACGCCAGCTACAGTCAGCCCTTCGAACTGCTGGGGCAGGTCAGCGAATTCGTCGTCGGCAGCGATTTCAAGCGCTACGACACGGACTACCGCAACGGCACGGCCAACCTGGGTACGATCAACATCCACGACTACCGCCCGACCGATCCCAGCAAGCCGGCCCTCGTCTACTCCAGCCGGTTCGAGTCCGAAGAACAGGAAGCCGGCCTCTACGCCAAGCTGACTTTCCGCCCGATCGAGCGCTTGGCGCTGATCGGCGGTGCGCGAACCAGTTGGTACGACGGTGAGGTCACCAATACCACCTACACCAGCGGCAACGTCACGCGCCAGGACATCAAGGAAAGCGGCCATGTCACGCCTTACGGCGGCCTGGTGTTCGACCTGGACGAGCAGCATTCGCTCTATGCCAGCTACTCGCAGGTGTTCAAGCCGCAGACCGAGACCGGCGCCGACGGCCGTGTCATCGATCCGCGCGAGGGCGAGCAGTACGAGGTCGGAATCAAGGGCAGCTACTTTGGGGGCGACCTGAATGCGCGGCTGTCGGCCTTCCAGTTGACCGACGAGAACCGCGCCGCCGATGCCGACGGCCTGCCGGGTACCACTGACTACGCTGCTGCCGGTAAGGCGCGCATCCGTGGCGGCGAGGTGGAGGTCAGCGGCTACCTTACCCAGAACTGGGAAGTGCTGGCCGGCTACACCTACATGAAGACCGAGAACCTCTCCGGGGACGAGAACACCCTGTTCCAGCTGATGCCGCGCCACCAGGCCTCGCTGTGGAGCAAGTACACCCTGCCCGCCGGGCCGCTGCGCGGGCTCGGCATAGGTGCCGGAGTGACCGCCATGAGCGACTTCCAGCTGATGCCGCGCCACCAGGCCTCGCTGTGGAGCAAGTACACCCTGCCCGCCGGGCCGCTGCGCGGGCTCGGCATAGGTGCCGGAGTGACCGCC
>LZQQ01000137.1_pt1 | contig 12495 bp, 17 predicted proteins | sample 768581 | NCBI WGS metagenome assembly LZQQ01 (sample SAMN05207185, study PRJNA324510) | oil field metagenome | isolation source: sample BH-FW-20 from oil reservoir | place: India: Bombay High | collected 2015-11-25 | reverse complement strand
TCGCTTTGTTGAGCACATGGCCTGGAAACTGGACAAGCCAATCATTACCGTTTCCTGTAACGAAGACATTACCGCGGCGGACTTGGTTGGTCGTTACCTATTAGACGCAGAAGGCACTCGCTGGGTCGATGGTCCACTCACCATGGCCGCACGCTACGGCGCCATCTGCTATCTGGATGAAATTGTCGAAGCCCGTCAAGATACCATGGTTGTAATCCATGCCTTGACCGACCACCGCCGTGAACTGTCTTTGGATAAAAAAGGCGAGCTGATTAAAGCCCACCCGGATTTCCAATTGGTCATTTCCTACAACCCGGGTTATCAATCCTTGATGAAAGACCTGAAACAATCCACCAAACAACGTTTCTGTGCCATGGACTTTGATTATGCCGCGCCAGACGTCGAAGCACACATTCTGCAAAAGAAGGTGGCGTTGACGAGGCCACCGCGAAGAAGCTGGTTCAAATCGGTGAAACAGCGCGTAACCTGAAAGGTCATGGTCTGGACGAAGGAATTTCTACCCGTTTGATGGTCTATGCGGCCACCCTGATCAACCAAGGCATTACCCCTGTCGAAGCTTGTAAAATGGCCTTGGTACGTCCGATTACCGATGATGCAGACATTCGCCAAACGCTGGATAATGCAATTGAAATGATTTTCGGCTAATCATAAGTTGTTTCACCCGACTTTTCGCGCTGCGCTTCGTTAGAAACGGTCGTGTATGACTTATACACTCCCTTATTCTCGCCTTGCTCAGCACAAAAATTCGGCGAACCAAACTTATGATTTCTCTTTTTATAAGAGATACTTTCAACTGAACGAGATGTTTATGTATGAATGAAGAATTATTTGCTGAATATCAGGAAAAATTTACCTGTAAATTTCCGAAAGCGGTCGAGCTGTTCCCCGATTTATTAAACGATGCCGTGTCCAAATTATCGCCACAAGGGGTCGAGGCCTATTTAGAAGGAGCGAACTTCCTCTGTAAAATCGGCCAAGGCGTTGAACCGGTGTTGGTGTTTATGGAAGTGATGCCGGACATCGCCTCTCACTTTGGTCAGGGCACCAATAAAATGGTAGCCGATTACAGCTATCTGCTGGCACGAAGCCCCAATAAAAAGCCTTGATTCCGTTTTTATCAACGCTTGGGCATGTTTGCCGACGCATCGACCGCATTGAAGACTTAGAGCTGTATCTACAAATCATTGACGAGTATGTCGAAAAAACTCAAACCGTGATTCATGGGCACCATTCGCTTTATGAAAGTCCCGGCATGGTTCCGCTTTTAGAGTCCATGCCACAACTGATTTCCAAACTGTGTCTAAACGGTATCCGTAACTTCATCGATTACGGGGCGCGCAATTACCTGAATGCGCCGGAAGAACAGATTGCTTACTTTAAATTGGAGTCGCATGACGCCAAAAGCATTATTACCCGAGAACGCAAAGGCACCACGTTCAAAGACGTTGAACGTCATATGGACATGTTGAAAGAGTGCATGTGGGACTGCGATTTGCCTTTCCAAACCTTTGCGACGGCTTTTGACCAATTACGTAAACCAGTGCCTTACCTGGATGATGACATCATTGCGGTACCAGATGTTTATGACGAAGAAAATGGCGTGTCGGGTACCGACCGCTATCGTGCGACGGTGGCACATATGATGGCGCATAAAAAATGGTCCGGACAACTGATGGCGGATAACTATGCCCCCATATGCAATTATTTATCTCGGTGTTTGAAGACTGTCGCGTCGAACACTTGGCGATTCAACGTTATCCAGGTCTGAAAAATTGTTCTTATCCTTGCACCCTTACCCTGAAAAAGGTGCGTGCGACGACCAGAAAATGTCGTGTCTGCGCTATCGTGCAACGCGTATGTCTCGCGCCTTGTTGGATGAGAACTTTGACCCTCAGAATGAATTGTTGGAAAGTTTCCGTGAGCGTTTCCATACAATCATGGCTGAAAAAGGTGAAGAGTCGACCACTGCGATATGGCTGATTTGGGTATCGACTTCTATGTCAAAACCCGTAAGCAGTCTTCGGACAGCCAACCAACGGTATTCTTTGACGATACCGAAGTGTCTTACCGTGACGATAACCGTTATATCTGGTTCTACTACGAAGAGTATGATGAGTCAGACGAAATCATGCCGAACGAGTATGAGAACGAAGAGCCGAAAATCGACAATGAAGGTGGGCTTCCACCGCGTCATTACGATGAATGGGATTATATCTCCGAAGCTATCGCCCCGACTGGACACCGTTACGAGCGTCTGCATCCATCCGGGCAAGCCAGTAAAATCGATCGCTTAATGGAAAAACACAGCGACTTGGCCAATCGTCTGAAAAAAATGATTGAAATGCTTAAGCCGCAAAACAAAAAGCGTATTCGTTTTCAAGAAGAAGGCGAAGAGTTGGATCTGGACGTGGCGATTCGCTCCATCATCGATTTCAAAAGCGGGTCCGCTCCCGATCCACGCATCAACTACAGCCATACCACCGACAGTCGCAATATTGCGGTCATGCTTTTGGTGGATACCTCTCAATCGTTGAATGAACGTAATCCGGAAACGGGCCAGACGTTGTTGGAACTTTCCGAGGAAGCTTTGGCGATTACCGCCTGGACCGTTGAGCAGTTAGGCGATAAATTTGCAATTGCCGGTTTCTGTTCCGACACCCGCCATGAAGTGCGCTATCAGCACATTAAAGGTTATTCGGAAGGTTATAACGATGAGGTGAAAGCACGGATTGCCGGATTGGAAGCGTCCTTTTCGACCCGAATGGGCGCGGCCATGCGTCATGCCGCACATTATCTTGAAGCGCAAAAAGCGGAGAAAAAATTAATGCTGGTGTTAACCGATGGGGAACCGGCGGACATTGATTCAAAAGACCCGCAAACATTGATTCAGGACACTCATAAGGCGGTTGAAGAATTGCAAGGGCAAGGCATTTATTCCTACTGCATCACGCTTGACCCGAACGCAGATGAATATGTCTCGGACATCTTCGGCAATCAATATACGGTGATTGACCATGTGGATAAATTGCCGGAACAATTGCCGCAAGTCTTTATGAAGCTGACAAACTAAAAGCACTCGGAAGTTTCTATGACATCAACCATGAGAGTGCGTTCGACATTTGATTTTCGGGGCGAAACCTTTTGCTATGAATCAGATGTCGATTTACCGCCTTATATTGATGATATCGACCTGTTTTTACAGCAGCTTCCCAGTCGAATCGCCCAACAGAATCAACTGGACGTCATTTCCTATAAATTTGAGATGCTGGAGTCGAGCGCGATCGAAGTCATTCGTTTCGACTCTCGCATTGATTCCGCTGAAATAGAGCTGCCCATGCCGGTTGAAACCTTTCTTGAACGCTACCAGCAAATCGGATCGGATGCGTATTTGCAGGAAATCGCTCAAAAGCACCAGCTTGACTGGGATACCAACACCGCCAATGCACTGAAAGCCGCCTATTTACTCGGAAGATCACAAAGCTCGAAAGCGTCCCCACCAAGCAACCATCCTTGGTTTTGACGGTTCTCCCGCGATAAATTCACATCAGTTTTTATCCGTTACCGGATATTATCGGTATAATTCTATTTTTTGAAGAAGCTTGATATTGTCTTAACCACGACCAAAGACTTCTCCAAAAAGGATAATTATGTGCAATGAATGTCAATGTAACAGCCCGATTGAACAACTGTTACAAAACAACCTCGAATGGGTGGACGAAGTGAATGCCGAACGCCCCATTCTTCGAAACCCTCTCCCACCAACAAAACCCGAATATTTGTGGATTGGCTGCTCCGATAGCCGCGTGCCCGCCAACCAACTGGTCAAAATGGACCCCGGCACGATTTTCGTACACCGCAACATCGCCAATCTGGTGAACTCCAGCGACATGAATGTGCTGTCGGTCATCCAATACGCCGTCGAAATCCTGAAGGTCAAACACATTATCGTCAATGGTCATTACGGCTGCGGCGGGGTCATCGCTCGATGGAAGAAGGCAACCCCAGCTTGATTGACCATTGGGTGCGCCCGATTCGAAAATACTACCAACGCAAGCAAACCGAGCTGGATGCGTTGCCTTATGAGGAGCGCGTCAATCGTTTGTGTGAAATCAATGTCGCGGAGCAGGTGCGTAATATCTGCCATGTTCCGGCGGTACGGAAAGCCTGGAAAAAGGTCATTCGCTAGCGGTGCACGGTTTTATCTACAACATCAAAGACGGGCGCTTGAAGAACCTGGACATCAGCGTCGATAATCTGGACGCGGCCGAACAAGCCGTTGTCCGCGCAACGGCCGGTTAAAACTTAAACGCCAGCCTCCTCTTTGCCGACAAGGAAGCCCTGCATCACCCCTTGATGCAGTTTCAACTCCATCCAATCAATGTACCGAACGTTGCTTAAGCAATTTGGGCAATTTGGTCAAGTCGCGCAAAGGACTGTGCGGCCAACCACGCCACAGCGCATATTAGCACATCAGCATATTAGCATTTTTTTCATAACCAAACACAATGCCAACATATAAAAGAATGATTTTTTACCGCCTCCCCCGCCTCTATAATGCCTTCTCAAATCACGATTTAGAAGACAAATACATGCTACGCACACTTGCCCTCACGCCATTACCCAAAGCTGCCGTCTGGTGGTTATTGCTGCCTTTGCTGGCGGTCAGCCTCTGGTTATCGGAAAACCACCTGTCGCTGTTTTTGGTGGGCGCCCTGCTGGGCGCCAGCTTGAACTATTTCCAATTCGGCTTCCGCACCTGTTCGCATCAATTGCTGACACAAGGGCGTACCCTCGGCGTTCGCGCCGTATTATGGATGCTGGCATTCACCAGTGTGTTGTTTTTTCTGCTCTTGAGCCTGGGGGAATTCAACGGTCAGGCGTTACAGGGATTCGTGCAACCATTAAGCCTTTCCGTAGTCGCCGGTGCCTTCCTATTCGGTATCGGCATGCAGTTGGCCAACGGCTGCACCTCCGGCACCTTCAACAAAATGGGGCAATTACAACCTTTATCGCTGACCAGTTTTTTCTTTCTGCTGGTCGGCGGTACGCTGGCCGCTTACCACAGTGAATTCTGGCGCGCCGTACCGGCACTGCAACCGGTTTCGATGCTGCAATCGTTCGGTTTAATACAAGGCTTGATATTGCAACTGGGCTTTATCGGTGTGTTGTACTGGCTGGCAATCTTAAAGGAAAAGAATCATTTTGATGAACTGTCACGTCTCAACACCTCGGCTTTTTGGAAAATCACCGATTGGCATCCTTGGTTGAAAGCCGGTTTGGTGTTGGCGCTGCTGAATGCGTTTTTACTCATCCTCAGCGGCCAACCTTGGTCGATTGCCAACGTCTTTCCTTATTGGGGGTTGAAAATCAGTGACGCACTGCAATTGCCACTGGACTGGTCGTTCTGGTCTTACGGCATCACCCATTTCAGCCGACAGGAAGCACCGTTGTTGGAAGACACCGTCAGCCTGACCACGCTAGGGTTGATTAGTGGGGCTCTTTTAGTCACCTTACTGGCGCGCTCGGCTCGTCAAGAAGCGACCCAGGTTTACGCTCAAACCGCACCTGATGGCGGATTATCGGCGGGTTTATTATGGGGTACGGCTCGGTCATCGCGTTTGGCTGCAACATCGGTGCCTTTTTCAGCGGCATTGGCTCCGGCAGTTTACATGGCTGGTTGTGGGCGCTGGCGGCCTTGGCCGGCAACAGCGCCGGCATTTATCTCAAGGCACGGTTATTTAGAGATTGAACGGATGCGTGGTCACCACCTGTTTGCCCATCGGCTGACCCGATGGGCAGGTTTCCACGCCACACAGATCACTCATGTCGCAACCGGTACAGACTTTCTGCACACAGCTTTTCAAACAGGCTTGCTGAATCAACGCCTTGGATTCCGGGTCGGACACATGAATGTCCGCACCACACAAGGCACCACTCTGCATCAATTCCAATAATTTGTCCCAATCCAAGTCAATGGAGACCCGTGCATTTGGCTCAACGGTTCGGTTCATCGTCTCACTCCCAAAAAGTTAATGATAACAATTATCATTTTATTTATTGCGCGCTAAAAGTCAATTTAATCACGTTTGTCATTCATATCAGCCGCCAAAGACCATGCAAACGAATGGCTTCAAAATATCAAAAAAACACCAGGCCTGGCGGTTTTCAGGGAAATTCGGACATAAAAAACCGCCGGAAAAATTCTTTTCCGGCGGTCACATAAGATGCCTTCCTCACATCTACAAGACACTCATCGGCTCACTCGTGTCGGGGTTCGATTAATGAAAGTCGATTTCACCATCCGTCAATCCGACATGAACGGTGTCGCCCGCGGCGAACTCGCCTTTCAACAAACGTTGCGCCAACGGGTTTTCCACCAATTGTTGCACCGCTCGTTTCAAAGGTCGTGCCCCATAGACCGGATCGAAACCGGCTTCGCCGATTTTATCCAGCACACTGCCGGCGATTTCCAATTGCAAATCGTTGTCCGCCAAACGCGCACGCAGGTGTTCAACTGAATATCGGCAATCGCACGAATTTGCGCCTGATCCAATGGATGGAACACCACGATATCATCAATCCGGTTAATGAATTCCGGACGGAAATGGCTTCCGACCACTTCCATGACATCCTGCTTCATTTCATCGTAGGTTGCGGTGGCGGCTTTTTCCTGAATGATGTGCGAGCCCAGGTTGGACGTCATCACAATCACCGTGTTTTTGAAATCCACCGTACGCCCTTGCCCATCGGTCAAACGACCGTCGTCCAGCACTTGCAGCAGGATATTGAACACATCCGGGTGCGCTTTTTCCACCTCATCCAGCAAAATCACCGAATACGGTTTGCGGCGCACCGCTTCGGTCAAATAACCGCCCTGTTCATAACCGACATACCCCGGAGGCGCCCCAATCAAGCGGGCCACGGAATGCTTCTCCATAAACTCCGACATGTCCAAACGCACAATGGCGTCTTGGGTGTCGAACAGGAAATCGGCCAAGGCTTTGGTCAGTTCGGTTTTCCCGACCCCGGTTGGCCCAAGGAACAGGAAAGAACCGTTCGGACGGTTCGGATCCGACAAACCGGCGCGGGAACGACGAATCGCATCCGACACGGCCGACACGGCTTCCTGTTGCCCGATGACTTTCGCGCCCAGCGCTTCTTCCATACGCAGCAACTTATCACGCTCGCCTTCCAGCATTCTGGAAATCGGAATGCCGGTCCAACGCGCCACCACTTCGGCGATTTCTTCCTCCGTGACCTTATTGCGCAATAAATGCACCTGACCTTCCGCCTCGTTTTCCGCTTCTTCGGCCGCTTTGATTTTGGCTTCCAAATCCGGAATCACGCCGTATTGCAACTCGGACATGCGGCCCAGGTTCCCTTCACGGTGCGCCGCGTCCATTTCGATACGGGCTTTATCAAGTTCTTCTTTATACTGCTTGGCCCCTTGCAAGGCAGCCTTGTCTTTTTCCAGATTTCTTCGAGATCGGCGTATTCTTTTTCCATCTCATCGATGGATTCCTGCAAGACAGTCAAGCGTTTTTTAGACGCGTCATCTTTTTCCTTTTTCAGAGCTTCACGCTCGATTTTCAACTGAATCAAGCGACGGTCAAGTTTATCCATCTCTTCCGGCTTGGAGTCGATTTCCATACGGATGCGCGACGCGGCTTCATCAATCAAGTCGATGGCTTTATCCGGCAGTTGTCGGTCGGTGATGTAACGTTGCGACAAATGCGCCGCGGCGATAATCGCCGGGTCGGTAATCGCCACCCCGTGGTGCACCTCGTAACGCTCTTTCAGACCACGCAGAATCGCAATGGTGTCTTCTTCACTCGGCTCATCCACAATCACTTTTTGGAAACGACGTTCCAACGCGGCGTCTTTTCGATATTTTCACGGTATTCGTCCAGAGTGGTGGCGCCGATACAGTGTAATTCCCCACGGGCCAGCGCCGGTTTCAACATGTTTCCGGCGTCCATCGACCCTTCGGTTTTCCCGGCACCGACCATGGTATGGATTTCGTCGATAAACAGAATGACGGAGCCTTCCTGTTTTTCCAGATCCTTCAACAAAGCTTTCAGGCGTTCTTCGAACTCGCCGCGATATTTGGCACCCGCCAGCAAACCGGCCAAGTCCAACGACAGCAGTTTTTTGTTTTTCAGACCTTCCGGGACTTCACCGTTCACAATCCGTTGTGCCAAACCTTCCACGATGGCGGTTTTCCCGACCCCCGGCTCCCCGATCAACACCGGGTTGTTTTTGGTACGGCGTTGCAACACCTGAACGGCGCGGCGAATCTCGTCATCACGACCGATGACCGGGTCCAGCTTACCGCTACGCGCACGCTCGGTTAAATCCAAGGTGTATTTATCCAACGCTTGTCTGTTTTCTTCCGCATTCGGGTCTTGCACGGTTTCGCCTCCTCTTACTTGGTCAATGGCCGCTTCGATATTCTGTTCCGTGGCACCGGCCTGCTTCAGCAAATCCTTAATCGAGTCATTGGACTGCAAAGCGGCTAAATAAAATAATTCACTGGCAATGTAAGCGTCACCACGCTTTTGCGCCAACTGGTCCATCAAGTTCAACACACGTCCGCTGTTTTGCGACAATTGCACATCGCCACCGTGTCCGGACACTTTCGGCAGGCCTGGCAGTTTTCATCCACCGAGGCTTTTAGCTTCGCCACATCCACACCGGCCAACTGCAACAATGAGGCTTGCTCCGTTAGAAGCGCAGAGAGAATATGCACCGGTTCGATGAACTGGTTACCCAACCCCAGAGCCATGGATTGTGCCTGCCCCAAGATGGATTGAAATTGAGAAGTAAACTTATCCATCATTCTTAAAAATCTCCTTAAACTAACCTTGCCTAAGCCATTCACCTGCAAGGATTATTGAACTAATTTAAAGATATGGACAAAAAAAGTCTTTTCAAGAGAAAAGTGGAAATATTACGGTTCATGTTCCATTCATATCGTATATCATATTGATATATAAAAATAATAATCCTAAATAAAATTACGCAACCCTGACAACAAGGAACTTCTTCTGACGTTTATCGATGCGCACCGCATTCAAACGAACAAGGAGTGGACATTTATAGGCCACAATAAATGACAACCCTGAAGAACCAACCGGATCTCGACGTACTATTCAACAACATGGCCGATGGCGTTTATCTGCTTGAGCCGGAAACGTCCAATATTCTCTGGTGCAATCGCGCTGCTTATGAAGACCTCGGCTTCGAAAAAGAGGAAGTGCTCAACCACTCGGTCCTTTCGTTACAAAAAGATGTCGTCGGCCAATCACAATGGGATGAAATCGCCCAGGTCATCCAAGCCCACAAAACCTATACCTTCGTCGGTCGCCATCTTCATAAAAACGGCGGCGAAATTGCGGTTGAAATTAACACCACCCACTTCGAACACCAGGGCCAAACCTATTTTCTATCCATCGCCCGCGACGTCAATAAACGCCTGGCGTTGGAAAAAGACCTGCAAACCAAAGAGAACAGCATCTGGTTTGCGCTCAATGAAGCGTCGGACGGCCTCTGGGAATGGGAAGTCGATACCGGCCATGTATTTTTCGGCCCTCAACTGAAAAAAATGCTCGGCTACGGCCCGAACGAAATGGAACCCGTCATTGAAACCTGGACCCGCAATGTTCACCCGGACGACCTGCAAATGGTCATGCAGGTCATGCAGGATTATCACCAGGGCCTTCGCGGCGTCTACGAAGTGGAATACCGCCTCAGAAACCGAAACGGTCATTATCTGTGGGTGCACGATCGCGGCAAAGTCTGCCAACGCGATGATGACGGCAAACCGCTCCGCATGGTGGGCATGGTGCAAAACATCACCGAACGCAAACAACTGCAGTTCCAGCTGGAAGCGCTGGCGGCCAATGACTTCCTCACCCAATTGCCGAACCGGCGAGAAGGCGAAAATCAGGCACAACGCCACTTGGCGCTGTCCAAACGCAACAAAACGCCAATGAGCCTCGCCGTTGTGGATTTCGACGACTTCAAAAACATCAATGACATGCACGGCCACCAAAAAGGCGACGAAGCCATCGTCTTCGGAGGCCAGCTTCTTCAGCAAGCCATTCGCAGCACCGATTACATCTATCGCTGGGGCGCGAAGAGTTCGTCATCATTTTCCCCAACACCGAATTGGAAGACACCGAAGTCATCGCCGAAAAACTGCACAAGGCATTTGAAACAGCGGATTGGTCCAGCATTGGCATTCTGCCCTTCACTTTGAGCATCGGCCTGGCCGGTTACCCGGACAACGGTGACCGCTTCGAAGACATCATTGCCCAAGCCGACAAAGCGGTGTATGCCGCCAAAGAAAACGGGCGCAACCAAACCATTTTAGCCAACGAACTGCCGCAAGCTTAAACCATGGATCACATTTTTTCGTTCTCTCCAAAGTCGCCTGGGCACTTCTCAGTCCAAGCAATCTGATTATCATTTTGATGATTATCGGCACCCTTTTCCTGCTGTTCAATCAAATCCGAACCGCCAAAAAAATCCTGTTGCCCACCGGCCTGATTGCGTTGATTATTTTAGCCTTCCCTGTCGGCGACCTATTAATTCAGCCACTGGAAAAACGCTTCACCATCCCCAACCCCATGCCGGCCAAAATCGACGGCATTCTGGTCCTGGGCGGCGGCGAAGACTTAAAACGCAGTTTAAGCTGGCAAACCCCGGAGCTCGGTTTGGGCGGTGATCGCTACATCGCCACCAAAAAACTGACCACCCTTTACCCGAAGGCTCCCGTCATTTTCACCGGTGGCAGCGGTTCGCTCCAACTGCAAACCAATCGGAAAAGAAGGGGGCTAGCTCGCCAATTACTCACGGCGCTGGATATTGCGCCGGGTCGAATCATGATCGAATCCGACTCGCGCAACACCTATGAGAACTTTCGCAATGTCCACCCGTTGCTGCCGAATCCGGACGGGCGCTACCTGCTCATTACCTCCGCCTTCCACATGCCCCGCGCCGTCGGCATTGCCAACAAGCAGGGCATCAACGTCATCGCTTATCCGGTCGATTTCCGCTCCAACAGCGACGAATACCGGAAAATCGACTTGGACTTCTTCGACCATTTGAAATCATTGGAACCGGCTTGGAAAGAATGGATTGGCCTGACGGCCTACTACTGGACAGGGAAAAGTTCGGACTGGTTCCCCCAAACCCAAAGCGCCCGAATCCAACGCATCAGAATAAGGAACACACATGCATCACGACATCGCCCAACTGGAACCATTGCAAATCTATAAAATGCTGGTCGGCGGCATTATCCCCCGCCCAATCGCCTGGATCAGCACGCTCAGCGCACAAGGCATCGATAACATCGCCCCCTATTCATTTTTCAGTGTCGCCAGCGTCAATCCGCCGGTGCTCACCATCACCCACGTGATGCCGCAAACCCAACAAGAAAAAGACACGCTACGAAACCTGAAAGAAACCGGCGAAGCCGTGGTCAATATCGTCAGCGCCGAGATGGCCGACAAAATGAATGCCTCCTGCGCCGCCCTGCCACCGGAAACCAGCGAATTCACCGCCGCCGACATTCCCGCTTGCAACAGCGAAAAGTCCGCGCCAAAAGCGTCGCCAACGCGCCGGTGCGCTACGAATGCAAACTACGCGAACTTCTACCGATTTCCGACCAACCCACCGGCGGCACCCTGATTCTGCTCGACGTGGTCAATATTTTCATCGACGACGCCATCGTTCAGGACGGCATGATACAAGCCGACCAACTCGATGCCATCGGCAAACTCGGCGGCGACCTCTACTCCACCACGCGAGATCGGTTTGCCCTTAAACGCCCTTAAAGAAACCATTTAAGCAACCCAAACATCAATATCAAAACGCCCAGCCTGGTCAAATCAGGTCTGAACATTTTCCAAACCCATCACACAGCCAACGCTGATTCTCGCAGGCCGGATACCAAAGTGTCATGCTGAGCGCAGCCGAAGCATCTCTTACCAAAACGCCCAGGCCTGGTAAAAGACCAGTCAAACTTTAAGCTAACGTTGCGTTATTTTCTCGCCCTAAAATGAATCAATTTTCCGGTGATGCCAGTAACAACGCGATCCCCATCTAGGTAGTCGTTCTCGTTATCATCCGAGTTAACAGCGATCTTAGCCAGGTCGGGATTAGCCCGATAATGGTTCAGCATCCTAATAAACCGACGATGCCGAAGGCGATTCAAAATAAAGCGACCAAACAAAGCGCGGCGAAGGGTTTTGTAAACATTTTTTATAATAGTGAGCGACATATCTTAACTCCCAAAATAGTCATAATGTAATGGTCAATTAAACCTGCCAGGCCTGCTAGAGGCTCAGGAAGTTAGCGCCGCCATCAGATCTACAACAGTAGAAATTTGCCAGGCCTGCTAGAGGCTCAGGAAGTTAGCGCCGCCATCAGATCTACAACAGTAGAAATTTGCCAGGCCTGCTAGAGTTC